>ENA-UEQS01000203-UEQS01000203.1-human-gut-metagenome-genome-assembly--contig:-NODE-203-length-48223-cov-9.181780_pt1 | contig 48223 bp, 28 predicted proteins | sample MGYA00242953_ERZ507953 | MGnify/ENA primary metagenome ERZ507953 (study PRJEB26167, sample SAMN06115474) | human gut metagenome | host: Homo sapiens | place: China:Jiangsu | collected 2016-07-06...
ACGCAGCTCATGATTGATATTTATCAGGAAGCGTATCTTTTCTTCATACGCCTGTTGCTCGTGCTTTTTCATTGCTACTTTCATTGCTCGGTGCAAGCACCCAACAAATCACGTTCAACTTGCATGTGTTAAGCCTGCCGCCAGCGTTCGTTCTGAGCCAGGATCAAACTCTCATATTAAAATGATTTCTCAATCCTGTCTAAATTACTCATAAAAGAATTTCTTTGGTTCCTTTGAATACTTCAGACTTTATTCATATTTTCTCAATATTAAATACCGTCTGCGTATCCTCTTTTTTCTTCCTATTCACTCTGTTCTATAACTGCCATTCGGTTGGTGTTTTAAGTGAAGCACCGTTACCGTGTCGGCGAAGTGGTTTATAGGACAACCCAAGCAAGATGTCAACACAAAAAAGCAAAAAAATTTGATTTTTTTTCACATTTTTTCTAACTCATTGATTAGAGGATAATTTTTTGTGCATGTTTTTTGAAAGGAAAACGAGGGTTTGTTTCCTTTTTTTTAACCTTATCGCCTTACTATAGGTTCAATATAGCATAACAGAAAAAGATAACAAGGTAGCATTTATGTTAAAAAACAGTATCTTAGCTCTAACTTTAGTTGTAATCCTTTCGGCTTGCGGGAATCAGGAGAAGCCGATATTAAAAGGAGTCGACGGTTCCGAAGTTCCGCCGGCGTTTGCAAGTTTTCCCGATGTTCCGTTTCCGGAACCCTCTTATATAGATATGGGTGAGACCAGAACTCTGGGCAGCGGGCAGAACTGGAGCGGCAGTTTGATTTTTTCGACTCCTTTTTCAGCCAACAGCATTTATGATTTCTACATTTCCGAAATGCCGAAGCTGCGTTGGTCGGAAGTGGCGGTTGTGCGCGCAAAAATCAGCCATATGACTTACTTGCGCGACCGCAGGGCAATTCAAATTCTGATTGAGCGGCTGGGCAGCGACGAATCGCTGGTGACAATCACGGCAATTCCGAATGACACCGGCGTTACACAAAAGAACTGATTCAGGAGTCTTAACCGATGCGATTCGACTTTTTTACTCTGGGCGGCAGCCAATTCTGGGAAGACGTCTTTTTTTATCAAAAGTGGCGAATCCAGAGAAATTATAAGACGAAACAATACCGGCTCCTGGACAACTGGGACATTCGGCGCGCGGAAGGCCGTTTTGAGAACTGCCGGCGTGCTTTTCTTAAATATATTGAAGTCTTCCAGCTTTCGCGGCAGAAGGGACATATGGTTATTATGCTGCACGGACTCGGCGAAAGCAAAAACATCTTCAAGCCTTTGTGGCGAGAGGCGCTGAAAAACGGCTATATGGCCGCGGCAATCAACTATCCTTCCACCCGCAAGAGAATCGACGGACACATTCGCCAGCTTGACTTTTTTATGAATCATCTGGAAGACGTACAGGAAGTTTCTTTTGTAACAAACGGTATCGGCGGCGTCATTTTAAGGAAATTGCTTTCGTTTGATTCGCCGTGGCGGCACAAAATAAAGCTCAACCGGATTGTAGAGGTCAGCCCTCCGAATCAGGGAAGCACTCTGTTTAAGCTGTTGGACAAATACCGGCTTTTTCAACGGGTTCTGGGACCGATTCTGAAAGATGTTACGCCGGAAGCGGCCAAACGCTTTCCGCCGTTTGAGAATCCTCAGCAAGTCGGCATTATCAATTGCGTGCCGGTGTGGAAACGAATCCTGTTCCTGCTGCCCGAAAAATGGCGGCAAATGCTGGGAAGCGGCGAAGATGCCGAACTAAAAGGCGTCAAACAAACAATTACGATAAAAAATACGTTTTTTAATCCTTTTAAAAATGAAGAAGTTGTTCGCAGGTGCGTCAAATTTTTGAATCAGGGCAAGTTCTGAAACATGGCGAAAAAATCAAAAAACTGTAACAAATTTTTTTACTTTTATATGCTAGAATAGAGATAGCATGAAGCAGAAGCTTTAAAAAACCGAGGATATGATGAGAGCAATACTGGTAAACATAATCATCTTTATGGCCATTATCGGAGCCTATTATATTGACTTCTTCGGCTGGTTTACCTCTCGTTATGCCTTTTGGGGCGCATTAGCTCTGGTGGCGGTTGTATTTATTATTGCAATAAAAGTTCTGGGCAATCCTTTTGCCGGAGGAGACGACGATGACGATAAATAAGTTTATAAAATATACCTCCCTGTTAGTGCTCGGAACCTGGATGCTGTCTGCTCCGGGCAATGCTTTTGCTGAAAACGAAGCTGTCAGCAAAGAGGTTAATGAAACAATCAATCGCCTGATGACACCCGACGACAACGGCACCCATGCAGAAAAATTAAAAAATGAAGAATTAGCCAAAATCCGCGGTAACCTGCTTTCTGAGATTAAAGGTCTCCAGGATAAATACAAAAAAAATATGGAAGGGATTGAAGGCTATCAGAAACAGATTGAAGAATTGCAAAAAAAAGTTGGAGAAGTGCAAAAAGAGCTGGATGGTTTTGAAAAGACGGCAATTATCGGCGGTGCCCTTGCCATTATCGGTGCTGTCGGTCTGGCAATCGGCACCGGGGGTGTGGGATTGGTTATCGGCGGTATAGTTCTGGCAGTAGGATCCATGGCGGCAAAAAACTATGCCGAAGATCCGGATTCGCTGAGACGCTTGATTAACGGCAGCTATACATGGTCCACACAGCAACTGATTTCCAATACGAAAACTATTGATGCTTCCAGTATTACTAATGTGGAAGCCAAAGATGAGAAACAGAAACAAGCCCTGCAAAAGGCCATCAGTGTCGTCCAAGAATACAATGCCGTAGCTCAAAAACTTCATGAACTTGGCAAATCTGCACTTTCTACAGCACAGCAACTTGATCAGAAAGTCGAAGAACTTAACAGCATGCAGACAACCATTAAGGCCGGGCAATCTCTTTATAAATATACTGTCATGGGTAAAGACAAAGATGGCAACCCCATTATCCTTGCTGAATATTATTTCATAATGGAGGGCGACAAATTCCAGTCCATTACCGGCGTTACCCGCGGTTGTGTGCCGTTGCCGGCCAAACTGGCAGAATCCAGAAGCTGTATTTACTGCCCGTTATTTAAAACGATTTTCAATGCGGCACAAAGCATGTCCACCAAAGCTTATGACAAACTGGCCGGGCCGTTGGCCAATGTGATGCTGATTGGTTTTGCCATTGTGATTGCTTTTATGGTTTTGAAAAACGTCAGTTCGTTTACCAAGCAGGATGCACCCAAATTCGTAACCGAGCTGCTGGTCAATATGTTTAAGGTTCTGGTAGCTTATTATATGTTAAAAAACGCCAATATTGTTTACGGCTACATCGTGGGTCCCGTACTTAAAGCCGGTTTTGAATTCGGTTCAAGTCTGCTGTTTGCTAAAAACGACAGCTATCTGGCGGCCTGTGACGTTTCAAAAACGCTTCAGGGCGTGTCAAACGGGGTTATGCCGGCATACCTTTACACCAATCTGGATTGCTTTATCAAAGCCGTACAAGCAGAAGTGGCCGTTCCGCAGAGTGTCGGTTCATCTTTAATGTGCGTTGCCCGTAATGCCGGTAAAGAGAGTATCGGACCCGTCCGCAACGTTTTGTGGGATTTCGGCATGATGTTCCAAGGATTTGCCATTTGGGTCATGGGCTGGATTATCTCTTTGGCTTTTGCTTTCTATCTGATTGATGCGACAATTCAGCTGGGCATTATCGGCGCTTTGATGCCGTTCCTGATCGCCTGCTGGCCGTTTAAGGCAACCCGCAACTATACGAGCAAAGGCTGGGGTATCTTTATGAACACATTCTTCGTTTATGTTTTCATGGGATTGGTCGTCAGTATCAACGTTGAATTGCTGGGACAGGGATTAACCGGTTCCAAAGGCGGATTTGATGCCATTATGAAAGCCTTGAACGGTAATAACGTTCAAGAACTCAAAGAATTACTGGATATCGGCTTTGCCGGCTTCCTGGTCTTGGTTGCCTGCTGTCTGTTTGCCTTTAAACTGACCGGACAAGCTTCTGATTTGGCCGGAACCATGGCCGGCGGCGGCGGACCGAAAATCGGTGCCAACATCGGCGGTCTGGCTTATGGTGCTGCGACAAAAGGCGTTCAGGGAACCCTTAAGACAGGTCTCGGCGCGGCTAAAGCCGTCAGTGACAAAACCGGGCTTACCAATGTTGTCAACAAAGGCAGAGATTGGGCGAAAGATAAAGTTTGGGGTGCTGTCGGCTTAGGACGCCGCAGCGGCGCTGCCGGAAATAAAGCTGCACTTCGAGCAAAAACGAATCCTTTAGCTCATTCTGCTTTAGGTGATGGAGGTGCTTTACAAAATAAATCGAATCCAACTCTTTCCAATGCTCAGAATCAAACAGCACAAAATGAAATAAAAAGTAATCCTCTCTCTCATAGTGCCTTGGGTGATGGCGGTGAGAATCAAATCAAGAAGATGCAGCAGGCCGGACCGCGGTCGCAGCAACCGGCAACACCTTCGCCGCAAACACCGACGAATCCGTCAACCCCGCAAGGCGGTGCCGCTCAAGGCGGAACACCGCACGGAAATCAGGCGGATGCGCAGCAGACTCAGACGCCGCAACAGACACCCGAGCAAATGAGACAGCAGCTGGAAAGTGATTACAACAACACCGCCAACGGCAGAGCCGGCCGGCAGATGATTCAAAACCAGACGGCAGAAGTTGCCCGCAACAAAAAAGCGGAAAACGAAGCTCAGGGTAAAATGAATTATCATAACCGCAGAGCCGATGACTACCTGAAAAAGGCTCAGTCCGCCTCTGACCCGGCTCAGAAAAAGAACTTTGAAAACCTGGCAAACGCTCAGTTTGAAGAGGCCGTCAAAGCCGAAGCCGCCTATAACAAGGCTAAAGCCGACACTCAAAAGGCTCAAAGCGAGCTGGATGCCATAAAACAGGAGAATGAGCGTTACAAGAACCAATATGTTCAAGACGAAATGAAAAAACGCAACCCGAAAAAATAATTATTTTATAACAGAGTAACGACAATGTGGAAAAGTATTGACATAGGACGAGTTTTGAAACTGCTGCTGGTGGTTGCAGTCTCTATGTTCATGCTTACCGCCTGTGCCAATGACGATAAAAACCCGGATACATCGCGGGCAGCCGTAAAAGGGGACGTTGATGAACAGAGCATCGCGCAAGATCAGGCAACATGCTGGCAGGACTCTATCATTGAACTGCTTTATGACAACATGGGCAAAGTGGCAATGGGAACCTATAACAAGATTACTTCCGGCGCCCTGACTTTCATGATGGTTGCCTTTGCGGTTTGGCTTTCTATCCGCCTGCTGAAACATGTCAGTTCGTTTACCGAAGAAAACATCGGAGAGACCTGGACCGAAATTGCCCGAAAATTCTTCCTTTGTTTTGCCTGCGGTTATGTGGCATCATCCCCACAGCAGCTGCTGTTCTTCATGAATGACATTATTTTTCCGGTTTATAATGCGTTTCTGGAATTTTCAAGCGAATTGCTGGCTCATGCCTCGCTCAGCGACAGCAAGGCCAATTCCATAAAAGTTTTCGGATTTAGTTTTACCGCAGGCAAATCTATTATCTGCAAATTGTCCGACGCTGTTGCCAATGCCGATTTGAGCGGTTTCCCCGAATCGCCGAAAGAGATGATGAAATGCATGGTCTGTGCCATGAATGACCGGATGAATCTGGGACTGGCAATGGCTTATAAGGTCTTGAAAGCTCCGGGCTTTATGGCCACGATTATCGGTCTGATGATTATCGCCTGCTTTACTTTCGTCAAACTCGGATTTGTCTTTTATCTGGTTGACACTATTTTCAGATTTACGATTATGGTGGTTATGCTGCCGATTTTGATTATGGGATATCCTTTCGGACCAACTAAAAAGTGGCTGTCGCAAGGCTTTGTCACCATTTTGAATTCTGCCGCATTTATGATGTTTATGGCAATTATGATTGCAATTGCCATGCTGGCTTTGGAGCAAATTATCATCGACAATGCCGACATTTTTGAAAATGGCACGGATAAAGATTTCAAAGAATTCAGCATTCCGTTTATGTGCCTGCTGATGATCGGTTTTCTGATTGCTTCTTCCGTTCAGCTGGCGCAGCAGGTAACCGATTCTCTGGTCGGCGGCAGCTCAAAAGGCAGCTTTAACGCCAAAGCCAAAGCAGTTATTATCGGTGCAGCCAAAGTTCTGGGCAGTATCTTTACCGCCGGTGCAGTTGCCGCCGTCAGCAAGGTCGCCGCCGGACGCAAAATTATTGAAAAAGTTCAGAACGGAAAAGCCAAAGTCGCTTCGTTCAAAAACAAAATGAACAGTTTGCGGGGGAGGTAAAAATGACTGATAAACTCCTCAAACATATTTTTAACTTCTTTCTGGCAGGATTTCTTTCCCTTAGCGTTATCCGCCCGGTTAATGCTTGGACGATAAATTTTACTGAAGAAACATGCGGCTCTGCTTATCAAGGCCGTTCCAAAGGAGAAAAAGCTTTTGAGCCTTTGGACACTCAAAAAACGCAGCAAAAGGTTAATGAAGTTAATGCAGCCACAACAAAATTAAAAAATTTTTGCGAAAAATTAGCAAAACACTTAGAACAAAGAGAAGATAATGGTGAAAAAGTAGATACAAATGTATTTCCAACTCAATCTTTTGACTGGGGATGGAAACAGGAAACTGCTGACGAATACAACCAAAGATTTGATAAAATTATTGCTCAAAACCCCAGTTTTAAAAATGAATACGACAGCTTAAAAGCGGAATATGAAAAATTAAACACGGAATTAGAGTTTGCACGTGCCGAAGAATTAGCTGAGCATAAGCGTGCCGTTGCAGCCGGAGAATATCAACCTTGCGGCAGCGAATATCCGCGAGGATGTCCGGAAGGTATGGAATGCTACTCCAGCTACAGTATGTCAGCTCAAGGGACGGGAGGTTCATATTCTTCATCAACATTATCTTATACATGTAAAAAGCCTGAAGATGTGAAAAAACCTTTATTTGGAGAAAAACAGAAACCTGTAGAAAAGGGTATGGATACCAGTACCGTTGTTACAACAACAGCCGGATTTTCTTCTTATACGGTTAAGACTGATGAAACAGGGAAAAACACAACCGAAAAGGACGGCATAACGGTAAAACGCGGGGACAATTCGGCTTGCAGTATTCCCGACATGCAGAAGATGTATCAGTCCACCTGTTATTCCTGCAAAATTATCATGACGCTGATTACGACGTTTATGAATGCCTGCGGCAAAGTCTATGACTTAACCAGAGAAGCCGGAAGCAAGGTGTTGGTTATCGGATCAATGTTGTGGCTGGCTGCCTTTGCCCTGAAGCTGGTCTCGGCTTTCACCAACCAAGAACCGATGAGCATTCTCAACACACTGCTGATCTTCATGTTCAAGGTTGCCGCCGCCTATATCGTAATTAACGTGGGTATCGGTGCCATTGTTGACCTGTTCGTCAATCCTTTGCTGCTGGCCGGTGCCGACTACGGGCTGGGATTGTTACAGGCGGCAAATCAGGGAATAATCAAAGTTGCTTTGACCTCAAACTTTACCTATAACGGTACAGAAATTATTTCTCCGGTAGTTATTAACAAAATTATGGCTTTAACCGAGGGAATCGACAAGACGGTTTCCACCAATCTGGTTATCGGACATGCCCTCACCTGCCACTCTTTTAATGCAGGCATGTTGGAATATACCGGCGGATTATTCGGTTTTAACGTCACTATCCGTATTCCTGACCTCTGGATTTGGCTGTGCGGTGCCGCTATCTGGTTCTGCGGTTTTATGCTGACTTTAGGTATCGGTTACTATCTGCTTGACGTTTGTTTCAAAATCGGATTCTGCATTATGGCACTGCCGATTGTTATCGGTCTCTGGCCGTTCGGGCCGACATCAGGCAAGTTTACATCGTGCATGAGCATTATTTTCCGTTCGGCAGCTTTGTTTACTTTCCTAGCTTTGACCACTTCTTATGCATTATCGCTGATAAGCGTGTCATTAGGCGATTTGACGACTTTCTATGCCAAAATCAAGGCCGGCGATGCGGAATGGGTTTCCAACACCTTTTCCATTTCAGGCGCAAACTTTATCCTGATTATGTTTGCTTATGTTTACAGCATTAAAATGATCGGCGCCACGGTTACCGGTTATGTCGGAAAATTCTTTAACGACAGCACATTCGGTGATGCCTCTCCGATGCACATGAAAGCAACCCAGATGACCGCCTTTGTAAAAAACAAGGTCACTCAGGCCGCGTCTTTTGCCGGCGGCGTTGTCACTCATCAGGCGACACGGGCTGCCGGAGCCGTTGCCGGCGGGGCCGTCAACTTTGTCAAAAACCGGGTAAACGGCGGCAAAGATGCCAACAAAGACAATAAAGACAATGAGGGCAAGAAAGAAGGCGACAGCCCGAAAGACAACAATAAGCCGAATTAAGCAGGTGTTATTATGGAGACGATGATTAACATATCTAAATTGACCAGACAAGCCGGATTGGCATTTGCCGCCGTTTTATGGCTGGGCTTGAATACGGCCGGCATCTCCTCCGCTCGGGCCGCAGACGTGTCTAATACCTGCGCCGTTCAATTTCATCCCTGTAAAATTAATTCATCAAATTCAAAAACAATTTATCCCAACAGCCGAATTGAAGAAATGCAAAAAGGCTGTCTGAATACTGTTCCGGTTGAAACCAAAGGTTCTCTCAACTCCGTCGGACGAATTTCCGAAGAAGCCTGCCACCGTTCTACCAGTTGCAACAGTTCATACAGCACAAAAGTAAAATATCCCGACGGCAAATGTTATCGTGAACATCAGGGGATGGATGTCGCCGTACCGGAAGGGACTCCGGTTACCGCAGCGGCCGACGGAGTTATTTTATCAATCAGCTCCTGTTACGGCGGCGGCGGCAATACTGTTATTATGCAGCATGAAAAAGCCGGCGGCGGACAATATACAACAACATATATGCATCTGCAAAAATTTGCCGACAAAACAAAAAAAATTGCAGGAACCAAAGAAAAAATCGCCAAAGGAACGACCATCGGCTACGTCGGAACCACCGGTTGTTCGGACGGCACGACCAAACACGGCGCATATGGCGCTCACCTGCATATTGAACTGCGTGACGGCGGCACGGGAAAAGGTAAGATTTTGTCTCCCGCCTGCGCTTCGGCAGATGCTTTGTGCGACGGCAACGTTCCGGTTCCGGAAGCACCGGTTATCGAAAACGATCCGGATCCGCAAATGGTGACGGCGGAAGCCAGTTTAGGCAAATGCGGCAAACTGCTTCCGGCAGATAATCTGTCCGCTTTTCACCAACAGGGTGAATCCGGAGGCGATGCCGGCGCTTTCAACAAATGCTGGGCAGATGATAAAGGCGGCTGTTCTTATGGCGTTTCGCAAATGGTCTGCTACCGGGATTCCTCAAAATGGAATAATTCAACAATGGCCAGTTATTTGCAACATTTGCAGAAGAATGATCCCAGTAAATATAAGGCACTGGAAATAGGCGGCTCATTGCAAAGCACCATTAACGCCGCCTGCAATCCGCCGGCTACGCAATTTTCGCAGAAATGGCAGGCCTTAGCCTCCCAAGACAGTTCTTTCGGAACTTCACAAAGAGAATATATTGAAAATCACTATTTAAGCTACGGCAAAAGTGTTTTGAAAAATGCCGGCATGGGAAGTTTGCTTAACCGCTCTCCCGAAATGGATATGATTATTTTAGCCGGTGCGGTTGCCGGTGCAGGCCCGATGAGAAACAATTTTCAGGCGGTTCAAAGAGCAATTGCTCCCGAAACCTTTGAAACGGCTTCCGACGAAACGATTATTTCCGCTTATTATGCAAGCTATGCCGAGGTCATGTATTCGGGATATGCAGATAAAACCCCTTATGCCAAACGCGCGGCCAAAGATGAAAAATTAGCGCTCGAATCGTTAGCTATTCGAAAAGAAATGGAAAACGGCTCATCTTTGGAAGAAGCCTCACAAAAAGTTACCGGCAAACGCGCCTGTGAAGAAGACGAATATCCGTCGGCTTCCGTCCGGCTCGGGCAAGCGTCCCGCCCGGCTTATTTAAATGAATATACCGGCGCGGTATCTACCGAATCCGCAGATAAAGGCGATCGCGAATGTAATGTCGAAAGTTATCGCAGCAGTTTCAAGACATGTATTTTCTGTGATATTTTCGGTGTTTTGTTTAATACCGCCAGCTCGGTTGCGAAAAAATCATACAATGCACTGGCAGACGGCGTTATCATGCTGGTTTGCGTCGGCTTTGCTCTCTGGCTCGGCATTACGGTTATGCAGTTTATTTCCTCCATGGAGCAAAAGAATCCGAGTATTCTGGTTAAAACAATTTTGAACAAAGCGTTTCTGGTGCTGATTGTCGTCACGCTGCTGCGTCTCAATTCGGCAGACTTTTTCCGGCTGGCGATGGAACCGATATTCAATACCGGGTTTAAACTGGCGCAAATTGCGACTGAAGGTGCGAACGGCGAAACCTGCGACGGATCCACGTTTGATATTTTAACCGAAGAAAAAGGTGCAGGCCTTCCGGCCAGTATGGGTGTCAGCATTTTGTGCACAATTAAGACCATTCAGGATAAAATTCTTGATGTTATGGCTTTGGGCTCGACATCCATTTGCGTCGCTTTGTATGTCGAATCATGGCACGGCCTTGCCCTCTTCCCGCATCTGGGCTATCTGATTGTCGGTCTTGTGTTGTGGATTGCCGCAATTCTGCTGCTGATTATCTATCCGTTCCTGCTGATTGACTCGGTTTTGCAGCTGACGGTGGCGACGGCGCTGCTGCCGGCGGCAATCGGGGCTTACGCTTTCAAATCAACGCAAAAATATGTGGGCAAAGTGTGGGATACGTTCCTTAACTGTATGTTTAACTTTATTTTCCTGTCACTGATTATCTTTATTCTGACCAACGGTCTGATGGATGTTTTATCAAAAGCAGGGGTTGAGAGCGGCGGAGCGATGTCTGATGTCGGAACCCGAAGCGGTTACAAGGTTATTTTGAGCAATCTGGCATGGTGGGGAACCACATTCCTGAAACTCGTTTTCTATATGATCCTCGGCTGGGCGGTTCTGGGTGAAGCCAATTCCTTTGCCGGAAGTTTCGCCAAGAGCATCGGCGTCAAAGACATCGGTTCGAAAGTCGGCGGTTTGGCCGCATCCACGGCAAACACCGCGGCAATCGGAGGGCTCAAAACAGCGGGCAAAGCAACCCGTAAAGTCGGCGGCATGGCTCTTGACCGCGGGCGGGAAGCTTATAACTCATATAAAGTAAACCGCCGAGCTAAAAAAATTGAAAACGATGACCGAACGGTAACCGATGCCGACGGCAACAAAACTTTGCAACACCGTACCTGGTACGGCCGCAAGGTTACCGATACGCTGCAAGTTGCTCCGGACGGCACCAGAACGGTTACACGGGCAAAACAGAGCCTGCGCGGCAATAAGGCAACCTCCGTTAACAATGACAAGTTCATTCAGAACAAGAAAACTTATGACAAAGACGGAAACCTTATTCGCGAGGAAACAAGAATGAATACCGCTGCCGGGAAGACATTGCTGAACCGTGACGGCACCCGCAACGAAGTGGCCATTCATGCAATCCGCAGCGGCAGCGGCATGTCCAATGACGATGTCGATAAGGCGATTATGAACCAGATGATGCAGGAACGTATGGGCGGTGTTCCCGGGGCAGATATGAACCGCGAATTCAAAGACCGCGAAGTCAGCCGTACGCTGGATGACCGGGGACGCGAAGTCTTCAGGGTTAAGCAGACCAATGCCGACGGCTCGACCAGCATCTTTGAGATGACCAAGGGTGACAAGCGTGATATGCTGACTTACACCCACATCGGCAAAAACGGCAAAGCCGAAAGCTATGCGTCCGACGGCATCATCAACAAAAAATCAAATTACCGTCTGAACAAGGATGGCACGGTTGATGCCAAGAGCGTTAAAAACAACTATGCCTTTGCCAAAAACTATAATTCGGCACACACCCGCTCAATGGACAGCAACGGCAAATTCAACCGGTCTGTTCCGGCAGACGAAATTATGATGAGCGAAGCGGATATGCAGCTTTTCAGAGAACAAGTCGCCACTTATGGAAAAGACCAGCCGATGGCCGAATTCGGAAAATAAGGCGGCAGCCGTCTTGATTAAAGCCGGGAAGAAATTCCCGGCTTTACAGTTATATTTGTACACAAATTGTCTTTTTTTGTACTATTTTCTTGATTAATATAACGCTTATATTTATGATACAAACAAATTATGAAGTTGTGTTTATTACAATAAAAGGTGGACTCAAATGGAAGAAATTATTTTCCCGAACCAAATCAGAATGTACAGAAGACTTCGCGGACGCTCGATGCAGGAACTTGCCGATCATTTGTCCGTCAGCCTTTCTGCAATCTCTAAAATTGAAAAGGGTTACCGCCGCGTGGACCAGGAGCAGCTGGTTCGTGTTGCCGAATTTCTGGACTGCCCGCTGCAGGATTTATTTGTTAATGAACAGAATTCCCAGCAGGAAGTTGTCCAATCCTGGAGGCGCGAACAAGAGAGAAGAAACAAAATCAACGAAAAAAGCGGTTTGAAAACTTTGGGTGCCGGTTTGCGTCAGATCCGCAACGAAAAGAACCTGACGCTGATTGAAGTTGCCGAAAGCGCCGATATGACCCTTTCAGTTTACCACCGCATTGAAATGGGCCAGCGTGAAGTTTCCGACAAAGAATTTAAAAATATTGCCAAGGCCATCAATATGGCTCCGGAAGAGTTGAAAGAGCAGATTAAAGCTCTGGAAGACAAAGGCATGCTGGAAGAGATTATTCAGCGCAACGATGCTAAATACAAGCTGTTGTCCACCCCGCGCGGAGCAATTTCCGCTTTCGGAAATTCCAATCAGGACGGCGTTAAAATTTCAGTTTACGGCGTGGCCGGAAAAGACGGCGACGTTATCATTGAATTCAGTCAGGAGACCAAAAAAGTTCAGCGTCCGCCGCAGTTATACAACAAAAAAGACGCTTATGCCGTTAATCTCTGCACCCGCCGCCTCGGAAGCCTGTTGCCGACACGTTCAATTTTGTTTGTCGATCCGCAGGATGTTGTCAGCGTCGGAGACATTGCCGTTTATTACAGCAATGAAAAAGAAGCTAAAATCGTCAGTATCCGCGAAGATGAAAACGGACAGCTTTACGGCTTGAGATGGAATCCGGACGAACGGATTGAAATCAGCAACGACGATTTGAACAGCCTTCATAAAGTGGTTGCAATCTACCTTTAAGAAAAAACTCCGCTGCGGCGGAGTTTTTTTTGATTTCTGCCGTTTCCGCCCCGTTTTATTAACCTGAAATTTACAACATCAGAAGTAAAATCGGTAATATGGATAGATTTTAAACTGATGAGAGACAGATTCGGGTAAAAAATTGATAGAAACGGCCGGAAAAACAAAAAAGAACTACAATAAAATCGGGACAGAGGATGACCCGGTTATTATTGCGCAGCGCTTTTTAAACATCTTCCGGCAGCTGCATATTTTTACCGACGAAAGAAAACAAGCCTTCAACCAAATGATATTGGAACAGCCAGCAGAAATCCGCGGCATGTTCAGTTCGCTGCCGGGCGGAGCCGTTTTGCAGCAGTATGTTGACGAGCTGGAAGAAAAAAACGGTTTGGTTCGCAGCACGCCCGATGCAGCACCGCAGGCTGATTATGAAGAAGAGACCCGGGCCAAAATTCTGGCAACGGCTTTGGCTGAAGCAAACAACCAGCATCACACCCCCTCTGCGGATACTCAGGCAGAAACGGCACAGATTGCGGCTCAGGCAGCCGCAGAAGCCGCGGCCCGGGCTGCGGCGGAAGCTCAGGCCAAGATAGCCGTTCAGGCTGCACAGGCAGCGAAAGAAGCGGCTGCCGCCGCTCAGGCACAGATACAAGCACAGGCACAGGCTTTGGCTCAGGCACAGGCGCAACTACAAGCCCAACAACAGGCACAGCAAACCGGACAGGCCTCTCCGGCCAAAACCGTTTTCCAGCCGATAAGTTCGACGTTTACGGCTGATGCGTCCTTTGCCAAAGAAATCGCCTCGGCGCTCAAAGAAGCTATTGCCGCCAACGACGATATTCGTAAAAAAGATTCCGAAGCGGTTACACAGGCTATTGTTTCGTCGCAAAACAAACTGGCAGAGATCATGGCTCAGAACAACAAGGCCAATATCGAGGCCCAAAACCGGCTGGCGCAAATGCTGGTTCAGAACAACACGGCTGCCAATGCTTCAAGTTCAAACAACAATGCCAACAATATTCAGATAAACACCGCAGCAACCTTTCCGCCGGTGGATGAGATGCTGAACGGCATTGTCAAAATTCAGTCGGAACTGTTCAGAGAAATGGCTAAAACCCAAACCAGCGAGTTGTCATCTATCATTACGCTGGCTCTGAAAGAAAGCCAGCAGCTTTCGACACAGTCGATTATTACAGCCATCAAAGAAATGCAGAAAGAAAACCTGAAATTTCTGCAGGCTCATCCCGTTGTCTATACGGCTCCGGCGGCGCAGGCTGTGCCGGAAGATTACCATGTTTCGCCGGTTCCCCGGGCTGAGCCGCTGCGGCCCTTGCCTGACGAAGAAATAAACGCAGCGCCGGCTGCTCCGGTTATTCAGACCACCGATATCAGCAGAGAAATTTTCGGCGACGATACCGAAGACAACGATGATACTGAAATTATTGCCGGCGGTGAAGAAATTGCCGTACAAAAAAAGAAAAAAAAGAAGAAGAAAAAAAAGAAAAACAGTGAAGGTTTGTCTCTGGACAGTCTGGCCTCTTCCCTGTTTGATAAGGTCAGCACACTGACAGACAAAGTCAGTAATCTGAGCGGTAAAAAGAATCAAAAAGAAGAAGATCCCGCAGAAAAAGCAGCAAATGATTTTTCTTTCCCTGAGAAGCAAGAGGCATCAAACGGCGGTCTGGATTTCTCACTGTTTGACAATGATGTACCGTCTGCCGCGGCCGAACCGGAAAAAACCGCAGAACTCTCTCCGGCTTCCGAAGATACTGCCGCCGATGAAGACCAATGGGAGTATGTCGAAGTTCCGGCAGAAGAAATTTTGTCCCAACTTCAGCCGGAGCAAACCGCTCAAACGGAAGAACCGGCCTCTGAGGAACAGTCTTCCGCGGTTCTTGCGGACAATGACGACTGGGGATATCATACGACAACGGAAGAATTTCCGGCAGAAAATATTCCTGCCGAACCGGTAGATTTACCGAGTGAGGAAATTGCCACCGACTGGGGCATTGAGGCCGATACCTCTTCGGCGGAAACGGAAGATATTAGCAAGCCGATACAAAATTCTCCGCTTAGCGAAGACACAGTTTCTCCTGAGGAAACCGCGGCCGAGCCGGATACCGCCGTAACCACCGAAGCTCCGGCAGAAATTGCCGACGAAGGCTGGGAATATGCTGCGGTTCCCGATGAAGAAAACATTGCCGAAAGTGCTGATGGAAATACGGCGGAAGGCGACTGGGAATGGGAGTATGAAGAAGTTTCCGAAGATGACGGCAACACAGCCGAAACGGCACAACCGGCGAACAGCTCCGCAGCAGTTCCGACAGGCCCGGACACTGAAAGCAATGAGGCCCAGGATTGGGAATGGGACTATGAAGAAGTTTCCGAAGACGAAGGAACTTCTGCCGCAGATGCCGGTTCTGCCATTCAAACCCAAAGTGAGGATGAAGGCTGGGAATATGTCGAAATTCCCGAAGACGAGGCCGGCGCCGACGAAGACTGGGAGTATGTCGAGGTTCCGGAAGAAGAAGCCGAGGCCGGAAACGGCGACGGTGAGTGGGAATATGTTGAAATTCCCGAGGGTGAAGAAACATATCAGGCCGAAAGCGGCGAAGGAAGCGACTGGGAATGGGAATATGAAGAAGTTCCCGAAGATGACGGCAGCACAGCCGAATTCCCGCAGCAAACAGAAAGTGCGGAAACAACTCCGACAGATGATCCCTATCGCCCCGAAACAGCTTTGCAAACACCGGCGGAAACCGAAACGACCTCACTAAGCTCGATGTACAGCGGGGAAGTTTATTTTCAGGATAATGTTTATGACAATCTTGAAACCGCCAAGGAGGAAGAAACATTTAAAATTCCCGAAGACATCGGCGACGGGCCCGGTTTGGCCGATTTAGAGACCGGAGAAGCCCCAAATGAACCTTATAAGCCGCAGGGAACCATATAATTGGGTAAAGCTGTGAGAAAACAATTTACAAACCCCGGCGGCTAAATTAAATTGAAAAGACAGTTAAGGAGCTGATATGGAACCAAATAATTTGACGGAACAAAATCCGGTTAATCCGCAGGCTCCGGCTCAACAGCAGCCGGCGCAACCGAAACCGCAGGCCAATCCGGCCGCGGCGATGCCGAATGCGGCTCCGCAACCGGCGGCTGCCCGGCCTCAAACGGTACAACAGCCTCATCCCGGCATGTCCCAGCCGCAGGCTCAGGGCGGAGCCAGCAAGGAAAGCCTCTGGTATCTGGACAATTATATTCTGCTCAAAGACTATTATGACCGGACAATTTCCCGGATTGCGGCGCGTTGCGTGCGAATGGGCAATATTGCCATGGAAGAATATCCTTTTTACGGATATATTTTGGATGTTTTGGAGGAAATCAGCGATACCGGCGATTATATTCTGCAACATAAGGAACTATATCCTTATGTGGAAAAGAAAATTGCCGGCGGCCTGAACGAATTGAAAAAGACGCTGAGCGAATATCAGGAAGAACTGCGCAACAATTCATCCCCGGAGATGATTAAAGAAGACGCTTCGGAAATTGAAAAGATGAAAGAGGCTTTGGGTGCAGTAACCACCGTGGCTGACGACCCGACTCTCGGCGCGGGAATGAACATGGATCAGCTGATGGACAAACTTATGGCTCAGGACCAGGCCAACAAAGAACTGAAAAAAGTAATTAAAATAAAGAAACCGGTTAATCCGGAGGGCGGCCAGGCAGTTCCGCCCAAAAACGAAGGTACGGAAGAATAATGAAGAACTGGTTTGAAAAAAGCCGTTTAGGTTGGTTATTAATGGCAGTCGGAATTATCGCGGCCTGCGCTCCCAAAGAGAAGCCGCGCGAACTGACACTGGATGAAAAGATTGTCTCGGAAACCATTCTGCCGCAAGATCCGAACATGATACGCACCCCGAAAGGCGCCAGTTCATTGGATTTGGAGTCTCCGCTGCGCTGTTACGTCAACTGGAACACACAGGAAATGATTACGACCATTCCCTATAACGTCAAGGCGTTCAATATGGTTCGCAACGGCAAGAATGACATGCTGCCCCGATTTGAGGTGACGGGCTTTACCTTTGCAACCATGCCGGCGGAAAAAGCCATGTATAAGCTGACCAAGGAAGCAGGCATCAAACTGGTGGCAAAAGATGCACCCTATGCCAGCATTTCGGCGGAAAATCTGCGCGGCGAACTGTCGGAAGTTATCGGAATGATTGCCGATGCCGCCGAAATTTATTATGCCTATAACGCCGAAACCAAAACACTGACCATCAGCCGTAAAGCTAATTTCAGCCTGTATGTACCGAAATCACGCCCTATCCTGCTGGCTTTGCTGGACGTTTTGCGCGGATCGGGCATTACCGACGTGACGACGGACTGGGCCGATTACTCGGTGACATTTGAAGCCGATTTCGAACTGCGCAATAAGATTAACAAACTGGTGGCCTATTTTGAAGACAATCCGACACTGATTGCCTTTGACGTTAACGTTTTCCGCATTTACCCTTACAGTGCCGATGATGACATTGAGTGGCAAGACTTGTTGAAAACCTTTGATTTCGGCACTATTAAAACCACTAAGACCGGCGTTATCGGGCGCGCGCTGACCACGTCAAACGACCTGAACATTTCAACCCTGCGCAGTTTTTTGGGGCAACAGGCAATGGTTATCCCGGTTGCAGAAGGAAAATTCGTGGTTCCGAATTTGTGGTTTGCCCGCTTTGATATCGGCAAATGTAGCGCCAGAGATTCTCTGGAGACCGGATTGTCGGTTTTGGCCAAGGCTTCGTTAGAACATAACAACCGGATTTTTTCAGACATTACTCTGGAGGCGACCAACGGTCAGATAACACAATTCAACGTTCGCAGCCGCATTGGTGAAAACTTTATGATTATCGGCATTCCCAATCAGATATTTGATAAAAAATCGCCGAAATCAGAGACTGTCGTCTTTATGGTTCCGCGTATTATCAGAACCTTGAAAACAAACAAAACATTACAAAATAACAGGTAAGGATTTCCCATGACAGACATGAATCCCAATACTCCGAACCAACCGCAGAATTTTGACCCGACACGCAGACTTAAAAAAGTCAAGCGCCCGATCAAAAGATATATCGGACAGCCGAATCCGTCGGCTCCGCAGGCTCCGGGCATGCAGATGCACGGCAGCGAGCCGCAGGGAGGCTTTTTAAGCAATCAGGGACGCAGCGATTATAATATTGACGATATTCTGGACGGCAATGCCAATCTGCCGGCGCTCAATCAGGAAAGCAACGTTTACAATCAGCAGGAAGGCTATCAGCCGCAGTTTATCGACGAAAGCGACATTACCCCGCAAAAACTGCCGTTTAAAGAACAACTGATGCAAAACAATATGTTCACCATGAAAGGCATGTCGATTATTGCGGCAATGGTTTTTGTCGTCGGCTTTATGTTTGCCAAACTGTTCTTTACGCAGCAAACGATTGTCCGCGACGGTTTGCAAGGCGTCGTGATTAACCCGGAAGTGCCGCGGGGACGTGCCCGTTGCGGCGTGGCCGAACGGACGCAGGGTTGTGTTTTATATATTATGAATCCTCAACGGCAGGAGCTCAGCGGACGTGATTTCTATGATTTGGCGTCCCAGCTGACCAGCCGTCAGCGATTTGTTATTGAGACAGGAAACATGCGCTATTCAAATGTAAAAATCCGTCCCGGAGACATTGCCCAGCTGAACATTCCGCCGCTGCAATAAAAAAAAGCCCCTTTCAAAGGGGCTTTTTTATTTATGTTACTTCGGTTACCGCACGCAGGTTGCCGTCGCGGTTGATTTGGACAACACGGAGTTTGCGGTGCATTTCCTTAATGGTTTTTTCACGGTCAATTGTCGGATAGCTGTGCAGAATACGGTCAACAAAAGCTTCATAGGCTGCTTCCGAACTTTCGGCGTGGATGGTGGCCAGGCAGTTATCGTGACCGGATCCCATCAGCTCCCACAATGCGCCGGCGTTATTGGTGGAAATCTCGCCGCCGATGATGGCATCGGGCGTAAAACGAACCACCAGGTCGATAATTTTCGAATAGTCGAACTCGTTAGTCTGCTCGGTACGGGACATAACAATATGAACACGGTTCGGATGCGGCACCAGCAATTCGCGTGTATCTTCAATTGTGATAATCCGCTTATGGATATCCAAAATCTTAAGCAGGTTGTTTAAGAACGTGGTTTTACCGGTTGCCGTAGCGCCGGAAACGAGAATATGGTCCCCGCGTTTAATGCTCAACAGCAGACGCTCATAGGGATCTTCGGGGTCCTGAATATCTTTCAGAGGATTAACCTTATGCAGGCTTTCACCTTGTTTCAGGCCATAGTCCTGCAACCCGAAAGCAACATCGTCGCTGTGGACACGGATTGTCAGAGCGACACCGCCGGTCAGGTCATCCTGGTCATACATAACGTTACGTCCGCTGACGGCAGAAAAACGGTGGTCGCCGGGAATGGTGGCATAAACCACCGGCGTTCCCTGTACCGGGTCAAAGGGAAGTTCATAGGTATTGGCAATAATATAAAGCAAATCCGTCAGATATTCTTTAGTAAGTTTTTCATCTTTATACATCACCCAGGGATAAGCGCGTTTGCCGCGCAGGCGCAGCCAAACCTGCCCGGAGCGGTTGACGGCAACTTCCTCGATGTTTTCCTGGTTATACCAGTAAGCCAAGGGACGAAGAACAGATTCCAGAACCTTAAAACTCATTGTTTAAACTCCTTAGAACAGCTGCGGAACGCTGTTATTGGTATTATTGCTGCTGCCGGTGTTGCTGCCCGCGGTTGCCGCTCCCGGAGTGGGGGATGTGGCGAAAGACGGCGGAGGCGGCGGGGTTGCCCCGGCGGCCGGGCTGGAAATCAGCGGCGGCGGATTATTGGTTTTCTTGCCGGAATTAGACGGCTTGCTGTCATCAATCAATGTAGGCGTTCCGCCGGCGGCTTCAACGTCTATATCCTGAGATTCATAAACAACGCTGCCGGCACCGGTCGGAGCAGTCTCGGTCTTGCCGAGGCTGCGGCGGTTCTTTTCAAGCTCACGCTTACCGGTGGTCTGCGGGTCATCAATAAAGACGTCTTTCTTGCCCTGACCGCCCAATTCCTGCGGATTGCGTTCACGGGTGCGCATCCAGAGATCAACGTTCGGATAAACAATGATGCGGGTGCCGGCGGGAACATAAGTCAGCGGGCGAATATTGGTTTTATCCGACAAAATCTGCTCAAAGACCTGGTTCATCTGATTCAGGAAGTTCTGGCGGGCATCATTGGCAGCCTGCTGTTTCGGCGTTTCGTTAACGCTGCCGCTGTCGGTATTCTCGTCATCGGCCATCATATAGGAAGTATAGCTGGTCAAAGCCGTGGTCATAATCGGCAACGTATATTTCTTAAACAGCTGCTGGTCAAGATAGCCCAAAGCACCGCCGCGGCCCTGCGCATCGCCGGTGACACCGCTGAAGACAAACAGCGAACCGTCCGGACGAATCAGGCGTTCCCAAGAAATTTGAACTTTCGCCGACTGTGACGTGGTTTCCGAGGTTCCGGTCAGGCCGCCGAGAGTTCCCATAATACGGCTGCCGGCAGGAATAATGATTTTACGTCCTTCCTCGGCGTAAATATTACGTTCAACATAGGCGGTTACCGGGGTCGGATTGTTACTGTCAATCGAACGGGCAATAACCGCGGGAATCGGCTTATCGGCGAAAATCATTTCACTTAAGTCAACCCTCCAGGAGGAAATGGCCTTTTTAATGCCCTGCTCATCCCAGTTTTTCTGCATACCGTCGAAAGCATCCGGACTGATGTTGCTGCTGATTTTGCCGACCTGCATATTGCTGCGGCGTTCCTGCTGCGCGGCATCAAGCGCAGCGGCTCGCTGGGGATCATACCGTTCACCGGGGCCAAAGCCGCCGCCGGGACCAAGATTTGCACCCGGTCCGGTTCCGGTGCCGTAAGCACCGCCTTTGCCGAAGGTTCCGGCGGGAATAAACATTTCACCTGCGGCCGGCTTTTCACTCTCCTCAATACCGACCAGGGCGCCTTCGTCATCAATAATCAAACCGTCAGGCATACGGTGGCCGACAACTTCTCCGGCCTTGTTAACGACGCGACCGTCTTCCATAATTTCACCAAGATATTCACCGTCCGGCGTCAGGGCAATGCCTAAAGACTTGCGATATTTTTCGGTTATTTCGCGTTCTTCCGGCGAAAGACCGATTTCAGGCAAAGCTCCGGGACGTTTGTACCAGGACGGCTTTTTGGCATAGCCGATGACTTTGCCGTCAGCACTGACGACTTCACCATTTTCATTAACGCGGCCTATTACCTTGCCGTCTTTGTCAACCACATCGCCGTTGGCATTAACGCGGCCAATGACGCGTCCGTCCTTGTCAAACGCCAAGCTGTCAATATTTGCTTTACCGACGACATTTCCGGAGTTGTCAACAACTTCACCTTTAGCATTAACCCTGCCGATTACCTTGCCGTTGGCGTCAACGACGGTTCCGTCGGCCAACACCTGTCCGATAACTTTTCCGTTTTCATCAAAAGCCAGATTGGCCGTGCTGGCGCTGCCGATGACATTACCGTCGGCATCTACAACCTCGCCGTTTTCATTGACATGGCCGACAACATTACCGTTCAAATCAACAACAGAACCATCCGGCAACAAGCGGCCGATAACATTTCCGTCAGCATCATAAGCCAGCATTTCTTTTCCGGAAACGCCTATCACCTTTCCGCTGTTGTCAACGATTTCTCCTTTGGCATTAACATGCCCGATAACGTTACCGTTGCCGTCGATAACCGAACCGTCGGGCATAATCCGCCCGAGGACATTGCCGTTTGCATCATAGGCAAGATTATCGCCGCTGCCCGGCCCTTTAATGGAACCGATCAAATTACCGTTTGCATCGGTAATTTCACCGTTGGCTCCGACTTTGCCAATCACTTTGCCGTTGGCATCCACTACCGTTCCGTCCGGCAGAACTTTACCGATGATATTGCCGTCTTTGTCGTAAGCCACTTTCTCACTGGCCAGCTCACCCAACAGCTTGCCGGATTTATCTACGACTTTGCCGTTCTGGACGTAGCCGATAATATTTCCGTTTTCGTCGGTTACCGAACCATCGGCGTTAACATAGCCGATTAAGTTGCCGTTTTGGTCATAAACTTTTTCACGGGCAACCATTTCTCCATAATACTGCAGCGGTTTGGCCATGGCCACGACGCGCCCGTCCTTGTCTATGATGCTGCCGTTTTTGGTGACCGTGCCGAGAACATTGCCGCTGTTATCGCGCAATTCGCCGTTCAGGTATAATTCGCCGAGAATCAAGTTGCTGTCGTCGCGAATGTAAAAATCTCTGTTGCCGCGGCCGGTAACTTCGCCGTTTTTATTAATCAGAAAGCCTTTGCTCAACGTTCCCAGATTTTGGTTAATAAAGGAGAGCACGGTACCGTCTTTCAGAATATAGCCGATTGCCTCAAAATCATTGTCATAAACATACATATCATACAGAGCATAGCCGATTTTATGGTTCTCCCGGGAGACATTGCCTTCAAAATCGACGGTTCCGACGACGGCGCCGCTGCCGTCAATCACTTCAGCTTTTTCATTAATGCGGCCGATATATTTGTTGGCCAGGCTGAAAGCATGACGATATTTAAACAGGTGGCCGACCGGCATACCGGTTTTGGAATTAACGTTTCCGTTGGCCTGAGTGTAGCCGATGAACTGGTTCTGGTCATTGACAATCTGTCCGTCCAGGATATTGCGGCCGATAATTATTCCGTTAAAGTTCATAACAGGGGCATATTCAATCGTATGAGCCAGAGACATTCCTTCGTCAGATTTCAGGAAACCTCTTTTATCGATACAGCCCAGAACATCATTGTTATAGTTCATTACCTGTCCGGTGGCCGACACGGTACCGATAATATTGCCGTTATAGTCAATGACCGCCGTGGGTTTAACCGCATAGCCCATATAGCTTCCGTTTTCGGAAATAGCCTGTCCGTTCAGCAGCGGGCGCCCCATGACCGTTTCACGGTAATTGCGAATGTCGCCGCGGGGCGTTATCACGCCTAAAAGAGAACATTTGTTATCGATGACCGGCGCATAGCCGACAGTGCCGCCAAGGCTGGAGCCCATATTGTCAAGCACCATATCTTCAGCCGCCACTTTGCCCAAACGCGCCCCGTTGAAATCACGGACAATCCCGGAAGGGCCGGCGTAGCCGATCAGACTGCCGCTGAAGGCCAGAACCATATTATTAACCGAACCGCGGCCGACAACCGGCATCATATTCACCGATGTATTGCTGTCTGCGGAAACAACCGTGTTATCCGGCAGAAGTTTGGCAACCGGTTCCAGATTATTGTTCAAAACCAGATTGCTCTCGGACAAATTGCCGAGGCTCTGTCCGTCCGGACCGACGACATAGCCGGCCTCCAAATTCTTGCCGATAACCAGATTACGTTCGTCAATATTGAAGCCCGACTGAGTCAATTTGCCGATAGCCGCCGCATTTTTGTTAATCAGACCACCGGCCGGAGTCATCTGGGCAACCGGCGCTCCGGTCAGATTATAAATCGAAGACAAAGCCAAGCCGCGGCCGCCGGTTTTGCCGTCAGCCGAAAAGAGATAGCCGAACGGAGACATAAATTTGCGTTCTTCGCCGTCCATGACCATACCGCTGATGCCAACCATGCCCAAAGTTTGGTTGCCGGTATTGATTGCCAGCAGATTTCCCATGGTGGCACCGATAGCCCGACCGGCATTTTCATAAGCAATGTTGTCCATAATATAGCCGGCAGGGGTTCCTTCCAGCAAAATGACCGAAGCATTTTTCAGCGCGTGACCGCGGAGACCGCCGCGATAGTCAAAAACAGGACCGGCCTGTATCAATTTACCGTTTACGGTACCGTCGGCAGCATAAGTTATTCCGCGGGCTCCGACCGAGCCGATTATATCCCGGCTGCGGGCAAGTTTGCCTTCCGGCATAATACGCCCCAGATATTTACCGTTCAAATCGGTAGCCGTCGCGGCAAAATCAACCACATAACCGATTAATTCCCCGTTGTCTCCGGCAATCAGACCGTCTGCCTGCAAATGGCCGACCACGTTATTTTTATTGACGACTTCGCCGTTATAAGTCACAAAGCCGAGATATTTTCCGTTGTTGTCAAGCGCATAGCCCGAGCGGACGATACTTCCGATAATCTGATTATTTTCATTATAGGCAAATCCGTTGGCTTTGATAAAACCGATGGTAACTGCATCAAAATTCGTTACATTGCCGCCGGGAGCCACACTGCCGATAAATTCGCCCGACTGCGAAACCACCATTTTGGAGGAAATCAGGCGGCCGTCCAGAACATATTCCTGTCCGACCCGGCGATAAGCATAACCGTCAGGAGAAATGAAACCGATTTCCTGCCCCTGCAGATTGGTATAGAGACCGTCACCGGTCAGGCGGCCGACAGTACGCCCGTCATCAGAATAGACCAGACCGGGGAACAGCACGGCGCCGGTTATGTTGAAAAAGTCATCAACAACCAGGCCGTTAGGCAGCACTTTTGCAATAATCTTTCCCGAAGCCAGACGAACGGAGCCGTCGTTATTTACTTTACCGAGCGGTTTATTGTCGTTGCCGATGGCAATACCCTGCGGAATAACGCCGCCGATGATGTTTCCGTCAAAATCGGTAATCAAGCTGTCGGCGGTTACGTTGCCAATCAGCTGGTTGTCAAAACTGACGACCTTACCGTCGGGAATAACTTTACCGATTAAATCGCCGTTAAAGTCAACAGCGGTAATCTCCTGAGCGGCCGCGGCAGACAGGTTCAGCAAGAGCATGCCCGCGACAATACAGGCCCCACGGATTAATCTGGCCAGCAAAAAGTTATATCCGTTCATCCGCAAACTCAATTCAGTTCCTCCGGTTCTTTGCGACTTCCTGAAGCGCATAGCCCGCCACCTTCTTATCCAAATCAATATAAGAGCCGTTGTTCTTCAGGTAACCGATGGATTTTCCTTCGGCATCGACAACGGTTCCTTCCGCCGTCAGACGGCCGACGTAATTGCCGTCATTACCCAAAACCGTCGCTCCGATTTTGTAAACCTTTCCCATAATATTGTCATTGTTGTCAATGGCTAAATCACCGGACAGCATACGCCCGATCAGACTGCCGTCCCGGTCTCTGATTTTACCATCAAAATTGACATAGCCCACAACTTTATCAGAGTTATCAATAACAATATCGCCGTTGACCACCTCACCTATCAGTTTGCCGGCCCGGCTGATGACGTTTCCGTCGGAGAGAACTCGGCCGACGGCAACGTTTTCACGATCAATGACGGTTCCGTCCGGCATAACGGCCCCGGTCAGGTTGCCGCCAAAGTCAATTACCGCACCGCGGTGCAGCAGGCTCAGGTTCTTATCGGTCGAGCCTCCGGGCAAAACAGCGGAAATAACTTCATCTTTCAGGTCGATAACATCGCCCAAGGAGTTGACGCGCCCTTTATAATTGCCCCAGATGTCAACCACGATATTTTCAGGAATGACTTCGCCGATGACTTTATTTTTCAAGTCAACCACCTTGTTATCCGAGGTTACCTGTCCGACTTTGGCTCCTTCCATGCTGATAACCGCACCGTCGGTTACGGCGTAACCGAGGAAAGAACCATCATAGCCGATAGCGCTGCCCTTGGACACAACACCGCCGCGATAGTCTCCTTTGGCGTCAATAAAGCTTCCTTTGGCGTCAATATGCCCCAAGACCTCGCCAAAACGATTGATAACCTGCCCGTCATGGTTTACCAAACCAATCGGATTGCCCTTAAAATCGGCAACCACCCCTTTTTTGACGACGGCACCGAGCTGACGACCGTAGAAGCTGGCCAAATCGCCGTTGATTTTGCCGACGGCAACACCCTTTTCATTATAGACCTGCCCGTCAGGAAACAGGCGGCCGAGGAACTTTCCTTCCGGCGTCAGAAGCGTCGTCTTTTCATCCATCAAAACGCCGATAATTTCATTGCGGTTATTGGCGACCAGATTATTGGCATAGAGGCGGGCATCAGGCTGGCCGCTGATTGCGACCTTGCCGTTCGGCCCGACAACATTCATAAAATTGCCGTGCAAATCATAGGCATAAGTTTTATCCAAAACGCGGCCGATATAGCTGCCGTTTTTGCTGAAGACATCACCGTAAGTGCCGACACAGCCGACCGGCTGCTGAGACAAAGCGATAACCAGACCGTCAGGAGAAACCTGTCCCAAATATTCGCCGTCATAAGAGACCGCCACGCCGCTGCGAACCACGCCGCCGATAATTTCGCCCTGCTCGTTCAGCACGGTTCCGTCCGGATTAACGCAGCCGACGTAAACGCCTTCCGGCGTGCGGACAATTCCGTCGGTTCCGACATCGCCGAGATAAGTGCAGGTATTGTCAAAGACCCGTCCGGTTTTAACCACTTCACCGACATAATTGTTTTCGGCATCAAGAATGACACCGTCCGGCATCGGCTTTAATTTTGTTTCCTGATTTCCTTTGCGGATTTTTCCGTCGGCTTCCAGATAACCGATATTTTTACAGCCATAGCCGACGACCAGTCCGCCGCGCACCAAACGGGCGATAACTTCCGATCCCGAGGGATCGCGCACCAGACCGTTGGAAAGGACACGCCCGACCGTTTTCATATCCTGAACGACGGTTCCGTCGCTGTTCAGGCGTCCCAAAACCGTTCCTTTCGGCGTAATCGGAATCATCCGGGTTTGGACCAAAGCACCCAGCGTTTTATCCTGAGTGCTGACGATATTGCCGTTTTCATCAACATAACCGATTTGATTGCCGTTTAAATCATAAACCTTGCCGTCCTCGGTCAAATAGCCTATAACTTTACCGTCTTTATCCAGCACCAGATTCACCAATTCACCGGCTTTGCCGATAACATTGCCGTCCAAGTCAACCAATGTGCCGTCTTCCAGCATCTTGCCGATGACGTTGCCGTTAAAATCGACCACATTGCCGTTTTCATCGATGTAGCCGATGACATTGCCGTCTTTGTCATAAGCCAGACGGCGCTGGGCTCCGATATTCATATCCGCTACTTTGCCGATGACATTGCCGTCTTTGTCAACCACCGTTCCGTCGGGCAGAACACGGCCGATAATATTACCGTTGGCATCGCGGACATTGCCGTCTTCGTCAACATAGCCGATAACATTGCCGTCTTTGTCATAGACCAGACGGCGGCCGGGAATAGTGGCGGCCTGACCGATAACGTTGCCGTTGGCGTCAACAATGGAACCGTCCGGTTGGACTTTGCCGATAATGTTGCCGCCGGGGTCAATAACATTGCCGTCTTTGTCGATATAGCCCATAATATTGCCGTTTTTGTCATACGCGAGACGGCGCTGGGGCAGAGAAACGGCTTTGCCGATGACGTTGCCGTTTTCGTCAACAACATTTCCCGCACCGTCAACATGGCCGATGACATTGCCGTGAGCATCTACAACATTGCCGTTTTCATCAACATAACCGATAACTTTGCCGTTTTTGTCGTAAGCAAGCTTGACCTGTCCGCCGGCATTGCCGAGGATGTTTTTGCCGACAACCCGGCCGTTTTCATCGACAAAGCCGACGATATTGCCGTTTTTATCAACGACAGAGCCGTCTGGCATAACCACGCCGATAACATTGCCGTTTTCATCAACGGCAACCCGTCCCTGTTTGCTGACGCGGCCGATGACGTTGCCGTCCGTATCCACAACTTCGCCTTTTTCATTTAACCGGCCAATAACATTGCCGTTCATATCGACAACGGAACCGTCAGGCTGAACACGGCCGATAATATTGCCGTTTTTGTCGTAAACGAAACCGGCATCGACCGCCCGGCCGATAACATTACCGTTCAGATCCACCACCGTTCCGTCGGGAAGCATGCGGCCGATGATATTGCCGTCTTTGTCAACCACTGTTCCGTCAGGATTGACATAACCGATGACATTGCCGTTTTCATCATAAACCAGGCGACGGTTTTCGGCGACACCGATAACATTGCCGTTTTCATCAACCACCATTCCGGCAGAATTGACGCGGCCGATGACATTGCCGTTGGCATCACGGACATAACCGTCTTCGTCAATGGTACCTATAACTTCGCCGTTAGGGCCGATGGCATTACGCGTTTTCAAAGTGCCCTGAGCTGTCGGCGCATCTGTTTTTCCGGGCAGAGTCTGCTCACAGAAATTACAATCTTCTTTGCGGATGGCATTGCCTTCAACCGGAACTTTTGCCGATTTGGCGTTTGCATTGGTTAAATTGGCTTCATGCCAGGCAATGATAAAGTTGTTTTGAACGTTTCCGGGAACAACCGGCGACCAGCCCATGGTAATATCGCAGGTTTCATGCCCGCGCAAAGTTTTTCCCGAACAGTCGTCTTCAAAAGTAAAACCGTCAAACGGCGGTTCGGCCAGCTGAACGGAAATAATGCTGACGGCAGCTTTGGCGTTGGTACCAAGAGTCAAAACATTTTTGGCATCGGTTCCGAGCACGACCTGCCCCATTTGAACCGGGTTCGGCGTCGTGGTTATCGGCGGTTCGCCGTCATCAACCACCCCGAACTCAATATTATCCGTCGGACCGGTATCATTGGAAATGTTCAACGCATCATCGTTGTCCGTAAACACCGGCTCGGTATAATCCTCCTGAACCGGGCCGCTTTGCATCAGAAGCATCACCCCGATTACGAAAATTACAAACGAAGTAAGACCAACCACAAGAATAATGCGGTTGGTTTTCTTCACATAACTTTCGGAATGGGTTAAGACTTCTTTGCTCATTGCGTTCTGACTACACTACAAAATACACCGTTACGTCCAAGGCGGCTGCATACATTGTCGCCCGCTTCCAAACTTTTGACCGGACCGACCCGGAGGTGGAACAGTTCTTTTCCCTGCCCGTCTGCCGGCGCGTCAACCGAGAAGAAAGGTTCATAGCGGCTGAGGACATCAGGATATTTTTTCGACAGCTGGCTCCAAAGCGTTTCCAGATTGCCGACATTGGCATCGGTTCCGAGTTCGATGGAAATATTGGAGCTGTCCGTATCGGCAAACCCCGCACCGAAACCAAAATTGCCGCCGGGCGCTCCGGCTCCGCTGCCGGCATATTTATTATTGTTGCGGATATGCTGCATTTTCGAATAATCAAATCCGTCATCGGGCTGCGGGCCTTGGTAATTGACATTTACATTACCGCCACCGCCATTGCCGTAACGAGGCACGACAATTTCACTTTGTCCGACCTGAATATCATACTGGCCGGGCATTCCGCCGCCGGCAGCCCCGCCGCCGTTAAACTCGCTGTCACTGCCGCTGCCGCCGGAGACCTGTCCGTTCCGAGCTTGCTGACCCGGCATTGCGGGAGGAACGTCCCAGGCAGAATCATCAAAATCGGTCGCATAAGTTGCATTTTCCAGACCGGCATCGTCCGAGCGGCGCATTTTCAGGCAAACAATCCGCTTGCCGTTGCGCAGAACCATATCGCCGATGCCTTCAACGATAATCAGACGGTTGTTCGGCCCTTTGGTGCGGAAGCCGACCGGAACTTCAATGCGTTCGACAATCAGGGTTACTATCGGACGCTGGGTCATATTCAGAGCTTTTTCGCCCAAATCGATATAAGTAAAGATATCATCGCGCCAGACACGTTCCGGAGCAATGACCACATCGTCAGGATTGGGAACATAGACCTCTATATCAAAGCGGAACTTGGTCGGGTCAAGCGGAATTTCCTTAATCCAGTCACTCCGTTGAAACCGCTTAGTAAAAAGGGAATCCGCCGAATGGCTGTTACCGGCCTTATAAGAAGACGCGTTCATTCCCGAACCGCCGCCGACGCTGCCGCCGACCATTCCGGCGCCGCGGGAGCCGGCCGGACCGTCAATGACATCAATATCAATAATCGAGTTGGTCAGGCGCTCGGTATTAACACCTTCACTTCTGACATAAAAGACATATTTGTTGCCGGAGCGGCCAAAGATAATAATGTTGGTATCGACGCCAACGTTAGCCCCTTTGCGCGGATAGAGCAAAATGGTGTTCGGGCCGGAAATCTGCCCGTCAAAAGTAGCGTTGTCACCGATATACATATCTTCAATCAGTTCCCACTGCGGAAAATTAAGCAGGGTAATCATCCCTTCGCGGAGACGTATCGGCAGAATCAGATCGGGCGACCAGTAATATTTGGAATAAGCCGGCTTGCTTTGACCTTCGCCCAGATTTTGCAGAGGATCAAGCCAGGCGGCCTGCGTCATTCCCAGAGAGTTAAAACCGGCATAGCCCAGGTTCATCGGCATATACTGCCCCTGGCTCTGGTCGGCATTCTGGTCAAGGCTGCCCATTGTCGCCTGAGAATAAGCCGCGCGGCTGAACAGAACCGCCAAAGCGCCGATAAAGAATAATTTGCCAACTCTCAAAATCATTTTTATATACCTTATAAACCTACTTAACTTTATTAAACGTCAACGAATAGCGGTCAACCGTGAAACCGACGGGATTATTCAGACGCTCGCCGTATTTAACGCTTTTGCGACGATAGCTGACACGGAGCGAAGCCGTCCAGTAATTGATTTCCGGCGCCGTGGAATCAGGATACATATCCTGAGTTTCATATTCCACCTGCCAAAGTCCCTGCCCCAACTCGTTAACCGTGAGAATACGGACATTTCGCTGCAGGCTCCGGCTCCGAATTAAATCAATCGCCCGCTTGGCGGTTTTATTCAGAAATTCCTGATAAACCGCGGGAGACGACATCTCCTGAATGGGGCCGCCGGGCATCCAGCGGGCTTCCATTTCCGGAATATCACGATCAAAGGAACTGCGCTGGAGCACATATTCGCGCACAAAAACTTCGGTAATCGCCTTTTCGTCGGTCAGATTGCCGCGCACCGGCATAATGTTGTAAACCTGTTCGGACTTAGACTGAAACGTAAGGAGAAACGGCTCAATACGGAAGAGCGGCATAACCTGGGCAATCGCCAGCAGCAAAACGACATTGCAGCACAAGCTGATTGCGGTAATAATCGCAAAAGCACGAGCCGTCCACAGATAACGTTTTTCACCGACATTGGCAACAAAAACGTCACCGCTCTCACGCCGCGGTGCGGACTGGGGAGCGGTTTGGCCGCCGATTAAACGCTGCTGAGTATTGTTTCCGCCTAAACGATTGTCCATTTCATCAGTCCCTAAATTGTTTCAACAAACCAGTCGGGAAGCGTTTTGGGCAATTCAATCTGCATGCAGGCGCAAGGAGAAAGCTTAAGCTCGTCCACGCCTTTGCCGACGCCGACCGGCTCGGCTTCATAGTAAGAGCCGAAAACACCGCAGGCCGAGAGCAGCAACAGCAGGAAGAGCACGATAATTTTCTTAGACATGTCTTATCCTTTTAATCTATGTTTCGTGAGTACTCGTATAGATATTACGAAATTATACTCTTTTAAATTAAAAGTCTAATATCGTCTTGAGGAAATCCCCAACTTATCAACAGTCTAGAGAATTTCGACTTCAGCCTGCGAATAACGGACGACGGTAAAACCGATCGGATTGATTAAGCGCAAGCCGACAAATTCACGGCCGGGGATAAAGAAAGCGGTAACCGATGCGGTCCAGTAGCGCACGCTCAAAATTCGCGCTTTGGTCTTTTGGTCCACGGCATTTTGAGACAGCTCATAAGTTTTAAAGTCAACCTTCCAAACCGGGCTGCGCTCCCCGCCAAGCTTTCCGATGGAAATAATTTCCACCTCCCTGACCACGCCGTCGTGGCGAATCTGCCCCCAGATTGATTCCCGATACTGAGTAAATTCATTATACACCCGGGGAGATGAAAGAAAGCTTAACATTCCGCCGGGATACCAGCGGGTCTGCATTTCACGTTCATCATTAATGATGGTGTTGCGCAGGATGACATACTGCTGAACAAATGTTTCCATCAACTGGTTTTTGGAGGCCATACGGTTGGTTATCGCTTCAGCGCGGACAATTCCGTCAGAAGTATCCTGATTGATAATCAGAAACGGTTCGACCGTCACCTGCGGCGCCAGTTTGAAAATTGCCAGCGACGTACTCATAAAAACCAGCAGTGAAACAATGGCGAAAAGAATAAACAGGCGCGACAGCCACATGTAATATTTGAGCTTAAATCCCGCTTTTTCCTGTTCGGTTTCACTGATGAACTCATGCGCCCGACCATTTGCATCCGTCAAAGACAGAATTTTGGTCCCTTCCAACATATTGTTCAAATCGCTCATCAGTTTCCCCGTCGCTTAATCTCAATACGCCGCACAGAACGGTATCGGATAAGATTTAAGCTGTTTTTCAAATTCTTCATCGGCCCGTTTCTTATATTCGGCGGTCACCTTATGATTGGCTTCTTCGGTTTTAATCCGTTCATCCAGTTCGGCACCGCTGTCCGTTACATCGCTCAAAGAGATGTAGGCTTCTTTATCTTTGCGTAAAGCGGTAAAGATATTCTTAATTTTATCCAGGCGTTCTTCAACAATCTCGTTATCAGAGACATTAACGGCCTCCATTTCTTCTACACCCTCGTTGACCAGCGTATTTTTGCGCCGGTTCAGCGTATCTTTGGTCAAATCATAATCGGCCTGGCGGGCCAGATTATAGTCGGCTGACGGTGTAAAGCCGATTTTTTCAAATTGTTCGAACAACGTTTCTTTGGCTTCGTCCACACTCAGTTTCAATTCTTCCAAGGCCTGGCGATAACTGATTTCCTGCTCGGCAAAAGTCAGGAAATTGCCAAACTGGTTATGATCAAGCATGGCTTTTTTATAGACTTCGTCCTGCATATTTTTGGTATAGGACGAATTATCCTGGCTGGCTTCTTCCGCCATTTTGCTCAAACGGTTAAAGACGGCGGCAGGCGCATCATTAAAGAAAACGCCGTTGTCAGCCGCCTTTAACAGCGTTCCCAACTCGCTGTGCGCCGCTCCGCCGGCAAAATCCTGAAATGTTGCGACTTTGCCCTGCGCGGTTACTTCTTCAACTTTGTCTTCTACCGTTACATAAAACTTGCCCAACAAACCCGGCGTCCCTTTCAGGGTAATTTCATTGCAAACCGGCATCAACGACATGGCGGACGGGCGGTAAGCCTTCTGTTCGGCCGTTGCCTTACTCGGCAGAGCCTTGCTGGTATAAATTTTAAACTGTCCGTCGGCGTTATCGATATCGACAATCTGGTCATCCAATTTGCAGGGATAACGGCCGCCGCGCATAAAGGTTGCGGCCTCACCGCCTTCGGAAAGCAAAACCTTCAAATCAACATCTTTATCGACAAAGGCTTTGCCGTTCAAGATGCGTTTCCAGATTTCGGGCATTTTGGCCCCGCTGTTGAGGAAACCTTCACGGGTAATGCCGCCGTCAGCCGTTTTGCTGACATTTTCATAATCGACATCATCGAAATGAACCATTTCCCGCAGCGGCGGCAGATATTCCTGCGGCGCGTTTTTGGGAATCATAAAGTCACGGTCTTTGGCGTAAGAACCGACAAAATATTCTTCATCAACTTTGCGGCAGTTGTCATTGGCACACGCCTGCTCAACCAACACTTTCTGGAACATGGAAGTCAACGGTTTGATAACGGCATCCGTTTTGGCATAAGCGCCGACGGCAGAAGAGAACTCGCTCAGGCCGTCCGGAAGCGCCTGCAGCTTATCCATCAGGCCGTTATGAATTTCGGCAATCTTATCGCCGGCACGGCCGACATAAACAGCATCGCCGAGATTAAGCATTGACTTTTTGGCATCGTCAATCAACTGGTCGGCATAATTTTTGGTATCATCGGTCAGGCCGGTTGCGGTTCGTAAAATATTCAACAGACTGAACGGCGGAATTAATCCGTTGACTCCGGCTACCGGCAAGCCGATTTTTTCCTTGTAATAACTGATCAAATCCAAGGTTTTACGTGCATTGCGCTTGCTTTCAACATACTTTTTGGCTTCCGTCACTTTCTGATTGTAGGCCTGCTCAATCTGCTGAACTTGTGCAATATAACTGTTTTCAACCGCATCCATCTCGGATTTTACCGTTTCCAACTGCTGATTTAACCGCTCAATTTCTTTTTGCTTCTGCTCAACCTGGGTTTTAAGCGAAGCTGCGGTTTTTTCGCTGGCGGCGGCTTTTTCTTCATTTTCAGCACGCTGTACCTTTGCCAGAGCCATATCTTCGGTATCTTCCGCATTAACCTCCATGGTTTCCGATATTTCTCCCGTGGTATAGGTTCCGGTTTCAGCTTCGGTTGTCTTTTCTTCAACAACGGTTTCTTCTTCATAGGTCGTTGTTTCGGTCATTTGCGAGGTTTGTTCATCCAATTTGCGGTCAAGCTTGGCTTTTTCAGCCTGAAAATCTATCGGCTCAGAAGCGTTTGCGTTAACGGTGAAGGCCTGACGGCGCCCCGAATTAGGATACTGGGCACCAAAATACAGCGTCTGCGATAAACTGTATTTGACGGGCTGGTAAGCCGAATTATCACTGAACGGACGACGGAAAAGCGTTTTTTTCTGTCCGCTGCCGGTGCCTACCGTCGGCAGTGCGGCGGCGCCGTTTTCAGGATAGAGGCTGACTGAGCCGTCGTTATTGCTGTTGGTTTCAACCGGCATCAGCTTCTGGCGGGAAGCGGCTTCCGCTTCGGCGGCGCTTTGCTGTTCCGCCCGATATTTCAGTTGTTTTATTTCGTCTTGATAGTCGGCAACGGCTTTATCGGTATCAAACAGGGCTTTTTTCTCCGTTGTCGCATTTCTTTTAACGGAATAGACCTTTTCCGTTTTTTCCGGCGAAACCTCGTAAGTTTCTTCATTATAGTCAATATCGGTTTTGCGCAGCATATTGTCTTCATCATCGCCGCGGCGTTCTTCCAAATCGACAATCAAACTTTCCTTGACTTCGACACCGGTATCGGCAGTCAGTTTATTCTGTCGGGCACTGTTCAGCTGTTCACTGTAGTCGGACAGCAACGTCGAGGCCCGTTCCATTTGCGTTTCCAGCGTTTTCCGGCGGCTTTCCAACGGCTGCATCTTAGCGGCTTTGCTTTGCTGCGCCTGTTGCAGCAATTTATCGCGGCTGCTTTCCAGATCTTTCATCACCGAAGCCGGATCCGAACTTTGTTCTTCACTCTTTAACATTCCGGCCAGTTTATCAAGTCCGGCGCGGTTATTGGCACGCTCTTCTTCATCGTCAACCAGCAAATCGTTTAAAGGATAGGCAATATCGACGATAACGCTGCTGACGTCAAGCTGATGCAGATAATCTTTGACATTCTCATACTTGCCGTCAAGATACTGAGTATAAAAATTAATCTGGTCATTCCAGACGGGAAACTTCGTGCTCGGCATTCCCCATTGCGGCGATGCTTCATATTGATCCTGCGCCAAAAGCTGCGCCGCTTCGGCACCGATGTTAAAGGAAATCATCTGCGATTCACGGGTAGCCTTTTCAGCGGCAGCCGTCTGTTCCGGATTTGCCAAACTGGCCATATCCTGCTTTTCCAGATCGGCTTTAATGGTTTCCATGCTGTTGACGTCGTCAATATCAATATCGGAGTTAATATCAATTGTTCCCAGCTCGTCGGTGTCAATCGGCAGCGATTCCTCCGACTTGGCAACTTCAAAAGCCTTAACGGCCCAGCCGGAAATTCCCCGGCGGGCATCATAGTCATTTATCGCCGCATCGGCAATGCTGCCTTTCCAAACCTGTTCAGGGTCGGGATAATAGCGTTTCAGGTATTGAATTGAACATTGGTCGGCAGCGGCAACGGCATCCAGAGCCTTCTGATGCAGCTGTTTATATTGCTCATAGTTTTCAAATATTCCGCGATAGCTGTCGAGTGCCTGAAGCAGATTATGAACGTCCAGTGCATCCTGCGCTTTTTCGTAAAGCGGGGCAATTTTATCAAGTTCAAGAACTTTTTCCTCATTCCCGGCAAAAGGCGAGGCAATCAGCGGTTCGGAAGCATCTTCAAAACTGACGGTGCCGTATAAGGAAGGATCATAAACATATTCTTCGTCATCATCCTCCTCTTCAACATCGGCTGCCGCCGCTTCATTTTCGGTTTTTAATTTGAAATCAGCCTGCGTTATCATTCCCAATTGGCCGAAAGCCAGCGTTTCACTGGTTGAGACTACGCCGAGAGAAGCCGTTTTTATCGGTTCATCACGCCACAAAGACGAGGTTTTAGCGGCCTCTTTGGCTGCTTTTTCTTTAGCTTTACGCTCCTTTTTGGAGACATAGGGCGCAGGTTTTACCTGTTCACGAAGCATCAGCGCCGCTTCATACTGGGCTTTCATCGCCGTTACTTCCTGCGTAATTTTAAGAATGCTGTCCATGGTTTCGTAAGCATTAAAGGCGTTTTTGCGGGCGCCGTTCTCGTCATCGCCGCTTTCGGCACCGTCACCGCCGCCACCGCTGAACGTAGCGCTCAGCGATTCAACCTGAACCGCCAAATTAGGCATTTCCTGCTCAAGCAGGCGCACCGAAGTATAAATTTCAATAACAGTATCCTGATAAAATTCTTCGGCTTTTTCCTTATAAGCCACACAGGCGGCAAAGCTGTCGGCATCTTTTTCACAATCGACCGGATAAGCCAGGAACAGCGTATATAAAGCCTTTTTCACCGATTCAGCATCATAAATATCGGCGATTTTGGATTCCTGAATCGTCTTGGAGCCGGGAATAGCCTGCTTTTCTTTTTTCTTGAACAGTCCGCCCATAAAGCCGGTAAACTTGTCCATATATTTCTTTTTGGCCGACTTGGCGGCTTTGGTCATATTATTGGCATAAGTCTGAGCCTGAGCGGCATACATCTGAGCCGTCGCTCCGACATTTTCAAGACTGAAAGTAACGTCCGTCGGAGCATCGACCGTCGGCGTTACCGGTCCCGGCGGGAGCAGGAATGCATGAGCCGTCAAGCCGGAAAATATAACCAGAGAGGAAGAAAGCGCCGCAATTTTATTCAATTGATTCATTGTTTCCTCCTACTTTAACAGCCCCGTCACACCGCTGCTGTTAAGATCCTTAGCGGCTGAACCGGCTTCTTTGGCCAAATTCAGAATGTTTTCTTTATTTATTTTGCTCGGCTTTTTATATTTATAATCGTCCAGATTAAACTGGGTAACGTCTTTGCTCGGGTCTCGCAGTTTATAAACCGTCAGTTTAGCCAAATCCATCGCGCTGCGCATTTTCATATCTGCAATCAGCATCTGGGTATAGACCAGCAAAGTTTCCATATTTTTGACTTTAAGCTGGGTATCCATGGCAATTGCAGCCGTGGCGCCGTCCATCATGGTTGCGCTGTCAGCCGTCTCCTGCGCATCTTCATTTTTTTCATAACGGTTAATTCTGACCTGCAACGCCGTTGCATAGGCGGTCAGCACATCGTTTGCCGCGGTTTTGTTACGGTATTTTCTTACCTTTTTGATACTGGCGGAAGTAATGTCCTCGTTTTCGGGAATAAAGTTATTGGCAATCGTTTTATTCAGTTCGGCGGCAGACTGCTTGTTGCCGAACAAAGATTTGAAAGCTCCGGCCGCTTCGGTTGCCAGCCCCATGCTGTCAGCCGCGGCAACATCGCGGAGATTTTGGATTTTGGCGTCAACTTCGGCAATCAAAGCATCGCTTTTGGCCTTTTCTTCCGCTTCGCGTTTATCAAACTGTTCCTGCAGAAAGCGAATAGTCTCATTATTAGAGATAATTTTGGTTTCCAGTTCTTCTTTACGGGAAGGATCCTCGGCAATCATCTGCTGATAGGCCGCATTGTTGTCCTGATAAGATTTTATCTGCCCTTCAAATTCGGTTTTGCGGGCCGCGGCGGCGGCTTCATATTCGGATTCAAGCGACGAACGCTCATTTTTCAGCTGCAAAAGCTCTTGCGCCGACTGGGTTTTGGATGCCGCCGCAGAGACCGCCCCGGCAGCACCTCCGGCCACACCGGCAACGCTTTCGCCAGCGGCTCCCGTTACATCGCCGACGGTTCCGGTTACTTCGCCCTGAATGTCAGAGACGGTTGAAGTTGCCGTATCTTTAACGGAATTGACGGCTCCGACAGTGTCGCTGATAGTCTGGTCAACCAGCGCCTTTTGTTCTTTAACCCATTTGGCCATTTCGGCCACGCCTTTGCCATAGGCGATCATGGTCTGAATGGTGGTAGATTCTTCAAATGCCGTTTGTGCCTGCTTGGCCCATTCACTGACGGTTTCCTGCGCTTTATTGGCGGTGTGGCTGACATCAAATTTAATGGTGGCAGAAGCCTCCCCTCCCGCAACGGCAAAAAACAAAGCCAAAGGCAGTATGTGTCCGAGCTTATTCATCTTCATCCTCCTCCGGCACAAAAGAGAACTGGCGGCTGCTTTGCGTGGTTTTGAACTCAAACAGGGCAGCGTTAATAATCATGATCCGGCGCCAACGTTCTTCCATTCTGAGCGCGATTTCCTTAGTGTTTTGGAGAATTTCCCGACTGTCCTTATGCTCTTTGTCTTCCGACTTTTCTTTGGCAAGATTGGTGCGGATTGTAAAAGCCTGCGCATAAAGGTTGGCAAAGTTTTCACGCTGAACGGCCGCCATTTTTTCATCCTGTTCCTTGGTCACTTCAACGGAATTGACCGCTTCGGCCTGTCCGTCGGCAGAAACCGAACTCTTCGGCCGCTGGGTAAAATAGTTGGTTTTGACCGCATCCCGAAGTTCTCCGGAATCATTGGTATCAACCGTGGTCATAAAACCGGGCAGCTTGCCGCCCATCGTATTTAAAGCGCCTTCGGGGTCGCTGGCAATATTTTTGGCGGCATCTGCTTTGTCCTTAACGGCCTGAATATTGCTTTGAGCTTCGTTTTTAACGTCATTTACCGTTTTGGCGGCATCTTTTATCGGCCCGGCAACGCCTTCAGCCGCAGAACGCAGATCCGCCTGAATTTCATTCAGGTCGTGCTGAATGCTTTCGGCCTCCTTAATACCGGTTTTAACAGTACCTATTACTGTCTGCGGAGCCTCAATGTCCGCCCGGGCGACGGAGGAAAAGCCCAACATCGCCAGCGGCAAAGCCCAATATGTGACGAAACGCTTTATCATTCATCTTCTCCCTCTGTTTCACCGAGGTCTTCCTTGGTGAAACCGCCGACCTGATTGAACGCGTCAATGCTTAACTGAGCCGCAGCCATTGCGCTTAAGGCGTTAAGTAGCGTTTGCTCGCCGCTGTTGGTCATGGCCAAGCCGCCGGAGTCATCACGCGACGTCGAAGCGCTGGCCAATGTTTCTTCCCGTTTGTCCTGTACCTGTTCCTGATATTTGGCGGCAATAACCTTTTGCTGCATGCTTTCGGCTACCGTTGCTATGGCAATTTCCGCCGTAGCTTTGGTGAATAGCGCTTTGCCTTCCTCCGCAACCTGATTGTCACTGTCAGACTGGTGGGTAATCAACTGTTTCAGGCAGTTCTGCATAACCGAAGTATCCTGCAGCTGATTAACCCCGATGTTGCAATAGTCAACAATCGTGTCTGGAATAATCGTCTCTTCATATTCGCCGTTATGAATTACACCGTCGGGAATGCTTTCCCCGCTGTCTTCCGCACCGAACATCAGGGTTTCGGAATAGCTGCCGGCAGCCAGATTGACGGATTGTTTCAGCTCAAAGAGCGAAGCCTGATTGTCTTTTTTTATCGTTGCGCGCTGGCGGAAACTGCGTCTGGCCGGTTGGGTTTTAACCGCGACAGGAGCGGCTTCAACGGCGGCTGACGGCGTTGCTGCCGATGTTGCCGAAGTTGCAGCCTGACCGGTTGCTGCTGCGGAAACTGCGGACGGGGCTGCTGAAGCGCGGGTGCGAATGCTGCGGCCGACGGCCTGGGTTTTAACCGCGGCAGGAGCGGTTTCAACAGCGGCTGACGGCGTTGCTGCCGATGTTGCTGGAGTTGCGGCTTGACCGGTTGCTGCTGAGGAAACCGCAGCCGGAGCTGTCTGAAGGGTACCGGTTACGGTTGAAACGGCCGACGATTGGACAGCGGCAGTTCCGGCTGTCATATCTTTGCGGCCGAACGGACGGCGATTGAGTTGTTTTCCGCCGGTGACCGTCTGAGCTGCGCCGGCAACCGCGGCAACAGGCTGCTGCGCCGACATATCTTCCGGGGCAACCACAGCCGACATGTCTCCGGCAGCAGGCGCAAGAGCTGTTTCGGCTTCATCTGCCGGTTCAGCGGCAACATCGCCGGCGGCAGGAAGCGTTTCAGACACGGCTTCAGAATCTGCAGCCGGCATCTGTTCATAAATCTTTGCGTCAGAATTGATTCCGGCTTCATATTGTGCAACATAGTCATCGACAAAACTGCTGTCGGCGGCGGCACTGCCGGATTGTCCGCCAATGGCCGACTGGAGTTCGTTCTTTTCTTCACGAACGGTTCCGACGGCATCGCCGACTGTCGATTTGGCGTCGTTGACGGTTGATTTTACTTCACCGACCGTTGACTTGGCATCGGCAATTGCTCCCTGTGCGGTTGCTTTGGCATCGTTTACCGCAGCCTGAGCGTCGGCAGCCATTTGTTTGGCCTCGTCAACCTGAGATTTGACGTCGTTGACCATGTCTTTGCCTTCCTGAATTTTCTTTTCGGCGTCTTCTTTCAGTTTTTTGGCTTCTTCCATGGCCTTTTTGGCTTTTTCAATTTTCTTTTTCTGTTTTTCGAGTTTTTCTTTTTTCTCTTCTAATTTTTTCTTCTTTTCTTCCAGGCGTTCTTTTTCTTTCTGGAGTTTTTCGGCTTTTTTCTTGGCTTTTTCGAGGTTGTCACCGGCAAATTTGGTTACGGAGGATTTGGCATCGCCGATGGCACTGTTCATTTTGCCACCCAGTTTGGTGGCTTCGGTTACGATTTTGGACTGTTTGACCAGTTCGATTTTGGAGGAAATTCCCTCTTTAATTGCAGTCAAATCCAGCGTAGGCCATTGCGCCTGTGCCGGAGAGGACAGAGACATGAGCAATGACAACCCGAACAGGGTTATCAGTTTTTGATGTTTTAAAATACTCATTGCAACCTCCATACGCCAAGTAACCGTATATTTTAATAATACCAAAATTTGCGCCATTTATAAACGCCTAATATGCATATCAGCCAATATTTAAATATTTTGTAACAAAGTTCGCTTCGCCGTATTCCTTAATCAGTTCTTCAACCAGCAGAACGTTCTTACGGCCGGAATTGTACAGTTTCAGATACGGCCCGAGACCGCTTAAATCGACGTCCAGAATAACAGATTCACCGGTTGCCGGGCGGGAAAGCAAAATCGCATAAGGAAAATCGCGGTAGCTTTTGCCGAAAATAAAGTCGATTTCACGCTGGGTCAGGTTCCAGTTGGCATAGTCTTCCGGCATGGCCTGCGGATTACGGAAAAAGATGACGGTTTGACACTGACCGCGAATAACCTCGCCGACACCGAGTTTGTCAATGATGTTCGGCTGTTGGAAGGCGCAGAGGTAAGCCTGACGTTTTTTACGTCCTTCCTGCAGACCGATGATAAAGTAATCGCGGAACATCGGGTGTTTTAACATCGGCGCGGTTTCATCAATCATAATCAGCGAGGGTACGCCGGTATCGCCGGTTTCGGCCATAATACGGTGCATGATGTAGCTGATGACGGCCGGAGCCAGCGTTTCGTCTTCAAAAATATGGGTAAAGTCAAAAGCCATAAAGCGTTTGCTGGCCAAGTCCAGGCTGTCGTTTTCGGCATTGAAAATGTTGCCGTACTGGTCAGGATTAATCCAGCGGAAGAGCTCGCGGCGCATATTGCCGGTCGGCGAAAAACAGCTTTTGTAAAGGTTTTTCAAAATCCGTTCCTCGGGTTTCAGATAGTCAAACGCCGTGGTCACCGCGCGGCCGATTTCCTTTTCGGACAGGGCATCGTCAACCATGGTAATCGCCTTCAGCCAGCGGCGGAGAAAGGCGCGGTTGTTCGGCGTGTTGCGGCAGTCAAACGGGTTAAGAGAGACGTTTTTTTCATCGCCGTCAAAACCGACATAAGCCCCTTGAACCGCACGGGTAAAGATTTCCGCACCGCGGTGACGGTCAAAGAAGAAAACTTTCAGGTCATGGTGGCGCATCGCCTGTCCGGCAAGGAAGGTCAGCAAAGTGGTTTTACCTTGTCCGGTCGGTCCGATAATGCAACAGTGGGCCACAGCGGAATCTTCGGTTGAAACATGGAATTGGAAACGGTAAGCCGAACCGGAAGTGGTGCGGAAAATGGAAATGGCTCCCGGACCCCAGTCACTCTTCGGCAGGCCTTCAGACGGTTTGTCAAAAGAAATGGCCATGGCAACAACCCGCGACAAATAACGATAAGTGCGCGGATAAGCGTCATAAGTCGGAAACTGGTTAAAGAAAGCCGCCTGAGCCACCCAGCCCTCCCGAACCGGAGTAACGCTGAAAAGACGGCAGATACGCTGCACTTCGCTTTCGCCGAATTCGATTTCCTCCATGGTTTCGCCTTTGATAATAATGTCCATGGCATATTCGGTCAGCGCCTGATAGTCGGCGTCGCTGTCTTCAATGGCAGACAGGGCTTCACTGTATTGGTTGATGACATCCGGCGAAAAACTGGTCACTGCGGCCATGCGCTGCTGCTGCATCAGCAAAGCGCGGGCGTGCGGTTTGAAAATAGGCTTAACGTTATGAAGCATGGTCAGTTCGCAGTCAATCGAGAGCAGCGAGGCAATCATTCCCTCGTCCATATAATCACCCGAACTGCGAATGCCCATAACAATGGCAAACATTTCCTTGTCGCCGGAGAAGAATTTAATCAGCCCTTTTTCATCGGTAAAATGGATATGGTCGGCAGTCAGCAGTTCATTGAGCTGATATCCCTCGGCTCCGCGCACTTTGGGCATCGGCTTGGAGAGCGGGCTGCAAATCTTGGAAAAAATTGCCAGCGGGCTGTCGGCGGCGGCACTGTCTTCAGTTTCAAACATCGGTTTAACGCCGTAATCGTTCAAAGTGGCGAGCAGTGCCTGAGAAGCGTAGTTGAGGTCTTTCAGCGCCTCAGGGCGGTCAGCCACGGAAAGGACGATATAGTGGCCGTTGCTGTAAACGCGGTCCAAATTGTTGCGCCAGGTCATGGAAATCTGCTCCAGCAGCTGGTTGCCGAAATCGCCGCTGTCGGCTTCCATGGAAATTCTTTCGCGCAGGGTAATCACCCGGCAGACCACCTGCAGGTCGGACATTGAATCAATCCATGATTTGCGCGCCTCCATCATGGACAGGCTTTTTTCATCCGTCACAAACGACAAATCGACCCCTTCAACCTTGAACACGCGGGCAAAAGAGCCGTTATAGCAGCGGATGGTTATGCCGTCGGCCATCAGCTTGTTAAAGGGCAAAAAGTCAGCCACCCGGGATTCCTGCGGCTGAGGCAGAATAATCCGGCCTAATTTGGTGGCCCATAATCCGGCAAAAGCGGCCGCGGAAACAAAGCCGATGACGGCGACCGCAACCTCAATGCTGGACAAGCCTTGAACAAAAATCGTAAAAAAGTCAAAATCAGGGCGCAAATTTATTCCCCTTTTCTTTATAAAGGTTGTTACTAATCCGGCGGCATTGGCCGAAAGCCTGAATCATGGAGGAAATGTGCGGTTCTTTGCCGCCCCAGAGCACAATAACGCCGTGCGCGGCAACAATCGTTACAATGAAAATCAGCGGGTTCATTTTAAACACGCCCATGCACATAAACATCAGCGGAAACTGAATACCCAGATTTAAAAGCGTCGGCAGGAACGGCCCCCACAAGATCTTGGGAGGATTGGCTACGGCTTTTAATATCATTTCTCTCATCGCGACAAATCCTGACGTTTGGTTTGATTCTAGCGCAATCTCATTTAGTTGCAACAAAAAGCTATACTTAACAACACCCTGCCCGTCGTTGAGCCTGCGTTTCAAAAACGAATCTCAACCGCCGGGAAAGGGTTTCCCTTATTGTTCAGTATATCCTTTTTTTATGAAAAATCCCTTAACACGGGGACAAACAAGACAGGAAAGGAAAATGCGGGCAGCATGGCACCACATAAAAAAAAGGATGTCTAAAGACATCCTTTTTTAGCTATCAGGTTTGTGCATCAAAATCATTTTGAAGGAGACGCCATCTTGAAACCGCATTTTTTACAAGCGGCAGTAAGATTAGCATCTGCACCTTCCGGTGCCATAAAGCATTCTTCTTTCACTCCTTTTTGTTTACACCATTTTTCCATTTCTTGATCGTATTCCTTCTGAAGCTCATCTTGTTTTGCATTAAGCTTTTCAACACATGCTTGAGCTTCGGCAGCCGCTTTGTTCGGATCTGTTGACTTTACAGAATTAGCACATGTTTTGCAAATGCTATCTCCGCTCTTACATTGTTCAGCTAATGCACTTTTAATTTTCGACAAATCCGATCCTGTTGTTTGCGTTGTTGCCGCAGGCTTTTCTTCCTTTTTCTCCTCTTTCTTTTCTTCTTCCTTCTTACCGTTCAGGGCTTCTTTGACACTTTCAGCCGTTGCGCGGTTATATTCGTTGACCAGCTCGGTTTTAACCTTGTTGCCTTTGGCATCGTAGGTCACTTTATTACCCGCGCTGTCAGTAACGGTTCTGGAACCGTCCGGGCTTTTAACAACCGTTGTACCGTCTTTGGTGGTTGTGGTGGTGCCGTCCTTATTAACTGTGGTTACAGTCTTACCGTCTTTGGAGGTGGTGCGAACCGAACCGTCGCCAAGAGTTTCGACCTTTTTGCCGTCAGCGGTTGTCTGCGTGTTTTTAACATAGCCGGAAGTCTTTTTAAAGGCCTCTTCTTCGGCTTTAGCCTGTTCTTCCCGTTTGGTTGCATCACTGCGGAAGTCAAACATTCCGTTTTGTTTACTTTGTTCCGCGGTATCCATACCTTCGGTTACCGCCGTTCCGACACCGAAGCCGACACCGAGAATTTTACCCAAAGCCCCGTCACCGCCGATAGACTGGCCTTCATTGGCCGCATTGGCTACGTTTTTAACTGAGTTCGAGGCATTGTTGGCAATGTTGCCGACTTTGTTAATTCCGGAGAGAATGGTCGAACCACCGCCGGCTCCGTCATTTTCAAGCCATTTATTAACGCCGGTTTTATTATTGTTCACCGTTTCTTCCATTTGTTCCATATATTTCTTTTCCTGCTCACTGCAGTTACCGGCATTACATTTTTTCGTTAACTTATCAAGTGTTTCCTGAGCTTCGGCCCGGGCCTCGCGCGCCGCATTGGTTGAACCGGCGTCACGAATATTGTTAGACAGATTACCGGCATTGGTCGCAATATTATTGGCCAGAACTTGCCCGGAGTTGACAATCGTACCGGTTGCATTGGCCACAGCGCCGGCCGCATTAATAATACCGTCCAGTCCGCCGCCACCGCTCTTAATCTGAGCGGTCATATTGGAAACCGCAGATTTAACGTTGCTGACCGTCGATTTGGCCGCTTTATACATATCGCTGGCATTGCGGACCGCATTTAAACCGGCCGTAATCGAGCCTTTCAAATCTTTTAGTGACCACTTCTGCTTTTTCCCGGTAACCGTGACTTCCGGCAAAATCTGATTACAGAAAGTGCTGTTTTTATCCAAATCCTCATCGCAGTCGGTTACCTGACCGTCACTGCCCTGAATATCAGAGAAACCGGCCGGCAGATATTTACCAAAACGCAGGGTATTATCTTTGCCGGTGGTAAAATACTCGATAAACGGCGTCATCATCGATAAGAGGAACAAACCGATACCGATGTTGGCCAGGTGTTTCCAGTTCATTTTTCCGAAAATAGCGGCATAAGCAAGCGCAACCATACCGAAACCGGAAATAATGTAAGCGATGACCCGCAAATCGGCCAAGGTGGTGGTGGCTTTGCAGGCAATCAACAGAAAGACGTTACCGCCGATTTCATCCGCGCTGCACATTTTCGGCGCATTGGACTGAGCTTCGGCCAAATCTTCCTTGGCCTGCTCAATGATGCCGTCGGCATCATCCGCAGCGGCAATAGAGGCTTCCTGCGCATCTCGTTCCGCCATATATTCGGCAGCCGCTTCATCTTCGTCCTGAGCATAAAAAGCATTGGCTTTCTGGTTGGCCGCATCTAAAGCCGTTTGAGCAGATTCCGCACTGGCTCGGGCAGCAGCCAAATCGGCCAGATCTTCATCGTCGCATTTGCCTTTGGCGCATTTTTCTTCAAGTTTTTCAATCTTTTTATTGGCCTTTTTCAGGTCTTTTTCCGCCGATTTCTGTTCTTTTTCAATAGCCTTGCGCTGCTCTTTTTCGGCTTTGGCTATGGCTTTTTCTTCTTTCTTAGCTTCTTTTTTGGCGGCTTTATTGTCTTTCTTAACGTCTTTCTCGACTTCTTTCTGATTTTTTTCAGCTGTTTTTAAATCTTGCTGAGCCTGCTTCAACGCTTCATTGGCCGCCTTCATTTCTTCCGGCGTGCTGGCGTTTTTCAAGCGTTCCTGAGCCGCCGCAACACCCTGCTGGGCCTGCTCGGTCAGTGCTTCCATATTTCTGATACGTTCATCCCCGGCATTCAAGGTGTCGGCATATTTTTCTTTGGAGGCGTCACGCTGGTCATATCGCTGCTGCTGTGCATCATAAATTGCCCGGGCTTCGTCACTTTGTCCGGCGGCGGCATTACGTGCCTGATTTTTGGCAATTGTTTCTTGTGTTTTTTTATCCAGTGTGCTCCAGCCGCCGATTTCTTCTTCATCGGGAGCTTCTTCCTCTATAACCGGAGGTACGATTGATTGCGCCATAACCGGCACAACCATATAATTCAGGCCGAAACCAAAACAAAGCAGAAATGATAAATTTTTTATCAATTTAAGTAAGTTTCTCATAGCAGCCTCCTTGTTTAGTTCCGTCTCTTTAATAATTTTTTCAGCCGATATAATATAAAAGCCTTCAGCTCCGTGTGATTAAATCATCCGTCATTTCTGATTGTCATTCGCACTAATCAAACTGTCCGTTATCATTTCGTCGGTGATGACATCGCTGTCAACCATATAGTTGATGATACCGGCGGTCAGCGCAATAACGACCAAACCTATGATGATCGCAACCAGCCATTTCCAGTTCAGGGTTCCGAAAAAGCCGCCGATAGCAATCGCGACAATACCGAAACCGGACACGGCATAAATAATCTCCCGCATTCCGCCGAAAATTTTAGCTCCGTGATTGGTTAAATCACTGAACAGGGCCTTGTCTTCAGCAAAGGAGTTTGTTGCAAATAAAATTGAAGAAACAGCAAACACCATTACTGAAAAGACCAGGAATTTCTTTAATTTTACGCACAACATCTTCTCACCCTTTTCCCGTAAATAATTTCTGAGCTTAGCCAGCAGATAAGCAAAAGGGAGGGTATATGGCGTATGTCTCGTTAAGTTTTCCATAGTTCCCTCCCTTTAGTTATCATTAAGCAGCTAAGCGCTGATTAAATATTACCGAAAGTCGTTGCCAAGCCGGCATCGGTAGAACCGGTTGCATATTCAACGATTGAACCGGCAGCAGCCAGAATACCCAGACCAACGGCCAAGCCGGCAAACCAAGTCCATTTTACCTTACCGATAATGGCCTGGAAGGCAATACCGACCAAACCGAAACCACCCAGAATAAAGGTAATGGTTTTTACGTTATCGAATACGTTACGGGTTTTTGTCTGCGCCGTGCTCATCAAGCTGGCACCGTCAGCCCAGGCATCCCCGCACAAACCCATTGCAACCAACAAGGTCAGGCAGCAAAGAGTTAAAATATTTCTCTTTAAAAATTGCATAATCTTTCTCCTTATTTTTTAAAATTAAGGGT
>ENA-UEQS01000214-UEQS01000214.1-human-gut-metagenome-genome-assembly--contig:-NODE-214-length-46575-cov-9.583208_pt1 | contig 46575 bp, 46 predicted proteins | sample MGYA00242953_ERZ507953 | MGnify/ENA primary metagenome ERZ507953 (study PRJEB26167, sample SAMN06115474) | human gut metagenome | host: Homo sapiens | place: China:Jiangsu | collected 2016-07-06...
GCGCGAAAGGGTCAAGGGACGAAGTCCCTTGCAGGGTGCAGGGGCAGCGCCCCTGCCGGAGTCCAGAGGCAGAGCCTTTGGCGTTCCCCCAAAATAAGGAGAAGATAGATGAGTAAGCATATACTGCTGGTGCATGATCTGGCGGGCTACGGGAAAGTGTCGCTGAGCGCAATGATGCCGGTGCTGTCGCATATGGGACATCACCTGTACACGCTGCCGACGGCGCTGGTGAGCAACACGCTGGATTACGGGAAATTCTACATTCAGGAAACGACGGAATACATGCGCCAGTCGCTGAAAGTCTGGGCGGAACTGGGATTCTCGTTTGATGTGGTGTCCACAGGCATGATTCTGTCAGCAGAACAGGCGGCGCTGGTATCCGATTTCTGTGAGCAGTCCGCGAAGAAAGGCGCGCTGGTCTTTGTTGACCCCATCATGGGCGACGAGGGCAAGCTGTACAACGGCGTAGGGGAGGAAACCGTCGCCCACATGCGCAAGATGGTCGCCGTGGCGGACTGCATCGTGCCGAACTACACCGAGGCGGCGTATCTGGCGGACATGCCCTATCACGAGGACATGACCGAGGAAGAAGCACGCGCGCTGACGATTCGCCTGCACGAAATGGGCGCGAAATCCGTCGTCGTGACGAGCGCGAAGGTGGACGGCGAGAACTGCGTCGTCGGCTATGACGGCACGGAGGGCGAATTTTTCCGCATCCCGTTCGACCTCATTCCGGTGCGCTTTGTCGGCACGGGCGATATTTTCGCCGCAGTGATGCTGGGGCGGCTGGTGGACGGCGTGCCGCTTCAGGAATCGACGCACCGCGCAATGGATGCCGTGCGCACGATGATTGACCGCAACCGCGACAAGGAGGACAAGTACCTCGGCATCCCGATTGAAACGTGCTTGGAGGTGCTGGACGAATGAAGCGCCCGCGCCTGCGCATCACGCTGATTGACCGCAAGGGCAGCTGCCCCTGCCATCATGGGCATAAAATCGGCGATTCGTGGGATTTTGACACCGAGCGCGGTCAGCTCTGCCCGATGGCGATGCATGTTGCGTTCCTGTATGCGGACATCCTCCGCTACGGCGGCAGCATCCCCGGTCAGCCGGACGGCACAGCGGTGTTCTCCTGCCCGGATGCGGACACGCTGAACATCTTCCGCGTGGAGCGGATAGAGGAATAACGCCCGGACGCGGGGCATATCCTCCTTACCGAATCGGAAGGAGGGGAATTGCCCTATGACAGGAACACAGACCGTGCGCCGGACGACAACGCGCGCACGCCGTGGCGGCTCGATGCAGCTGCTGCGCGGGCTGGGCGCGGCGATGCTGACGACCATCATCGTCGTGGCGGTTTTTGCGCTGCTGATGCAGTGGGTGAAGCCGACGGAGGACACCGTGCGCATCTTCAACCAGCTGCTGAAGGTCGTTTCCGTCGCTATCGGGACGTACATCGCCGTCGGGCGCGGTCAGGAAGGCGGACTGCTGCGCGGCGCGCTGATTGGGCTGCTGTACATGGCGCTGGGCGTGGCGGCCTATGCGCTGCTGAGCGGTCAGGGCGCGCCGTGGACGGCATATTTGGCTGATCTTGCTATGGGAACGGCGACCGGCGGGATAATCGGCGCGATTGTGTCGAATATTTCCGGAAAGTGATTGCAATTAGAACCCGAATCGTGTATAATGCCCATATACCCCTTTTTAAGAAATGGAGGATTACAACTATGAAGCATATCGAAACCATCCAGAAGCCCTGCCTGAAGAACTCTCTGGCCCACGGCGGCTGCGGCGAATGCCAGGCATCCTGCCAGTCCGCTTGCAAGACCAGCTGCACCGTCGCCAACCAGTCCTGCGCCAACAAGGAAAACAGCGACGTGCTCGCGGGCAACGAGGGCAAGCTCAACCGTCTGTACAACCGGAAGTAATGATACGTTTTCCAGATTCGTCTGGCAATCGTATCCGGTTTGCAACAGGCAAAGGCGGAGGCGGCATCATGCGCCTTCGCTTTTTTCGGGTGCAAGGGTGCAAAAAGTATCCTTGCGGTTTATCTAACTCAGGAGGAATAATAGCAATGATTCATACCTTCAAGGCGGTTGGCCAGCCGATGCTGCTGGACGTAGGCAGCGGCGCTGTTCACGCTATCGACGACATGGCGTTTGACGTGCTGGAAATGTGGAATGACCACACGCCGGAAGAGATTCGGGACGCGCTGAAAGAGAAGTATACGGCGCAGGAGCTGGACGAAGTTATCGGTGAACTGAAGCAGCTCGAAGAACTCGGCGCGCTCAACGCCCCGGATAATTATGATGACGTGAAGCAGGTGACCGAGCCGGGCGTGGTGAAATCCATGTGCCTGCACGCGGCGCATGACTGCAACCTGCGCTGCAAGTACTGCTTCGCGGCGACGGGCGACTTCTGCATGGGCGAGCGCAAGCTGCTGCCCTACGAGGTCGGCAAGGCGGCAATTGACTGGCTGGTGGCACACTCCGGCAAGCGTGTCAATCTGGAGCTGGACTTCTTCGGCGGCGAACCGCTGATGAACTTCCCCGTCGTCAAGCGGCTGGTGGAATACGGCCGCTCCATCGAGAAGGAAAAGAACAAGCACTTCAAGTTCACGATGACGACGAACTGTGTGCTGATGAACGACGAAATCATGGACTTCCTGAACAAGGAAATGAGCAACGTCGTCATCTCCATCGACGGCCGCCGCGAAGTGCATGACCGGATGCGCCCGACCATCAACGGCAAGGGCAGCTATGACATCATCATGAACAAGGCGCAGGAGTTCGTCCGCCGCCGCAATGCCTGCGACAAGGAATACTACGTCCGCGGTACGTTTACCGGCTTTAACAAGGATTTTGGCAACGACGTGCTTCATTTGGCGGATCAGGGCTTTGACCAGATCAGCGTCGAGCCGGTTGTGACCGACCCGAAGTGCGAATACGCCCTGCGCGAGGAGGATTTGCCCGAAATCCGCGAGGAATACGAGCGTTTGGCGCAGATTTATATGGATCGCCGCGCGAACGGCAAGTGGTTCAACTTCTTCCACTTCATGGTGGACTTGGAGGGCGGCCCGTGCCTGCGCAAGCGTCTGACCGGCTGCGGCGCGGGCAACGAGTATGTTGCGGTAACGCCCGACGGCGATATTTACCCCTGCCACCAGTTTGTCGGCCGCGACGGCTACCGCATGGGCAGCGTGCTGGACGGCACGTTCGACCGCGACATTCAGGCGAAGTTCGCGCACAACACGGTGCTGAACAAGGAGAAGTGCCGGGACTGCTGGGCGCGTTTCTTCTGCTCCGGCGGCTGCGCTGCGAACGCCGAAGCCTTCCACGGCGACATTTCCCAGCCCTACGACATGGAGTGCCAGATGGAGCGGAAGCGCCTTGAATGCGCAATGGCGATTTACGCGAAGGAGCGCGCCGCCCGCATGGCGAAGGAAGAAGCGGAGAAGGAGTGACCCAAGGGGCGTTGCCCCTTGACCCCAGCAGGGGCGTGCCCCTGCACCCTGCAAGGGAGAATGAAACGGGACGAAGTCCCCTCCCTTGACCCTTCCGCGCGATTCAGTTGGTGACAACTGCATACAGTGTCCGCGTGTTTATCCGTGAGAAGAATAGAACATCAGCCGCCATTCGACCGCTATCAAAAGTCGAATGGCGGCTTTCATTTGTAAAAACTTCACTTGCCCCTTTCCAAACATCCTAAAACGTGGTATGCTTAAATTGAAGAAATCTCCGAAAGGAAGGATTCACTGATGAAACGCTTGCTTCGCGGGCTGTGTGCCCTCTTGCTGATGACCTTGCTCCTGCCAACGGCGCTCGCCGCCAAAGCCACCCCGACGCCCCCGCCGGTCGCGATTTCCACTGAAGTGCCTGTGCAGCCGCCGGAGCAGATTCAGCAGGTGCTGGATATTGCCTATAACGAATGGGCGGAGCTGAACGGCAAGACGCTCAAAAACGTCAATAAGTACACCGAGTGGCGCGGCAAAGGCATCGGCTTCGGCTGGTGCGGCGGCTATATCACCTGGTGCATGATGCAGGCGAACGTCGAGATGGAGGAACTGGAAGCGGTCAAGAAAGCCGCGAAGGAATCCGAGGACGGCGTGTTCGTGCAGGTGGAGGGCGTCCATCACGTTAAGGAGGCCAGCGTCGGCAAGCTCCTGCGCGGCTATCAGCTGATGAACCGCACGACGAACGTGCCGCAGCCGGGCTTCCTGCTGGTGTACGGCTGCTCGTTCAACAAGACGATTCACGTTGCGCTGGTGTACGACGTGAAGGACTTGGGCGACGGCAAGTACCGCATCACGACGCTGGAGGGAAATATGGCAAGCCGCGTCAAGATGTACATCCACGACTACGACATGAACGCCGAGGTGAACACGAACAAAAAGACCTCGACAAACCTGTCCGAAGTGCCGGAGGATGAGCGCGAGATTCCGGCGAGCGACTGCGTGGATTACACGGTCGTGACGGCAAAACCGAGCAACTCGACGTCGGGAAAATATGCGTACTATGTGAACTGCTTCCTGATGCCGTATGTACCGGGGGAAGACGCGGAGTAACTGCATTTCGCAAGAAAGTCAGAAAGGAGAGGAACGCCCTTGTCCAGACGGAATGAGAACATTTTTGAGGAAAAATCCCATCTGGGGCGCAAAATCGGCGTGACACTGCTGGTCGTGCTGCTATTGACGTTTGGTGCGGGTGCGGTGGCGAACTTTGCCATCAGCAATACCGTCAAGACGCTGCGGCAAACGGTCACCATTCCCGATTTGCCCAATTCGCTGGATCAGTGGTCGATTCTCCTGCTGACGGATTTGAACGGGGAGTACCGCGGGCTGAATCAGGCGTCGATTGGCAAAGCGGTCGGCACGCGCGCAGTTTCCTGCGTCATCATGACGGGCAATATGATTGGCGAGAACGGCGACGCGGCGCCGGCGCTGGCGCTGCTGGAGCAGCTTCCGGCGGGGTCGAAGGTGCTGTTCCTGCCCGGCAGCGGCGACCCGTCTCCCTATGCAACGACGGCGCACGCCTCCCTTTCGCCTTATGCGGATTGGGCGCAGGCGCTCATTGACGCGGGCGTGACGATGCTGGATGTCCCCGTGTCATTCACGCGGGAAAAATCCACCATTTGGTTTGTACCGGAGGATTTGTATACACTCAACATCCCCAGCGCGCGCAAGGCATACCAGAAGCAGCTGGACGGCTTGAATGCCCTGCCGACGCTGACGGCTGATCAGGCGGCGCTCCAGCGGCTGGCGGTCTATCAGCTGGACAGGCTTGACCGCATCGAGGCGGCCATGGCGGAAATGACGAACAAGGACATGCAAGTCTGTGTGAGCGGAATGCCGCTGACGCAGGAGTACATCACCACCGCGAAGCAGAACGCCGATCCGAAAGCCGTCTGCGCGATGAACAATGTGGACTTGATTGTCACGGGCGGCTACTGCGGCGGGCAGTGGCGCATTCCGGGCATGGGTGCGCTGTATGTGCCGGAACTGGGCTGGTTCCCGGAGGACAGTCAGGTGCAGGGACTAAGCTTCTTTGGCGGAATTTGGCAGTATGTTAGCCCCGGACTGGGCAAAGGGCTGATTTACCCGTGGTGGATGAGCTTCCGCCTGTTCAACTCGCCCGCGGTGACGACCATCACACTGTCGAAAAACATTTCGTAAAAAAAGAAAAAATGCGGCAGGAATCCTGATAGATTGGGCGAATATCTACTTTATGAATGCGCGCAATGGGCGCAACCCGCACAAAAAAGAGACGGAGGACAAGCAGATGGCGGCAATCCTTTCCATCAACGCGGCTGGGCAATCCGGCAAGAAAATCAACAAGAACATCTACGGCCATTTCTCGGAGCACCTCGGACGCTGCATTTATGGTGGCGTCTATGTGGGCGAAAACTCCGACATCCCCAACGTCAATGGGATGCGCACGGACGTGGTGCAGGCGCTGAAGAAAATCGGAGTTCCGGTGCTGCGCTGGCCCGGCGGCTGCTTTGCGGATGAATACCACTGGGAGGACGGCATCGGCCCGAAGGAAACCCGCAAGCGCATGGTGAACACGAACTGGGGCGGCGTAGTGGAGGACAACTCCTTCGGCACGCACGAGTTCATGGAGCTGTGCCGTCAAATCGGCTGCGAACCCTACGTCAACGCGAACGTCGGCTCCGGCACGGTGCGCGAAATGGCGGAATGGGTGGAGTACATGAATTCCACGGGCGATTCCACCGTTGTGCAGAAGCGCTGGGCGAACGGGCACAAGGAGCCGTTCAACCTCAAATACCTCGGCGTGGGCAATGAAAACTGGGGCTGCGGCGGCAACATGCGCCCGGAATACTATGCCGACGAATACCGCCGCTACCAGACGTTCTGCCGCAACTATGGCGACAATAAGCTCTACCGCATCGCCTGCGGGCCCAGCTCCGGCGACTGGAACTGGACGGACAAGCTGATGGAGCGTGCCGGGCGTTACCTCGACGCCATTACCCTGCACCACTACACCGTGCCGTATGCATGGGACAAGAAAGGCAGCGCAACTGATTTCGATGCGGACGAATACTACCTTACCCTGCGCAATGCCGCCTATATGGACACGCTGATTCGCGGCCATCTGGCGATTATGGACAAGTACGACCACGAGCACCGCGTCGGGCTGATTGTCGACGAATGGGGAACGTGGTTCGACTGCGAACCCGGCACGAATCCGGGCTTCCTCTATCAGCAGAACACCATGCGCGACGCGATGGTTGCGGCGCTGACACTGGATATCTTTAACAGCCACTGCGATCGCGTTGTCATGGCGAATATCGCGCAGATGGTCAACGTCCTGCAAGCGGTTATCCTGACCGATGGCGCGAAGATGATCTGCACGCCGACGTACTACGTCTTTGACCTCTACAAGGCGCATCACGATGCGAACTATCTGCCGTCCGCCATCACCTGCGGCGAGTGCGGTGGCGTGAAGCAGCTGACCGCGACCGCCTCGGAGAAGGAAGGTGTCATCACCCTGACCGCGACGAATACCTCCTGCACCGATGCGTTGGATGTCGTCGTGCACCTTTCCGGCGCGTCTGCGAAGGACGTGACCGCGCGTATCCTGACGGGCGATATGCACGACAAGAACACGTTCGAGGATGCGGAAAAGGTGACGGTGAAGCCGTTCGATGCTGTCCGCGTGACCGAAACGGGCCTCACGATGACGCTGCCCGCCTGCTCAGTGGTGGAGGTCACGATTCGTGGCTGATGCGCGCAAACCCTGCCGCTGTACGCTGCTGGAAAGCGGTCAGGCGGACATGGCGAAGCTCGTGCGGGACTATGTGGATTCGCTCTCGGCGGACGAGAAGACCGACGAAGCCACCTACGCCGCGCGCCTGAACATCTGCCGCACCTGCGATGACCTGCATAGCGGAACGTGTGCGCTCTGCGGCTGCTACGTCGAAGCGCGCGCCGCGAAGAAGCGTCAGGTGTGTCCTCAAGTGCCGGAAAAGTGGGGCGCGGAGGAAACGTAATTGCAAACAAAATTGCCGCCGGGAGGATGCAAAATGTCCTTCCGGCGGCGATTCTATGTGGGTGATGTGCATTATGCGCCATACAGCGCATCGTTTTTTGCTAACAGGTACAAGCAGTATTGATTCATGCTAATTCCTTCACTGCGAGAGTGCTCTGCCAAAGAACGGTGCAGCGATTTGGGAATGCGGAGCTTGAATTGACCAGAGTAAGCGGTTGGCAGATTCGGCTCATGGATAACAAGCCCCTCTTCCAATGCTGCCGTCAACCATGCGCGCTTCGCATCCTCTGCGTTCCGAACGACATCCTCCATCGTTTCGCCGCAGGTCAGGCATCCCGGCAAGTCAGGGTAGCTGCCAACAAAGCCGCCTTCATCAGAATCAGGGATGATTTCCAAAGGATAGGGCAAGGCCATATACTGTTCAAGCGTTTTCATGACGATTCGCCTCACTTTCAACAATATTGCGAACCATTTCGACATATACTTTCTTAATGGGCTCATGCTTAGGAATGGTGATTGGCTGGCAGCCGGGCTTGCGGAAGGTATAGTGACTACTGCCGCTGCGAGGGGAAAACATTTGGTAGCCGTAGTCCTCTAATACTTTACGCAGTTCATCGAATCGCAAGTCCTTTGATAAGGACAAGATTCGTTGCAATAGTTTTTCCCACTTCGACATCAAATTATCCCTTCCGCTTTTATTATAGCTGGTGTCATGGGTGGTGTCAAGACAAAACGCGGTTTAACGCAAAATTTCGCCGCCGGAAGGACATTCCCCATCCTCCCGGCGGCATTTTATATATCCAAATTAGTTCGCAATCATCGCCTGCGTTTCCGCCCAGCCCTTTTCCACCGTCTGCTGGTGGCTCATGGCGTAGGGGCCGATCGCCGTTACCTGCGCCTGCGTGCGCGGGAAGTGGATGCACAGATGACCGGGAAAGTTGTTGTCCGTGATGTGCTGCACCTCGTGCGGCATGGAGTGGGTCGTCGCCATACGAACCGTGCCGTCAGCGAAGATGACCCAGACAGCTTTGGGCGTCCATGTGTTGCCGCCGAATGCCTGTTCCAGCTTCGCCGTGTCTGCCGCGGTCAGCGGTTCGGCTTCGGCGTGCTTGCCGTAGGAGAACATGTGAACCTGCCACGAGATGCCCGTGGAGTAGTCGTAGACCGTTGCGTAGGGGTACTGGCGGCAGGCGCTGCGCACCGTCGAGTACCAGTATTCGTAGACGACGTTCTCCGCGCTGACCTTCGTGGTTGTGCCAATGTCGTTGGAGATGTTCGGGGTGGGGGTTGCGGTGGTGTTCGGGCGCGCGGTGTTCTTGCCAGTGGCGCTGCTGCTGTTGAGCGACGCAATTGTGTTCTTGCCCGCAACGCCGTCCACATACAGGGCGTTCGCCAGCTGGAAGTCACGCAGCGCCTGATACGTTTTGACGCCGAAGATGCCGTCCGCAGAACCCGACGCGAGGTAGCCAAGGTCAATCAGCCGCTGCTGCATTGCCTTGACCGCCGTGCCGTTGTCGCCCCGGTGGAGCGCGGAGGCGCTGGCAATCACCGATGCGGCGGAGGGCGTATTCACAGGCGCAATCGTCGGCGCAGGGGTCGGGGTGGCGGCAGAGGCGGAGTAGAGGGCAATCAGCGTTTTGTTGCCCGCCACGCCGTCGCGGGTGAGTCCATTTCGCTTCTGGAAGTTGTAGACGGCTTCGGCGGTCGCTGTGCCGTAAATGCCGTCTGCCGTGCCGGAGAGGTAGCCGAGGGTAATCAGCCGCTGCTGGAGCGCGCGGACGGTTTCGCCCGTCATGCCGCGGCGGAGGGTGACGCTCACATCCACCGATGCGCCCGCCATGATGCCGTCGCTGCCGATTGCGGTTGCGGAGTAGAGCAGCACCTGCGTGTCATAGCCCGCGACACCGTCCACCGACAGTCCGTTCATGCGCTGGAAAGCGCGGATAGCCGCTGCGTCGTCCGCCATGCAGACCCCGTCGCGGCGGGAATTGTAGTAGCCCAGCGCCGTCAGCCGCTCCTGCAAACGCAGCACCGCGTCGCCGCTCGTGCCTTGGCGGATGGTAACGACGTTGTCCTTCGTGATGGGCGCGGGGGTCGGAGTCGCTGTCGCCAGCGGGGTGGCCGTTGGCGCGGGGGTAACGATGTAATCCGCCGAAATCGCCAGATAGCTGAACAGCACCTGATAAGTGCTTGCGCCTGCAATGCCGTCGGCGCTCAGACCGTTCTTGGCTTGGAACTCCTTCAGCGCGTTCACGCTCGCCGTGCCGAAAATGCTGTCCGCGACGCCGGAAAGGTAGCCCAAATCAATCAGCCGCTGCTGCACAAGGCGCGCGTCATTGCCGGTTGAACCCTTGCGGACGGTCGCGGCAGGGGTGGTCAGCGGGGGCAGGTCGGTCGGCGCGGGGGTTGTGGTTACGGTCACCTCCATGGTTGGCAGCGTACCGGGGGCGGCGGCAGCGCTCATCAGCTTTTCCTGCGTCGCCGTGCCGCACGCACCGTCGGCCCTTAAGCCGTTCGCTTTTTGGAATGCCTTGACCGCAGTTTGCGTCGCTACATCGTATACGCCGCTGATTTCGCCGTCATAGTAGCCCAACTGGGTCAGCCGCGTCTGCACGGTAGAGACGAGCACGCCCTGGTCATGCAGGCGGATGGTGATGCCGGAGAGGGCGGGAAGCGTCTTGATGGAAACCTTCGTGCCGGAGGAATTCTTGGGCTGACCGTGGAAAATCAGCGCTTGCAGGTTCGCGTCCGCAATGCCGTTCATGGGCAGGCCGTTCATCTTCTGCAAAGCGATAACCGCCTGCGTGGTGGTGGTACTGTAAGTGCCGTCGGGCGTGCTGGTCAGGTAGCCCAGTTCCGCCAGCGCCTGCTGGAGCGCAAGCACCTGATTGCCCGTCGAGCCGTTTTGCAGCACTTTGTAGGTGCTGTCTTCTAAGATAGGCGCGCTGGTCGGCACAGCCGTCGGGGCGGCGGTCGGTTCCACCACCGTCAGCAGCTTCAAATACGCCGTCATGCAGTAGCCCGTTTTTTCCTGATACGTCACCTGCGCCCAATCGCCGCTGACGCCGTGGATGATGACGGTCGCGCCCTTGGGGATGGTGGTCACGCGCGCGCTGGTGGTGGAGCGGGTCGTGCGCAGATTGACGGAGGATTTCGTCGTCGTGTAGTACGGGAAGCCATACGCGACGCTGCCGGATTCGGACGTGTTTGTCGTCACCTGCTCGGCGTACTGCTTGAAGATATAGCCGACCTGCCCGTCATAGGTGACGCAGAGGAAATTACCGCTTGCGCCCGTGACGGTCAGAATCGTTCCCTTCGGGATACGGGCGATGATGTTGCTCTCCGCCGACGAGGGGCTGCGGCGCAGGTTGGTATCCGCATTTACGGACGCGCTGTAAGGATAGCTTGTCCCCGCCGCCAGCGAGAAGGCGGTCAGGCTGCCCAGCAGACAGCAGAGCGCCAGCAGGCAGCACAGGAATCGGCGTGTGGTAGATTTGGTCATGAGCCCGTTCCTCCTGAAAGTAATACTAATTCTCATCTAAAGCATGTCATTCGCACAGCATCTTTTCCGCCCCGGCATTGCTTCGTTCCGCTCGCGCGTACCTCCAGTACGCCTCGCTTCACTCAGCTTTGCCGGAACGAAAAATCTGCTATGCTCGATGCCGTGTTTTAGAATCGAATTAGTATAAGACTATTTCCGGCATGTATTTCGGTTGCAAATTGCGTTTGTCCATCAAAAAAGCCGGGGCAGAACTCCCCAGCTTTATTGTACCGATTTGGGCGGAAAATGTCAATCGTTCGCGCATTCTTTTGCGTGATGGTTGGGTGAATTTACAATTATGCTTTTGAAATGTGTGGAAGGGATGACGATGGGACTGCAAGCTCTATCGTACACTCCCGCATTGCTCACACCGCCGTCAGCGCCGACCGGTCAATGGAGAGCAAGTGCAGGAAAGGCATCAGGCATCGCCGCCGCCCAGATACCGCCGGAGGACAGCAGCCAGCGTCGCCAGCTCCAGCGGATTGGCGATGTGCTCATTCATTCCGACCGTCTTGGCGGCCTGCACATCCTCGGCAAAGGCGTTGGCGGTCATGGCGACAATCGGCACACGCTTGCAGTAATCGCGCGCGCTGCTGCGGATGGCGCGGGTCGCGTCGTAGCCATTCATCCGTGGCATCTGAATGTCCATGAACACCATGTCGTAATATCCGTCGGGACAGTTAGCCAGACAATCCACCGCCTCAATGCCGTCCCATGCGCAATCGACCGTCAGCCCGCTCATTCTCAGCAGCTCCGCGGCAATTTCGGCATTGAGCTGATTGTCCTCTACCAGCAGCACGCGCCGCCCGGGCTTCCTGCCGCGCGCTTTCCCGTGGCGAAAACAGACATTGCGCCGCGGAAAAAATCAAAAACTTGCCCAACACCCCTTGACAGCGGGGCAAAGTTATGGTATACTATTTCCTGTCGCCGGATGAATCGTCTGGTGCATGTGGTCTGTTGGCTCAGTTGGTAGAGCACATCGTTCACATCGATGGGGTCACTGGTTCGAGTCCAGTACAGACCACGCAATCCTCGATCTGCAAAGGTCGGGGATTTTTTCATATCGCTGCAGAAAAGGAAGGTGTCAAGCATGAGCAAGTTCGTCCCCCGCCCCAAGCTCAGCAAGAAAGCCCGCAAAGAACTGGACGCCCAGAAGCGCACGACATGGGCGTTTTCCCCGGTGACGAAGAAAGTCGAGAGCAAGAAAATCTACAACCGCAAGAAAGCCGCTCATGTGTGGAAGGATGATTCCAGCATGAGCGGTTTTTGCTGCACTGGGGATGGTGCTGCGGCGAACGCCGCCCGTGGCGGCATTTGAATCATGTAACGGGCTTGCAGGATTTTTTTGTTTGAAAGGGAACAACGCCAAGCTGTTCTGGAAATCATTCTGGAGATGCAGCTCAGAGGAATAGACTTCTCAGCAGTCATCCCGGAAACGAGGGAATAACGTCGAGCACGACGATAGCAGTTTCCCCAAATTCGGTCGATAGCCGTCAGCAGCAAAAATACATTCATCCCCTCTTGACAGCGCAATGGAATCGTGATAGAATGCAGTCGTTGGTGAAAACCAACCTTTTTCCGGTGGTTATGACGGAGAGGCTCCACCTGTTCCCATCCCGAACACAGAAGTTAAGCTCTCCAGTGCTGAAAGTACTTGGCTGGACACGGCCCGGGAGGATAAGTCACTGCCGGATTCCATAATCCTCAGTAGCTCAATGGCAGAGCACTCGGCTGTTAACCGAGTTGTTGTAGGTTCGAGCCCTACCTGGGGAGCGCTTGCCGATTCCGCATGGAGTCGGCTTTTTTTGTAATATCATAAGGAGGCAAAGCATGAAGCGCAAAGGAATGCATCGGCGCCGCAAATTGGTGCTGCTGGCAGTTTTGCTGATAATGGTGGGCATAGCGGTATGGCGGATTTGGCAAACGCCGCGCCCGGTGGTGCTGCACCGGCAGGATGCGTGGCTGTCCTCCGCCGAGCCGGAAATGGTGGACACGCTGCCCGACAATGCGTTCACGGCGGAGCTGCCGGAGGAAATCGACGGCCGCCTTTCGTATATCCGCGACTATTCTGCGTCGGGGCATTACCAGATTGTATGGGAGGGTGTATCAGCGGAGGCGGCGGAATCGTACCTGACTGTCCTGCTGGACAAGGGCTTCACGCGCCTGATGGGGACGGCGGAGGATATCGCCAGCGGCGTTTTGCTTGCGCGCGGTGACTTGACGCTGAGTATCTCCCTGTCCGGCGGGACGCTGAACATGCTGATGACGCGCGCTGAAGAACCCACGGCGACACCGCTTCCGGAGTGGCTTGCAGATTGGTAATCCCCGCGAAAGGTGCTTCCATGCCGCGAAAAGATGTGCTATAATGGAGGCACATATGATTTTCGGAGGTCGCTTATGGCGAAGGAAAAGACTATGTTTGCCTGCACCGCGTGCGGGTATGAAACATCCCGCTGGGTGGGGCGCTGTCCGGGGTGCGGCGCGTGGAACACGATGGTAGAGTCCGCGCCTATTGTGACGGGTGCGCCCGCGAAAGCCCCGAAACAGCGGCCGGGCACAGGCGCTTCAGCCATGCTCCTCCGCGAAATCCCGGAAGATGTGGCGGTTCGCTCGTCCACGGGCATCAGCGAGCTTGACCGTGTGTTAGGCGGCGGCATTGTCGAAGGGGCGCTGATGCTCATCGGCGGCGACCCCGGCATCGGCAAATCCACGCTGCTGCTGCAAGTGTGCGCGAACTTGTGCAAAACGGGCAAGCGCGTGCTGTATGTCAGCGGCGAGGAATCCGCCAAGCAGCTGAAACTCCGCGCGAACCGCCTCGGCATCACGTCGGAGACGCTTTATGTGCTGGCGGAAAACGCGCTGGACAATGTGGAAGAAAAACTGCGCGGCTTATCGCCGGACGTCGCCGTCATTGACTCCATTCAGACAATGTATCGCCCTGATATGGCGTCCGCGCCGGGTTCAGTCAGTCAGATTCGCGAATGCACGAGCCAAATCATGCGCCTGTGCAAGGAGAGCGGCACGGCGATTTTCCTTGTCGGGCATGTGACGAAGGACGGCGCGATTGCCGGCCCGCGAATGCTGGAGCACATGGTGGACGTCGTGCTGTACTTCGAGGGCGACCGTCAGCAGGAATATCGGCTGCTGCGCGCGGTCAAAAACCGCTTCGGGTCGGTCAATGAGCTGGGCGTTTTCCAGATGACGGAAGCCGGAATGCAGATTGTGCCGAACCCATCGGAGCAGCTGCTGAGCCACCGCGCAAAGGGCGCAAGCGGCTCGGTTGTGTTCTGCGGACTGGAAGGCTCACGCCCGCTGCTGTGCGACGTGCAGGCGCTGGCAAGCACCTCCTACTTCGGCACGCCGCGGCGGACGGTCGGCGGTGCGGATACCGGGCGCGTGGCGCTGCTGCTGGCAGTGCTGGAGAAGCGTGCGAATCAGAAAACATATAATCAGGATGTGTATATCAACGTCGCGGGCGGATTGGAGCTGTCCGAGCCGGCGGCGGATTTGGCGCTGTGTATGGCGGTCGTGTCATCGCTGAAGGATGCCGCGATTGGCGCGGAAGTCGCTGTGATGGGCGAAGTCGGCTTGGCGGGCGAAGTCCGCGCGATTCCGCAGTGCGATCGGCGTATTTCCGAATGCCAGCGGCTGGGATTTACGACCATCCTGCTGCCGAAGGAGAATATGCGGCGGCTGAAAGCGCCGGAAGGCATGAAGCTGGTGGGCGTCGATACGGTAATGCAGGCAATCAGCGTTTTATTCTAAGGCACCACCGCACAATTCGGCGGCGCGTCTGGCGATGTCTTTTCCGCCATCTGCGGCATGCAAATTTCTCGATTTACATCCAGTAAACCTTCGAAATTTGCATTTGCATCTGACGAAAAATCCATTCGCCAGCCGACCACCTCATTTGCGCGGTGTTACCCTAATGGTGTTGTTCTATTGTAAGGAGTTTTGCAACAGCTATGAAATCGGATCTTGTGAAGAAACTGCTGCGGGCGCTGGTGACGGCGCTGGGCATCGGGCTGGGGTCGGTGCTGGCGTTCGTCATCGTGCAGCTGAACGCAATGGCGGGCAATCCCGCAATGAGCATCGGCGCGCTGCTGGCGCTGTATGCGGCGTTCGCGCTGCTGCTGGGGCTGGGCGGATACCTGATTGCGCCGCGCGCGATTGACAGCATTACCCGCCTCATCGCGCTGGTCGAGCGCTGCATGGACAAAATGACGTTCGAGCAGCAGGCAGGCAGCATCAGCGGGCTTGTCGGCGGCTTCATTATCGCCGCGCTGCTGTCACAGCTGGTGATGCTCATGGGCACGAGCATGTTCACCGTGGCGATGTGCGCGATTCTGTTCGTGGTATTCGGCGTTTTGGGTGTGACACTGGGGATTCGCCGCGCGGCGGATTTCAAGCGGATGTTCCAGCGCTTCAGCCCCAAAGGGAGCAAGAAGGTCGCTTTGTCACACAGGAAAATCAAGACGGCGAAACCGAAGCTGCTGGACGAAACCGTGCTGATTGACGGGCGCATTGCTGCCGTCTGCCGCGCGGGATTTCTGGAGGGGACGCTGCTGATTTCGCGCTCGGTGGAGAAGGAATTGCAGCGCCTGAGCGCATCGGAGGAGGAGACGTGCCGAATCCGCGGCGAAAAGGGACGAGAAACGCTTTCGCAGCTCGAAGCATTGGGGCGCGTCAAGCGCGTAGACAGCGCGGCGGGCGGCGAACTCGCGCAGGTGCTGCTGGCGGACGCGAAGAAGCACCATATGGTGATTGTGACATGCGACGCGGCAATGAGCAGGACGGCGGAAAAGGCGGGCGTGGCGGCGCTGAACCTGAATGACCTTGCCTGCGCGCTTCGCCCGATGGTACAAATGGGCGACTTGCTGGATGTGCGCATCGTCAAGGCAGGGCGTGAAGCCACGCAGGGCGTCGGGTATACGCCGGATGGGACGATGGTCGTTGTTGAAGGCGGGCGCGATGCGGTGGGACAGGTGCTGCATGTGCAGGTGAGCAGCGTCCTGCAAACCAGTGCCGGACGGATGATCTTCGCGAAGAAAGTCTAACGTTTCCCAATCAACACGCGGGCGTTGTATGAGCGTGTCACCGACTCAATCGCGCGAGAGGGTCAAGGGGCAGCGCCCCTTGGGTTCCCCCAATAAACACGCGGAAGTTGTATGAAGAAGTCACCAATTCAATCGCGCGGAAGGGTCAAGGGAGGAACTCCCTTGTGGGGTCAAGGGGCAACGACCCTTGGGCCTCCCCCAATCAACACGCGGGCGTTGTATGGTAGTGCCGCCAACTCAATCGCGCGGAAGGGTCAAGGGAGGAACTCCCTTGCGGAGTCCAGAGGCAGCGCCTCTGGGGAGGTCTTTTGATATGGAAAATAAGTTGATTTTGGCGTTTCATGTGGCACCGCAGAAACTGGGGAAAATCCGGTTCTGCGCGATGAAAATGGGGATGCGCGTGATGGACGTGCCGCTGGCGGACTGCGGGCAGACGCTGGGGGCACTGTGCGGAAAGGCGGAGCGTCAAACGGATGCAGCCGCGCCGGAGAATGCCGTCGGCAGCGAAATGCTCTACTTCGCGTTTTCGGAACTGCCGCTGGTGGAACGCTTCTTGACGACGATGAAGCAAATGCGCGTCCCCCCTGTGCGGCTCAAGGGCGTTATGACCGAAACGAACCTCGCATGGACGCCCGCCCAGCTGTATCAGGAACTGACACGCGAGCATCAGGCGATGGCGGGGCACGGCGCACCCATCCACGCGGCAAAGCAGGAGGAATAAATGATGCTGATTCAGGTGGCACCAGGGCAATCCCTGCAAACGGTGATTGATGCGCTTCCGGCGGACGATCAGCCTGTGACGATTCATCTTGCGCCCGGCGTGTACGAGGAAAAAATCGCGCTTCGCCGCCCGCACACCCGCATTGAGGGCGAAAGCGCCGAAACGACCCGCATCACTTGGCACGACGGCGCAGCGGAAATCCTCCCCGACGGCAAAAAACGCGGCACGTTTCGCACGGCAACGCTGCTCATCAATGCCCGCGACTGCGCACTCCGCAGCGTGACAGTGGAGAACAGCGCATATCCGCGCGAGCAGGTCGGTCAGGCGCTTGCCCTCTATGTGGACGGCGACGGCTTCCATTGCGAGGACTGCACGCTTAAATCCTGCCAGGATACGCTGTTCACCGCGCCCTTGCCGCCCCGCGAAATCCAGAAGGACGGCTTCATCGGCCCGACGCAGTTCCTGCCGCGCATCCCGCAGAGGCAGGTCTACCGTCATTGCCGCATCGAGGGCGATATCGACTTCATCTTCGGCGGCGCGGCGGCGTGGTTCGAGGACTGCGACATCGTGAGCATCGACGGCCTGCGCGACCACGGCGATAAAAAAGAACCCGCGCTCGGCTTCTGCACGGCGGCATCCACCCCGGAAGGGCAGGAATTCGGCTATGTGTTCATGAAATGCCGCTTTCAGGGCGAGGGCGTCCCGGACGGCGCAATTTACCTCGGCAGACCGTGGCGCGAGTTCGCGAAAACTGTCCTGCTGCACTGCGAACTGGGCGCGCATATCCGTCCGGAGGGGTGGCACGACTGGAACAAGCCCTGCTTCCCCGCGACGGGCTACTACGCGGAGTTCGCATCCACCGGCGCGGGCAGCCAAGGTCAGCGCGCGGCGTATGTGCATCGGCTGACGGCGGAGGAAGCGGAAAAGTACACGTTCGAGCGGTTCTGGGCATCTATTTCGCCGGAAGGGTGACGTTGACAGCATCATACGAAAAACGCCGCAGACACGCTGTTTTCAGCCCGTGTCTGCGGCGAATTTTATTTATCCGGATACTTGATGAGGTCGTAGAGTGTGCCGAGTTCGCCCGCATCGCGTGTGCCAGCCAGTTCCATCCCCAAATGCACATACTTGTCGCATTTCGACTTTGCGTCCGTTTCCAGAATCACCGGCACTTGCAGGCGGTTGCCGTCCGCGAACGCCATCTCCAACACCTTCCGCATGTACCCTTGCCCCTGATACTTCTCCGTCACGCACACCAGCCCGACGTAGATGTGCGGCGTTTTCTCCTTGTCGTAGCGATCGTTCAGGCTTGCCCCGGCGCGCTTCATCAGCCGCGCAAACCGGCACAGTTCCCGGAAGGTCATCGCCTGAAACACGCCTTTGAGCAGTGGGAAAAACGCCGTCAGCTTCACCCTTTCGCCCGGCAGACGATAGGCAATGAACGCTTCGCCGCGTTCGCTGGTGGTGTAGAGCAGTCCGGCGGCGAGCATCGCGCGGACAAAACCGCAAATATACAATGCTGTTTTGTCAGGAGAAGAACATGCCGCCCCCATTCCGGTTTCCTTGCCGTAATCGTAGTAGCCAAAGGCGTGGCCGATGGCTTGAATGGATGCTTCATCCAGTGTGGTCAGGTGCATTGTGCTGCCCTCCCTTTCTCCATCTTCGGAATCAGCCAGAACTTGCTGTGACCAACCCAGAGCATACCAATCGCAATCAGCCACAGCAGAAAGCAGTACAGAACCAGCTGAATCACAATCGTCATGATGATTTTCTCCTTGCGTCCGCAGATGCGCCCATGCGAATCAGCGCCACCGCGCAGGGAATCCGCCCCTCGCACAGTTCGAAGCGCATGTCGGAATAGCCCGCATCGGCGAAAAACTGCCGGTACGTTTCCAGCGTAAATTCGCGCTTGAAGTCCGCGCCCGCCTTGCCGATGACGCCGGAAACGCGGTTTGTTTTGCCCTTGCCCGTTCGATTCATGTAGGTGGGGATGATAAGTTTTCCACCCCGCTTGCACACGCGGTCAAGCTCCCGCAGCGCCTGATGCGGATTATCCAGCAGGTGAATCACGTTCGCGGCGACAACGGCATCAAAGCGCGCATCGGAGTAGGGAAGATGCAGGATATCCGCCTGCTCAAACCGCACATGCGGATAATGCCCGTACTTCTTCCGGGCGCGCGCAAGCATCTTCGCGGAGAAGTCCGTCGCCGTCAGGGACTTGCAGCGCTTTGCAATCACACCGCTGAGCAGCCCTGTGCCGCACGCGCATTCCAGCACGTCGTCCGTCGGCGAAATCAGCCACGCAACCACCTTGCACAGTTTGCGATTCGCTTTGCGGTTGATGCCATCCGCAAAAATATCGTAGACCCATGCGACGTTGTCCCAGAACATGGTGCTCCTCCTATGCCGTGATGAACGGCAGCCCAGGCAGTTTGCCTGCGTCCATGATGCTTATCAGCATGTCCGCAAAGCCTTTCGGGTCGCGAATCTGGTATTGTATGTGGTTGAAGTCCGCAAAAATCGGGAAATTCGCCGCCGGATACGCCTGCATGACCGCCGAACGGTACTTCATGTGCTCCTCGATGCTGCCGAACTCGAAGAAAGCGCGTCTGCCCAATCATTTCAGGTACTTTCCGCATTCCTTCTCCAACGCGCGCCAGACGGGGTAATCCGCGCCGTTTGCATCAAAAAATTGCTTCAAGTCTCGATTGAGCGCACTCATTTCATCCGTGGCGCGCATCGCGTGGTCGGATGCACAGACTTTGCCGAGGCTCGTCGCCGCCATCAGCTTGAAGAAACGCAGGCACACCTTGCGGTACTTGTCGCTCTCGAACGCCTTGTCGGCATCCGGCAGAATCTCGTGCCCGGCGTCGCGGATGGCGCGGTACGCTTCGATGTTTGCGTCCACCATCTTGCGCAGGTACGCCGTATTCCCCTTGAGCTTCTTCAAGTTGCCGTCTGTTTTGTAGCACGCAAACGCCGCCGGGGTGACGAACGCGGCATGACAGAGCAGATAGTCGCCCATGTTCGGCTGATAGACGACCTTGTACCTCGTTCCGGCGAAAATCTCGTCAATCAGCGCCTTGTTGGATGGCGATGTGCGCAGCTGACCAATCGTGATTTTCTTCAGGTCAATCGACACGACGCGGCTGCTTTCCCGATGCCCGGCGGACAGGGAAAACGCGAACATGACGTTTTTCTCCAGCAGCTGTGCCACCAGCGCATCCGTGCGCAGGTTATTGCCGACGAACACGATGTTCTTCGCCCTGCTCTTTCGCAAAGGTTCAAGGAGGTTTTCCAGCTGGGTGTAGCGCACGACGACGAAAATAACGTCATACGGACTATCCGGCGAAAGCTCCGTCACCACCGGGATGTGCGTCACCGACGGAAACGGCAGCAGCTGATTCTTGATGCGCAGCCCGTTCTGCTTGATTTCCTCCGCCCATTTGCCGCGCGCCAGCAGGGTCACGTCTTTCCCCGCGCGGCAGAGATTGCGTGCCAGATTACAGCCGAGAACACCCGCACCGAAAACGAGGATTTTCATGATTGCTTTGTCCTTTCCATTATTTTCGTGCCGTCACGCACAGCCAGCCTTTGCCGTTCTTGTGCGTCTCCACTTGGCGGAAACCCACCTGTTCCAGCATGGTTTTGAGCTGTGTGTCCTTGTAAATCGTCATGCCGGGAATCTTCTCCGTCCACTTCTCGTCCTGCGCATGATCGCCATCGGACTCGTTGCAGAGGAAGAACGTCCCGCCGGGCTTCAGCACGCGCCCAACTTCACGGAAGCACGCGGGCAAATCCACCCAGAAATACACCGTCTCGAATGCTGTTGCCACGTCGAACTGCGCGTCATCAAACGGCAATGCCTGCACGCTTGCCTGCAGCACTTCGCAGCGGCCAGCGCTTACGGCGGTTTGGTTGAGCTTTCGCGACTTCTCTACGCTGACGGGAGAATAGTCGATACCGCACACTTTTCCCGTCGGGCACTTTTTCAGCATCAGACGCAGATTCGCGCCGCCGCCGCACCCACAGTCCAGCACATCCGCATTCTCCGCCAGCGGCAGGAAGCGAAGCCCCCAGTCCGCAAGCGCCCGATGCCCGATGTTCATCATGACGACCATGAGGCGGCCGCCGAAGCCTGTCGGCTTGCGGGTGTTCTCGAAAAACGCCATATGGATTCCTCCTTATTTCACCAGCGACACAATCATCCCTGTGTCAGCGCCCGCCCAGATTGCGCCGAGCGTCAGCAGCGCCGTAAAGCTGACGGCTTCCAGCGAAACAATCGACCAGACCATGATTGCATCCCCTTTATTTTTGCAGCACAACGATGCGGTTTGAGATATTGCGCACCAGAGGAATCTTGCCCAGCACCTTGTAAATCGGCAGGAACTCCGCCATGCCTTCGGTCAGGCTGTGCTCTTCCACCAGCTGGAAGCCCGGCAGCAGCGCCGCCAGTGCCTGCCCGCTGCGAATGCCCCATGTGAACTTCGCGTGGCTGCCCTCAATTGATTTTTCCTTGAAGTTGCGCACGACCAGCGGGTTCATCACTTCCACCAGCACGGTGACGCGCGGAAAGCGCCGAGCGATTACATCGAAAATGCGCTGCACGTCCGCTTCGCTCAGGTACATCGTCAGACCCTCGATGATGACCAGCGCGTCGCCTGATTCGCGAATCATACCGCCCCAGTCGTCCATCGCGGACATGGCGATTTGCGAGATTTTTCCGTTTTCCGGCAGCAGCTTTTCGCGCACGACGATGGTCTCCGGCAAATCGAGGTTATACCAGTGCTGATAGCCCTGCATCCGATAGCAGCGCGTATCCAGCCCGCAGGCGATATTGACCGCCACCGCGCCCGGATGTGCCGACAGATAGGTCTTTACGAGCTTATCCAGCACGATGGTGCGGGCAATGACGCCGCTGGACATGGCGCTGTCCTTATCCGCCAAGGAGAAATCGTAGTCGAGCCGGCGGATGATTTCAACGGCTTTCTCGTCGCGAACTGCCCCGCGGTTTTGGGTTTCCTTCGCGCGGGCGTAGACGGTTTGCAGCATGGTTTCCGGAACCCCGGAAAGGGTGACTTTGCTGCTGGTTTCACGCATTCTTCCTGCATCTCCTGTCCCTATCAATCCGCCTTGCGGCAGATAAACCACGCAATGCTCTTCAAGCTGCCGACGTCCACCTGCGCGTACATGCCCTGCAAACGCTTCCGCAGGCTGACCACTGTCTCGTAGGGCGGCGTGAAGAACTTCGTCGGCTCGTAAACGTGGCGAATCATCCAGTCCGTGCGCTTGTGTTCGCCTGATACATAGAAGCAGCCGCAGAATGTTCCGCCGGGTTTCAGCACGCGGAATGTCTCGCGGTACGCCGCTTCCTTGTCCGGGAACGCATGGAAGCCGTTGAGCGACAGCACCAAATCAAATTCGCCGTCCGCGAATGGCAGCGCGCCGACATCCCCCTGCTGGAACTTTACGTTCGTCAGGTTCAGCTTTTCTGCCTTTTCCTTTGCCTGACCCATCATGTCCGGCGAGTAGTCCAGACACGTCACGTCTGCTTTCGGCAGCGTCTGGTAGACCGGCATGGTCAGGATGCCCGTACCGACGGGAACTTCCAGCATCTTGCCCGCGAAATCCTCCGGGATGCCGGACAGCGCCTTGGACAGGTAGTCCTCGCACTCCTGCCGGTTCATCGCCCACACCACGCGGCAGACCGCCTTGCCGGAGAAGGTCGAACAGGTAATCATGCCGTCGTAAAAATTGTTCGATCCGGTCAGATGATACGCCCCGCGGATGGCGTTCTTCCGCTGCTCACTTTCCATACGCTGCACTCCTCTAATTTTCGTTAGTTTTCGCTAACATCAGGTGCTGAAAAAACTGCCTTTCGGCAGCAGCATGGGGGGGATTCCTCTCCATCGGTTTGTTATGGCAAACTAATTCTATCACGTTTTGGGGCATAAATCAATCCGGTCTTTTCCCGAAACAGAGAAAATACGAAAAAGGGATACCCACTTTTGCAGCGGGTATCCCTTTCACGATTGCATCCATACAGCGGCTTGCCATTCGGACTATCCTATTTGGGGATTCATTATGCGGCACGTTTTCGTTTGGGAATCGTATTATTTCAGGAAGAAGCGAATCAGCGTTTCTTTCTTCTTGCTGTACGGCGTGTAGCGCATCGGCAAATCCAGCCACAGCGCCTTTTTGACGAGGCTCTTGTCATGCGTGAAGCAGCGGAAGCTGTCGCGCCCGTGGTAGCCGCCCATGCCGCTGTGTCCAACGCCGCCGAAGGGCATCCGGCTCGTCGCCAAGTGGATGATGGTGTCGTTGATGCACCCGCCGCCGAAAGGCAGCGTGTCCAGCACGCGGCGCTGCACGGCACGGTCTTTCGTGAACAGGTAGCACGCCAGCGGATGCGGCCGTGCGGCGGCGAAGGCAATCGCTTCGTCGATGCCGCTGACGGGCAGAATCGGCAGAATCGGACCGAAAATTTCCTCCTGCATGACCGGGCTGTCCGGCGAAACATTGCGGAGGATGGTCGGCGCAATGCGCAGGGCGGCAGGGTCAATACTGCCGCCGTAGACGATTTGCTCCGATGCCATCAGCCCGGTCAGGCGGTCGAAGTGCTTCTGGTTGACGATGTGGACGTACTCCGCGCTGTGCAGCGGGTCAGGGCAGAGCTGGTCGAACTGCTTTTGCAGCGCCGAAACGAAGGCGTCTTCGACTTCGCGCGCCACCAGCACATAATCCGGCGCGACGCACGTCTGCCCGGCGTTGAGCAGCTTGCCGAACGCAATCCGCCGCGCGGCGAGCGTCAGGTCAGCATCCTTCGCGACAATCACCGGGCTTTTGCCGCCCAGTTCCAGCGTTGCGGGGGTCAAATGCTCCGCTGCGCGGCGAAGCACCTCCTGCCCGACGTGACTGCTTCCGGTGAAGAAAATCTTGTCGAACGGCTGGTCAAGCAGGGTTTGATTTTCTGTGCGCCCGCCCTCGACAACGGCAACTTCCTCCAGTGGGAAGCATTCGGCGCAGATTTGCCGGATGATGGCGGAAGTCGCGGGTGCATCCTTCGACGGCTTCAGGATGCAGCAGTTGCCGCCCGCCAGCGCGCCAAGCAGCGGTTCGATGGTCAGCAGGAATGGGTAATTCCACGGGGACATGATGAGCACGATGCCCATCGGGTCGTGGCGGATGAAGCTGCGCGCCGGGAACTGTGCCAGCGGCGTGAGAACGTGCGTATCGCGGCAGTAGCGGCGCGTCCGGCGGAGCAGGTAGCCCAACTCCGACAGCACCATGCCGATTTCACACATGTACGCTTCCGTCCTGCACTTGCCGAGGTCGCTTTGCAGGGCAGCTTCAATATCCTGCTCGTGTGCCAGAATCGCGCGGCGCAGGCGGCGAAGCTGGTCAAGCCGATGCGGCACGGGGCGCGTTATGCCGGACGCAAAGCAGGCTTTTTGCGCGGCGAACAGCGCGGCAATATCCGCGTGGGGCGCATCGGGCGTCATGATGGCGCGGAGAATGTCCTCCAAGGCGAAGCGGTTCAGCAGCGTGTCCTGCGCGGCAATCCGCGCGACGGCGGGAATATCCCGATGATACAGCGTCGGGAGGGTCAAGCCATACCCCGCATGGAACACGAGGTCGCGCACCCATGCCGCCAGCGCAGCCGCGCCGTCCGCATCCGCGACGCACAGCCCCGCGCCGATTGCCATGTCGGACAGCGCCTTTCGCCGCGCACCTTCGGACTGCGCAATCATCGGCGCAAGCAGCAGCGGGAGCGTCTCGCCCGGCGAAAGCTGCTTTACTGTGGACAGGGCATTCAGCAGTGCGGGCAGCACCGCATCATGCGACACGGCGAAGGCTTCCGCGGCATTGAGCGACGCGGTGTACAGCGCGCGGCGGCTCGCCAAATCGGAGGAGAAACGTTCGTTTTCCGGCACGGCAGCATCGTCGCTGACGGCAATCAGCTGTCCGGTCAGCGCGCGAAGGGCGTTTTCTGCCTTTTGACGCTCTTCGCGCGGCAGAAGGCGGCTCATGCCCGCGCAGATGGCGTGCGCAATTGTCCAAATCCCTGCGTGGAGCAGCGATTCGCGCGATTGAAGCGCCAGCATCGCGTCATCCATCAGCACATAGCGGCTGGTATGCGCTCGGAGCGAAAAGCGGCGTGATTTTCCGCGTGCTGGGTCGAACACGTCACCTGTTTCTGCGAATACAGCGGATGCATCCGCCGCTGCTGGCAGGAGAATCAGCGGAATCGCGCGCCACTGCTCGAATGTTTCTGCATGTCCTTTTGTGTGCAGACGCGCCAGCAGCGCCTGTCCCAGCGCCATTGCGTCATTGCCGCCGACGGCAAGAATCGCCTGCGCCTGTTTGTCGGTGAAGGCTTGCAGGGCAGTATCAACGTCCGTGCGGGTCAGCGCGCCGTCCTTGCTGTCCGACAGAGACACGGCGGCGTGGACTGCGTACATGATTTGGCTGTCCTCCAGCACGGGGAGCAGGAGCGATTCGCAATCGACGGCATGGGCATCGCCGATGACGAGAACGCAGCCGATTTGTCGGCTGCGCAGGAGTTCCGGCAGCGCTGCTATGCTGTCCAGCCGGGAAGGGAATACGGGATGCGCAGGGAGCGGAAGCTGTTTCATGAGCATGTCCTCCGGTGGGGTTGATATGAGTTTTAACGAATATGATTGATAGTTTCGGTAAAAATCAAGAGACATGGGTGTGCAGCCCGAAGGGATCGAGGGGGCGATCGGAAAGCCCCCTCGTCGCCTCCGCAGAGGCGAAAGCTCCTGCAAAATAGTGTGCTTTGCTTGTGACAGCGATTACATCATCTGCACCAGCAGCATATACACAATCGTGCCGCCGGCAATGGACAAGAGCATCTGCCGACGCCAGATGTGCAGCAGCACCGCCGCGCCCGCAACCCAGTAGCACCAGTCCAGCACTGTCACCCACAGGTAGCACCAGCCGCGGTCAACCTCCGGCGGCACGTCGGCGGAGCAGGTAATGGAGAAGGTTTCGTCGCACAGGCCAAAGATGAGCAGCGGCTTCTTCCAGCCCATCCCGGCATACTTGCCCAGCAGAGACAGCCCATAGAACAGGTGGCGCGCCTGAATCAGCAGCGCCATCAGAAACGTCTCCAGCGGCGCAAAGGCTGAAAGCAGCATCGACACGGTGACATATTCCAGCGAACCGCCGAAAATTGTCATCGCCATGCACATCGGGTAGAGGAACGAAAAGCCCTTGGTGCGCATCAGCAGACCATACGCGAAGCCAAGGAAGAGAAAGCCCGCCAGAATCGGCAGCGTGTGGGAAAAGCCGCCCGAAACGCGCGCTTGACCGTGCCGCACGGCGTCTTGGGTATTTTTGCCGATGATTCGCCTGGATATGCAGGCACATCGGAAGAAACAGGCTGCATGGGAAATGACCTCCCCGTAAAATATAGAGCACTGGTGGGAATTATACAACGGAAATCCGCCGCGGTCAAGCAGGGTTGCAATTCGCGCGGGGTGATGGTATACTAAGAAACAGCAAAAAGCGACAGCAAGCGCACAACGCGCGGAAGGAGCAATACCATGGCGGAACAGGAGCAGACGGTAGACCAGCAGCAGGAAAAAGCGCGCGAAAAGGCGGAGGATGACCGCTATCAGCGGGCGGAACAGCAGCAGGCGGCGTATGATGATGAGTACGAAAGCCGCCGTGAAACGCTGTCCGCACTGGCGCTGTTTCAGCAGGATTCGGTGGAGCAGCTGGCGGGCGGCAGCCGGCAGAACCGCCGGGATTATTATCAGAAGCTGCTTTCCCGGCTGTATATTGAGCTGCGCGACTTGGGGGCGTCCATGCTGCTGGATCAGCTGGATGCACAGCTGACGCAGAAGCATCAGGGCAAATGCGCTATGCTGGTGTACAGCGCGGTGACGCAGTGCTATCAGATGCTGGTACTGGATGCGCCGATGGCGGATGCCGCGAACGCTGTGCCGGATGTGTTCACTGCCGAACGTGAGCCGATGACGTGGGAGCTGCTGGCGTCTTATTCGGCAGACCCGGAACTCCCCGTGCGCGCATCGTTTACAACCCGCGTGCGTGTGCTGCGGTCGGTCAGCCGCCTGCTTTATCAGGCGCGCCGGGACGGGCGGAGCGCCGCACCGGAGGAAGATGCGCTTCGTGCGCGCCTGCAGGAGTATCAGCTGATGGCGAAGATGCAGGATGAATCGCTGGAGAACGCTGCCCGGCAGGTGGAGGAAGCGAATAGGAAGGCAGAGGAAGCCCGTACCGGCAGGGCAGAGGAAGAAATCAAGCCGATAAAGGAAAAGCTGCTGGCGGAATTTGAAGAAAAACTGAAGGCGCAGGAAGCCCAGTTTGCACAGGCAGGGCGCGCCAAATTCCAAGAGGCGTTTGGACAGCAGCAGAAGGCGGTTCGCGAGCGGATGGAGGATGAAGCGCGCTGGGCGGCGCAGCTGTTTGACGACGCGGGGATGCAGTACGACAAACTGCGGCAGGATTTCGCGCGGATGCAGGAGGAGCAGAACGCCCGGATGCAGCAGTGGCAGACGGCGATTTATCAGGCGGATACGCGGATGCTGGGGCAGTGCTACGTCGGCATGGCGACGAAGCTTGGCGACGCGGTGGATCAGGCGATTGCCAAGCTGATGAAGCCGGAAATGAGCGCCGAGGAAGCCAAGCCCCTGCTGGAACTACGCGCGGTAATGCTTAGTCAGCTGACCCGGCTGGAATACGCCATGAAGCGCTTGGGACTGGTGGTTATCCGCCCGCAGCGCGGCGATACCTTCCAAAACGACGTGCATACGCTGACGACAACGTCCTCCGAGACAATCAATGTGCCGGAATTTGCGAAAATCGACCAGTGCATTACCCCCGGCGTGCTGGCGGAGCGCGCAGATTTGCGCTTCCGCGAGGTGATTGTGCCGGCGGTGGTTACATTGATGGTGGACTGAGAAAAGCCCTTTTGCGCGGGATGAAAAACCATCGGAAAATCGTTGAATCAGTGCAGGCGGGAAGGTCTGCGCAATATCTCATAATATCTCATAGAGGTGAATCCCCTGATGAAAAAGGGTGTATTTCTGGCGCTGCTGCTCATGCTGCTGGCGGCTTTTCCGGCGCTGGCGGAAGATGTGTACTATGCGGATGCGTCGCAGGGCGGCAGTGTGACGAGCGACAAGGGGTATCTGTCCGTGTCATGTCCGCTGGATACGGACAGCCGCGTTACAATGACCATCCGTGACGAGTGGGGATCGACGGTCTATCAGCGCGATTACGGCGTGTGCAGCGGAATGTTCGCGTCAGAGGAAGTGTATCTGCCGCAGATTGGCGCACAGACGACGTATCGCGTCACCCTGTCTACGGACAGCGGTGAAAACAGCTTCACGGTCGTTCGTGTTGCGCCAAGATTGACGGATTCCAACGTCACCACGGCGGGACTGCCGCTGTCGGATATTAGCGGCGTTTCGTCGCCTAAAAAGGCGATTTTGCTGGATTTGAGCGCGCTGAATAATCAACTGCCGATGGTCGTGCCGATGGTCTCCGGCGATGTGCAGCTTGGCTGCGTAACGTTCACGGTGCGCAACGGTCAATTGAGCGTATCGGCGGAATTGACGGTGGATGGCACGATTGACCGCGCGGCGGTGTATGTGGCGAAATCCGCCCTCTCCGCGCAGACGCTGGGTACGCGGCGCTTTGACGGCAAGAAGGTCGGGCTGAACAAGAAAGTCAATGTCGATGGGCTGGGTTATGCTGCCGTGTTGGTGCAGATGACGGTTTCCTACGATCAGGACACCGCGACGCCGCTGATGCCGGATGAGGACTTCGTGCAGGAGCAGACGGAGCTGTGGGACGCGATGCAGGAAGAAACGGTCAACGAGGCGGTCGGCTGACTAACTTTCCCACGGATAAACACGCGGGCATAGCATGAAAGCGCGCCCAACTGAATCGCGAAAAGGGTGTCGAGAGGGTCGAAGACCCTTCGCAGGTGCAGGGCAGCGCCCTGCTGGGGTCAAGGGGCAAAGCCCCTTGCGTTTCCTTAATCAACACGCGGGCACTGCATGAAGAAGTCACCAACTCAATCGCGCGGAAGGGTCAAGGGAGGAACTCCCTTGCGCCTCCCCCGAAGGTAAGGAGAATACGAATGGAATTGACTGTGCTGGGGATGAATGGACCGTTTCCGGCGGCGAATGGCGCAACGTCGGGATATTTGATGCGCGGGGGAAAGACGCGCATGGCGATGGATATGGGCAGCGGCACGCTTGGAAGGCTGACGGCGCTGATGCCGCCGGAGAAGCTGGATGCGCTGCTGCTCTCGCACTGGCACTTCGATCATTGCAGCGACGTGCTGCCGCTCTTGTTCCGCTTGCAGGCGTGCGCGGCAAAACCGCTGGATGTCTACGCGCCGGTGGATGAATCGTCGATGGTGCGCAAGGTGGTGCAGCAAAACAGCGCTTTCTGCCTGCATGACGTGCAAAAGGACGACAAGGTGCAGCTTGGTGAATTTTCCGTGCGCGTTTTTGCCGCGCGTCACCCTGTGCCGGGGGTTATGTACCGCGTGACGGACGGCGAAAAGACGCTGTGCTACACCGGCGACACCAATACCGTGGAGGGGCTGACGGACTTCGCGCAGGACGCGGATCTGCTGCTGGCGGATGGGCTGTTCCCGACGGAAATGTGGCAGGAGGGTCTGCCACACCTCTCCGCGGCGCAGACGGCGGAACTGGCGCGCGATGCTCGCGTGAAGAAGCTCGTTATCACCCACCTGAATCCGAACATCGACCCGGAAACGCTGCTCAAACAGGCACGGGCGATTCGTGCGGACGCGGAGCTGGCGCATATCGGCGCAACGTATCGTGTCTGACGCGCGAACATGGCGTACATTGCTGCAAACCGCCCTCTTGCCCTGCGCGGCACTGCTGATGATGGTGGGCATCGCCCTCGGCTTCCAAGCGCCGACGAGTGCAATGCCGATGCTCTGCGTGTCGTCGGCACTGGCGGGATTGCTTCTGCTGGGACGGCGGAGAACACGCGCGGCGGGCTGCCTGCTGCTGACGTTCCTGCTTGGCGCGGCGCTGGGCATCCGCACGGCGAATCCGACGCTTCCGCCGGAAGGAGACGCGCAGGTGACGGGCGTTGTTGCGGGCGAGGTGGACTTTCGCGCGGAGAAGGGGCAGGTGCGCGTTATCCTGCGGGACGTGACGCTGAACGGTGAGCGCATTGCATCCGGCGCATACTGGACGTTCTACCTTAAGGCGGATGAAAATATCCCGGACTTCCTGACGCCGGGGGCAAGAATCAGCATGACCGCCGAAGTCTATCATCCGCAGGGACAGCGGAATCCGCATGGGTACGACTTTCGACAGGCTCTGCGGCAGAAGAATATCCTGATAGGCCTGTATGGTGCGGCGAAACTGCAAGCGCTGCCGGACGGGCTTTCTCTTTATGGGCTGGCGGCACGGTTCAATCACCGCATGGCACAGACATTGAGAGACGTTTGCGGCGAGAAAACTGGACAGCTGGCGAGTGCGGTGCTGCTGGGAATGCGCGACGAAGTGCCGGACGAGGAACAGGAACAGTTCCGGCAGCTCGGTATTGCGCATATTCTGTCCGTTTCGGGCTTCCATGTGGGCGTGCTGGTCGCCTTGCTGGCGCTGCTGATGATGCCGGTGAAGCATCGGCGGCTTCGGATGACGCTGACATTGCCGATGCTGCTGGCTTACGCGTTCCTGACAGGCGGAAATGCGCCCGCCGTCCGCGCCGTGCTGCTCTGGGCGCTCGTCTGCTGGGGAAGAATTCGCCACAAGCGGGTGCTGATGCCGCATGTGCTGTGCGCATCGGCAATGATTCAGCTGATGTTTGCGCCCGCACAGCTGTTCAGCGCGTCGTTCCAAATGACGTACGGCGTGATGGCGGCGATTTGCGGGATAACGGCGCAGACCGCCCCGAACGCGCAGAAAAAGCGCGGCTGGAAGGGGCAGATACTGTCCCTGCTGTCCGTCTCCGCGGCGGCGCAGTTCGGCGTGCTGCTGCCGGAGCTGTACTGGTTCGGGCGCGTGCCGCTGCTGGGCATTGCGGTGAATGTGCTGCTGGTGACGGGGATGAACGTGCTGCTCCTGCTGGATTGGGTGACGCTGCTGCTGACGCCGATTCCGTGGCTGGCGGCGCTTCCGGGGGCGGCGACGCGCGCAGTCAGCGAGGGATTTCTGCATCTGGTGAACGCGCTGGGGCGGTTCGCGCCGACGCTGTGGACACGTCAGCCGGATGCGTGGGTGGTACTCGGCTGGCTGCTGGTGTTTGCGGCGCTGCTGCCGTTCGGGAAGAGCCGGAACCGCTGGCAGAACCGCAAAAAGCGGCTGCCGATGCTTGCGGCAGGGGCAGTGCTGATGGCGACGATTTTGCTGCCCGCGCCGTTTTCCGGGACGGAATATATACAGCTTGACATGGGCGACGCTGATGCCGCCGTGCTGCGGCAGGAGAAACATGTGCTGGTCGTGGATGCGGGCGAATACGGCGGCGATTTGGCATCATACCTGCGCGCGGAGCATCTGCCGGTGGATTTGCTCGTGCTGACGCATTTGCACAGCGACCACGCGGGCGGTGTGCGGGAACTGCTGGATGAGGGCATCCCGATTCGCCGGTGCGTGATGCCGTCCGGCGCCCTGACGGCGGATTTCGACGAAGAGGTACTCCCGCTGCTGGCGCGGATGGAGGAAAACGGCACGGTCATCGAAACCGTCTGCCGCGGCGATATTCTCCAGTGGGCGGAAGGAAAGCTGACGGTGCTCTTTCCGCCGGAAGGATTTTCAGCGTCGAACGCCAATGACGGCTCGATGGCGCTGCTGGTGGAGGCGGAGGGCGTGAAGCTGCTGCTGACGGGCGATTTGAGTGCGCGGTACGGGCAGTACGCCGCCGTATCCGCCGACGTGGTGAAAGCGGCGCATCACGGGTCAAAGAACGGCACGACGCAGGCGTTTCTGGACGAAAGCGCGCCGACTGCCGTGCTGGTGTCCACCAAGCGGGAGAATGCGGCGGATTATCTGCGCGGCATCACCGATGCGGATGTGTACAGTACGCTGGAAAGCGGAGCTATCATCATCCGTATGGCGGACAGCTGCTTTACCATCGAAGAATTTGAGGAAATGCAATGAATCACAATGAATTTGTGCAGGCGCTGAAGGCAGGGAAGGTCAGCGGCGCGTACCTGTTTGAGGGCGTGGAGGAGAATATCAAGAGCGTGACGCTGGCCGCGCTGCGCAAGGCGGTGCTGGCGGACGGACTGGCGGAGCTGAACGAGAGCGTTATGGAGAATCCGTCGGCAGGGGAGATTATTGCGGCGTGTGAAACGCTGCCGTTCGCGTCTGACAAGCGGCTGGTTGTTGTGCGGGAACTGAATGGCACGACCGGGCGGAGCGAGGCGGAAGAGCGGCTCGTCAGCTACATCCCGAAAGTGCCGGATTCGTGCGTGCTGGTTATCTATGTGCGCGGCAAGGCGGACGGGCGCAAGAAGCTCTATTCGGCGGTGAAGAAAAAGGGTGGCATCGTATCGTTCGAGCCGCTGGGGGATGCGGAGCTGAACGGGTGGATTGTCCGCGTGTTCCAGCAGAACGGGAAGAAGTGCGCACCGGACGTGGCGAGCCTTTTGTCCTTCACGGTCGGCAATGACACGGCGCTGCTGCGCGCGGAAATCGAGAAGCTGACGGCGCTGGCGGGCGACCGCGACACCATCACGGAGAATGACGTTCACGCCGTGGCGACGCGCTCCATCGAATGCACGGTGTTCGAGATGGTGGACGCCGTCGTCGCGGGGCAGCGCGCGCGGGCGCTGATGCTCCTGCGCGATATGCTGACCGCCGGGCAGGAGCGGCTGGGCATTCTGGCAATGCTGCTGCGGCAGTACCGGCTGATGCAGCATGTGAAAATCATGCAGTACGAGAAACTGAGCCGGCAGGAGCTGGTGAAGAATCTTGGCATTGCGCCGTTTGCGGCGGAGCGCACGATGCGGCAGGCGCAGGGCTACACCGGTGCGCAGGTGCGGCGCGGCGTGGGAATCTGCCTTGACACGGAATACAAGGTGAAGGCAGGGCAGTACAACGAGGACGGCGCGCTGGAAACGGCGGTGCTGGCGCTCTTGGGGCTGCGTGGGTAGAGATTTTCAAAGGACAAGGAGGATAAAACGATGGTGAATCAGTATGTGCTGAAGGTCTATCCGCTGGGGTTGGGGAACGAGGTTTACAGAACGCTGGAAATCTGCGGGGACAGCACGCTTGACCAGCTGTGCGATGCGATTATGGAGGCGTTTGAATTTTTCCATGAGCATCTGTATGAGTTCTGCATGGACAATAAAATGTTCAGCGAACACTGCTATCAGTATAATCCGATGGCGGAAGAATTGGGCATGGAAAGCCCTTCGACAGACATTGCACTGGACAAAATCGGTTTGCAGAAAGGGCAGAAGTTCACCCTGCATTACGATTTTGGCGACGACTGGATGTTCCCGATTCGCGTGATGGAAATCAAGCAGATCCCGCGCAAAAAGAAGCCCTGCGTCATCAAAGCCAAAGGCGAGATTCGGCAATATCCGAACTAATACTATTTCCAAATTCACCTGCGCCATCTGCTCGCGCCTTTTCCGCGCTTGCGTCCGCTTATTCCACTTAGCGTAGCGCTGCTACGCTGCGTTTCATTCGCGTTAGCCAGCGCGAAAAATTCGCTTCGCATCTTGGCGCATTCTCATTTGGAAATAGTATAAGAGGAAGATTCGGACGAAGAATAATACGATTTCCAGTTTCACCTGCGCTATCTGCTTGCGCCTTTTCGCAAGTACCACCCGCTGACGATCATGTTCAGCGGGCGTTTTTGTATTTCTCCTGTTTTTCCCTGCAAAAGGGGTTGCAATTCGGTCGGAAAGCGCGTATGATATGCACATGGAACGAAATTCACCCTGTGGGCGATAAATGACCCACTAAATGATGTAGGAGGCGAAACGCAATGGAGCGTGTGTATAATTTTTCCCCCGGCCCGTCGATGCTGGCACAGCCGGTGCTGGAGAAGGCGCAGAAGGACTTGATGGTCTACGGAAACACGGGCATGTCTGTGATGGAAATGTCCCACCGCAGCAAGATGTATACCGATATCTTCGACAAGACGGTCGCGGATTTGCGCGCACTGATGCACATCGGGGATGATTACGAGGTGCTGCTGCTGCAAGGCGGCGCGACGCTGCAATTTTCCGCAATTCCTCTGAACCTGATGGTCAAGGGCAAGGCGGATTATGTCGATTCAGGCAATTTCGCGCACCTTGCCGCAGAAGAAGCAAAGCGCTACGGCGAAGTCAATATCGCCGCGACCAGCCGCGCGGACAACTACACCTACGTTCCCGACATGGCGGCGGCGAAGTTCGACCCCGACGCGGATTACGTCCACATCACCCAGAACAACACCATCTACGGCACGCGGTTTGTGGAACTGCCGGATGTCAAAGCGCCTCTTGTTGCCGACGCAAGCTCCATGATTCTCTCCGAACCGATGGATGTGAACCGCTACGGGGTGATTTACGCCGGGGCACAGAAGAACATCGGCCCGTCCGGCCTGTGCGTTGTGATTGTGCGCAAGGACTTGCTCGGCCACGCGAAGCCCATCTGCCCGAAGCTGATGGACTGGAAGGTCGAAGCCGATAAGGGCAGCATGTACAACACGCCGAACACTTGGGGCATCTATCTCGCCGGGCTGACGTTCGACTGGCTGCTGTCCATCGGCGGCGTGGAGGTGATTTATCAGGTGAATCAGGAGAAGGCAAAGCTGCTGTATGACTTCCTTGATAACAGCAAGCTGTTCAAGGCGACGGCGCAGAAGAAGTATCGCAGCTTGATGAACGTGACGTTCGTGACGGGCGACGCGGAGAAGGACGCGGCGTTTGTGAAGGCGGCGGCGGCACAGGGATTGGTGAATTTGAAGGGCCATCGGACGGTGGGCGGTATGAGAGCGTCGATTTATAACGCAATGCCCATGGAAGGGGTCAAGAAATTGGTGGGGTTCATGAAGGAATTTGAAAGGGCAAACGCTTAAGGTAGGGAAAAAAGAGGATAAACACGCGGGCAAAGCAATCAAAAACTTCCAATGAAATTTAGCCGCATGGAAGGGGTCAGCCGAAGGAGTCCAGAGGGCGATCGGAAAGCCCTCTGGAAGTATGCCAATTAGAAAAATCAACGATGGGGTTTATCCGCAGCTGAACTTGCCCAGGACGGAAAATTTTACTTCTGCGAAGGTGCATCCGCCATCATTATTGTGAGGAGAAAAATCATGTTCAAAATCAAGACGCTGAATGCGATTTCCGATGTCATCCACGAGGAATTGTCCGCGGAACAGTACGTCATCAGCCCGGAAGAACCTGTGCCGGAGGGCATTCTCGTGCGCTCGGCGGTCATGCACGACGCGCCGCTGAACTCGGAACTGCTGGGCATCGCGCGTGCCGGGGCGGGCGTCAATAATATCCCGCTGGATAAGTGCACCAAGCAGGGCATCGCCGTGTTCAATACCCCCGGCGCGAACGCCAATGCCGTGGCGGAACTCGTGCTGGGCGCGCTCGTGCTGGGCAGCCGCAACGTTGCCGCGGGCATCCGCTGGGCGGATACGCTCAAAGGACAGGAGAACGTGCCGAAGCTCGTTGAGAAGGGCAAGGGACAGTTCGTCGGGCCGGAGCTGCGCGGAAAGACGCTCGGCGTGATTGGTCTGGGCGCGATTGGGCGGCTCGTCGCGAACGCCGCCAGCGCCGGATTCGGCATGAAGGTTGTCGGCTGCGACCCGTTTATTTCGGTTGAAAGCGCATGGGCATTGAGCAGCAGCGTCCGCCGCGCTGCGACGAATGAGGACGTATACGCACAGGTGGATTACATCACCTTCCACGTCCCGCTGAATGATAAAACGCGCGGCAGCATCAACGCAGCGACAATTGCGAAGATGAAGAAGGGAGCGATTCTGCTGAACTTCTCCCGCGGCGAACTGGCGAATACCGCGGACGTGAAGGCGGCGCTGGCGTCCGGGCAGCTCGGCGGCTATGTGACCGACTTCCCGTGCGAGGAGCTGCTCGGCGTGGAGAAAGTGACGTGTATTCCGCATCTGGGCGCATCGACCCCTGAAAGCGAGGACAACTGCGCGCGGATGGCGGCGGCGGAACTGCGCGACTATCTCGAAGTCGGCTCGATTCGCAACAGCGTCAACCTGCCGGATGTGCCGCTGGGCGCGCCCGAAGGCGTCCGCGTGCTGGTCATCCACGAGAACGTCCCGAATATGGTCGCGACGATTACAACCTGCGTTTCGGCGGAGCAGATCAACATCGACAACCTCGTCAACAAGTCCCGCAAGGACGTTGCGGTGACGGTGATGGAGCTGTCCGACCGCCCGTCGAAGATGGCGCTGAACGTCATTTCCTCGATTGCGGGCGTGATTCGCGTCAGAGTGTTTGGATAATAAGGAGAAGCCCCTGCGGCGGAAGTGCTTCCGATTGCCGCAGGGGCTATACTCTTTCCGGATTCACCTGCGCCATCTGCTTGCGCCTTTTCCGCTCTGGCGTCCGCTCATTCCACTTAGCGTAGCGCTGCTACGCTGCGTTTCATTCGTGTTAGCCAGAATACAAAAATTCGCGGCGCATCTTGGCGCATTTTCATCAGGAAATAGTATAAGTGATTGACAGATAAGCAAAAGCGTGCTATGATAGCATTGGTATCCGATAATTGCATAGGAACGGAATAAGAGGTGCGCACGCATCGTGTACCGCGGCGGAGGATGGCTTCCGCAGAGGCCGCGGGAAGGGGTGGTGCGCCGAAAGGCAGGGCAAACGAAGCCGCAGACCCTGTGCTTGGGCGCGGGCCGGACAGGTTCGTGACTGTCATCGGGGCAAGAAAATCCCCGGCGGAGCGCTGATTCACTGAGACACCGCCTGTTCCTTATGGGCAGGGCATCATGCGGGCGACTGCATGGAAAATCGGGTCTTTGGCGCACCGCGAGCAGGATGGCTTGTGGTGGCTTTTTTTGAATCCGAATGGACAGGATACCGCAAAAAAATCAGCAGAAACACATGGATGGAGGATACAGCCAATGGAGAAGTATCGTGTAGGCATTGTTGGCGCAACGGGCATGGTCGGTCAGCGCTTTATTTCGCTGCTGAAGGATCATCCGTGGTTTGAGGTGAACTGTGTGGCTGCGTCGGCGCGCAGTGCCGGAAAGACGTACCGCGAGGCGGTCGGGGAGCGCTGGGCGTTCTCGTGGGAGATTCCGGAAAAGGTGGCGGGCATGACCGTCGTCGATGCGGCGGATATTGACGAAGTAAGCAAGCATGTGGACTTCGTTTTCTGCGCCGTGGACATGAAGAAGGACGAAATCCGCGCGCTGGAGGAAGCCTACGCGAAGCACGAAATTCCGGTGGTGAGCAACAACAGCGCCTGCCGCGGCATCGAGGACGTGCCGATGGTCGTGCCGGAAATTAACGCCGATCACCTTGCCGTCATTGAAGCGCAGAAAAAGCGCCTTGGCACGAAGAACGGCTTTATCGCCGTCAAGCCGAACTGCTCCATCCAGAGCTATGTGCCCGCCCTGACCCCCCTGCTTGATTTTGAGCCGGAGAAGGTCAGCGTGTGCACCTATCAGGCGATTTCTGGCGCGGGCAAGACGTTCAAGACGTGGCCCGAAATGGTGGATAACGTGATTCCCTACATCGGCGGCGAGGACGAGAAGAGCGAAAACGAGCCGCTGAAGCTGTGGGGGCATGTGGAGGATGGCAAGATTGTCAACGCCGCGCTGCCCGTCATCTCCGCACAGTGCCTGCGTGTCGCCTGCTCCGACGGCCATATGGCGGCGGTGTCCGTCAGCTTCAAGAAAAAGCCGACCATCGAGCAGATTAAGGAACGCTGGGCGAACTATGAGACGGAAGCGCAGCGCCTGGAACTGCCGAGCGCGCCCAAGCCCTTCCTGCAGTATTTTGAAGACCCCTCCCGCCCGCAGACTCGCCTTGACCGCGATTTCCAGAACGGCTTCGGCGTGTCCATCGGCCGTCTGCGCGAGGATAAGCTGTTTGACTACCGCTTTGTCTGCCTGAGCCACAACACGGTGCGCGGCGCGGCGGGCGGCGGCATCCTGACGGCGGAGCTGCTCTGCCGCAAGGGGTACATTCCGCACCGGGTGTAATGCAAAAATCGTATAAATATCTGGAAGGAAGTTATCACAATGAAACCTTTGTTCACAGGCACTGGTACGGCGCTGATTACGCCTTTCAAGAACGGCGAAATTGACTGGGATGCGCTGGACAACCTCGTAGAAAGCCAGATCGCGGGCGGCGTGAGCGCGCTGATTGCCGCGGGCACGACGGGCGAACCGTCGACGATGACGTGGGATGAGCACATTGAGGTCATCCGCTTCGTCGCCGAGCGCGCGAAAGACCGCGCCTGCGTCATTGCCGGCACGGGCAGCAACTGCACGCGCGAGGTCATCCACGCGGCGAATGTCGTCAAGGACTTCGGTGTGGCGGCGCAGCTGGTCGTCACCCCCTACTACAACAAGTCCACGCAGGAGGGACTGGTGGCGCACTACACGGAGATTGCCGAAAAGACCAGCCTGCCGATTGTCGTCTACAACGTTCCCTCCCGCACGGGCGTGAACATCCAGCCCGCGACGCTGCAGAAGATTTGCCGCCTGCCGCAGGTCGTCGCCGTGAAGGAAGCGAACCCCGATGTGGTGCAGGCGATGGAGAAAATCAACCTCGTCGGCGACGACGCAACCTTCTACTGCGGTAACGACGACCTGACGATTCCACTGATGGTGCTGGGCTTCCAGGGCGTCATTTCCGTGCTGAGCAACGTCATGCCCGCCGAAACGAGCAAGATGACGTCCCTCGCGCTCTCCGGCAACTGGGCGGAAGCGTCCAAGATGCAGCGCGACCTGCTGCCGATGGTGAAGGCGCTGTTCTGCGAAACCAGCCCGATTCCCTGCAAGGCAGCCATGAGCATGATGGGCATGTGCCGCAACGAGCTGCGTCTGCCGCTGATTCCCATGCAGGAAGCCAACCAGCAGAAGCTCGCCGACATTATGCGCGGCTGGAAGCTGATTTAAGGCGACTTCGCCGCTTCTCTGCGCGTCCGCAGACGCGCCCCATGCAACGGTAAAGCTCAATAAACATGGGTGCGAACCGAAGGTTTCCAAAGGGCGATCGCAGACGTTCGTCTGTTTTCATTGCCCTTTGGTCGCCTCCGCAGAGGCGAAATCCCCTGCGTAACAAGAAAAACTACTATCTTTTCCTATCACAAGGAGCAAAAAACATGACCATCCTCATCAGCGGCGCGTGCGGCTTCATGGGCCGCGAGGTCGCCGCGCAAGCAAAATCCTCCGGCATTGACGTGGTGTGCGGCGTGGACATTGCCGCCGGGGTCGCCCCGTATCAGCCGGATTTCCCCCTCTATGCGAACTATGCCGACGCCCCCAAGGCGGATGTGGTGATTGACTTCTCCAACTGGAAGCCCGGCGCGAACGTGCTGGATTACGCCATGAAGTACCGCGTCCCGGTCGTCATTGCCTCGACGGGTCTGACCGACGAGCAGCTTCACCAAATCGCCGAAGCGTCGAAGGTCGTGCCGATTTTCCGCTCTGGCAACATGAGCCTTGGCATTGCCCTGCTGCGCGCCCTCGCCAAGAAGGCGGCAGGCGTCCTTGGCGATGCCTTTGACGTGGAAATTGTCGAAGCGCACCATAACCGGAAGCTCGACGCGCCCTCCGGCACGGCGCTGATGCTCCTGGACGCGGTCAAATCTGCCTATCCGGATGAGCGCGAAGCCGTTTTCGGCCGCCACGGACGCGACTGCAAGCGCCAGCATCAGGAAATCGGGATGCACTCCCTGCGCGGCGGCACGGTCACGGGCGAGCATGAAGTCTGCTTCTTCGGCACGGGCGAGAGAATCCGCATCAGCCATAGCGCGGAGAACCGCGGCGTGTTTGCTGCGGGCGCTTTGCGTGCGGCGGCGTTCCTGATGAATCAGCAGCCCGGCATGTACAGCATGGACGACGTGGTGGGACAACTGTAACCAGTTAGTGGGATGACGGAAATTTTCCGCCGTCCCATTTTCGGTATTCTCGCAAAAAAACATGAAAACAGTTGTTACTTTTCGCTGAAAAGGACAAACTGAGTTCATAAAGCCATGGTAGAATCAACATTGATGGGAGGGATACCAACGCATGAATGAAGTCAAAACCCCGAAAAAACCGCTGATTGTCTATTATGCAATCGCGATTCTGGTCGTGCTGCTGATTAACACGCTGCTCGTGCCGATGGTGAGCCAGGCACGCGTGAAGTATGTCGATTACGGCACGTTCATCCAGATGACCGAAGAGGACAAGATTTCTGAAGTTCAAGTGCAGGACAATCAGATTATCTTCGTCACCAAGGAGGACGAAGCCAACAAGAACGCTGTTTATTACCGCACGGGCAAGATGGATGACCCGGAGCTGACCAGCCGCCTATCCGAACACGGCGTGAGGTTCGACAAGGAAATTGTGGAGGAAACGTCGCCGCTGCTGTCGTTCCTGCTTTCCTTCGTCTTCCCGATTGTGCTCTTTATCGCGCTGGGGCAGCTGCTCACACGCCAGATGATGAAGCGCATGGGCGGCGGCAAGGACGCGATGTCCTTCGGCATGGGCAATTCCAATGCCAAGGTATATGTGAAGGACAGCGCGGGCAGCATTAAGTTCGACGATGTAGCGGGCGAGGACGAAGCGAAGGAGAACCTGAGCGAAATCGTCAACTACCTGCATGACCCGTCGAAGTACCGCGACATCGGCGCGTCGATGCCCAAGGGCATTCTGCTCGTCGGCCCGCCCGGCACGGGCAAAACCATGCTCGCCAAGGCAGTCGCGGGCGAAGCGAACGTGCCGTTCTTCTCCATTTCCGGCTCGGAATTTGTGGAGATGTTCGTCGGCATGGGCGCCAGCAAGGTGCGTGACCTGTTCAAGCAGGCGAAGGAGAAAGCGCCCTGCATCGTGTTTATTGACGAAATCGACGCCATCGGCAAGAAGCGCGACGGCGGCAAGTTCGGCGGCGGCAACGACGAGCGCGAACAGACGCTCAACCAGCTGCTGACCGAGATGGACGGCTTCGAGGGCAGCAACGGCGTTATCATCCTCGCCGCAACGAACCGCCCCGAATCCCTTGACCCCGCGCTGACCCGCCCCGGCCGTTTCGACCGCCGCGTACCCGTGGAGCTGCCGGATTTGCAGGGTCGTGAAGCCATCCTCCGCGTCCACGCGAAGAAGATTAAGACCGAGCCGAATATCAACTATGCGCAGATTGCACGCATGGCGTCCGGCGCATCCGGCGCGGAACTGGCGAACATCGTCAATGAAGCCGCCCTGCGCGCTGTCCGCAACCACCGCACCGCCGCGTCTCAGGCGGACATGGAGGAATCCATCGAGGTCGTTATCGCCGGTTATCAGAAGAAGAATGCGATTCTCACCGACAAGGAAAAGAGCATCGTGTCCTACCACGAGATTGGTCACGCGCTCGTCGCGGCGCTGCAGAGCCACTCCGCGCCCGTGCAGAAAATCACCATCGTGCCGCGCACGTCCGGCGCGCTGGGCTACACGATGCAGGTCGATGAGGGCAACCACTACCTGATGACCAAGGACGAAATCATCAACAAGATTGCGACGCTGACGGCGGGTCGTGTTGCAGAAGAGATTGTGTTCGGCTCGATTACGACCGGCGCGTCCAACGACATTGAGCAGGCCACGAAGCTCGCCCGCGCGATGATTACCCGCTACGGCATGAGCGACGAGTTCGGCATGGTGGCAATGGAGACGGTCGAAAACGCCTATCTGGGCGGCGACACGTCCCTGTCCTGCTCGGCGGAAACGCAGGCGCGCATTGACGCGCTGGTCGTCTCCATCGTCAAGGAGCAGTACCAGAAGGCGACGCAGATTCTGACTGACAACCGCGCGAAACTCGACGAGCTGGCGAAGTACCTGTACGAAAAGGAAACCATCACCGGCGAAGAGTTCATGAACATCCTGAACAAGAAGGAAGCCTGATTGCGCCTGTAATCCAAACCAACAAGTAAATAACCAATCGGAGAATAGGGAGCGAAAATCAACCATGAAGAAATTGCTGACCAGCAAGATTGGCAACATCCTGCTGTGCATCGCTGAAATCATCGTCGGCGTGTTGCTGCTCGTCAACCCCGATGCCGTTACCTCCGCCTTCATCATCGGCGCGGGCGCTGTCATGATTCTTACGGGCATCGTCTTCTGCACGCTGTATTTTGTCGGCGAAGCAGAAAAAATGGTCATCAAGCAGCTGCTCTTCAAGGGCTTGCTGCTCATCATCCTCGGCGTTCTGTGCGTGACGCAGTACGGTGTACTGCTGGCGGCGCTGCCGTTCGTAACGTGGGTGTACGCCATCGCCATGCTGATTCTGGCGGCGTATAAGGTCCAATGCACCGTGGATATCCTCCGCCTGAGCGGCATCCGCTGGTACTTCCCGGCGATTTCCGCGGCGCTGGCAGTTGTGCTGGCGCTGTTCATCCTGCTCAACCCGAATACCGCGATGAACATCGTCTGGGGTTTCATGGGCGTGTCCATCATCCTCGAAGCCGGGCTGGAAATCGCGACGATTATCCTGCTGAAGTAAAGGCTGCTATCGGCGTCCGCTGGAAACACTTCCGGCGGGCGCTTTTGACGTACTGGGAGAAGAAAAATGGGAGAGAAAATCAGGCGGAAAGCTCTGCTGATTTTGTCCTGCGTCCTGATGCTGGAAGCCGTCGGCATCCGCCATGTCCCCAATTTCCAGCGCTTCGGGCTGATTCTGTACGCCGCCGGGATGCTGACGATGTACGCGATGACGCTGCGCCGCAAAATCAAGGGGCTGGCAGTGAACGAGAACGACTTTATGCCGTTCCTGTTCGGCGCGGGGCTTTTGGCGATAGAGGTTCGCCGCTATGATTTCGGCGAAGAGGGCAAGCTGTGGCTGTGGATTATCATCATTTCGCTGCTGCTGGCGTTGCCGATGCTGCTTGCGGAGCGCCGCGTTCCGTCCGGAAAGGCGGGAAACAACAAATACTGGATGCGCGCCATCACGATTGTGTTCCTGATTGTCCTCAGCTGCTTCAACTGGGTCTACGCGACCAACGTTGCTTTTGACACGAGCGAAGGTACGGCGACGACGGGCGTCATCACGCGGAAGCGGATGGAAAAGGGGACGAAGCACCGGATGAGCTATTATCTGGAAGTGTCGAAGCCTTTGACGAACGAAACAAATACGTTTTCCGTCAGCAAGAGTGATTATAACCGATATGATGAACAGCGGGTTGTCACCGTGACGGAGCATCCCGGCTTCTGGGGCGCGCCGTACTACGATGTGACGCTGCCGAAGACGCAGGGGGAGGATTGACATGGTCAATAGAGCAAGAGAAGCCAGAAGAAAACTGTTCACCCCGAAACCCGTGGTTTATGCCGCGTGGGGACTTCTGGCGGCGGCGCTGGTGGCGCACTTCGTCCCGGCGCTGGAAGCCGTTGCGCTGATACTCTACGCGGTCGGGCTGATTGCGCTTTGCCTCCTTGCCCTGACCGACCCGAAGAAGGGGACAATCGCCGTCCCGCGCGTGTTCCTGCCGATGCTGGCGGCGGCGTTCCTGATTGTCGGTTGCCAAATCGGGATGCGACCGGACGAATCGCCGCTGGTGTGGCGGAGCATCCTGCTTGCACTGATTCTGCTGATTCCGCTGATGATTTCGGAGAAACAAGCCGCTGCCGACATTGACCGGGGCAGATTTGCCGCGCGGGTGTTCGTCGTCGTCGGAACAGTGTGGATAAGCTGCGCGTTCTGGCTGATTGCGACGAACTCGGTGTTTGACGCGGACGTCGGCATGTCGCACATCAGCACCGTCACGCAGACGCGCGCGACAAGCCGCTATTGCTGCATGGACGTGGTTTGGGACGGCAGAACGCTGGATTTTCCGGTCAGCAAGGAGGATTTCAGCGAAATAGCCGCGGGGGACAAGGTGCTGGTGACGGAGTACGACGGTTTCTGGGGCGCGCCGTATTATACATGGGACTATCCGCAGGAGGAGGCGGACTAACGTGGCGAAATCCGCCAAAATCAAGACGCGAAAGCCCATCAGCACCGTCACGCTGCTGGCGTGGGGGCTGCTCGCGCTGGCGACTGCGTTCGACCACATTCCATCGTTCCGCGCCGCCGCGCTGATTCTCTACGCGGTCGATTGGCTCGCGCTCGCCATTGCGGCAACGCTGACGAAGCGCAAGCAGACGCTGATTATCCGACCGGGGATGATTCTGCCGCTGTTTATCTCCACGCTGCTGCTCTTCCAACGCAAAATCCGCATGACCATGCAGCCTGCGGCGACGATTTGGCTTGTCACGGCGTGCTTCATGCTGCTGACGTTGCCGATGCTGCTTGCGGCGGAGAAGCAAGTGCCGGACGAGCGCGCGGACGATGAAAAATACTGGGGGCGCGCGGTGATTCTGGCGCTGGTGGTGCTGCTTTCCGCTCATAGCTGGGCGTGTTTGAGCAACGCTGCGTTTGACCAAAGCGCAGGCAGTGCGCAAACGGCGTATATCACCGAAAAATGGCGGGAAAAGCATAAATTTAGCTGGGATTATCATCTTCGGGTCGCGGCGTCGGGGGAGACGGAATCGCTGACCTTCCAGATTGGGGCGGGGAGCTACAACCGCGTGTCCGAGGGCGACAACGTTACCGTGACGGAGTATCCCGGTTTCTGGGGTGCGCCGTACTACACATGGGAAATCCCTCAATCCCCCTGAAAAAACAGCAGGAATCCCGAAAAAGCCTTGCACTTTTGGGCGAAATGGCGTACAATAACCTTGCCTGTGATTCGCATCGGGCAGAGTAGCTGAATCCGCGTTAAGTGTTCATGAACGGGGAGTTGTCATGAAACGAAGCCGCACGGCGGCGCGGTGGGTTCGGCGCATCCCGCTGTCTTGGTGCTGCCTCCTGCGAGTTGCGCGCAAGAATTCGCTTAGGAGGCGCTTTTTGTGATGTCACAATCCGTTTTCCATGCCCACTACTGGCGGGACTGCGCCCGTCTGACCACCCAGAAGCTCTGCGTGATGGGCGTGCTGATGGCGCTGCAAATCATCCTCAGCCGCATCACTGCCATCAACCTCGGCAACTGGCTGCGCATCAGCTTCGGCTTTCTGCCCAACGCCATTGCCGGATACCTGCTCGGCCCCATCGGCGGCACGCTCGTCGCGTGGGGGAGCGACGCCCTCGGCACCATCCTCACCGGGCAGGCGATTAACCCCGGTCTGTCCGTCACGGCGGCGCTTGGCGGCTTCTTCTACGGGCTGATGCTGCATAAACGTCCGGTTACGATTTGGCGGACGATGGCGTGCCTGCTTGTCGTGTCGCTGGTGTGCCACTTCCTGCTGAACACCTACTTTCTGGCGATGGCGGGCTTCACCGCGGTGTCCGACGGCGCGGATTATCCCGCGTTTGTCCGCGAGCTTGTCCGCCCGATTTACGGCGAAGGCGCAACGATGCCCGCGTGGATCAGCGTCTGCAACCGTTTCATCAAGCAGATCGTCGTCTACCCGGTCAATGTCGCGATGCTGCTGCTGATGCTGCGCGGCGTGCAGCGGATGCCGAACGCAGTGACGCACTTGTGAAGGAGAATCCCCCTGAATGACACCTGAAGAAAACAAACAGTTAATCCTCGCCGAGCTTGACCGTCTCTATCCCCAGCCCAAGCCCGAACTGCATTTCACCAACCCCTACGAGACGCTGGTGGCGGTCATGCTGTCCGCGCAGTGCACCGACAAGCAGGTCAACAAGGTCACGCCCGCTGTGTTCGCGCGTTTCCCCGACGTGAAGAGCATGGCGGAGGCGGATGTTGCCGAGCTGTACCCGCTGGTGAAAAGCTGCGGCTTCAAGAGCAAGGCAAGCAACATCATCGCCGCGTGCCGGATGATTCTGGCGGAGGACGGCGGCGAAGTTCCGCACACCATGGAAGCGCTGACCCGCCTGCCGGGCGTCGGGCGCAAAACGGCGAACGTCGTCATGTCCACGGCATTCCATATTCCGGCAATTGCGGTGGATACGCATGTTTTTCGCGTCAGCAACCGCCTTGGGCTGGTGGATGCGCCCGACGTGCTGAAGACGGAGATGCAGCTGCGCGCGCTGATTCCGCAGGACAGGTGGAGCGACGCGCACCACTGGCTGATTTTCCACGGTCGAAGGGTGTGCAAGGCCCAGCACCCCCTGTGCGGCGAATGCACGCTGCGCCCGTGGTGCAAGAAGTACAACAGCGAAACCGAATAACCCTTCGCCCGACTGCGCCCTACGCCAGCCGGGCGTTTCTCATGCCCCAAAGCGCACACATAATTCCGTATTCCGCATTCCGCATTCCGAATTTCCCTTCATGCCGCCCCATGCTCCGCCTTGAACGCCGCCAAAAGCTCCCGCCCCTCCTCCCGCGTGTGCATCAGCACGTTCCCTTGCGCCATATCCCGTGCGTACAGGTAGTCCTCCATCTCCGCAACCGTCCGAACACCCGCGCCGCCCCAGTCCGTCAGCAGCTGAATCAGGTAATTCACCGCGTTCGTCGGGTTCGCCTCCGCCGTCTTGGCGACTGCCTGAATCATCAGCCCGTCCTCGAACGGGTACGCCCCAAACGCCGCCATCACCTGATTCAGCTGATTCTCCGTGAACTGCTGATGCAGCAGCACTTTACCCGCCAGTTTCGCGCT
>ENA-UEQS01000263-UEQS01000263.1-human-gut-metagenome-genome-assembly--contig:-NODE-263-length-42221-cov-20.048405_pt1 | contig 42221 bp, 51 predicted proteins | sample MGYA00242953_ERZ507953 | MGnify/ENA primary metagenome ERZ507953 (study PRJEB26167, sample SAMN06115474) | human gut metagenome | host: Homo sapiens | place: China:Jiangsu | collected 2016-07-06...
TCCGCCGAACATGGCAAGAATGGTGTCCGCAAAAATCAGATAGAGCGCGGCCAGCACAATGCTGCTGACCAGACACAGCACCACTGCATTGCCGACGCTTCGCTTTGCCTTGGGGACCTCGTTCTGCCCAAGGCTGATGCTGACGAAGGCACAGCAGCCGTCACCGATCATGACTGCGATTGCCAGCGCTACCACCGTCAGGGGGAACACGACGGTGTTGGCGGCGTTGCCGTAGGAGCCCAGATAGCTGGCGTTTGCAATAAAGATCTGGTCCACGATGTTGTACAGCGCGCCGACCAGCAGCGAAATAATGCACGGGATCGCGTATTTCTGCATCAGCTTGCCGATGCGCTCCGTGCCAAGGAATTGATTGGAACTTTCCATGGGATTCACCTTTACCTTTCCATTTTGGAACAAAAAAACAACGGGCAACCCTCATGCAACCGGTTTTACGCATGAGTGCTACTCGTTGTACGAAATCATTATAGCCTGCCCGCCGGGAATTTGCAAAGGCAGTTTTGCACAAGAAATGCACTGGGCATTCTGCGCAGATTGCACGAGGAAAACTTTGTGGAAGATGCCCTTTGAAGCTCGCCAACCTGCCGTGGTACAATAAAGTAAAGAGTAAAATTACGCTGGAAAGTCTGTTTTTGCAGCCTTTTCATACAAGGAAAACGAGGGATGCGATATGGCACGGTTTCAGGCGGGGGCACTGGTGGTCTACGGGAATCTGGGGGTACACGAGGTGGAATGGGTCGGGCTGCCCACCATCGTGATGCAGGCCATCGGCAGCGTGATGACCTTTGCGGTCAATGGCATTCTGCTGGGGGTGTCCTCCACGGCAGTGGCGTTCTTCGGCATCTACTATAAGCTGCAAAACTTCCTGATGATGCCGGTGAATGGTCTGGGACAGGCAGCCATCCCGGTGGTGGGCTTCAACTACGGCAGCGGCCAGTCCGACCGGGTAAAGCAGGCATGGAAGGTGCTGCTGCCCACCGGCGTGGTGTTTGCCCTCTGCGGCACGGCGGTGTTCCTGCTGTTCCCGGCCCAGCTGCTGGGGCTGTTCTCTGCCAGTGACGAGATGCTGGCTTTCGGTGTGCCCGCTCTGCGCATCATCTCGGTGACCTTCCTGTTTGCGGTCACAACGATTCTGTGCGGCTACTTTGCCTCCGGTCTTGGCAACGGCGTGGTCAATATGATCGGCGGTGCGCTGCGGCAGCTGGTGGTGCTGGTGCCCTGCCTGTGGCTTCTCATCCGCACCATGGGCATCGAAAAAGCGTGGTTTGCGTTCTGGGTGTCCGAGGTGATCGCCTGCGCTTACAGCCTGTGGGCAACGAAAAAAGAACTGCGGAACAAGGGAAAGTAAGGAAAAACAAAAACAGGGTGCGCCCCGAATAGGACGCACGCTGAAAGATCCACATACGACAGAAACTCCAGTGTCATTATAACACTGGAGTTTTTGGTGGGCGCGGGTGGATTACGCAAGCCGCGCTGCTAAAAACAGCCTAGCAGGCTGTTTTTGCCCGGCGGGACGCAAAGCGCCGGGCCGCAGCTGTTCTCATCCACCCGCCTATGTGAGTCTGACATTTGCGCAAAAGAAAACCGCCAGTGTATCGCTACACCAGCGGTTTTTTCATGGGCGCGGGTGGATTCGAACAACTTGCATTCACGCACACCCATACTGGCAAACTGAAAAATCATAGGAGACAAGCCACTTTTCACTCCACACAGGGTTCATTGAAGCAACAGTGCGCACAATTCTGCGCCTAGAAGTGGGTTTGAGAGTGGGTTATTTTTGCTTTGGGGAATACTCTGCCAACGCGGCAGATACCGCCAGCGCTGCAGCATCAGCGCGGCCCTCGACGGCGTGGCTGTACCAGCCATAAGTATCCATACTTCGGCTGTGACCAACCATGCGGCGGAGTTGGGCAGGGGACACAGTGTCTTCAACCATGCTTACGAAGGTGTGCCGCAGCTCGTACAGACTGATGGGCGGGTCGATGCCATTACAGCGTTGGTAGAATCTCCAGTAGTTGTATAGGCTCTGCTCGTTGTCCAGCAAGAACACCGGATCATCATAGTGCAAGGGGCGCTCCTCTTCGAAGGTGCGCTGTTGGAGCTGAGCTTTGAGTTCTGCCGCCGCCAGCGGATGCAGGATGACCACCCGCAGGGCATTTTCGTTTTTTCCGCTGGTTTCCTCGTTCAGGGTGTTGATGGCCCTGGAAAGGTGCAGCCGGTTGCCGTCCACATCGCCCACGCGGAGGCCCAGCAGCTCGCCGGGGCGCAGGCCGGTCATTACAGCCAGACGATAGGCGTGGATGTTTTCATCGGCCTCCACTTTTCCACGGATGACGCGGGTGTCGGTGGAAAGCAGTATCCGCAGCGAATCGGGCTGTAGGATCCTTTTCCCCTTGGTTCGCGCCCCCTTTGGGACAACGACTTCATCCTCGGGCCGCAGAGAGGTGTACTGGTGCTGCCGCGCCCACTTGACGAAGGCCATCTCAACGCTCCGGATGCCCTGCAGCGTCTTGCGGGAGAGATTGCCCTTGCTCTTACGTTTGTTGTCCGGGTTCAAGCAGCCCTCTTTGTAGGCACGGTTCAGGACATCTTGCAGCATACCGGCGTTCAGGTCACTGATACGGCGGATACCAACGACCGGTAGTATGTAGTTCCGTCCAAATTTCTCTATCTGCTCTACATAACTGCCGCCTGCGGTGGCCTTTGCTGAGATGAGAAAATCATCCCACAGTTCAGAGCAGCGCTTTGTAGTGTTACTGATGCCATCATCCAGCCAGGCGTCTGCCTTGCGGTTTGCCTCTCGCTGGCCGGTACGGCCCGGCTTTGCGCTGGTAAAGGTCTTGCGCACGCCGTCCTTCTGCACCTTGATCTGCCAGCGCTGCTGCTTTTCCAGCCAAACGGCGGTATTGACTCGCTTTCCCATAAAAATACACCTCCATATGGGTACACTTTGACAAGCCTGCCCGGAGGTGGTACAATACAGTTGTCTAGGCTGGTATTGTTCCTCGTGAGCAAGCCATTCTTCAAACTCCTCCGGTGTTGGTAGCACCGGGGGAGTTTTTTGTATATTCAATTAACAAGACGGTTGACTCAGTTGTTTTTACGATAGGTGACCTCAAGTCCAGTGTTGGGAGAGTAAGTCCATGTGACTGTCAGACGGTCAAAAGACTCCTTCTGACGGCCATCCAGCGCTTTTGTGCTGACCATCTCCTCATAAAGCCAGTCCGGCAGGCCATAAATTTGGTTTGCGAGTTTGATTTCTCTCAAAACAACATCCGTGAAAAGAAAACTATCCTTAAAATTATACGGATTCGTATCGAACGTGATATAAGAACCGTCATTCGCAACGGTAAGTGCGCTGTCATCAAAGACATCATAGATAGTCTGGAAGTCAAGGGAATCCGCATTTGCTTTCAGCACAGGCACGAGCAACTCATCCAGCAAGGTGGAGACCTTCTTGCCTTTCTCATCAAACGTAATCTGCGTGCGAATTTTGATAACCGGAGAGCCATCATCTGCCGCACGCTGATAGGCACCATTCAGTGTAAGGCTCTGGCCCGCAAACGTAGCTCTGTAATACTCGTACAGATTTTCTTTGACCGCCGCATAGAAGCGCTGGCCTTCCGCAGACACGACAGAGAAACACTTATAATTCACGTCCTTGTCTGTATAAGTATAGAAGTAGTCGAAATCCGTCTGGCCGGAAAACTCCACATCCCGCCCCACTTTGTACTCGGTGTCGGCAAACACCGTCACTGCACACGCAAGGCACAGCACCACGGTCAGCATCAAAGAGACAATCTTTTTCATGTTTTCCCTCCTCATTGTAAAAAGCTCAATTTTTGTTCGATTTTTGCTCAAGTATTTGTTCTTGTGCGAAACACTACTTAGTTGTATAATATAGGCAAATAAAACAACGCGTTGCGGGAGGCAAGCAGACAATGACACGTCAAGACTACATCGATGCTATTATGCGACTGCTTGAGAAAGCGGATTTTCGCAAACTGCGGCTTGTGTGGATATACGCAAGCCGCCTGATCAGCTGACATATCGCATCCTTTGAGCACCTACGGGTGCTCTTTTTTTTGTGTCAATTTTTCGGCCATGCGTTCCAGCAGCTTCCAATCGGCGGGGCTGAGGTCGGCCAACATCTCGACAAAGCGCCTTCGGAAATTGCCATCGTCATCCCGGGTCAGGTCGCCAAGGAACGCGGCGATTTTGTCCGACTGGGTATCTGCCGCCATCATCTCGCCTTCACCGGTGCGCAGCCATTCCTCGCGGACGCCGAACTTATCGCAGATGTCTTTAATAGTACGGTCGCTGGGTTCAACAACATTAACCTCGTAGCTGCCGACTGTGTTCCGTTTAAGGTTCAGCCGGTCAGCAAACTCTTGCTGAGTCAGCTTTTCATTTTTTCTGACTTCTTTAATTCGTTCGCCTATCGTCATTTTGTTCACCTCCTTTGCCATCATTATAGCAGGTACCAATCAGCACGTCAAGACATTTTGTTGGAAAAATCAACAAATCTGTCCTTGACAAATGTTGTTTAATGGCTTATACTTGTCATGCAATCAACAAATTGCAACATAATCTCAGCGAAAGGAGGTGAACCACATGGACAACAACATCCAGAAAGAAATCCAAGAACGCCGCGAGCACGCCGAGCGCTTAAAGAAGATCGCCCTCAAGCTGTTCGAGCAGCTCAAGAGCGAAAATGTCAGTTTTTCGGACGCAGAGCGAATCATTAGTCTGCTTTCTGCATCCGTAAAAACTGAGCGCGACCACAGAATCCTTGGTTCTGATCAATCCGTAGTCAATTCGAAATTCCTCAGTAACGATAAAAGTGACTGGGAAGAGCTTTGGCGCGAAATTAACGCAACCAATCACTTGATGCGCTTAAAAGAAGACGAAATCAACACACGCACCAATGATAAATTCTTGATTTCGTTCGCACTGTCCGGCTTCGCGGTCGCAATCAGCGTCTTTATCCTCTTAACGAGGTAAACACTGAGACGAACAAGCTTAACAGCGATATACCAATAGCAATGTTCGCACGCCTTTCCGTTCGAACGGAATGCTTATGTTCCTCCAGAGTTACTCTTCCTGCCGCACCAAAACGGTAAATGTAAGTTCTTTCCCCTAATGCTCTGCCTACGGGGTCATCAGATTCTTGTTTACTGACCATTTCGCGCTCCTGCATCCATTTTAATGTTTCCCAATCCGCAGGCACTCCATTTTCACACAGCTCTTCGAGCGAGAACCATTTATCCGGGTGTTCATTCAGGAACTCAAGCACTTTCAGCGTTTTTTCATCAAGCATTTTTACACTTCCTTCCTGTGCCAGTATAGCACGGAAAGGGAGCCACCCACAAGGAGGCACAAAATCACATGAACGACTTACAGATCTTCTCCAACCCCGAGTTTGGGCGGGTACGCACCGTCGAGCTTGGCAGCCGCATTGACCAGCTGAGGATCGTCGCCTTTGGCCTTCCCGCGTTCGACCAGATCATGGCCGACATCTTCACCACCGAGAAAAAGGAGTGATTTTTTATGAAGAAGTCTGCACTTAACCCCGCCGCCTACGGCTTGACCGTGGACGAAGCAACCCGGCTCGTCCGCCTCCACGATATGTGCGCAGGCATGGCCCCGGAAGACTTTGATCAGATGGAGACTGCCGCCCGCAGCATCAACCTGGTCAACAGCCTCAAGAAGATGGACAGCCGTCCCGGCGGCGCAGCGTGAGAGGGGAGAGCAGCACGATGAAGAAACCTTACCTCAAGCTCCGCCGCCTCATTGAAGACGAAGGGCTGGAGCAGCAGGAGCTGGCTGTGTTGGCGGGTATCTGTGACCGTACACTGAGCAAGCGCCTGAACGCGCCGGAAGACAGCGGTTGCTGGCTTCCGAGGGAAATTACCTCTATCTGCCAGGTGCTCCATATCCCGCAAGAGAAAATCGGGGAGTATTTCTTCCCGCAAATTGCAAAGGAGGCATCCGCATGAGAATCAAATCTGGCGTCTTTTACTGGCTGGCGGTGGCCAGCGGTGCCGTCGGGATGCTGTATGCACTTGGCTTTGCAGGCAGCATCGAAGCCATCGGGGTCATCTCCGGCACCGACTTCATCACCGCGATGGTGCTGCTGTTGCTGGCGCTGTTCTTTGCCCGGCTGGGCGACCATGCCGCAGAGCGCGAGGCTCAGCGCCGCAAGTACATCGACCGCCGCCACGCCCGCCCCGAAGAGCCGGAGTACCGACAGAACCGGAGGGACGCATGAACGCAAAAAAGCCCGTCGGTGCTGGAACACCGGCGAGCCTGCAAAGGGATGATGGTTTGAACGCCCATCACCCCGAAGAATAACACACTTTGGAGGTTTTAGCAAGAGATGAAAGGTATTCTTATCGAGCCGGGCAAAGACCCGGTCGTGACTACCCTGCCGGACACGCTGCAGGGCATGGAAGCGCTTTTGCAGTGTCCCTGCGAGCAGAAAGTTCTGCCCCGCACCCCGGCGGTGCTGGTGTACGCCATCTACGGCAAGAGCCTGAACCGTACTTATCGCGGCCAATCAATCTATGGCACTATCCTCTGCTACGGCTGGCGAAATAACCGCTTCCAGCCCCTGAACAAAGACCTGCAGGCCGAAATGCTTGACCGCCTGAAGGAGTTGGAGGTGCGGGTATGACCACCTATATCTGCAAGTGTGGGCAGAGAGTGCAGAAATCCAGCAACGCCGACAATACCGGCAATCGTCTGGAAGGATATGGCCCGGGCCATGAATGCTATGGCTGTCCCTACGCCATGCCGTGGGGCGGTAACAAGTGGGACGAAGCTGCCAAGCGTTTCGTGCAGGATATTAAGGGCTACGAATGTCGGACGAGCAGAACGCTCTCATATGACTCCCACTTTATCGGCTCGACCGAAGACAAATGCACCTGCTCTGTGGTCAGCCTGGATTTCGACTTCCTGGAACAGATCAGTGCATGGGTCAAAGATACTTTCCCTCTGGGCGAACTCACTGGCGGCTTTTCTCAAGACGAGATTCACCCCACTGATTATTCCCACAATGGCCGCTACTGCTGTACATTCGTCTGCGCTTCCAACAAAAAGGGCATTGCTGCCAAGGCAGCTTTGTTCGCCCGCTTTTTCGATCCGGATGGAAGCCGCAAGGACATGACACCGCAGCAGGAAATGGAAAAGATCCTGTCCGACATCAGAAAATGCACACAAGAGCCCCCGGCGGCGGAGGACGTGGCCGTGGCTGCGCTGCCCCCTGCAGAGGCTGCCGAACCGTTCGGCAATATCCCCGCCGCCCCTACCTTCGACTTCTCGGCTCTGGGTGATTTGTCCCAGCAGGCCACCGAAGCAGACCAGCAGTTCGACCTGCACTATGGCGCGGCGCAGGACGAATACCTGATCTCCTGCATCTACCTCGCCCGCATCCACGCTCTGACTGCCAAGGCGGGCCGGTATGGCGGCGGTACATGGACAAAGTGGTATGAGAGCAAGGGCTTGAGCCATGGCAGTGTGACCAAGATGGTTCAGAATGGCGAAGCTTTTAATTCGTCAACTGTTGACGAATTAAAACAACTGCCCGAGCTGACCCGCAAAGATTTGAACCTCATCGCCCGCAGCGGGTGTGTCGCGCAGGTGGTCGAAGCCGCCGGAGACAGCCAGCGGGTGCAGGAGCTTTTAGCCCAGCTCAAGGCCAAAGAGTACAAGCTGAACGAAACGCAGGCCAGATTGAAGAGCGCCTGCATTCAGGAGCAGGAGTCGCGGGACGCAATGAACACCGCCAATGCACAGCTGGAAGCCGCAAATGCTGACATTAAAGGTCTGACCGAACAGAACAATCAGCTCAAAAGCCAGTTAGACGCCGCTGAGGCCCGGAAAGAAGAGGCTGAAAACCAGCTTGCAGGCTCCCGTCAGGTAGCCGAAGCGGCCAATCGTCGGGCCGACAAGTGGAGATCCGAGGCCGAAGCCGCCCGGAAGCAGCCCATCGTAGCTGTGGTGGACAAGGACGAAGTCGTCCGGCAGGCCAAGGAAATGGCCGACGGCATGACAGCCGACCTCAAGGCTCAGCTCGACCAGACGGCGGCTAACGCTGAGGCCGACGCCCGCGACGCCTACGACAGCATCCTTCTGGCCGGCCGCTCCATCACAAATCTCGCGCAGTCCATAAAGCCGCTGTTCGGCAAGCTTCCGGGCGATCAGCGGGAAAACGCGATCGATCAGTTCGTACGCACATTAGGACAGATTCAAGGGGAGGTATCCAGATGTCTGTAAAGATCACGGCCCTCGAAGCCGAAAACGTCAAGCGCATCAAGGCCGTCGCACTCACTCCGGCCCCCACCGGGCTCACCCTCGTGGGCGGCAACAACAATCAGGGCAAGACCAGCGTTCTCGACGCGCTGGCATGGGCGCTTGGCGGCGAAAAATTCCGCCCGAACGCCGCCCAGCGGGATGGTGCCGTCGCTCCCGCCCACCTCCGCGTCACTCTCTCCAACGGGGTCGTCGTGGAGCGCAAGGGCAAGAACAGCAGCCTCACCGTCACCGACCCCACCGGCCGCCGCAGCGGCCAGCAGCTGCTGAACGCTTTTGTCGAGCCGCTGGCCCTCGATCTGCCCCGCTTCATGGAGGCCAGCGACAAGGAAAAGGCTGACATCCTGCTGCGCATCATCGGCATCGGGAATGAATTGCATCTCCGGGATATGGAGATTAAAAGCATCTACGACAAACGCACCTTCACCGGCCAGCTGGCCCAGCAGAAAAAGCACTTTGCCGACGAGCTCATCTCCTACCCCGACGCTCCCGAACAGCCCCTCAGCGCCTCTGACCTCATCCGCCGGCAGCAGGATATTCTGGCCCGGAACGGCGAGAATCAGCGTCTGCGGCAGCAGGCGCAGGAGTTGGCCCGGCAGGAACAACAGTGTCTGGACGAACTGAAACGCACCCGTGAGCGCATTGCGGAACTGGAAAAGCTGCGGGAAGAGCTGGACACCAAGCACACCAAGCTGTTCAACCAGCGAAAAAATGCAGAAAAGACCGTTGACCAGCTTCAGGACGAATCCACCGCTGAGCTGGAAGCCTCTATCCAGAGCATCGAGGAGACGAACCGGAAAGTCCGGGCCAACCTCGAAAAAGCCCGCGCCGAGGACGAAGCCGCCAAGTACGCCAGCGACTACGACAAGCTTACGGATGCCCTCGAGCAGAAGCGCAAAGAGCGTCTGGCCCTGCTGAACGGTGCCGACCTGCCCCTGCCGGAGCTGAGTGTGGAGGACGGCGCTCTTACTTATAAAGGCAAGCGCTGGCGGGATATGTCCGGCAGCGACCAGCTCCGGGTGGCCGCTGCCATCGTCCGGCGGCTCAACCCGGACTGCGGCTTTGTCCTTCTGGACAAGCTGGAGCAGATGGACATGACCACGCTGGAAGAGTTCGGCCACTGGCTCGAAGCGGAGGGTCTGCAGGCCATCGCCACCCGCGTCTCCACCGGCAGCGAGTGCCAGATCATCATTGAGGACGGCATGGTCAAGGGTGCTGACCTGCCTGTCCTGTCCGCCGCACCCGCTCAGACCAGAACATGGACGAAAGGAGCTTTCTGATGAGCAGCTATTCCATCACCACCGGCATTCTGAACACCCCGGTCAAGGTCGTGCTGTACGGCCCCGAGGGCATCGGCAAGAGCACATTTGCCTCTCACTTCCCGGACCCCGTTTTCATCGACACCGAGGGCGGCACCAAGCGGCTCAATGTTGCCCGCCTGCCCCAGCCCACCAGCTGGGCCATGCTGCTGGACGAGGTGCGGGCCGTCACCCGGGGCGAAGTTTCCTGCGGTACGCTGGTCATCGACACTGCCGACTGGGCCGAGCGTCTGGCCATCGACGCCATCTGCGCCAAAGCCAAGGTGGACGGCCTCGAGGGCTTCGGCTACGGCAAGGGTTACACCTACGTCAAGGAGGAGTTCGGTCGGCTTCTCGACGCCCTCGAGGAGATGCTGAACAGCGGCCACCATGTGCTGATCCTCGCCCACGCCGCCATCACCAAGTTCGAGCAGCCGGACGCGGCGGGCAGTTATGACCGCTGGACCATGAAAACCACTAAGCAGACTGAACCCCTCCTGCGGGAGTGGTGCGATATGCTCCTCTTCGCCAACTACCAGACCATCGTAGAAAAGAGCGGCAGCGGCCCCAACGCCAAGAACAAAGCCACCGGCGGCAAACGGGTGCTCTACACCACCCACCACGCCTGCTGGGACGCCAAGAACCGCTTCGGCCTGCCGGATGAAGTCCCCTTCGACTACGCCAGCATCGCCCACTGCATCACCGGTCCGGCCTCTGCGCCGCCTGCCGCCCCGAAGCCCGCAGCACCCGCCGAAAAGGACATTTTTCCCCCTCCCAGCGCACCGGCCGCACCGGCACCGCAGCCCAAGCCTCAGCCGGAATCGCCCCGGGAGACTGTTCCCGAAGCCCTGCTGACGCCCGACCTCATGGCGCTGGGCGTCCCCGAAAAGCTGGCCGCGCTGATGAGTGCCAACAATGTCACCCCCGAAGAATTACAGTTCGTTGTGGGCAAGCGGGGCTATTTCCCGGAAGATATGCCCATCCGGGACTACCCCGCCGACTTTGTGGAGGGCTGTCTCGTGGCCGCATGGCCGCAGGTGCTCCAGATGGTGCTGGACAACCGGGACCTGCCCTTCTAACCAACCTACATATTATAAAGGAGAATACTTATGTCTGACATGAACACCACTACCGACCGCGCTCTTGGCTGGGACGACGAATTTACCAACGTCTCGCAGGACTTCGTGCTCCTGCCCGAGGGCGAATACTATTTTGAAGTCACCGGGATGGAGCGCGCCCGCTTCGAGGGCAGCGCCAAGCTTCCGCCCTGCTCGATGGCAAAGCTGACCCTGAAGATCTTCGGCGGCGCTCTGGGCGATACCACCGTCACCCACCGCCTCTACCTCCACACCAAGACCCAGGGCCTGCTGGGCGCGTTCTTCGAGAGCATCGGCCAGTGCAGGAAGGGCGACACCTTCCGCCCCCGCTGGAACGAGGTCGTCGGCGCCAAAGGCCGCTGCAAGCTGGGCGTCCACGATTACGTCAAGAAGAGCGGCGACCCCGGCCAGAGCAATGAAGTCATCCGCTTCCTGCCGCCGCCTGAAGAGAAAGCCGCGCCCTCTCAGGGCTGGACGCAGGGGGCATTCTGATGGGAGAAAAACAGGCTCTGCGCCCCTATCAGGAAGCCGCCCGGAAGAGCATCCACACCGAGTGGGAAAATGGCCGTCTCCGCACCCTGCTGGTGCTGCCCACCGGCACCGGCAAGACCATCGTGTTCGCCTCCGTCGCCGCCGATCAGGTGCGGGCGGGCGACCGGGTGCTCATCCTCGCCCACCGGGGCGAGCTGCTGGAACAGGCGGCAGACAAGCTTCAGCGCTCCACCGGCCTCGTCAGCGCGGTGGAAAAAGCCGAGTCCACCTGCCTCGACAGCTGGTATCGGGTGGTGGTCGGCTCTGTCCAGACCCTGCAGCGGCCGGCACGACTCGAGCGCTTCCCCCGGGACTACTTCGGGACGATCATCATCGACGAGGCCCACCATTCCATCACCGACGGCTACCGCCGCATCCTCGACTACTTCGGCAGTGCGAAGGTCCTGGGCGTGACCGCTACCCCCGACCGGGGCGATATGCGAAACCTCGGCGAGGTGTTCGACAGCCTGGCCTATGAGTACAAGTTGACCGATGCCATCAAAGACGGCTACCTCTGCCGCATCATGGCCCAGACCGTCCCCCTCAAGCTGGACATCTCCGCTGTGGGCATGAGCAGCGGCGATTATTCCGTAGGCGAGCTTGGCACTGCCCTTGACCCTTACCTGAGCCAAATTGCTGACGAAATGGCAGCACGCTGTGCCGGGCGCAAAACGGTGGTGTTCCTGCCTCTCATCAAGACGAGCCAGAAATTCCGCGATTTGCTGAACGCGAAGGGCTTTCGCGCCGCCGAGGTCAACGGCCAGAGCGCCGACCGCAGACAGGTGCTTTCGGATTTCGAAGCCGACAAGTACAACGTGCTCTGCAACTCCATGCTGCTCACCGAGGGCTGGGACTGCCCCAGTGTGGACTGCGTGGTGGTGCTGCGGCCCACCAAGGTGCGCAGCCTCTACAGCCAGATGGTGGGGCGCGGCACCCGTCTCTCCCCGGGCAAGAAAGACCTGTTGCTCCTCGATTTCCTCTGGATGACCGACAAGCACGAGCTCTGCCGCCCCGCCGACCTCGTCTGTGAGGACCGTGCCGTGGCCCGGCAGATGACCGACAATCTGGCCGAGAGCGGCGGGCCGCAGGATATTGAGGACGCCGCCGCACAGGCCAGCGAGGATGTGGTGGCCCAGCGGGAAGAGGCGCTTGCCAAGCAGCTGGAAGAACAGCGCCGCAAAAAGGCGAAGCTCGTTGACCCGCTGCAATACGAGATGAGCATTCAGGCCGAAGATCTCTCCGGCTATGTGCCGGCCTTTGGCTGGGAGGCTGGCCCGCCCAGTGCAAAGCAGACTGCCGCACTGGAAAAACTGGGCATCCTGCCCGACGCCGTGGAATCGGCGGGCAAAGCGGCTCTCCTGCTCGACCGCCTCAGCAAGCGCCGGGACGAGGGCCTGACCACCCCAAAGCAGATACGCTGCCTGGAGAAATACGGCTTCCAGCACGTCGGCACGTGGAGCTTCGAGGCTGCACGGCAGATGATAGACCGCATTGCCGCCGGCGGCTGGCGGGGCGCGCCGAAGGGCGTTGACCCCAAGAAGTATATCCCGTCTGCTGAGCCGGTCATCGCAGATGATATGTTTATATGGTAATGCGAATGGAACATGAAAATGACATCAAAGAAGCGCTGGACTTCGTCTCCCCGTCCGCCCTGACCTATGAAGAATGGCTCATGGTGGGCATGGGCCTGAAAGAAGCCGGTCTGCCCGTCGCCGTGTGGGAGCAGTGGAGCGCCCGGGACGGCGGGCGGTACCACAAGGGCGAGTGCATCAAAAAATGGGAGAGTTTCCACGGCAGCGCGAAGCCCGTCACCCAGAGCAGCATCTTCCAGCTGGCCTATGAGCACGGCTGGGCCGGGCCTGCAGGCCATGCGCTGGACTGGGGCGATGAGCTGACCGTCGGTCCGCAGCAGCCCGCACTGGTAGACCCCCGCTGGGTCGAAGAGCAGGAGCTTCACCTTCCCGACACATGGGAGCCTGCCCAGCAGCTCAAACGCTACCTGCAGGCCCTCTTCGAGCCGGACGAGTATGTGGCCTATGTCACCGAGAGCTTCATGGCCGCCGACCGCCGACGCCCGGCAAAAGGCTGCTGGGACAGAACTGCCGGGCAGCTCATCGAAGAGCTGGACGCCTGCGGCGGCGACGTCGGCAAGGTCATGGGCGACTGCGACCCGGAAATCGGTGCATGGATCTGCTTCAACCCGGTGGACGGCACAGGCCGGAAGGATGCCAATGTCACCAGCTACCGCTACGCCCTCGTGGAGTGCGACAACATGGAACCCGGCAAGCAGCTGGCCGCCATCCACCAGATGGAGCTGCCCTGCGCCGCGCTGGTCTACTCCGGCGGCAAGAGCATCCACGCCATCGTCCGGGTCAACGCGCCGGATTATGCTGAGTACCGCAAGCGGGTCGATTACCTCTACGCCACCTGCCAGAAGAACGGTCTGACCCTCGACCAGCAGAACCGCAACCCTTCCCGCCTCTCCCGGATGCCCGGCATCCTGCGGGCGGGGCAGAAACAGGCCCTGCTTGAAACGAATGTCGGCAAAAGCTGCTGGGAGGACTGGTGCGACTGGGTGGAGGCCTGCACCGATGACCTGCCCGACACCGAATGTCTGGCCGACGACTGGGACGACCTGCCCCCACTGGCCGATGCCCTCATCTCCGGCGTACTGCGCCAAGGCCACAAGATGCTGCTGGCAGGCCCCTCCAAGGCGGGCAAGAGCTTCGCCCTCATCGAGCTGTGCATCGCCATCGCCGAGGGCAAGACGTGGCTTGGCCGCTTCTCCTGTGCGCAGGGGCGTGTACTTTATATCAATCTGGAACTTGATAGGCCGTCCTGCCTGCACCGCTTCAAGGACGTCTATACCGCGATGGGCCTTGCGCCGGACAATCTGCGGAACATTGACATCTGGAACCTGCGCGGCGCATCTGTCCCGATGGACAAGCTTGCCCCCAAGCTCATCCGCCGGGCAGGCAAAAAGGGCTACACTGCCGTCATCCTCGACCCCATCTACAAGGTCATCACCGGCGACGAAAACAGCGCCGACCAGATGGCGAAATTCTGCAACCAGTTCGATGTGGTCTGCCGCGCGCTGGACTGCGCCGTCATCTACTGCCACCATCATTCCAAGGGTGCGCAGGGCGGCAAGCGCAGCATGGACAGAGCATCCGGCTCCGGCGTGTTTGCCCGCGACCCGGATGCCATGCTGGACATGACTGAGCTGACCATCACCGACGCCATCCGGGAGCAGCTGCACAACAAGGCCGCCTGCCGGGTCATCAAAGCGATGCTGGATAAGCGCGGCCATGCCGACGCCTACGGCCCGGATGACGCCCTCAGCAAGAGCCGGATGCTCACCATCGCCAAAGAGAAGCTTGGCCTCGCCGACCTGCGGGCCATCGACGCCGAAGTGGCTGCGGCTCAGAAGAAAGCCGACAGCATGACTGCCTGGCGCATCGAAGGCACCCTCCGCGAGTTTGCAAGCTTTGCCCCGGTGAACCTCTGGTTTGACTATCCGGTGCATAAGCTGGACAGCGGGCTTCTGGAAGATCTGCAGCCGGACAGCGACTTCCGCACACTGGGCGCAAAGGGCGCGAGCCGCCGCTGGGGTGACAAAGCCAAGCAGTCCAAGGACAGGAAGGCCGAGCTGGACACCGCTTTTGAAGCCTGCATGATGGACGGTGAGGTCACCGTCTACGGCCTCGGCGAGTATATGGACCTGAAGCCCCGCACCGTCAAGAACCGTCTGAAAGAAGACGGGCGCTTCTGGATCGACGGCGAGAAGGTTGGCCGCAAGGAACCCGGCAGCAGAGGTTAAACGCTCTGTTATATCCGCAATTACATTCTGTTGTAAAAATGCAGAAATAGCCGCTATTTTGCACGACAGCAAAAACTGCAAAATTGCAGAAATAGCCGCTATGACTGCAACATTTGCAGTGCAAAATAGCCTATATATAATAGCATGACTGCACTGCAATGTGTGATGGGGTATCCCAGAGGATGGGGCGACCACAGCCCCCATCCTCCGGGGACCCTCCCCATCACGTTGGCCGCTGATACAAAAAAGAAAACGAGGTACGAAATGACCACACAGTTTTTTATCCCCATGCGTCCGCCCACCACTACCCATAACGCCAAAGAGCTTCATGCCTACATGAAGGGCGGCAAGCCCTGCGCCGTGCTGCATGACAGCTCTGAACTGAAAGCTGCCCGTGCCAAGCTCCACGCCTACCTTGCGCCCTACGCCCCTGAGAAGCCCATCCCGGCGGGCCGTCCGGTGCGTCTGCTGGTCAAGTGGATGTTCCCCGCCGAGGGCCGTCCGGATGGCAGCTGGCGCACTTCCAAGCCGGACACTGACAATCTGGAAAAAGCCCTCAAGGACGAGATGACCCGCCTGCACTTCTGGCACGACGACGCCCAGGTGTGCAGCGAGATCGTCGAGAAGTTCTGGGCCGACATCTGCGGCGTGTTCGTGCAGGTGGAGGAGCTGGCATGACCTACGAGGAAAAGATAAGCTGGCTCTCCCGCTATCGGGAAGCCGAAAAGCTCTACCAGCGGCTCTCCTACCGGCTGGCAGAGGCGCAGGAAGCCACCCGGCACATCACCCAGAACCTCAGCGCTGCGCCGGGAGGCAGCAAGGATGGGCAGAGCCTCGCCCGGGCTGTGGAGCGTCAGGAAGAGGCTGAGCGCCGCGCCTACGCACAGCTGGCCGTCTGTGATGCTCTGTTTGCGGAGATCGATGCCGCGCTTGTGCAGCTGGACTCCGCCGAATACTGCGCTCTGCGCAAATACTACCTGAACTGCCTGAAATGGGAGCAGGTGGCCGCAGAGATGAATTTCACTTCCCGTGGCATTTTCGCCCTGCGCCGCCGGGCCATTGAACACCTGAAGCTCTGAAACTGTGCAGTATCCGTTCATTGTGCGTTCACTCTCTTCCGGTGTAAAATGATACCATCGGCAGAGCCGGAAAGGCCACCCGATACACGCAGCCTCCGCACCATGTCATCCTTGACGCTTGACCGCATGGTGTGCGGGCTGCTTCTATTATGCCGCCTGAGCGCAATTTGGTGCGCGGCGCGTGTGACCAGACACGGCTGGTTCGATTCCAAGGGCGGCACCATGACGCTGCGCCCCGCCGCAGCAACAGCCTGACGCATGGCCTGCGAAACCGCCTGGGGCTGGCGTGACGGATGGGAGTCCCTCCTTCTCCCCGTGAGAGTCCGGCACACCACCGGAGGCCCCGGAATCCGCAGTGGGTTCAAGGATGCCCCACCGGATGTGCGTCAATCACCCTGCACAGAAATGTGCGGGGATTTTTTATGCAGCTTCTGCCGTTCGGAAACCCCGGGCGGCTTTACTTTTGCACCGGAGAGGTGGTGACGTGTCGCGTGAAGATGGATACAAAAATCTGGTGCCGATGGACCAGCGAAGCAAGGACGAAGCCAGGTCGTTGGGACAGCAGGGCGGCATCGCCTCGGGTGCGGCACGCCGCCGCAAGCGCTCCATGCGGGAGGCCGCCGACTACTACCTGAGTCTGCCCGAAACTGACCGCCGCCGGGTGAACGCCATGCTGCGGGACACCATCGACCCGGAGGACATCGATAACCAGATGGCCGTCGTCATGGGCGTCACCGAGAGAGCCAAGCGCGGCGACCCGCAGGCGGCGTCGGTGCTGCTCAAGATGCTGGGCGAGGATACCGTGCAGGAAGACCCCGCCGCCGATGCACTGGCAAAAGCGAAGGAACTTCTGGGAGGCGTGGACAGTGCCATTGACTGAATTTCAGCAGGAATATCTGCGCAGCTGTTCCCACCGCTGGAACGTCAAGACCGGGGCGACCCGCTCCGGCAAGACCTATCTTGACTGCGCCGTCACCATCCCGAAGCGCATCTGTGCGGCCCGTGGTGAGGGCCTGCTGGTCATGCTGGGCAACACCCTCGGCACGCTGGAACGCAACGTGCTGGAGCCCATGCGCGGCCTCTGGGGACCTGAGCTGGTGGGCGTCGTCCGCACCTCGGCCTCCGGCAACATCGTGCAGCTCTTCGGCCGCAAGATCTATGTCCTCGGTGCCGACAACAAAAAGCACATTGCCCGCATCCAGGGCGCAGCCTTCGAGTACGCCTACGGCGACGAGATCACCACCTGGGACGAGGGTGTGTTCCAGATGCTCAAGAGCCGCCTCTCCTGTCCGCACAGTCATTTCGACGGCACCTGCAATCCGGAAAGCCCTTCCCACTGGTTCAAGAAATTCCTCGACAGCGACGCGGACATCTACTGCCAGGCGTACACCATCGACGACAATCCGACTCTCCCGGCCCAGTTCGTGGCCGACCTGAAAAAAGAGTATACCGGCACCGTCTACTATAACCGCTTCATCCTCGGGCAGTGGATGGCAGCCAACGGCGTCATCTACCGCCTGCTGGCCGACAGCCTCGCCGCCGGGGATGGGCGTTTTTTCTGGCCCACCGAAAAGCAGCTGCACCCGTGGCGGATCCGGATTGGCGTGGACTTTGGCGGCAATGGCTCGAAGCACGCTTTTGTGGCGACGGCCATTCTCCCGGGCTGGTCCGGCGTTGTGGGGCTGGCGTCCCAGCGCATCGACCCGGTGGCGCAGGATGCCGACTTTCTGGCCGACAAGCTCATCGAGTTCTGTACCGCGGTCTTTGCCCGCTGGGGTGAGATCCAGTACATTTTCTGCGACAGCGCCGAGCAGACCCTGATAAACCACATCCGTTCCCGCCTGCGCCGCTGCAGGCTCTCCTGGCTGGCCGACCGGGTGGAGAACAGTGCCAAGATAAAGATCACCGACCGCATCCGGCTCACCTGCATCCTGATGGGCGGCGGACGCTTCTGGCTTATGCCGGAAGCTGCCACCCTGCGGGATGCCCTCGCTACGGCCCTTTACAGCGGCAAGCATCCCGGCGTAGATGAACGCCTCGACGACGGCAGCACCGACATCGACACACTGGACGCCTACGAGTACACCATCGAGCGCGATTTCAAGAGGTTGACGAACACATGAACATCACCGATTTTCTGGATCATCTGCATAAGACGCGCGGATGGCAGCTGGATGCCGATTACTACAGCCACATCGAGACATGGCGGCAATGGTGGAAAGGCAACGTACCCGGCGTTCATACCCGCGCCGCCGAGTATGCCGACGGCACCAAAAAGCGCACCATTGCCTCCCTGCGGATGCCCAAGCGGGTGTGTGAAGACTGGGCAAATCTGTTGCTGAACGACCGCACTACTTTCCAGATCACGGACGCGGCCACCGCCCGGTATCTGCTGGGCGACGATGAGCAGCAGGTGGGCGGACTGCTCCGCGACCTGCACTTCTGGACAAACGCCAACGCGCTGGTCGAGAAAGCGTTCTGGTCCGGCACGGGCGCTTTTGTTTTGAGCGTCGAAAATATGACCGTCGTGAACGGCAAGGCAGTCCCCAGCCCGGACGTCCGGCTCAGGCTGGACTACGACCCGGCCCCCTGCATCCTCCCCCTGCGGGTGGAGCGGGGCATCGTGACCGAAGCGGCCTTTGTCTCCGAGTGTCTGATGGACGGCAAGCCTGCCATTTACTTACAGACTCACACCGGCAGCGAAAAGAAGCGCACCATCCGCAACGAATGGTTCCGCGTCACCGACTCCATGTCCGGCATACCGGTGTTTTCTCCGGTCGAGAAGCCCCCGGAAGGCACGGTGGAAAGCGTCACGGTAGAGGGCTCCCCGCCCTGGTTTGCACTGTTCAGCCCGGGAGCTGTCAAAAACATCGATGGCGGCAGTGGGCTGGGCATGAGCGTCTTTGCCGAGGCGCTGGAAGAGGCGCAGGGCGTGGACCTTGCCTTTGACAACTACCGCGAGGACATCCGCCTCGGCCACAAGAAAATATTCTACAGTGCCGACATCTGCCGCAAGGTGGTGGACGATAAGGGCGTGGAGCACTCCATCCCGCCGGACGACGATGTCGTGAGCCAGTTTGTGCATCTGCCCGGCAAGGAAAGCAGCCTCGACCAGTCCAGCGAGTACCATGAATACAACCCCGATCTCCGCGTGGAGCAGAATCACCGGGCCGTGCAGGATATGCTGAACCTTTTCTCCTTCAAGTGCGGGCTGGGCTGTCACCGGTACGATTTCGAGAATGGCAAAGTCACCACGGCCACCGAGTACAACGGCAGTCGGCAGGACTTGATCGCCAGCGCCAATAAGAACCAGATACCCATTGAGGGCGCTCTGATCTCCATCATCCGGGCCATCCTCTGGGCCGCGAAGGACCTGCAGAAGGCCGCAGTCGTCCCCGACACTCCCATCTCGGTGAACTGGGACGACAGCTATATCACCGACGCCGAGACCCGCATGACCCAGATGAGGGATGATGCCATCAGCGGCTTACTCCCCCGCTACAAGTATCTTTCGGCCCGGTACGGCATCTCCGAAGAGGATGCCCGCCGGCTGGCGCAGGAAGCCAAAGACGAAAACCGCCAGCCTGAGCTGACCTTCGGCGGGGGTGCCTGATGCTGGCCCCGGACTACCTCGACCATGCACCCGACCGTCTCGTAATGCTCTGGCAGCAGGCCGAGGACGACATCCTGCGGGACGTGGCCCGGCGCATCGGCAAGATGGACGCCCTGACGCCGACGGCGAACTGGCAGCTCTGGCGCTACCAGCAGACCGAGGCCGTCCGCAAGGATATGGTGAAGCTTCTGGCCCGGTATACCGGCAAGAGCGAGGCCGAGATCCGCCGCCTGATGAAGGAGGCCGCGACCGCCGCACTGGAAGCCGAGGATGAGATCTATTACCATTACGGGAAAGAGCCAACGCCCTTCGAAGAATCGACACCGCTCCAAAACCTGCTCAACGCGGGCTATCGGCAGACGGCAGGCAGCTTCTCCAACCTCACCGCCACCACGGCAAACACCGTCTCCGGGGCTTTCGAGCAGGCGCTGGACAGGGCGTGGCTCCAAGTGAGCAGCGGCGCGTTCGACTACAAGACCGCTGTCAAGCGCGCGGTGGACGGCCTTGCCGACTCCATGCCCTACGTCACCTACCCCAGCGGCCACAGAGACACGCTGGAGGTGGCCTGCCGACGTGCCGTGCTCACGGGCGTGAATCAGACCGGCGCAAAGCTTCAGGAGGCCCGGATGGACGAGATGGGGGCCAGCTTCGTCGAGGTGACGGCCCACGGCGGGGCGCGCCCCAGTCATGCTGTGTGGCAGGGCAGGCGCTACCACCGGGGCGGGGCTGTGGACTACTTGGGCCAGCACTACGAGGATTTCGAGTCGGCCACCGGCTACGGCACCGGCGCGGGGCTTTGCGGCTGGAACTGCCGCCACACCTTCTTCGTGGTGTTCCCGGAGCTGGGCAGCCCGCCCGCATGGACGCAGGAGAGCCTTGAAGCCTTCAATGCCCGGGACATCGAGTATGACGGCGGGCTCTACACCCGCTACGAGATCAGCCAGATGCAGCGGGCCTGGGAGCGGGCCGTCCGCAAGTGGAAACGCCGGTATCTGGCCGAGGACGCCGCCGGGGCTGACACCACCGCCAGCACCGTGAAGCTGAGGCAGGCCCGGCAGAGCCTTGCAGGCTTCACTCGGGCCACCGGCGGCAGAGTGGACAGCGCCCGGATAAGTGTACATGGATTTGGGCGGAGTGAGGCAAGCAGGGCCAGCTATGTAGCCCTGAAACAGGAGCGGTTCAATGCTGCAAATACTGAGTTGCAGCAAATGCGGGAAGCTGGTACAATAAAGGCGAAAGGTCGACTCATTGAATCCCCGTCTGCTCCAAATGAGATAAATTTTGCAAGCGACCACGTCTTGCAGCGCTGGGCTGAACGCGGTATGGGGCCAATGGATGCCGAACGCATCATCCGCTCCTCTAAGGTCGCAATGTCCCAGCGAAACGGTACACAGACCTGTTATTACTCTGAGCTGGGCTTTGTCGCTATCGGACAAGATGGCAATGTATCCAGCATCGGCCCGCTGGATGAGGGCGGAAAGAAATTGATGGAGGTGGTCAAAAAGCATGGAATTCCGCATTAGTGATGATGTGAAGCTTGAAGAATGGTTTTGTCCCATTTACAACCGAAAAATCGACTGCGGCTTGTGCTTCGACATTTCCAACATCGGCGATGATATTCTTTGCCTGAAGGGCGACGATAAGCCGCCTTGCAGCTGGGATGAAGCCCACAAAAGCTGTCTCAAGTGTCAGCACTATGCTGACTGGGACTAACAACCAAATACCGCGAGCGTCTTTGCCCATCTGGGCAGGGGCGCTTTTTTCATGCCGTTTTCGCTCATATTGGTCAGAGCAGCTGTCTCGTAAGCAGCGGGCCGCCGGTTCGATTCCGGCAGACGGCACCATCGCGGCGGGCAGCGCGTACCCTGCCCGGAATCCATGCGGAAGGCGAACCGCGTCAACAAACCGTAGTTTCACCCAAAGAAAGGGGTTTCATTTATGAAGCGTGAAGACGTAAAGGCAAAGATTCCCGGCATCACCGACGAACAGCTCAACTGGCTGATGAGCGAAAACGGTGCTGACATCAACCGCGAGAAGACCGTCGCCGAACAGTTCAAGACCCAGTTCGAAAACGCACAGGCCCAGCTCAAGACTGCGCAGGACGGCCTCGCCAAGTTCGACGGCAAGAAGACCCCGGACGAGTACGAGGCCGAGCTGACGAAGCTCCGGGGCGATATGCAGGCACAGGCGGACGGCTTCGCCTTCGACTCGGCCCTGAACACCGCCATCATGGGCAAGAAGGGCCGCAGCGTCAAGGCCGTCCGCGCCCTGCTGGACATGGAGGCCCTCAAGTCCTCCAAAGACCGCACCACCGACATCGACAAGGCGCTGGAAGAAGCCGCAAAGGCCAACCCCTGGGCTTTCGGCGAAGCCGCAGAGGGCGGCAGCGTCCACGTTTCCAGCGGTGCAGAGCACGGAACTCCGCCCACCGGCGACACCGATGCTGTCACCGCAGCATTCAAGGCAATGAACCCCGGCATCAAGATCGACTGATAGAAAGGAAATATTATGGCACACGAAGCACAGGTTCGTTATTCCAAGCTGGTTGACCTCAAGCTCCGGGCGACGCTGGTCAAGAAGGTCGGCGTCATCTGCAACAGCCGCTATGAGGGCAGCCCCAAGGCCGGTTCCGTCAAAGTCCCCGTCCGCGACACCGAAGTTGCCGTGAACGACTACGACAAGCAGACCGGCGCAGAGCTGACCGGCGGCGATACCACCTATCTTACTGTCAACATCGACAAGGACAAGGCCGTCAATGAGATCATCGACGGCTTCGACGCCGCCAGCGTCCCCGACGATCTGGTGGCTGATCGTCTGGACAGTGCCGGTTATTCTCTGGCGTTGCAGGTGGATTCTGACGGCTCTGTGGAGTTGACCACCGCAGGCACTGCCTTCGGCACCACCACCGCCCTGACCGAGAAGACCATCTACGGCAACATCGTGGACGCCCGCACCAAGCTCTCCACCGTCCATGTCCCTACCGAAGGCCGCTGGCTGTTGGTCTCGCCCGAAATCTATGGTCTGCTGCTGAAGAGTCCCGAGTTCATCAAGGCGTCTGACCTTGGCGATGCTGTCGTCCAGACCGGCGCTGTGGGCCGCATCGCTGGCTTCACCGTCTTTGAAGATTCCACCCTCGGCGAAAACGTGGAGTACATCGCCGGTCATCCCAACTGGTTTGCCTTCATCGACGAGTGGGCCGTCCCCGTCTATGTGCAGGATCTCAATGGTTCCAGCAAGTACATCGGCGCGTCCGCAGTCAAAGGCCGCAAGGTCTACGCCTTCAAAGTCACCAAGCCCCAGACCATCCTCATCAAGAAGAAAGCGTGACCGAACCTCTCAGTCTGCCTGCGGCAGCCAGCTCCCCTGACAGGGGAGCCTGAAAGGAGCTGATTTTTTTGAATTACTGCACCTATGACCAGTATGCAGCCGCCGGTGGCACGCTGGACGAAGCTGCCTTTGCCCCTTTGGCCGCACGGGCGTCCCGGCTCATCGACCGGATGACCTTTGGCCGGGCCGAGGGCCATGCCGCAGCGTGCGAAGGCTGTGCAGAGGCACTGGCGGACGCCTGCATCCAGATCATCGATGCAGCGAACGCCGTGCAGAGCGCCTGCACGCCGCCCGGCGTGTCCAGCGTCTCCAACGATGGCGTGTCCATGACCTTCACCTCCGGCGCACTGGCCGAACGGCTGGCGGCAGAGGCGGCGTACATCCTCGCCAACACACTGGGCAGCGACCCGCACAATCTGCTGTATCGGAGGTGTTTCTGATGCAGACCCCCGTCACCGTCGTCATGCTGCTGCATGACATTGCCACCGAAACAGACCGGCCGGTCTGCAAGGTGCTCACGGGGTGCAGCTGGCGGGAGACCCGCCGTACCTCGGCCTCCGGCGACCCCCAGAGGGTGGTGCATATCCGCCTCCCGCCTGCGCCGGGCTATCTGCCCTATCCCCAGTGGGCGCGCCTGACACCGGCAGAGAAAGCCGCACACTGGACGCTCAAGCGGGGCAGCAAGCTCCTCTGCGGCGCTGTCCGCAGCCTGACGGAGGCCGAATATGCCGCCCTCGAAAAAACGCACATCTGCTGTACGGTGGCGGATGTCTCGGACAACCGGGGCGTCCCGCTACCGCATTTTCATGTGGAAGGGAGCTGACACCTCATGTCCAAGCCCATTTTTGACCAGCCCTACGGCCTGAAATATCAGGTGGACGGCATCCGGATGGAGCTGAGCTGGCGCCCCGACTTCGGCGCAGAAAAGACCGCTGCCCTGCAAAAGGCACAGTTCGCCCTTGCGCAGGAAGCCGCGCGGCTCATTGACAGCTACGTTCCATTCTACACCGGCCAGCTGAAAAACAGCGTCCAGACCGCTTCCAAGTACGACGAGGGCCTTTTGGTGTACAACACCCCTTACGCCCGCAGGCAGTATTACCTCCACGCCGAGGGCACCGACCTGCACACCTTCATGGGCAACAAAGAACGCGGGCAGGAAGCCGACAAGTACAAGGGTCTGCGCGGCTCCTACTGGGGCCAGCGGGCTATTGCTGATGTGGGCGAACATCTGGCCCTCTTCGGGGCCAAGGCCGTCACGACTTTCTGGGGAGAGATGGGACACTTATGAGCGAGAAAGCCACCATCACGGCCATGCGGGAGTGGCTTAAGACCTGCCCCCTCATCGCCGAGGAACAGAGCGAAAACGGCGCGGCCTTCCGCATTTCCGGCCTCTCGCCGGAGCCTGTGGCCGAGTTTTCCATCGAGGACAGCCCCACCGACCCGGTGACGGCTGTTTTCTTTTCCGGCCGCAACCTCGCCAAGAGCTACATCTTCGTTTCCCGCCGCGACTACAGCGAGGCCCAGAGCGTCCAGATCGCGGGCAGCGGCTTTTTTGAGCAGCTGACCGAGTGGGTGCTGGCCCAGAACGACCGGCATCATCTGCCTCGGCTGGATGGCCGCAAGGAAGCGCTGCGCGTTTCAGTGACGTCCAGCGGCTACATCGTCACGGCCAGCGCTGGCAGCTGTAAGATGCAGATGCAGCTGCGGCTCGAATATTACCAGCCCAAGGGCTGAAACGAAAGGAGTTTTTCCTATGACTGTTACCGAAGCCGTCAAGCTGTCGGGCCTGACCCCCAGCGCCGACTATACCGGCGTGGAGACCACCGACGACTTCCTGCTGGCCGTCCAGACCGAGGCCAGCCAGACCGACGTGAAAAGCTGGGTGGTCTGTGCCGACCACGTGCGGGAGCACAGCGGCGCACTGAACGCCTCCACCACGGACAACCCCTACATCCGCACCGGCCCTGTCACCACCAAGGGCAGTGTCCAGCGCACCCTCTCCATTCAGGGCGACCGCTATGTGGGCGATGCGTTTCAGGACTTCCTGCTCTCCCACAAGATCGCGTTCGGCTCCGGCCAGAGCGTGGTGGTGCCTTATGTTTACTTCTCTCTCCGCACCGGCAAGGGCGAGAAGGGCGAGGGCGCGCTCATCCTGACCAGCGATGTGGGCGGCAGCGCCGGCGCGAATGCCACCTTTGCCGCCGATTTCAAGGGCATCGGCACCCCGGCTGAGTTCGACTATAACACCGCCGTCGCGGGCTGAGAGAAAGGAGCACCGATAAATGCTGATCCATGGACAGGAATTTGATTTTTCGCTTCTGAACGCCAACGACCTCGACCGTCTGGAGGACGCACTGGACGAGATGACCCGGGAGGGCGAGGCCGAGACAGCCCGGTGCGAACGGGAGAATGTCCGCCTGGGCGACCGTCTCCGCGCACAGGCCCGCGTTTCCATGCGCGGCCTCGACAAGATCCTGGGCGCAGGGGCATCCGCCCGTCTGGGGCTGAACGAAAACGATGTCAGCCGTCTGTACGACGTCCTCGACGAGATCACGCAGGCAGCTGCCGCTGAGAAGGCTCGTTATTCCCGCCTGGCGGCCGCCCCCCAGAACCGCGCCCAGCGCCGGGCTGAGAAGCGCAAGAAGGACAAGCACAAGCCGCCCGTGAGCTATCCGGGCCAGCCTGCCGCCGCCCAGATGGTGGAGCGGGTGGATAAGGCCGCCCGCCGCAGACAGCTTCTGACCGAGCTGGCGGCTCTGGAAAATGGCTGACATCCTGCTGGACAAACTGCCCCGCGTGTGGGCAGGCAGGCCCATCGACTGGGATTTCCGGCCTATGGTCTGGTTCAACGGGCAGTATCTCCGCCTCCCGGAGGACGAAAAGGGCCTGCCTGAGCTGGCCCGGGAAACCATGCGCCGGTTTTACCGCGTGGCCGTCCCGCCGGAGGAAGAGGTGGACGCTTTCAAGGCTCTGGTAGAATTCTACACCGCAGGCCCGCAGGAGGTGGCCGACCGCCCCGGCAGCAGCCGCACCGAGGAGCTGGCGCTGGACTACGTCACCGACGGCCCCGCCATCGTGGCCGCGTTCCAGCAGGCTTACGGCATCGACCTCACCCGGGCAAGGCTCCACTGGTGGCGGTTCAAGGCCCTCATGTCGAACCTGCCCGAGGAGACCCAGCTGGTGAAGATCATCGGGTTCCGGACTGCTGACCTCACGCAGTTTCAGGGCGAAGAGCGGGAGCGGCGTGCCGAGCTGAAGGAACGCTTCGCGCTGCCCGCTGCCCTGCGGAAAGGAGGCGGTCGCATTGTCACCCTGCAAGACCGCAACGAAGCCTTTGCGGCCCGCTTCCGGCGCTGACCGCGCCCCGGTGCTCTGCCCCCTGTGCGGTCGGCCTCTGCCGGTCTGGGCCATCCCGGAAGCCAGCGCCCGGGGCATCTGGGTCAAATGCAAGAACCCGGCCTGCCGCAAAGAAATCGAAATAAAACTCTAAGCCTGTGCCACTGTGCCTGCGCTCTTTTTCGTAAAGAGAGGTGGACACATTGGCCGCAGATTTTTGCATTACCGGCGAAGTAAAGCTCAACAGCGACCCGGCTGAGAAAGCCACGAGCAAGTGGACGGTGGCCGCAGGCCAGCTCATCGCGGACTTTGCCAAGAAAGCTGCATCCAGCCTGCAAAGCGTGGTCAAGAGCGGTCTGGACTACAACCGCAGCATGGAAAGCTATCTGACCAACTTCAAGGTCATGCTGGGCGACGAACAGCTTGCCGCCGAGAAGCTGGAAGAGATACGCCGGATGGCCGCAAGCACGCCCTTCTCCCTGTCCGACCTGACCGAGGGGACCCAGACCCTCTTGCAGTTCGGCGTCGCGGCGGACGACACCACCGGCGTACTGAAACGTCTGGGCGATATTTCGCTGGGCAACGCGGACAAGCTCCAGACCCTCGTGCGGGCCTATGGCAAGATGTCCAGCGCCCAGAAGGTCACGCTGGAAAACGTCAACATGATGATCGACGCGGGCTTCAACCCGCTCAATCAGATCTGCGACGCCACCGGCGAGAGCATGAGCGCCCTCTACAAGAGCATCTCGGACGGCAAGGTCAGCTTCAATGAGCTGGAAGCCGCCGTGGCCGCTGCCACCAGCGAGGGCGGACAGTTCTACAACGGTATGCTGGAGGCCAGCCAGACCTTCAACGGCAGGCTGTCTACCCTGAAGGACAACGTGGCCGCGCTGACCGGTGAACTGACCAGCGGGCTGTTCACGGCTCTCGGGGACATCATCGTCAAGGCAAACGAGCTGGTCGTCTCCATCACCGAGGACGACGCCAAAATGGCCGCGCTCAAGGAGACCATCGGCGTCCTGACGGCGGCGGTCGTGTCCGTCACGGCGGCAGTGCTGAGCTATAAGGCGACCGTAGCAGCGACTACGACCATCACGGCTCTATGCACCGCCGCCACCACTGCGAAGGCGGCAGCAGATAAGGCCGCCGAATCCGGGGCTAAGGGGTTGGCTGTTGCTCAAGCGGCGCTCAATGCCGTGATGAAAGCAAACACGGTCGGAATCGTCGTCTCTGCGGTGGCAGCTCTGGCGGCGGGGCTGGTGACAGCCTACCACACCAGCGAGACCTTCCGCAACATCGTGAATGGGGCGTTTCAGGCCGTCGCCAGAATTGCCCAGAGCACCATCGGTGCGGCCATCGGCTGGCTGGATAAGCTGAGCTACAGGCTGAACAGCTTCCTCGGCAAAGACGGGTATACCGGCTTCGACAGCTACGATGACTACAAGGCCAGCAAAACGCCCGCCAAGTCCAACACCACCACGGATGCAGACCGTCAGCGCCGCCAGCAGCTGCATGAAAGCCGCGTGCAGAGATCTCAGGCGTCCACCGGGACTACAGACGCGGCGGCATCTGCCACCGCTGCTGCCGCTGCGGCCACCTCTGCCGCCAAGAGCACAAAACAGGCCACGGCGGACATCATCAAATCCATCAGCGACACCACCACCGCAGTCAAGGACGGCGTGACCACCACCACCGAGACTGTCACCGAAACACTGTCCAACGGCACCACCCAGCAGAAGCAGGTCATCACCTCCACCAGCCGTCAGATGGTGGACGGTGTGCTCAAGGACGTAAAGACCGTCGAGACCATCGCGGCAGACGGCAAGCGGACGGTCAGCCAGACCATGGAGACCGTGCGGGACGTGGTGAACACCGTGACGGCCAGCAGCACGGCTATTGTGGACGGCATCAAGACCACCACCCAGACCGTGACCAAGACCCTCGCGGACGGAACCACCGAGCAGCAGCGGGTCATCACCCAGACGCAGGACAAGGTCATCGACGGGGCGCTCCGCACGGTGGAGACCGTCAAGACCATTGCCGCCGACGGCACCGAGCAGGTGGCCGAGACCATCAAGGACAGCGCCGCCAAGACACTGGACGGCCTCTGGTCTGCCCTCAAAGACCGGGCCAACGAGGGCGTCCTCGGTACGGTGGGCACCCTGTGGGAAGCCGTGCAGAGCGGCGACTGGGTGGGCATCGGCAAGTGGGCGGCATCCGCCCTCTACTCGGGCCTGACTGACGGGGAGAAGCAGCAGCTCACCGACTATGCCCTCTCGCTGGTGGACCAGCTCAACGGCGTTCTCGGCGACGCGGCGGGCAGTCTGGCGCAGGCGGCGTGGAGCATCGGGCAGACGCTCTTCGAGGGCATCACCGGCAAGTTCGGCGACATCTCCTCTATGGCCGTCAAGATGGGCGGCACCCTGAAAAGCGTGTTCGGCGCACTCAAGGTCCCGCTGGCCGCTGCGGCCAAAGCCATCAGCGCCGGCCTCTCCGGCGGTCTGCTGAGTATGTTTCCCGCCATCTATGCGGGCTTCGCCGGCATGATCGGCACCATCGGCGCTGCCGTCGAAGGGATGCTGGCCGCCATCAGCGCGGCCCTCACCTCCACCCTCTTCGGCATCCCGGCGGGCCTCGTGGTGGCCGCTGCCGCTGTCGCTCTGGGCGTAGCCATCGCAGCCATCGTGTCCAAGCTGGGCGGGAGCCACAGCAGTTCCGGCGGCTCTGGCGGAAGCGGCGGGGGCGGGGGCGGAAGCTCCGGCCTCGACCTCGACACCCCCAGCATCACCGACGGGTCGAACAAGCTGACGGACACCATCGACGCCAACACCGCAAAGCTCACCGAGATCAACAAGTCCCTCGCCAAGCTGGTCAAGAGCGCAAACGCCCTCGTCCTCAGCGACAACATGGCCGTGAGCAGCCGGGTGGCAGCATCCGGCACGGCGCAGATCGCCGCCGCTGCTCACAGCTACCGCGAGGGCGACACCAACATCACCCAGAACATCTACTCCAAGGCCCACACCGCCGCCGACCTCCAGCGTGAAGCGCGCTGGGAGGCCGACCGCGCCAAGGCCCAAAAACACTGAAAGGAGGCCCACCATGCGCAGTGACCATCTCCGCCTCGTGACGGACGCCGGGGCCGCCCTCGACCTCGGCTGGGACTACGGCATCCCCTACCAGATGGACAACCTCTCGGGCGTGGATGTCACCCTCAAGACGGCGCAGGGCGTCAACCAGCAGGGCGTAACGGTAGAGGGGCAGAGCGTCGAAGGCGTGGCCCACGAGGTCATCGCGGACTTCTGGGGGCCGGACGGGGAGGCGCAGGCTGACCGCTTTTTGCAGCTGCTGCCCTTCTTTACCTCGGGTACGGCCTATTTCGGCGACAAGTATTTTTCCCGCTTCGTGCTCCAAAAGACCCCCTACACCGTCCAGCTCCACCCATACCCCCGGCTGGACTTCATGCTCTACCGCCCGAAGCCCTACTGGTACAGCCTCGAGAGCCAGAACGCTGTCATGGGCGGCTTCATCCCGCGCTTCTCGTTTCCGGTCTGCTACGACAGCCACCGGTACAGCGAGTGGCGGCAGAGCTACTTCCTCAACGTGCGCAACCCCGGGGCGCTGCCGGTGCCTTTCACCGCGAAGCTCCGCTCCTCGGGTATCGTGGTCAACCCAGCCATCCGCAACAGCGTCACCGGGGAGCATATCGGCTTTGACACCACCCTGAACAAGGGGGACGTGCTGGAGATCTACCGCACCACCACCGACCGTCTGGCCGTCAAGCTCATCTCCGGCGGCGTGGAGACCAACGCCTTCGCCCTGCTGGACGAGGACAGCGACCTCATGGAACTGCACCCCGGCGATAACGTCCTCACCGCCGACGCCGCCAGCGGCAGGGAGGGCTTGCAGGCGTCCATCTCCTTTTACCCGATGGTGGTGGGCATCCTGCCGGAGGTGATGAGATGACATTCGACATTCTGGATGAGACCACCCTTGCCCGCCTCGGGAACATCGACGTGTGGGTGTCGGTGTACTGGGATGAGCCCTACAACTCCGAAGGCAGCTTCACTCTGGAAGTCCGCCCCACCGAGGAGAACCTCTCGCTTCTGCGGGAGGGCCGCTGGCTCGTCCGCACCGACGCTGCGACCCGTGTACCCATGCGCATCTGTCACCGGAGCAATGAGAACGAGGACGCGAACCTCGTCGTCACCGGCTACCCGGCCACGTGGATCTTCACCAAGCGGGTCTCCGCGTCGGCCATCAAGAACGAGAATGCCGAGGCCGCCATGCTGGCCCTCGCCAAGGCAGCGGCTCCGTGGCCGAAGCTGGAGGTGGCCGAGCCGAAGGGCTTTGACACCACCTTTGAGCAGCAGACCTCGGGGAATACCCTCTTCGACTACTTCAAGACGGTTGGTGCAGCCTGCGACCTCGGCTTCCGGGTCGTCCTCATGAGTAAAAACAGCGCGAAAAAACTCCTGTTCGAGGTCTGGCGGCCTACTGCCGACCCCAACAACCGCTTTTCGACCAAGTGGGGCAGCCTGCGGGAAGCCGCCTGGGCCTTCGGCGACGGCAGCTATGCCAACGTGGCCCTCGTGCTGGGGGCGGGCGAAGGCAAAGACCGGGCCATGGTCTGGGCAGGCGACACCGAGGCCGAAGGGGCCCAGCGCCGGGAGATGATCGTGGACGCCCGGGACATCCAGCCCGAGGACGGCGAGACGAATACCAGCGACAGCTACCTCAAGAAGCTGGCTGATCGGGGCGCGTCGAAGCTCCTCGAACAGCTCCGCACCGGCAGCATCGAAATGACGCTGGACGCCGATGGCCTCGAGCCGGGCGACGTCTGTTTCTGCTCTCTGCCGGATCTCGGCTACAAGGCCACCGTCCGGGTGGCCGACATCATCATTCAGAGCCAGACCGACGGCACCACCCGCACCGCGCGGCTGGGTACGCCCGTCTGGCACAAGATCTAGGAGGCGATAGCTTGAGCTCCCCCGGAATTATTACCTACCCGCTGGGCGGCATCACCTATGACGCCGAGGATGCTGCGGCCTACTTTGCCGGGCGCACCAGCGGCGTTTACAGCACCGACATCGATTTTGCGGTGGCTGCTGCCGCCGATGGCAGTACCGACCTCACCGTCAGCGCGGGGCAGGCGTGGATGCACGTCAGCCGGTGGGTGGGCCTCAGCGTCACCATGCGGGAGGCCCAGACCCTCACGCTGCCCCTCGCGGACAGCGCTCTGCCCCGCATCGACCGCGTCGTGCTCCGGTACGACGCTACCAGCCGCAGCACCTCTCTGCAGGTGCTGCAGGGCGCGCCGTCCTCCGAGCCGGCAGGCCCGGACCTCTCCCGCACCGAGATGGTCTATGACCTCTGCCTCGCCGAGGTCTCCCGCCCGGCGGGCCAGACCTCCGTCTCCACCGCCGACCTCACCGACACCCGCACCGACGAAGCCCTCTGCGGCCTCATGCGGGACGGCGTCACCGGCATCCCCATGGAGGCCCTGGGCCAGCAGGCATTGGCCAAGGCCAAAGAGACCGCCAAGCTTTGCGACAAGCTGCTGGCCAGTTACACCGGCGGCTATCTGGGCATCTGGCCCGTGACCCTCCCGGCGGACGGCTGGGCCGAATGCACCGACGTGCCCGGCTACGCCTACAAGCAGACGGCAGAGCTGCGGGCCGCGAGAGAGGCAAACGTCCCCTCCGCCGTACCCACCCCGGAGACCTTCACCGTGGCGGTGGCGGCAGGGCTTGCAGGCGTCTGTGAGACCAAGGACGGCGCTATCACCTTCTGGGCCGAGAACGTCCCCGAGGGCGGCATCCAGATGCAGGTGGAGCTGCTGGGACCCTCGGCCTCGACCGCTGACACCGGAGAGGACACCCTGGGCGACACCGTCCTCGAAGACACGACTTTGTAACGGAGGTACACCATGAAGTATGTGAAACAGCATTTCGTCACCGGGATGAAGGTCAGCCTGCCCGACGTGCTCAACCGGATGGAGGACGGCATCGCAGCCGCCTGCGCCGCCGCCCTGGAGGGCGTGGGCACCGTGTCCGCCGGGGAGGAGCCCGCTGCCAGCATCCGGGGCGGCAGACTGAACCTCACCCTGCCCCGGGGCCCGCAGGGGGAGCCCGGCCCGCAGGGCGACCCCGGCGAGGGCCTGAGCGACAGCGCCAAGACCCTGCTGCTCTCCCTGTTGGCCGGGGAGACCGAGGATAGGGGTGCCGCCCTCAAGGCCCTCCGGGAGGAGTGGGGCGTGGCCGACCGGAGCACGGACACCGAGACCGCTGCTGCCGAAAGGGGGGCTTGAGGATGGCGCTGGGAACTACAAGCATCAAAGACCGCCCTATCACGACCACGACCACCGACCCCGGCGAAGGCAGTGCTCTGGATACCGGCAAAATTCTGGTCGTGTATGAGGAGTAATGCATGGCAAGAGCGTTTTATATAGGTGTCGGCGGCACGGCCCGGAGGGCCAAAAACGTCTACCTCGGCGTTGACGGCAAAGCCCGCAAGGTCAAGAAGATCTATGTGGGCGTGGACGGCAAGGCAAGGCTGGCGTACACAGACCGGGTATCAGTGGCCGGGATCAAATTGACGTGGAGCATTGGAGCCCTTGATGGAAAGAAACATAACGATGATAGATACGTATGGCAGAAGCCTACAAAATTTATGGCAACCATCACTCCAGATAATGCCGCAGATAAAACTCTCAGGTGGAGTCTGTCGGGTAATTGCTGCACCGGAGCCCAAATAAATAATACGGAGTATAGCGTAAGTCCCGTCGAAGGGGGACAAGCGATCCTGACCGTGCAAAGCGCGGATGGTCCGACCGTGCGAGCACGAATAACTATTAAATATGGTTGGATGTCGGTGTACACTCCACAATATGGACTGTTAACAGAACCGACATATTATATCGAGTCCGTTGAACTTATATAATCCCAAGGTGCAATGTGAAAGGAAAATCAAAATGACCTTGCTGGACTTTGTATGCTTCTCCGCACAAGACTGATTCTACTACTGACAAAACAAAAAGCAGCCCCCATCCGGGGCTGCTCAAAAGAAAGGTCGTGTTCTCTATCGCTATCAAAGAATATTCCATGTCCCGGGACTCCACCCGGCAGCTCTCACCCAGCTTCAAGGTGCGGGAGTTTGCCTGCAAGGGCAGCGACGTCGTGCTCCTCGACGAGGAGCTGGTGGTGCTGCTGCAGTGCATCCGGGAGCACTTCGGAAAGCCGGTCCATATCACCAGCGGCTACCGCACCGCCGCCCACAACGCTGCTGTGGGCGGCAGCAAGTCCAGCCAGCACCTGCTGGGCCGGGCGGCAGACTTTTACGTCGAAGGTGTAGACGTGGCCACTGTGGCCGCCTACGCCGAGACCCTGCTGCCCTCCCGGGGCGGCATCGGGCGCTACCCGAAGGACGCAAAGCACCCCACCCGCAAGACCGGCTGGGTGCATATCGATACCCGGGCGAATAAGAGCCGGTGGAGTATGTGAGGGGGTGATTCCGATGCAGTTCATCCTCGAATACTGGGCACAGTGGGCTTTCGCGCTGATGGGCGGGGCCGTCCTCGCAGCCATCCCCAAGATCAAAGCCCTCTGGCAGGCCGTGCTGGCCCTCCTGCACGACCGCATCTACACCGAGTGTTACCACTTCCTCAGCCTCGGCCATATCACCCCCGACGGCCTGCGCAACCTCACCTACCTCTACAAGACCTATCACACGATGGGCGGCAACGGCACCGGCACGGAGCTGTACAACCGCGCCAAGGCCCTACCCATCCACGACTGACCGCCCGGCCTCGCCGGGAGAAAGGACATCCCATGAACGCACATATCACCACCCGCACCGTCTCCGCTGCCACCCTCGCCCGCACCGCTGTGCTGGCTCTGGCCCTCATCAACCAGATCCTGAGCGCCGCAGGCAAGCCCGTGCTGCCCATCGAGAGCGCCCAGCTCGAGCAGCTCATCTCCACCGGCTTCACCACCGTGTCTGCGCTGGTCAACTGGTGGTTCAACAACTCCTTCACCAAGGAGGCCATTCAGGCTGACGCCGAGTTTGAGCGGCTGAGGAAGAGTGTGAAGTGAGAGACCGGCCATAACTGCATAGCATGATAAGAGCCGCAACTCTGGGGATAATCCTCAAGAGTTGCGGCTCTTTTGTTATAGAATTATTTTTCTGAAGACTTCTTGGATCCGTACCATTTCCATAGAAACCAGCCCAGCACACCAAAGAAAACAATGAATAAGACAACAAAAATCCAGAAGGTCCATGTTGAGTGCTTTGAATCTACAAAAAATTCAAAAACACTTTTACCTACAGCATTTACTTCTGCAAACCACATTCCGCTGAATAAAACCAGTAGCGCCAGTATGATATAGTTACACAAGAAAACGACCGGGTATCTCTGTATTATGTTAGCTGCTTTTTCGGCAGCGGGTTTCTCCAAATTTGTAATGCGTATCACAAAGTACATGAATCCAAATAGCAGATTCATCATACAGAATGCCCATGCCATCGCAAGAATTAGAATTGGCAAAACAGATTGCTGGTCTTTCAATGTACCCTGTAGCGATGTAACCATATTCTCCAAAGAGGATATTCCACCAAACACAATAAACGACAATGCCGTAAATATTGAGATAAGTCCAACCAGCTGGGAGGTCATTTCCCTGCTGATTTTAGAAATCCTAGGTTCCAACATCAAATTGACTTCGTTCTTTATATCTTCCCGAAGTGATTCTCTTTTGTCCGAAAACGTCACCTGCTGTTGATGGGCCAGGTTTGCATGGTCATAGAATTTGATAATTGTTCGGCAAAGGTTTCTCTTTCGTCTATCCTTACTTTCGCCAAAATTATGCACAGCATAATCTACAACCTTTCCCAAATTTGATAGAAAATCCGGGAAACGTTCTTCATCCATATGGAACACACAATTGCTTATTGCTGAATAGTAGATTCTGTTATTGTGGGCAACAATGTATTTTTCCAGTGAATCAATCCAGCCAGCGCAGTCCATCTCTTTTTCATCAGCCGAGTGATCCAGTTGCTCACATAAAGCCGCCACAGCGGTCTCCATCTCATCAATGATTTTGCTGTTGGATACGTGTTTTTCCTTCGGTTCTCCATTTCTCCAAAGGAGTGTTCCCATAGAAACTTTTTCACAACTCGGTTTTTCAGAACTGCCCATGTTCTCTACCTCTAAAATAGCGGTAAATTGATTCGATCGTGATTTCGTTGTTATATGGATTTCTGCGGGCTGCCTGCCACGGAGTTTGTGCGTGGGTCGCATCTACTAGAGCCGAAGTTGAATACTTTGCGCACTCATCCAGAATCTCATCAATCATGCTTTGATCCCTCGGCGTAATAGCCGTTGAAAAGTTTCGGTCTGGTGGAATCATAGCACCGCCATAATACCGATATTCATAATAAACTTCTCGAACAACAGGGCCAAAGCCCCATGCCTCCATCTTTTCGTTAAAGCAGGGTGAGGCATCATGTCCGTTCACAACAAACTGAACCTGCACAAAGTAGAGCAGCTTCTGCAGTCTCAGATTGCTAACCGTCCGCCCCTGTTGTGCTTCGTGGTGAATGATATACCGTGCAACTTCAAGTGCGCTGTAAGTCATAGCCATGCCCCCTTTCAAAAGTATAGTTGATGATTATAGCAAACAATTTTGACAAAAGCATGAACATTGATTGCCAATCTTATCCCACTACTTTACTATACATTATATCATATTATATCAAAATTTTCTCCGTCGGTGTTCACGAACATGGCACTGTTTTTTGTGCATTTCATACAAAGGTGTCCAAAGGATTTTGGCGGAACGTTTAAGTTTGACCTCGTGATAGGAGCGAAAAAATCTGCGGTCCATCTATGCTATCGTAATATATTCACACACTTTTCGGACGTTTTCAGACAGAGCGTGATGTGGTCACTCTTTTGATGTGAGAATAGACCGCATTTCTTCAGTCAGGTGTTGAAGGTCTGCGCAGAGCTGTGCGATTTCTGCTGTACAGTTATTTTGTCCGTGTACCTGAATATTCTCGATATTTTGATTTATTATGCGAAGCTCTTCTGCAATTTGGCGTAGCTTTTCCATCGAACATCTCATTTTCTCCACCATTTTGTGCTTGTAAGTTAAAAAGTGGGTTTCATAGTGGGTTATAACAAAAAGAAAACACCCAAGAACTTTCATTCCTAGGTGTTTTTCTTTGGTGGGCGCGGGTGGATTCGAACCACCGAAGCTGAAAAGCAGCAGATTTACAGTCTGTCCCCATTGGCCACTCGGGAACACGCCCATATACAGTTCTTCACAGTCACGGACTGCCTGTATATATTACCACTTGGGGGCGTATTTGTCAACTGCTTTTTACAGCTTTTTCAGAAAAGAAGCTGACCGCACGGCTCAGTCGCGGGGACGGCCATAGCGGTGGACTTTTTTGGAGGAATGGCGGGTGTGGGGGGAGTTGAGCAGGACCCACGCCACATAGATGATGGCGCAGATGGCGCTGACGACGAGCACTACCTTGAGGTAGAGGCTGCCGAAGAACTCCTGCAGCTTCGAGAAAGAGTAGAGCAGGCTGCTCCGGCTCACGTCCTGCCCGGCGATGAGGTTGACCATGCCGATGGTCTCGCCGGCCAGCTTCAGCTCCACGGTGCCGACAACATCGCCCTGCTGGACGGGGGCGCAGACATAGTCGGGCAGATGGAAGTACTTCTGAGTTACGGTGCCGTCGCCCGAAGAGGGCAGCAGGGTCATCATGCTGTTGTCGGGGTAGAGCTTGAGGGTGTCGGTGTCGGAGGAATACTTCACGGGGATCTCTGCCAGAGCAAGGTCGGTGTCCAGCGCAGGCTGGATGGAAAAGCTCTGGAACACCCAGTCGATGAGGCGGGTCGTCTCATAGAGGGCTGGGCGGCGGTTGGCGTAGCCGTAGGTGTCACAGGTGTCGGGGCTCTGCATGATGCAGAAGATATAGGTGGAGCCGTCCTGATTGGCCCACGAAACATAGCTCTGGTCGCCGTGGTCGTTTTTGTAGGCCATCACATCGCACATGCCGCCCTGCATAGACTTGCGGTAGAAGCTGCCGCCGCTGGTCTTGTTGAGGGCGACGTTCTGGTTCAGCAGCACGAAACTCTTGGTGTGCTTTTCCTTGGCGGGCATGGTGAAGGCGGGGGCCGACGAGATGTCCACGAAGGCGTCGAAGCTCATCAGATACCGCAGGATGAGGTACATATCCACGGCGGTGGTCACATTGCCGCTGTCGAGGCCGCAGGCGTCCGTCCAGGTGCTTCCGGTGGTGCCGATGCGCTGGGAGAGGGTATTCATCTGGCTCACCCAGCCTGCAAGGTCACCGCCCGAAAGACTATAGGCGAGGCCCATCGCGGCCTCGTTGGCGTTGCGCAGAAGCATGGCGTAGACGGCTTCCCGGTAGGTGAAGGTCTCATTGGAGCGCATATCGGCATTATCACTGTTGTGGACGTAATCCGAGATGGCAAAGGGCATCTGGAAGGTGTTGTCGAGCTGGTCGGCGTAATTCGTCAGCAGCAGCGCGATGGTCATATATTTGGTCAGGCCCCCGGCAGGCACCTGACGGGAGCTGTCCTTGTCGTAGACGATGATGTTGGTGTCGGTGTTGACGATGTAGGCGCTCTTGGCCTGCACCTCGTAAAAGAGGCTGGGGTCGAACAGGGCCGAAGCCGGCGCGCACAGGCAGCTCAGCAGCAGGACAAGGCTCAGAAATAGGGTGACGATACGTTTCATGTGGACATTTTCCTCAAAAAGCGATAATATATTAGAGTATCGGACAAAATGTGCTGTCCGTTCCTACAGGGCAAAAACAAGGCTCAGAAGAGGGCCTCATACTTTATAATAACAGGTTTGGCGGAGCGTGACAAGGCTTTTGGGGCGATTTCACACTCCGCAAAAGGAGGAAGAGGATGGTATATCTTACAGGCGACACCCACGGCGAGCTGGACCGCTTCAAAGACGGGGAGCTGCGCCGGGCCGGCAAGGGCGATTTCGTCGTTGTGCTGGGCGATTTCGGCTTTGTGTGGGACGGCAGCAAGGCCGAGCAGAAGAATCTGGACTGGCTGCGCAAGCGGCCTTATACCATCCTTTTCCTCGATGGCAGCCACGAGAACTATGACCTGCTGGAACAGTACCCCACCGAGGAGCGGTTCGGCGGGCTGGTGCAGCCGCTGGGCGGCAATGTGTACCACGTCTGCCGGGGCGGCGTACTGGAGCTGGAAAGGAAGAAGTACCTCTGCTTCGGCGGAGCAGAAAGCCCGGACAAGGAAGAGCGGGAAGCCCACGTCAACTGGTGGCCGCAGGAGATGCCCTCGGACGAGGAATACGCCCGCTGCGAGGCCGCGCTGGAAGCGAACGGCTGGCAGGTAGATTATGTGCTGACCCACGACGCGCCAAGCAAGTTTCTGGATTTTAGTGTGCTGGCAGAGGGCGAGAATAACCGGCTGCACCTCTTCCTCGACAAGATCGTCATGAAAACGACTTACGAGAAATGGTTCTTCGGCTGCCATCACAAGGATGTGCAGCTCTCTACCAAGAGCCGCTGCCTCTTCTGCGATGTAGTGAGCATCGGCGAGAAGAAGCCGTGGTGGAAGAGAAGATAACGAAAAAGGACTGCCGCGGGCAGTCCTTTTTCGTTACTCAATTCATTGCACCGGCTTTGTCGAACATCTGCTCCACCTGACGGGCCAGCAGGGCGTGTTCGGGCCGCTCGAGAAGCGGGTCTTCGGCCAGAAGGGCCACGGCCTCGCTCTGGGCCGCGTGGAGGGTGCGGGTGTCGTTCATCAAATCGGCGATCTGCAAGGTCGGCAGACCGTGCTGGCGGCTCCCGAAGAAGTCGCCGGGGCCGCGGGTCTCGAGGTCGTACTGCGCCACGGCGAAGCCGTCTGAGGTGGAGCAGAGGAACTTGAGCCGCTTCTGCACCGACTCGGAGGCATTGTCGCTGACGAGGAAGCACCAGCTCTCCGCCGCGCCGCGTCCCACACGCCCGCGCAGCTGGTGCAGTGCGCTCAGGCCGTACCGCTCGGCGTTTTCGATGACCATGACCGTCGCATTCGGCACGTCCACGCCGACTTCGATGACGGTGGTGGACACGAGGGCGTCCAGCCGTCCGGATTTGAAGTCGTCCATCACCTCGGCCTTTTCCTTCGGCTTGAGCTTGCCGTGCATCAGGCCCACCCGGCGGTCCGGCAGATAGGCTTTTGCGATGTCCTCATAGTAGCTCTTGACGGCGTTCAGGCCGCTGCCGCCCGCGTCCTCGATGGCAGGGCAGACGATATACACCTGTCGTCCGGAATCGATTTCTCTATCAAGGAAGCCGTAGAGGTCGGCCCGCTTTTTGCCGGTGATGCAGCGGGTCTTGACGGGCTTGCGGCCCGGCGGCAGCTCGTCGAGGATGGAGATGTCGAGGTCGCCGTACATCAGCAGCCCCAGCGTCCGGGGGATGGGGGTGGCGCTCATGACCAGCAGGTGGGGATTCGCGGCCTTTTCGGCCAGCAGGCCACGCTGGCGCACACCGAAGCGGTGCTGTTCGTCCACGACGGCCAGACCCAGCCGGGCGAACTCCACGCCCTCGCTGAGGATGGCGTGGGTGCCTACGATGAGGTCGGCCTCGTCGTCCCGGATGGCGGCGAGGGTGGTGCGCCGTGCGGCGGCTTTCATGCCGCCGGTGAGCAGGGCCACCCGCATCCCGAAGGGGGAGAGCAGGCGGTTCAGGTTCTCGGCGTGCTGGCTGGCCAGGATCTCGGTGGGGGCCAGCAGTGCGGCCTGATACCCGGCCCGGATGCAGGCCCAGATGGCCGCAGCAGCCACCAGCGTTTTGCCGCTGCCCACGTCGCCCTGCAAAAGGCGGTTCATGGACGTTTCGCCCGACATGTCGGTCAGGATCTCTTCCACGGCCCGCCGCTGTGCGCCGGTGGGGGAGAAGGGCAGGGACTCCCAGAAAGGGGAGGCGTCGGCCTTCTTCATCGGCGCGCCGGTGGAGGCCGCGCCGTGGTTCTTCATCCGCCCGATGCCCAGCTGTAAGACCAGAAGCTCTTCGTAGATGAGCCGCCGCCGCGCCGCAAAGGCTTCCTCCTCGGTGGCGGGGCAGTGGATGGCCCGGACGGCGTCGGCCTTGGAGAGCAGACGGTATTTTTTCAGCATCTCGGGGGGCAGAGGGTCGGGCAGAAGCTCCGCGTGGGGGAGGAGCTGGCGGACGCACTTGGCGATGGCGCTGCTGGTCAGACCCTCGGTCTGGGGGTAGACGGCCTCGAAAGGCGACGACTTCACCTGCGCGTCGGTGCGCACCTGCGGGTTGACCATCTGGCGGCGGAGCATCCCGCCCGTCACGATGCCCTGAAAATAGTATTCCTGCCCCAGCTCCAGCTTCTGGGCGGCGTATGGATTATTGAACCACGTGATCTCGAGGCTGGATACATCGTCTCCGGCGGTGATGCGCTCCATCCGCCGCCCGCCCGGCAGGATGCGCCCGCCGGGCTTTGCAAACACTTCGGCCTTCACGACGCACTCGGTGTCGGCGGGGGCCTCGGCGATGGAGTAGGGCTTTGAAAAATCCAGATACCGGCGGGGATAGTGACAGAGCAGGTCGCTGAGGGTCAGGATGCCCAGCTTCTCGAACCGCTCGGCAGTCTTGGGGCCGACGCCCTTGAGATAGCGTACCGGGGTGTCCGGCGTGAGGGTGGTGTGAAGTTCGGCAGGCATGGCGCGGCCTCCTTTCAGGGAAAGTGATAGTATGCCCATTGTATCACGGCAGAGGGCAAAAGAAAAGCACCCTGCCGGAGCGGAGCGCATGAATCAGATTGCAAATCGTCGAAAAGTGTGTTATTCTATATTCATGGATGGGTTATTCTGTCCTGAAAGGTGCTGTCTGCAAATGCAGGTGGTCAGACTTCCTCCTGACATCGTCCGGAGGAGGCCAACTTTGTCGTCCTCCGGACATTTTGAGTGATAGTTCATGATGAATGTTTAAGGAGGAGTCTTTATGACGGATCTGAATCTTGTACTTGTACTTCTGGGCCTTCTGGCTACAGTGATCATTGGTGTCATTCAGGTGACATGGATGATCGCGAGGGATGTCTTTCGGGACAAGCCGAGCACAAAACATAATTCCGATAACTGACAAAGAAAATGACCGCCCCAGACTTCCCAACCTGAGCGGTCATTTCTTTGATTTGCTAGGAGGGAGCTGACCATTTTGCAGGACAGCACCTTTCTTGCTTTCATTATATACGTTTTATCGAGGATTGTCAAGCATTCAAACCTTACTGTCTTTCCTGAACAGCCCTTTGAACCCTTCCCAGAGGGAAACGACCCGGGGCCGGGGCAGAAAGTAGTTGACCAGCATGGCACTGACGGCAGTCTTGATGGTGCGCCAGCCCACATGGAGCCGGAAATCTTTGCGCGGGAACTCTGGCATAGGTCTGTATCCTCCTCTAGACTCTTAGCCGTTTCTTTGCTGATTCTTTTAGCATAGCACAGAACGAAGAGGGGAGACAAGCTTTTCTGCATAAGTAGATTATTTAACGAGCGAAACAACAAAAAATCCCGGATGCCTCAGCACCCGGGAATCTTTTGGAGGTGACGACCAGATTTGAACTGGTGGATGAGGGTTTTGCAGACCCTTGCCTTACCACTTGGCCACGTCACCATATTTGGAGCAACTGTTGCTACTCCATTTGGAGCGGCCGACGAGGCTCGAACTCGCTACCTCCACCTTGGCAAGGTGGCGCTCTACCAGATGAGCTACGGCCGC
>ENA-UEQS01000275-UEQS01000275.1-human-gut-metagenome-genome-assembly--contig:-NODE-275-length-40956-cov-8.073363_pt1 | contig 40956 bp, 44 predicted proteins | sample MGYA00242953_ERZ507953 | MGnify/ENA primary metagenome ERZ507953 (study PRJEB26167, sample SAMN06115474) | human gut metagenome | host: Homo sapiens | place: China:Jiangsu | collected 2016-07-06...
AGGTTTTTCGCGTTGCATCGAATTAATCCACATCATCCACCGCTTGTGCGGGTCCCCGTCAATTCCTTTGAGTTTTAATCTTGCGACCGTACTCCCCAGGCGGTCTACTTCACGCGTTAGCTTCGTTACCAAGGTTAAAAAACCCCAACAACCAGTAGACATCGTTTAGGGCGTGGACTACCAGGGTATCTAATCCTGTTTGCTCCCCACGCTTTCGTGCATGAGCGTCAGTCGCATCCCAGGGGGCTGCCTTCGCCATTGGTGTTCTTCCAAATATCTACGCATTTCACTGCTACACTTGGAATTCCACCCCCCTCTGATGAACTCTAGTCCTGCAGTCACAAATGCAATTCCCAGGTTGAGCCCGGGGATTTCACATCTGTCTTACAGAACCGCCTGCGCACGCTTTACGCCCAGTAATTCCGATTAACGCTTGCACCCTACGTATTACCGCGGCTGCTGGCACGTAGTTAGCCGGTGCTTATTCTTAGAGTACCGTCAGCAACACCCTTTATTCGAAGGTGTCTTTTCGTTCTCTACAAAAGTGGTTTACAACCCGAGGGCCTTCATCCCACACGCGGAATAGCTGGATCAGGCTTGCGCCCATTGTCCAAAATTCCCCACTGCTGCCTCCCGTAGGAGTCTGGGCCGTGTCTCAGTCCCAGTGTGGCTGGTCGTCCTCTCAGACCAGCTACCGATCGTCGCCTTGGTGAGCCTTTACCTCACCAACTAGCTAATCGGGCATCGGCCGCTCCAATTGCGCGAGGTCTTGCGATCCCCCGCTTTCACCCTCAGGTCTCATGCGGTATTAGCCACCCTTTCGAGCAGTTATCCCCCACAACAGGACACGTTCCGATGTATTACTCACCCGTGCGCCACTCGCCACCCGGGAGCAAGCTCCCTGTGCTGCCGTTCGACTTGCATGTGTAAAGCATGCCGCCAGCGTTCAATCTGAGCCAGGATCAAACTCTTTAGTTCAATCTCTGTTTGTCGCTCTTCGCCGGAATTGAAAGAGAAGGAATTAACCTTCGTCTTTCGGCTTTCCTTCAAAGCGCGAACTTCGTAAGTTTTTTGAGTGCCTCTGAAAGTCACCCTTGAAACTGCCGATGTTCACACTTATCGGTTCGTTGATCAAATTTTTAAAGAACTCGCCGTTTAAACAGCGTAGGAGTTTGATTCTACAGAACCAATTCCCGTTTGTCAAGTCATTTTCTTGACCGACTTTTCATCCGACCTCCGAAGAAGTCAGGTGGCGTATTATGCACAAGAGTTTTTGAGTTGTCAAGACTCGTCGAAAAAAGTTTTTGAAGGACCTTCATGTTCCGCTATACAGTCACACCGGATCCTCACGCCCACCTGCTGCGCGTCTCGCTCGAGCTGACGCCGCCGCAAGACGCCGTTACACTTCACATGCCTTCCTGGACAAGCGGCAGCTATCTCATTCGCGACTACGCAGGCCGCATCCGCGGCCCCCGCTCCAACACAGGCACACTCGTCCAGACGGACAAGTGCCACTGGACCGTCTCGGGTCTGACACCCGGCGCCACCCTTCGCATCGAATGGGAAGCCTTCACTTATTCTGTAGGCATTCACGACGCTTGGCTCGACGACATCCGCGGCTTCTACAATCCGGCAGCCGTGCTTCTCATCCCCGAAGGCATCGACGCTCCCTGCCTTCTCGACTTTTCCGACTGCCGCTTTGTTCCTCACTGCAGTCTTGAACCCATCGGCACGCACAGTTTTGCAGCCTCCTGCACCCAGGAGCTTCTCGACGCCCCCGTCACCTTCACGTCTGCAAAGGGCGAACACTGCATTCTCAACCTCTCCGTCTGCGGCATTCCCCACACGCTTGTCTTCACCGGCCCCGGCTCCTCCACTCTCAACAAGGACCTCATCCTGCAGGATGCACAAGCCATTCTGAAAACCGTCCTCGACTTCTGGGGCGCCGCCCCCTTCCGTCAGTATCTGTTTCACATCCAAATCGGTCCCCGTCTCTATGGCGGTCTGGAACACGAAGCCTCCTGCGTGCTTCAGACAGACACACTGGCCCTTCCCGGCACCAGCGAATCCTCCCGTCCGAAAGACTATGAGGACTTCCTCACTGTCTTCGCTCACGAATACTTCCATGCCTGGCTGGTGAAGCATCTTCGTCCCGCATCCTTCCTGCCCTACAAGCTCGAGCGCGAATGCCACACCCACGACCTCTGGGTCTTCGAAGGCTTCACCACCTATTACGAGAACGTTCTTCCTTTCAGAGCGGGCGTACTGGACGAAGACAAGCTCCTCTCCCTGACCTCCGCACGCTTCAACCGTGTTCGCGAACGCGAGGGCTTCCACGTCGAGTCCCTGTCAGACGCCAGCTTCAACGCATGGACGCACCTCTACAAGCAGACGCCCGACAGTGCCTACTGTCAGGCCTCCTATTACGGAAAGGGAGCCGTCCTCGCCTTCATGCTTGACGCAGCCCTCCGCAAGGCGGGATTCTCCCTTGATGAAGTGCTGAAGACCTGGTTTCACGAGGCACTTGCCGACCCGCAGGCAAGATCCCTTCCTGACGGCGGCTTCTTTGAACGCATCCCCGTCGCATCCATCGCCGAACGCTTCAAAAAACTCGTCACGTCCTCGGACCGCACCCTTTGGGAGAACGAATGGCGCTGCGCCCTGTCCACCCTCGGGATGTCGGAGGAAGCGGACAAGAACACGCCTGCGTCCAGAATGCACCTCGGCCTTCAGCTTGACGGGCTTCGCGTCCGCTACGCCGAAAGTCGCGGTTCCGCCTATGCGGCCGGTCTCTTCGCAGGCGATGAAATCATTGCCGTGAACGGCCTTCGAGCCGACGCCGCCACCATCGAGCGCATGATTGCTCAGGCCAAGGGCTCAACCGTGCACATTCACTACTTCCGCGAGCACCTGCTGCGAAGCGCCGAAATCGAGATTCCCGTCAATCCTCTTCCCCAACCCGGCACCCTGAAAATGAAAAACCCGACCGAATTCGGCCGGGCATGGATCAGATCGTCCAATCGACAGGCCTGAGGCCATGCTCCGCCAGCCACGTGTTGGCGGCGCCGAAGTGACCACACCCGATGAAAGGCACGGGCGGCCGCAACGCTGAAAGCGGAGACGGATGATTGGCACAGAGGACCAGATGCTTCTCCTCTTCGATGAGAGCGCGCTTGCCCTGAGCGAAATTGCCCCAAAGCATGAAAACGGCATGCGGCGCCGTCTCCGACACGGCCCGAATGATCGAGTCGGTTAGCGTCTCCCAGCCCAGGGAGCGGTGACTAGCAGCCTCTCCTCCCCTCACCGTCAGAATGGCATTCAGAAGGAGCACCCCCTGATGCGCCCAGGACAGAAGCGATCCCTGCTGAGTCACGGACACGCCCAGATCCCTCTGCAACTCCTTCTTGATGTTGCGAAGCGACGGCGGCACCTTGATGCCTGCGGGCACGGAAAAGGAAAGCCCTTCGGCCTGTCCCGGACCGTGATAGGGGTCCTGCCCCAAAATCACGACCCTGACCCCATTCGACGGCGTCTCGTCCATGGCACGGAATACACGAGGCGGATAAACCTGATACCCTGCCGCCACATCCTCGGCCACGCGCTCCACGGCTCGCCTTCCCTTGTCCGTCGCCATGAAGGCCTCAACAAGTTCATGCCACAGAGGATCCGCAGGCAACGTCATGTCCGGCATGACGCCTTCAGAAAACAGGCTCGCCGTCATTGCTTTGCCGAACTCAGGTAGCGGTTTTCAAGCATGTCGGTGCGCATGCGGTAGAGATTGATCCTGCAGGCAAGCGCCGCATTGTTCTCCTGCGTACTGCTTCCCTTGGTCGTATTCTTCACGAAGTCGCATTCGCGCTTGATGAAGTTGTCGAAGGCCTGATTGGCCCTCATGAGCTTGTCCCAACGCGTCCTGTTTCGATTGGGCTTGTCCCAGGCTTTCGCGACAACCGTCACGCGTTCGACCGCATCCTTGTACTCCGCCTGCACAAGCTTGCTCTCCTGCTCCAAGCAGGCGCCGATCTTCACGGCGTCATCACCCGCCTTCTGGTAGCACATGTTGATCTCCACCATGGGAGAGGCAGCGTGCGCCGCAAAGGATGCAGCGGCCAGCACGAGGCCGCAAAGCAAAATTCTCTTCAGATCCATTTCTCTGACGTCGATCCTTCCGGATTCATCCGCGCGGATCGATCAGGATCCGCGCCTTTAACAAATTACAGTCTGCCTGAGGCCACGATCCGCTCGCACACCTTTCTTGCGCTCGGATAGACGCGGGTGAATCCCGCCTCTCGGGCCCAGTCGGCAATGCTTACGCCCTCGTTGTATCCGGTCTCAACCAGAGCCACCGAAACCCCCGCCGCACGGCCCGCCAGCGCATCGTTCCGGCTGTCGCCCACCATGACGGTTTCCGACGCACAGACGTTCATCTCTGTCATGGCTCGAATCAGCATGTCGGGAGCAGGCTTGTTGTTCGGGCAGTCATCACCCGCCACCACCGTGTCAAAGAGACTCTCCAGTCCACGGGACTGGAGGAATTCGACCGTGAGGCTTCTCTGCTTGTTCGTCACAAGCGCCACCCTGATGCCCTTGTCCTTGAGCTGCTCGACGCCCTCGATCACCCCGGGATAGAAAGCCATGTGCCTGCCGCCCGACTCACTCCATGCCTTGAGAAGACGATCGAACAAATCGCGTCCCTGCTCGGATTCGACGGCAATGCCCAGAGCGGCACAGAGACGCTGAACAAGCACGAGGATCCCCCTGCCGATCATGGCGCCCACCGCCTCCTGGGACGGCGCCTTGAGCCCCATGTCCGACAATACGGTGTGAACGCCGTGGTACAACTCAGGAAGAGAGTCCACCAGAGTGCCGTCCAGATCGAACAGAACAGCCTTGACCAGTCGCATTCTTTACTCCAGCGCCGCAACGGCAGCCTTCATTCTGGAGATCACGTCGGCATAACCCGCCGCATTGCCCGCCCCGAAAACAGCGGAGCCGGCAACAAAGGTGTCGGCACCCGCGAGGGCCACTTCGGCAATATTGGCAGGCTTGATGCCGCCATCTACTTCAAGCGCGATGCGACGGCCCGTTTCAGCCTCGTAGCGATCGAGCTTTTCACGCACGGCACGGATCTTGTCGAGCGTCGCGCCGATGAAGCTCTGCCCGCCAAAGCCGGGATTCACGCTCATGAGCAACACCACGTCAATGCGATCGAGCTCATAGTCGAGATAAGTGAGCGGAGTTGCAGGATTAAAGACGAGACCGGACTTCATGCCGTGGTCACGGATGAGCTGCAGGGTGCGGTCGACATGCCTCGACGCCTCGCAATGGAACGTGATGATGTCGGCGCCTGCCTTCGCGAAGGCGGGCACGAGCTCGTCAACGGGCTCGACCATCAGATGCACGTCCACGGGCACCTTGGAGTACGGACGAATTGCCTTGAGCACGAGCGGGCCAACGGTCAGATTCGGAACGTAGTGGTTGTCCATCACGTCGAAGTGGATCCAGTCGGCGCCGCCTTCGACAACGTCGCTCACCTCCTGCCCGAGACGGGCGAAGTCGGCGGAAAGAATGGAAGGGGCAATTCGGCAAAGTCGCATGATTGAAAGTTCCTTCTCCGCATGGAATGCGGGTGACGAATGTTGACAGGGTTCATTGTATAGCGAGAGCCGTCGTCGGACTCAGGGCCCGTCCCGCACCTTTCATTTTTTTCAACCGTCCCTATCTTTTCGCCTAGAATCAACGCACGCGACTCGATCCACCTTCTCTTTCCAGACGACTCAACATGCTCTCCAGACTCATCCGCCTTGCGGCGCCTGCCGCTGCACTGCTCCTTGCCGCCTGCACGACGCCCGAGCCGCCGGTCAAGCCCGTACCGCCCGCTCATCCCGAGGTCGCCTTTGAGGAGAGTTCGTTTGACCGCCTGCCTCAGATTCAGGACCACACCTGGGAGCCTGCACTCGCAGCCTTCCAGCGTTCCTGCGAGGTCATGCAGGCAGGCCCCGTCTGGGAGGACGTCTGTCGAAGTGCGCTCGCGACCGACCCCATCGGCGCCCAGCGCTTCTTCCTTGCGAACTTCACGCCCTGGAAGGTCTTCGTCGCCAATGATGACGCGACGCTCGTTCAGGATACGGGCCTGATGACAGGCTACTACGAGCCCGAGCTGCTCGGCAGCCGCACGCGAAGCGCTCCCTTCACCCATCCGATCTACGGCGTGCCGGACGATCTGCTCGTCATCGATCTTGCCGAACTCTACCCGCAGCTGAAGGAGCTTCGCCTTCGCGGAAAGCTTGAGGGCCGACGCGTCGTGCCCTATGACGACCGCGCAACCATTCAGAAACGCACGGATCTTGCGCCCCGCGCCATCGCCTGGGTGAACGATCCCGTCGACGCCTTCTTTCTCCACATTCAGGGCTCGGGCCGCATCAGGCTCCCCGACGGCACCTTCATGCGCGTGGGCTTTGCCGACCAGAACGGCCGCAAGTACCACTCGATCGGCACCTGGCTCATCCGCGAAGGCCATCTGAAAAGCCACGAGCTTTCCATGCAGCGCATCCGTCGCTGGGCCCGTGAAAATCCTTCTCGTGTTGACGAGGCCCTCGCCCAGAATCCCAGCTACGTCTTCTTTGAAGAACGCAAAGGCTCCCCCGATCTCGGCCCGCTCGGTGCTCAGGGCGTGCCCCTTACGCCTGAAGCGAGCATTGCCGTCGATCTTCGCTACTGGCGCCTCGGCACTCCCTTCATCGTCGACGCCTCTCAGGCCTCCCCCGCTCTGAAGATCGTGCGCCCCGTCATCGCACAGGATACGGGCGGCGCCATTCGCGGCATCATCCGCTTCGACTACTTCTGGGGATTCGGCGACAAGGCCGGCGAGGCTGCTGGCCGCCAGAAGAGCAACACATTCTCCTGGGTGCTCGTACCCAACGGCATGAAGCCCGAGGACATCATGGTCCGCCGCTGACGCCGAAGGGCAGGCCGCAAAGACAAAAAGGGAGGCGTTCGAAACGTCTCCCTTTTTGTCGTCAAAAACTTCGAGGCTTATTCCACCGTCGAGACGAGCTTCTCGAACTGAGAGGCCGCCATGGCGCCCGTCACCCTGTCGCCGCTCTTGAAGAAGAAGGTCGGCGCGCCTGTCACGTTGAGGCGATTGGCCAGCACGAGGTTGCGCTGCAGCATGCTCGTGTCGCAACCCGCCAGAACGGAGTTCGGACGCACATTGTTGCCCATCCATTCATGCCAGGCCTTGGCGCGATCCTTGGCGCAAACGATCTCGCGGGCATTCGTCTCTCCGCGCAGCATCGGCGTGATGAAGGTGTAGACCGTCACGTTGCCCACCTGAGCATAGACCGACTCCATGGCGCGGCAGTAGGTGCAGTTGGCGTCGGAGAAGACGACAACCTCGCGCTCACCCTTGCCGAAGACCTGTTTGACAGCATCCTGAAACGGCCATTCCTTCCAGCGCTCGCGAGACCGCTCGCGAAGACGTTCATTCGTAAGGTTCGTCTGCTTGACCGTATCGATCAGGCTGCCGTAGAGCACGTAGCGCGCCTGATCATCGACATAGAACACCCTGTCCTGAACCACGACCTCCCACATGCCGGGCACGGGCGACTTCTGGACAGCGTCCGCCTTGAGGCCGGTCGTCTGCATGAGCGCATCCTCGACACTCTGGGGCGTTGCTGCAAAGACGGTGACGGCAAGGCCCGCACATAGGGCTACAAACAAACTCTTCTTAAGCATGATGTTCTTCAAGATCTCTTCGTTGATCAATTGTCGGAGCGGGCTGAACCGCCTTCTCGGAGTCTACCCGAACGGCACGCGCCTCAACACTTTCTTTTTGACATCCTTCCGGGTGTGAATACCCGGGTTTCCTCGTATTCGCGTCAAGACGCGAAGAAAAGGACGGTTCCTGCCGCTGACTTGTTGCCAAGTTCACTTGACGGGCGAACTGAGCCTGTCCGGCTCTTCTTCAGCACGTTGAGTGCACCTGCGACGTCCGCGTTTTCAGTGCAGCCGCAAAGTTGGCAACCGAAATGCGCCTGCGCAGGTCGATTTGTTGAACTCGTGTATCCGCACCTGGGACGAGTCTGGCTCGTGTACTTCGGATCGACGAGGATGAGCCGTCCGTCGGCCTTGAACAAGGCCCATTGGATGGCCATCCTCATACCATAGGGCGCAACGCGTGCCAAAGAACGGTTCAAGCCGCTCTTCTGCTTTAGGTTCCTGCCCGGATCCTTAACAGTACCTTCAGCAGACTTGGTCATGTTCTTCAGATTCATAACCTTCCTTTCTGGAAACCGCTCAGGACCGGATTATCCGCGCAGTCCACTGCACCACACGCGCTTCGCCTGCCCTCCCGCATCGAGCAAGTACGCCGTACATACCAAATTTACGGTACAATCCACCTCTTTTACGACCGTACTATTGCCTTTTTCGAAAGGCGGGCATATAATGGTCGTCTAATTTGCGCGGCTGGGTAGCTCAGTTGGTAGAGCAGCGGATTGAAAATCCGCGTGTCGGCGGTTCGATTCCGTCCCCAGCCACCATACTGCAAGAAGCAGACTGTGAAGACGGCCTGCTTTTTTTGTATCCACAGTTTCCCCTTCCCTCCGCCCGGACGGCAAAAACGGACGCGCCTCCCGGCCACGTCCGTTCTCTCAAGGATTCCTCCCCGATTGTCAGCCCGTCATCGGTCGCAATATCGCTCCCAGCCCTTTGCGCGAAGCTGACAGGCAGGACACGTTCCGCAGCCGTAGCCCCACTCATGAACGTGCTCATGATCGCCCAGATAGCAGGTGTGCGTGTCAAGACGGATCAAGTCGACCAGTTCCCTGCCACCAAGCGCTTCCGCTAGCATCCAGGTCTGAGCCTTGTCGAGCCACATGAGGGGTGTCTCAATGACCATCGGCGCATCGAGGCCAAGCGAAAGCGAGACCTGCAGGCTCTTCAATGTGTTGTCGCGGCAGTCGGCATATCCGGAATAGTCGGTTTCGCACATGCCGCCCACGAGCGTTTCAATGCCTCTTCTGTAAGCGAGCGCGGCCGCAAACGTGAAGAACAGAAGGTTCCTTGCGGGCACAAAGGTGTTGGGGATGTTGTTCTCCATGAAGCGAAGCTCCTGTTCGCGCGTCAGCGCGCAGTCGCTGATCTGGCCGAGAAGCCCCATGTCCAGCATGTGGTCCTCGCCGAGCCTCTGCACCCATTCGGGCCTGAAGGCGCGGAGCTTCTCGAGCACGGTCTTCCTGCACTCGAGCTCGACCGCATGGCGCTGACCGTAGTCAAACCCCAGAGTCTCCACCCTCTCGAAGCGCGAGAGAGCCCATGCAAGGCACGTCGTGGAGTCCTGGCCACCGGAAAAGAGAACCATGGCTGCGCCCCTGCGGGCGGGCTGCATTGCATTCGTTTCACTCATGATTGTTGTGCGTTTTTCTTCAAGCTGTCCTTTTCATAAGGCAGGAGTGCGGCCACGCGGCTTCGCACCGCAAGGCATTCACGGACGTGCTGCTCTCCGAGCCACTTGACGAGGCCGTAGGAGAGAGCCGCCGCAGCACCCTGTCCGACAATCGGCACCCAGCGGGCGGTCTTTCCCGCGCACCATCGGCTGCCGAGCTGCTTCGCAATTGTAAGCGCTGCGACGCCCGTCACGGATTTGCCCGCCATCACGGCGCCGACGCCCGAAAGAGCCTCGTAAACCGCCACGCGCTCCTCCATGCCGAGCCTCTCGATCTGATCGGGACTCAGGCAGAAGGCACGGTTGACGGCGTTCATCATGCTCACCAGCACGCCGACATCCACCGCCACATCGAGCCCCGGCAGCGGCACAAGCACGGCGCCTGCGCTCAAAAGCGCGCGCCGCTTCACTTCCTCGCGGGCCCGCCTGGCCGCCAGCGCCAGTTCACCCGCCGCGGGATCCACCCACTCATCACGCATGACGCTCCTCCTGCAAGTGCTTCCTTCTTAAGCTATACACAACGTTGAGCCCTATATAATTCGCGCATTATTAAACATTGTTGCAACTTTTTCGTTGCGCTCCTCTTTCCCATCCCCGACGCGATGCATCTTCTTGCTATAGGTCTCAACCATACTACCGCTCCGGTTTCCGTCCGCGAGCGCGTAGCCTTTGGTCCCGAAGAAATCGCCGAAACCATCGGCCACATGCGCGAGCGGTTCTCCAGCACGCAGATGGGCGGCATTCACGAAGCCGCCATTCTGTCCACCTGCAACCGAACCGAAATCTACTGCGCCGCCGAAGACACGGACGCCGCCAGAGACTCCGTGCTCGGCTTCATCTGCGAACGCAAGAACGTCAGCCGCTCCGAACTCGAGCCTCACATCTATACGTTCACGCAGGAAGAGGCCGCCAAGCACACCTTCCGAGTGGCCTCCGGCCTCGACTCCATGGTGCTCGGCGAAACACAGATCGTCGGTCAGATGAAGAAGGCCGAGAAGATGGCCCGTGACGCACACGGCCTGGGCACGATGCTCAACCATCTTTTCCAGTCCACCTTCACGGTTGCCAAGGAAGTCCGCACCGCCACCGCCATCGGCGCCAACTCCGTGAGTCTCGCGGCCGCCGCTGTGCGCCTGGCGCTTCGTCTCTTCGGCAGCCTCAAGGACGAGCGCGTCCTCTTCGTGGGTGCGGGCGAAATGATCGAGCTCTGCGCAGCCCACTTTGCCGCGCAGCAGCCCAAGTCCATCACGATCGCGAACCGCACGCTCGAGCGCGGTCAGGTTCTCGCACGCACCGTGCACGCCGACGCCATCCGTCTTGCCGACCTGCCCGAGAAGATTGCCGGCTACGACATCATCGTCTCCTGCACGGCCTCCGCCCTGCCGATCATCGGTCTGGGCATGATCGAGCGCGCCATCAATGAACGCAAGCACCGTCCGATGTTCATCGTCGACCTTGCCGTTCCCCGTGACGTCGAGCCCGAGATCGATCGTCTCGACGACGTGTACGTCTACACCGTCGACGACCTCGGCAAGGTGGTCAACCAGGGCATGGCAAGCCGACAGGCCGCCATCACCCAGGCCGAAACCATCATCAGCCTGCGCATGAGCGACTTCGCCGAATGGCTCCGCCAGCGCGAGACCGTCCCCTTCATTCAGTCGCTTCGCGACCGAGCGCACCTTCTTGCCGAAGCCGAGCTCGCGCGCGCCCTGCGCCACCTCCATCACGGCGACAGCCCCGAGGAGGTCCTGCAGATGCTCGCTTACGGCCTCACCAACAAGCTCACGCACGATCCGACGATCCTGCTGCGCAACGGCGAGGGCCTCGACGACGAGGACCGCGATCTCATGGAGCGCCTGCTCAACCGCTTCTACCGCCGTCACGACCGCTGAGGCGGACAACCCTGACACACCAAGAGGAACCTGCGGGTTCCTCTTATTTTTTTGATATTCTTTAGGCCTGAATTCTCCGGCTGCACGACTGCGGCCCACACGCCTTCATCGACAGACAACGCCATCATGATCAACGACAACATGCGTTCCAAACTCCGCCAGCTTGCCCGCCGTCTCGAGGAAATCGACGGCATGCTCGCCGACCCTGCCTGCGCCAGCGACATGTCGAAGTTTCGCGCACTCACGAAGGAGCGTGCCGACATTGAGCCCGTCGTGAAGAAGCATCTCGAGCTCGAGTCCGTCGACATGGACATCAGCACTGCTCAGGGAATGCTTGAGGACCCCGAAATGAAGGCGTTCGCTCAGGAGGAGATTCTGGAGGCCCAGAAGAAACTCGAAGTCATCGAGCACGAGCTTCAGATCCTGCTTCTGCCCAAGGACCCCAACGACAGCCGCAACATCTTCCTTGAAATCCGTGCGGGCACAGGCGGCGACGAGTCCGCCCTCTTTGCGGGCGACCTTCTGCGCATGTACCTGCGCTATGCCGAAGACCACCGCTGGCAGACGGAGATCGTCTCCAAGAACGACAGCGAGCTCGGCGGCTACAAGGAGGTCATTGTCCGCATCATCGGCGAGGGCGCCTATTCCAAGCTCAAGTTCGAGTCCGGCGGTCACCGCGTGCAGCGCGTGCCTGCAACCGAAAGTCAGGGGCGCGTCCACACGTCCGCATGCACCGTCGCCGTTCTGCCCGAGCTTGATGAAATCGGCGAAGTGAACCTCAACCCAGCCGACCTTCGCATCGACGTCTTCCGTGCCTCGGGCGCCGGCGGCCAGCACGTTCAGAAGACGGACTCAGCCGTCCGAATCACCCACCTGCCCACGGGCATGGTCGTCGAGTGTCAGGACGAGCGAAGCCAGACCCAGAACAAGGCGCGCGCCATGGCCGTCCTTGCCTCCCGCCTCCATGCCGCCCAGGTGGCCGAGCAGCAGGCCAAGGAGGCGAGCGAGCGCAAGAGCCTGATCGGCTCGGGGGACCGCTCCGAAAGAATCCGCACGTACAATTACCCTCAGGGCCGCGTGACCGACCACCGCATCAACCTCACGCTCTATCGCCTTGAGGCTATCATGAACGGTGATCTCGAGGAGATCATCACGGCTCTGACCACACAGCACCAGGCGGAGCAGCTCGCCGCGCTGGCCTAACAAAGTACGTATCGCGTCATGAACGAAGTCAAGCTCAACACCATCCGCGCCCTGATCGGCGAAGCGACCCCCAAGATCGGGCGCTTCGAGGCGATGATCCTTCTCGCCCACATTCTGGGCAAGCCCAAGGAATATCTGATCGCCCACGATGACGAAGAGCTTCCCGACACCACGCTCATGACGTTCGACGTCTACGTTTCCATGCGCCTTGACGGCGTGCCCGTCGCCTACCTTACCGGCCGTCAGGAGTTCTTCGGCCGTTACTTCACGGTCGACCACAACGTTCTCATTCCGCGTCCCGACACGGAGGTCCTCATTGAGCAGGCCCTGATCGTCGCCCCCGAAAAGCCCGAGATCCTCGACATGGGCACGGGCAGCGGCTGCATTGCCGTGACGCTCGCCAAGGAGTGCCCCGGGGCGCGCGTGACCGCCACGGACGTCTCCGAAGAGGCTCTCGCCATTGCCCGCGGCAACGCCGAGGCGCTGGGCGCCGAAGTCGAATTCCGCAAAGGCTCCTGGTGGGAGGCCGTCCCCGAAGGCGCACGCTACGATCTCATCGTGAGCAATCCCCCCTACATCCGCAGCGACGACGAGCATCTGCCCGCCCTTCGTCATGAACCTCAGGGAGCCCTGACCGACAGTGGAAACGGCCTCTCCTGCCTCGAGGAAATCGCAGCCCATGCGATGAGCCACCTCCGCCACGGCGGCTGGCTTCTCGTCGAGCACGGCTGGGACCAGGCCCCCGACGTCGCCGCACTCTTCCGCTCCGTCGGTCTAGCAGCGGTCCGAACCGTCCGCGACTACGGCGGAAACGACAGGGTGACGATGGGACGAAAGGCCGACGACTGAGTCAGGTCGACCGCGATTCAAGGCTCCGCACAAACAAGCGGGGCCTTTCTTGTGTCGGCCCTTGGGCAAAAGAAATCCCGCACCGCCTGAGACGGTACGGGATCCGAATTTGGTGCCTTATCTGCATATAAGATCGTTGCACCGCAACGGGTTTAAGAGAAACAGGCTATTTGGGTACGGTGTTTGGTACGGTACGGCGCGCGTCACCCTCCGAAAACGGCACGAAACCAGGGGTTTTCCTCTAAGGCCGTATCAAGGTCTTGGAGAGGCGGCATTGCCAAGAGAAGGCAACCACGATAGGCCACCGTCTCCTACAGGCACCCCTTCATTGTGAGTTGCTTTGCACCCGGCACCCGCATCATGCTCCGGCCCCACCCTCTTGCCGATACATAAAAAATACCTCTCAGCTATCAAGCCGAGAGGCGCCACTTTTTACCCCTTACACCCTAGGTCTTTGTCATTTTTTTCGGTTTATCCGGTTTATCGGTTTAGAAGCCTGTGCCACAGGCGTTTCGGGGACACCCTCTGTTTTTCGACCGGTTTATCGGGTTTTCAGACTGTGCCGCAGGCGTTTCTACACCCCTCCTCATAGCTTTTTTGCGCATTTCATAAACCGCACCCTTTGAAAAATAGGTTTCAGCTAGGAAATCCGCCACCTTCGCCGAGTATGAACCCTCACGAATAAAAATGTACCTTCCGTGGATAGGAATACCAAGAAAGGTATCAGCACTGCCGTTATGCTGGAATTTTCGGCCATTGTTGGAAAGCAAATAGCCCATAGTCATCATTGCCCGCCCGATTTCCGCAGCATTCCGGCCGCACGCCTTTTTCCATCCTTCGCCCGTCATGAGCACCAGCGCGGGAGCCCCGCGCCCCTCCCCGCCATCTACCGGCATATCTGAGACCACATCCCCATAGAATGGCGTTGTGTATTTGGCCTCAGTCCTGACGCCGTCCGGCAGGTGGTAGGAGAAGTTCTCCGGATAGGAGTCAATGAGCTGGAAGGGTATTTCACAAAGACGCAAGGCCCGATCCTCGCTCGTTTCAAAGTCCGCAAGGAATGACCGGAAGCATGCGGCCGCATACTGTGACGCCTCGCCCTGATTCCACGGAAGGACGCCGAAAGCCGCAGCCAGCTCCCCGGCGGCCGCCACAAGCGCAAAGCGTTTTGCTACTCGCCGGGTTTGAGAGGAAAGGACATCCGCCCCATTGGCATCAATCCACTCTTTCATCATTCGACGCAACTCCTCGGACATGCGCTCGGCCCCGCCGAGAGACTGGACGCGCTCCACCAACCTAGCTAGGAAAGCCGGGCCTGCCGTGCCATAGATGCGGGCCGCATTGTGTGCGAACGACTCCGCCAACGCCTCCGGCGTCATGCCCTGCGGAACAGTGTCAAACACGCCGAAGGCGCCTCCCTCCGGCACTGCCGGAATGTTCGCCATTCTGACATTAGCCCCAGTGGCAACCTCTTTGCCATATTGAGCCGCAAGCTCATCGGCCGTCAGCTCCCCGGTACTCGCGTAAAGCGTGCGCCACGTCAGCGGCTTTTGAGCCTTTAGACCGCGCGTTTGTCTGCGCTTTCCTGCGCCGTTGGCAAGCATGTACAACGCCTGCTCCACGCTTCTCTCGGCCTGTTTCAGCTCATCAAGGATCAACGGCAAATCGGTATGGGCGGCTGCCACGGCTTCCAAGCCGTTATCGGTAGACCTCCACGAAGCCAGTTCCCCGCAGCCCTCCACGGCCTGCGCCCACACGGAGCACAACGCCTTCATTGCCGTTGATTTGCCTTGAGAGGATTTCCCCACGAAGTGAAAGCCGCCGCTGCCCTCATCCGTGAAGGCCAGCAACGGGGCCGCAAACGCTATGCAGATAGCGAAGGCAATACGGGACGAATGCCGGGCATCCATGCCAATGGTTGCTTTCCACTCCTCAAGCGTCCCCGCCTGCGAATACATGGGCGCTCCGGTATCGTCGCCCGGCGGCTCCACCTTCACGCCGTCAGAAGGAATGCCGACGGCCCCGGCAGGCAGAACAAACACGCCTCCCCGCTCGAACCATCCGTAAGAATCGGCGGCCGTGAATTGCTCCCTCACAGGCGCGTTCAACAGGAAGTCAACCAGCTGCGCATTGCCGCCCTGTTGAGTCACGCTATAGAGCGGCAAGCCGTCATCTAGAAGGCGCTTGCAGACCGCCCCGGGATTGCCGCCAATGTCCGATAGGTCAAGCATGATCCTATGCATGATGCCGCGCCTATCCTTGAATCGGACTAAACGCTTGAAGCCCTTCCCGTCACGATTGCACCCTTCGGACACGACTTCAATCCACCCGCAGACCGGGGCCGGGGCCTTATCGCCAATGGCCGCCCTCAGACCGCCGGAGCCGGCGAAAAACGTAGTTCCCTTCGGAGAGGTAAAAAAACGCTCCCCCGTCACAGGATCAATGCTCCAGCCAGGTACAATGTCATCAACAGGAATTGGAAATTTTTCCGCTTCGCAGGCCGCATTCTTCTGAGTGTCGGCCTGATTTTTTTCGATCAGCATCACGGCAAATCCCCCGTAGCTATGTAGTAATCATTCCAATCGGTTGGAGCCTTATCCGTCCCCGTCCTTTCCTTGAATGCCTCCAACAATTCGCCGGAGAAGGCCGGAAGCTCAAGCCTGCCGCCGCACGCTTCGACCGCCTCCCGGGCATCCGTCTCACCATCGCCCACATCAGAGAAAACGACAAATTGCCGTCCGGGGCAATGCCGGGCAAACCATCCGGCAACGCGCGGCATGTTCCCGCAGCTCATAGCAGCCACGCATGGAATGCCCCTCACAAGATCAATGCTTAACGCCGTGGCCACGCCCTCAGCAATGCCGATAGTCATGGACTCCCCAATGAGGCGGGTAGACCACCACGCCCCGGCCGTCGGAGCCTTCGGAAGAAAGGACTTGTGCCCGGCTGCGTCTATAAATTCGAGCGTTCCTAGTTGGCCGTTATTCCACATGGGCACCACCAGCACGCGGTCCGTCATCGGGTGCCATTCAGGGGAGCGGTATCCAATGCGCTGGAAGCCGAAGGCAGTGCGATACCCCCTATCGGCTAGAACGGCATTAGCTACAGCTACATCAGCCTCATACATGGGCCCGACGGGCCTCACACGCTTTCGCGTCAGGTAGGGATGATCGTCAACACGGGCCGAAGCCTTAAGGATCAATTCCGCCGTGTAGCGGCCTTCATCGGCCCGCGCCTTCTCGGCCTCAGCTTCATCCGCCTCGGCAATCTCTCGTTGGTACTGGAGACGCCGTTTCTCAATCGCCGAAAGGCGCTGCCCGGCATCCTCTCGCCATACGGCCATCATGGATGTTTTGAAATTGAACACCCGGCCGCCGCGTCCGTCACTGTGAAAACTCACACGACCGGCGTCATTGCGGCCGCCTCCCAGCACGCTTGCCGGGATGTAGTGGCCCCCGCTTCTCGCGTTCGGAAGGCGGGAGGCGTCGACCTCCACGGCCTGCGCCGCTTCAGCCAATGACGGGAAGAAAAATCCCGTCCCGCCTACCCGGTCAAAATGTCCGGAATGGTTAATCATGGTTCCCCTCCTTTTGGCGTTCGGATTCTTCCCAGCGGCTCAAGCGTTCGATCGTCTTGATCTCGACCGCCTCATCAATGGCCGCCATGATCGTGGCAATGAGTTCCCGAGCGTCATTTACGCCATGAGGATCAAACACAGCCAACCGAATGAGTTCACGGTCGGCCATGTTCAGCGCATAGGACTTTTCGCGCAAGACACTTTCCTCATACCGTTGATACTCAGTCACCAACGCACCATGTACGTTTTCAGTGGATACACTTCGGTCTTTGATAGGACTCATATCAGCCCTCCTTTCCGCTTTTAGCTTCGGCAGACTTGTCAGAAGCCGCCGCAAGCAAGCCCATCAAATCGGAGACGGCGAAAACCGTCCGAGATACGTCCGAGTCATCCGCAAAGACGGAACTGCTAGGGGAGTCATTGCGTACAGCGAGATAATCTGAGACGACTCTTAGAATCGCCGCCAAATCTTGAACTCCCGTAGAAAGCTCATCGTCTAGACCAGCAACGCGCCTGCGATCATTGGACGCCATTACGTCCACAACGTGACAAAAGACGCCACGATTCGTCATAGACGTACCAGCGAGATAGTCGGAGGATTTGAACGAGATACGATCAGCCATGACGCGCCTCCTTCAGGTTTTGACCGGCGGGAAGGCTTTCAACCTCACGGCAGAAGGCGATCAGTTCGGCCAGATAGTCGGAGACCCAGGCGCGCAGCTCGGCACGGGCAGCAGCGGACGGCAGGAAGGCAGCCGCACGGTATGCGGCCTGAGCGCGCTGTAGCAGGCCCTCGGCGCCATCGGCCACATCGGTAAAGGTGTTGACCTGCAGACGCTCCTCGGCGCGCTTGTGGCACGACTGGACGGGCAGGAAAGTAGGTTCAGGTATGGAGGGGAATGCCGTGGATACATTACGGCTTAGAGTTCGCATCATGGCGGATGCTCCTAACACAGGTTTTAGAACTGCGCTCCCTTTCCACGGGGAGGGCAGGCCGTGCGGGGTGGAAATACCGCGTGTTAGGAGACGGCAGGCCCGGAGGCCTCCCGCACGGCTACCCGTCAAAAACTGGGGATACAATGCGCCCAAGAGTGCGGACGCAATAACGCCATGATTGCTACTACCGCCAAAAGAAAAGCCGCGCATCAAACGAGGCCCGGCGATAGTTCGCCTAACACAATAAAGCAGGTTTCCACGCCTGCCCTCATTCTTGCGAACGAGTACGGACAGGATAGCACGCCAACGGCCCATTGCACAAGGCGCCGATGCCCGGCTATTCTTCACGTTCAGGCCGTCTACCAGAGCACCGTTGCTTTCCTTGTCGGCAAACTCAGAAGCTACGGCACTCCTCACGGCCTGACCTTTTTCGTGTCTCAGCATTGCCCGCCCTCCACAACGCGCCTCACGACGCCGAAGAAACGGGGCAGGCGGCCACGATGCTCACGCCAATACATGAACGCGGCCAGCGCCACAGAGTCCACGCGATAGGTCAGGCAGCGCCCGCCGAAGCCGCCTCGGGTAGTCTCCTCAACCAGTTCGGCATGATCCTCAGCATCAGGCATGACCTCAAGGAAGCGAGAGAAGGATTTGCGCAGCGCCGACGGCGGCAGCTTAAGAGCGTGCGCCACCTCGGAGAGGGAGACCGGGTATTTGCATTCACTCATGCCATGCCCTCCATCAGAGCACGCGGACGGGAATCCATCCACGCGGCCAGCTCATCGGAGCGCCATGCCGTGCAAGTCGCACCCAGCTTCACGGGCTTAGGAAAGTCCGGATCATTGCGGGAGTATTCGTAGACCGTCGTTTTGGAAAGGCCGGTGATTTCGCAAACCATGCGAAGCCGGAGATAAAAGAAGGGAAATCCCGCCTTCTCCGAATGCTGCGCCGGTTGACCTTGGTCAAGGCCGTTAACCTCGTTTTTCTTTTCTTCAGTAGGCTTTTTCTTTGCCATCGTTTTGACTCCTTAGAGCGTTTCGAACCGCGCAACCCTGCGCCGTCCACAAGGCACACATTACGGAATCAAAACACGAAATAAAATACCCGACCCCTTTAAATGCCTCTCACCATTAACCCCGTCAAATACTCCCCACCATTCGCCCAATCTTCAAAAACCCCCTACTACTCAGGGTAAAAAATAGGGACTCCCTTTTAAGAAATCCCTATTTCATCATCAGAAATTATTTTTTCGTATCGCGGTTAGTATTATCGCCCCATCGACTACCTTTGCACCCCTTGTTTTCGGTCGTCGGCAAGAATAACAATCGCACCCCAACCCATTGCGCTTGAGATAGTCTCCCGCCTACACCCTTTCCCCAGCCATTGCGCCTTGCTTTCGCATCCAACGCATCAAGCACACATTGGGCCTCAGTGGGGTAATCCGGATTGGGCGATTTCCTTCGCTCCGGCGGGCGCTTCAAATAGTCCGCCAACACGTCCAACACGTCACGAGTAGCAGCGCCGAAGTCAATTGCTGCCGAAAGATCAGCATCAGGAGTTGCTTTAACGCTCTCGGGCGTTTCAATGGCCGGCGGCGCGTCAAGACTCACAAACTCGTCACAAGGATCATCATCAAAAGGAGGTGGAAAATCATCCGGATCAAAACCACATCCCCACGGCGGGCAATCAGCTTCGGGCGGGTTCTCGGCTCTCCGGGCTTGCACGACTTGCTCCTTTTTTTTCATTTCTGTCGCAAGCCTTAAAACAGGAAACAAGGCTTCTAACAAATCGGCGTCAAGATCCTCCACAACATCCCTGAAATCACCCTTCACCATCCCAAGGGCCTCTTGTTGCGCGCTATGGAAAATGCCAAAGCATGGAAGGTTTATGCCTCGTTCAGTATTCGGAAAAATCTTTTCTTCCGCAATGCGGAAAAAAACCGCAGCCGGGAATGTCATTTCTTCAAAAACAGTAAACGGAATGCCGCTTTCTTTGGTTTCTGATATTGGCGGAACGTACCGACGCACTTCTCCCATCAAGGAAAGAGTCACCGCGCGGACGCCTTCAATGGTGCAAACGTGCGCCGCATCCAAGAAAATCCTTACTACGGCATCATAATCATCGAAATACGGAGAACTCGACGTCTCCCATAGTCGCTTCGCCGCCATTGAGTCAGGATCGATCCCCAGAACCAAACAGGCGGCCTCTCGAACTGCCCAACGTCCTTTTTCAATCCAAGCGATAGCCTTCGATTTCCTCAACAGATAATCCGATTTCTCTGCGTCGCTCCAAAATTGGCTCCCTGCGGAAAGCATCGCCATTCGCCCCTTTGTCCCGCCGCAAGGAAAGGTAGAGCGACGCCGCCGACTCGCGGGACGATGTTCGCCGACACGACAGACTAGCTACTTCCTGCCGTTGCGTCGCTCATTCCCTTTATCCTAGCGCAAAGCGTTCGAGGGCGTTCGGCACCGTTCTTTCTGCTCAAAACTATGGTAACGAAATGCCTCTAAAAATATCTCTATCAACTAACCAACCCGAGGGCTCGGCGCCTCACGCCGCAGCCAACGGCACCGAAGTACCTACCAACCGAAAGCGTTAGAGATAACGTTGCGCATCGACGCCGGCAACTGTTCACAATCACCGACGGGTTACATTCATGAACGCATCAAGCGCGGCTAGTAATCCGTTGGAGCTCAACAGGAAAGCACACTCACTCCTGTTCACAAGGCTGTAAAGTAAAGTGTTAGTTGACACCATTTTGAAGGCTATAACTAGACCGATAGCGGGGCTCGCTAGACCCGCGACATCCAACCCCCTCTCCCAGTACCTTGACCGCCATGAGCCGCTTTTTCTCAGCCGTCGGCAGCGCCTTGTCTTTGTTTTGGCGCTGTGCAGAATCTCTAGTCCACTTTCTTCAACAGCTCCTAGCCTCAGCCTTCGGCCTGATGATGTTGCTCATCTTCGCCTGTGTTCTCTATCTCCTTCTGTCTGCATTATTGGGGGCATGACACTTTCGCTCAATTCTGATCGAAACTCGCAATAAAAAAGGAGGCGGACTCTCATCCACCCCCTCATCGTTACCGAGTAGCCCGCCGAGCGCCCCTGAACGTTGAAGGCGTTTGCAAAAGGAGGGACACCCGGCAGGCTTATTCGTTACTTCCCCATGATGAATTCGATCAATTTATCGAACTTTCCCTGCTCCATTGAAGCCAGCTTCTGTAGATTTTTGTTCCGACGTTCTTGCTCAGCTTTCTCTGCAGCTTGTCTTTTAGCCTCCTCTTCTGCGGCCTGACGTTCCGCCGCTTCCTTTGCCAAGCGTTCCATCTTCGCCTTGTAGCCCTCACCGGCAGCCGTCACGTACTCTCCGCGTGCATTCACACAACGCCTCAGCGCTTTCCCGTCAAAAGCGTACAACGCTTTTTTGGATCGGTTTTCATACACAAACACGCCATCCGGAACAGGGAAAGGAGGATCATCGACCTTTTGAAGCCAATTCGCCGAAAACAGGTATCCATTTTCGGAAACGTCTCTCGCGAAAAAAGCGCTTACATCTACACCGTTTTTTTCGATCAGGGCTTTCGGGATATCAATTTGATCCACCCCCAGATCAAGCAAAACGCAGAACGCTTTCTGAATATCAAGAGGGCTCAGGCCTGCGCCTCCAATCTTCACCTGCTCGACCTTGCCGGCGTCGACATTGAAGCGAACTACCTTTTCATCGGCAACCCTTGCCCAACATTCGTAAGCGCGTTCCTGTTTTCCCTCTTGGCTTTTGTCGTACATCTTTTGCACCTCATAACGTCATCAACAACAGGCGAACGATATCTAAAAAGTCCTTATTTATCAAGTAGCTATGGCAACCACAAGGGTGTGCGAATACGTTCCGCTACGTCCGCATTAGTTCAGCAACGTTCGGACTATCGTTTTCCCTAAACGCTTCATCGTCCGCCGCATGAACGAGAAAGACTAGCCGGGAGGCGTGCTCATGGGCAATAGGTTAAGGCTTCCTAGGTATAGATATAGATATGTATTGATTATTCTCTCTCTTATTATTTATTACTTCTCCAACCATCCTAAACCACTCCTAAACCGCACCTAAACCGAACCCGCTCCCCGTCTTTCCCTGTCCCACAGTGTCACCAACCGAAAAGGCCAAAATAAACCGTCTTTTCGCGCACTTCCGGCCTCGGCTCAAACCACCGGCAACAAAAAGCCCCACGCCGAAGCGCAGGGCCATACCGTAGGAGCTAGCCGGGAGCGCGTCCCCGCTCAATCCTCAACCGTTCTCGCATTCGGAGAAACAAAACTTCCCCCACGCATCTAGCACCTTCCTTTTGTGAGGCAAATCCTCTGACCTGTCGTAGGCGCTTTTCAGCCGGGGATCAACGTCATGATGCAAGATCAACGCCACGGCGCGTTCATCCTGTCGCGTACCATGCGCCCACGTCTCGAATGTGGCCCGGCTTATGGCGTGCTGCACAGCAATGACGGGCTTCCCTTTGTCCTTTGTTTGCTTGCGATCAATCCACCCCTCTCGGCCTTCCGCTACCTCTTTGGAGTGAAGCCGTTGGATCAAAACGTTCATCGTCATGTTGCTCAATGGTGCCCCATTGTTGCGATAGGAGCCGAACACATAGGGAGAATCCAAACAAAGAGAAAACTCCCTTTGGTGCTGGATGATCCTTTGCGCCTCGGCACTGAGCGGGATTAGGTGTTGACCGTTCGCCGTCACCTTCATGTCGATTGCGTCAATGCTCCACAACTGCCCGTCCTCCGAGATTTGATCCCAGCGCATAGAACGGACATTATTGGAGCGCGTGCAGGTCAAGATAGCAAACGCGGTACACAAAGCCGACGTGCTCCCCAGCGCCATGAGCGCCTTGATTAGCTGCGGGAGTTGGTCGGGATCAAGCGCCGGAAAGTGCTCCTCCTTTTTTCGTTTACTCTCGGCAGGGAGCAGCGGTGTAAGCCATTGGCTAGCCGCCGGATTGATCCCGCGCGGACGGCATTTTTTTACGGTCATTGCCCAATGAAAAAGGCCGCGAAGGTGCGAACAGACGGTTTCACACGTAGCACGCTTGGAACACCATATCGGCTCGATTGCCTTCACGACATCCTCCGGTTCACACGAGGCCACCGGCACGCCCAGCAGTAAGGCGGCATTTTGTCGGATGCGCTTTCCTTCCTTATGAGCAACGGCCTCGGCTTGCGCATGAATACCCTTGCCCCATGTGCCATGGGCTACTTTGTAGGCCAGCCATTCATCTAGAACGTCCCCAACGGTTAATGCCTGAAGGCGCGCAACCTCCGCCGCTTTCTTTTCAGTCTTTGCCCTCGCCTTCGCTTCCTTCACCGGATTGACTCCGGCAAGCAAACTAGCCTTAAACTCCGCCGCCCTTGCCCGCGCCGCGTGCAACCCCATCTCCGGATAGGTGCCGACAGTCAACTTTGTTTCCTTGCCTTTGCACTCAGTGCGAAGAATCCACGCGCACCCGGAGCCCGTAGCACTCGCCCACACTCTCAGAGCGAGGCCCGGGACGCCGCCGACAGCGTGCACGCCGGGTATCTTGGAAATCTTCTCAACCTCTTTGACGCCCAGCGCCTTTACCACTCGTGCCATTGCTCAACCTCTTGAAGAATCCGTACCAAGTTTCGGGAGTAGTTGCGTTTGGTACGGTGCTTTGTCCGGCAAACGTGTTTGGTACGATGTTTGGTACGGTAAAGCATCGGTCTTTACAGGTCAAGCGCGAACGCAGGCGAACAAGTAAACAAGCAAAAAAGCCCGAAAACCCTTGTGCCAAAAGAAAAACCCGCACCGTGGCGAACGGTGCGGGTCTAGTGTTTGGTGCCCCTTATCTGACTCGAACAGATGACCTACCGCTTACAAGGCGGTTGCTCTACCAACTGAGCTAAAGAGGCTTGAAAAGCATTTGATTATAGCATTTCCTGCTTTCCGAGCATCACTTTACGCGCATCGGGCGGCGAACGCCGGGGGCGGGCTGTGCAGGCGCCTCCTCGGGCTCCTCGACGGGCGTCTCCGTCACTTCGAAATGAAGGGCGAACTGCTGGCACTCGAGAGGCGTCACGGCGATGATGCGGTTGAGCGGCACAAGCACATCGAAGATCTCGTTGTTCTCACCGAAGCGGGCCTGAAAGGTGAGCTCGGTGTCCGAAATGGCAAGCCTGTTCACGGCCTCGTCCGTGAGGTCGAAGATGATGCGGCCGTCGCGCACGTATTCCTGCGGTACGCGGCAGGCATGATCCACCGCCACCATGACGTAGGGCGTCGTACCCGTATCGCGGCAGTAGTCGAGAACCGCATTGATCAGATACGGCTTCATCGGCCTCGGTTCCGTCGTCTGAGTGGTCATTTGAAGGATGCCTCCAAAAAGAAGTGCGAGATCAAAGCAAAACGGCCGGCGGCACTAGGGGCCGGCGGCCGTTCCCCTGAGAATCGGGGCGCGCCGGGAGCCTTTGCCTCCCGGCAGTGCCTCAGCCGATCAGCGGCGCATCACGCGCTCGGACGGCGTCATCGAGTCGATGAAGGCAGGGCGCGAGAAGAGGCGTTCGCCGTAGGTCATCAGCGGCGCGGCGCTGCGCGGCAGCTCGATGCCGTAGTGGGACAGGCGCCAGAGCACCGGAGCGAGCATGATGTCGAGCAACGAGAACTCTTCGCCAAGCAGGTACATGCCGTTCGTCAGACGGCTGCCGATGACGGAAAGCTGGTCGTGCAGCTTGTGGCGGGCATTGTCGTGCATCTCTTCGCTCAGAGTACGGTTCTCAAGAATGCGGACCTGGGAGAATATCTCGCGGTTGAGAATGTAGAGGAAGAGACGGGCGCGGGCGCGGTGCATCGGATCAGGCGGCATCAGCTGCGGATGCGGGAAGCGGTCGTCGATGTACATGTTGATCACTTCGGCCTGGTAAAGCGTCAGCTCACGTTCGCGAAGGATCGGCACTTCACCGTAAGGATTGAGGGAACTGACATCGATCGGCTGGAACATGTCAATATCCTGAATCTCGAACTCGCAGCCCTTTTCGAAAAGCACGAAGCGGCAGCTGTGAGAGAACGGGCAGGTCATGCCCGAGTAAAGCACCATCATAAGATCTTATCCTTTGAACACACTGTCGATGCGCTCTTCGAGAATCGAAGAGCACTGGATTTTTCATTTTAGCGGAAGCGCCCACTCTTTTCTACTTGTATTGATTTTGCATCTTTATATTCGACTGTCACCCTAGTCATTAGGAGAAATGTAACCGGATTTCAAGCAGGAAGGTCAGACCGGATTTTCGTCATCAAACCAGAAAATCTCGAGTTCGGGCCACAGGTTCTTGATATGCCTGCCGAGGGCGCGGATGCCGAGCGTTTCGGTCGCGTGATGGCCGCAGGCGAGGTAGAGGATGCCGTTCTCCCTTGCCTCGTAGGTCGTGCGCTCGGAGATCTCGCCCGAGATGTAGACGTCGCAGCCGAGAGAGGCGGCCTCGACGAGCTCGTCCTGCGCTGCTCCCGAACACCAGCCCACGCGGCGGACCTCGGCGCCGGCCTCGCCCACGCGCACGCGAATGCCCCCGAACGCTGCGGCGACGCGCTCGACGAAAGCCTCGACGGGCACGGAACCGTCCTTCGGGCGGCCCACGCAAAGAAGTTCGAGGCTCCCCGCCCTCTGCTCGATCTCGAGTCCGAGCACCCTCGCGATCTCGGCGTTGTTGCCGACCTCCTCATGCGCATCAAGAGGCAGGTGATAGGCGATGAGATTGATGTCGTTCTTCAGGAGCGCCTTGAGGCGGCGCTGCTTCATGCCGACCACTTCGGAGCGCTCGCCCTTCCAGAACCAACCATGGTGCACGAGAATGCAGTCCGCCCCCATGCTGCAGGCATGGTCGATGAGCGCCTGGCTTGCGCTGACGCCAAGCACGATGCGATGAATTTCGGGCTTTCCCTCGACCTGAAGGCCGTTCGGAGCGTAGTCTTTGAATGACGCCGCGTTAAGATAAGCGTTCAAATGTTCAATCAGGGCTTGAGTCTGCATAATGATCTACTCCCATTTGCTGTTCCTGAGCCTTCCGCTCGGAGGTTCCGTTCGATGATCCGCAAGCTGTGGCTCATTTTTGCACAAGCCGTCACCGTGTCGGCGGGCATTGCGGTCGGTCTCATCACCGTCACGGACTGGCGTCCGTTCGCGCCTGCACAGGAGGCCGTGCACATTCCCGACTTCAGCGGCGCCGTCGAACGTGCGGCTCCCGCCGTCGTCACTATTTTTGCACGGCATGCCACCCCGGGAAAGCGTGCCGAGCAGATCGGCACCAACTGGAACAGCTTTCCTGAAGAGGACTTCAACACGCTCGGCAGCGGCGTCCTCGTCTCGTCCGACGGCTTCGTGCTCACGAACTACCACGTCGTCGCTTCGATCCAGGGACTCTATGTCGGCTTGCCCGACAGCGGACAGGCTGAAGCCGTGCTGGTAGGCAGCGACCCCGAAACCGACCTTGCCCTCATCAAGATTTCCGGCGAGAGCGACCTGCCCTTCATCGGTCTCGGCGACACCTCGAAGCTCAAGGTCGGCCAGTCCGTGCTTGCCATCGGGAACCCCTTCGACGTCGGCCAGACGGTCACCTCGGGCATCATTTCGGCCCTTGGGCGCCACGGGCTCGGCCTCAACAGCTATGAGGACTTCATCCAGACGGACGCCGCCATCAACCAGGGCAATTCGGGCGGCGCGCTCGTCAACACCGAGGGCGAGCTCATCGGCATCAACACGGCCATCTTTTCGCCCGAGCAGTCGGACGGCTTCATCGGCATCGGCTTTGCGATTCCGAGCTCGATCATCAGCCGCGTGCTTCCGAGCCTCATGGAGGGCAAAACCGTTGAACGCGGCTATCTTGGCTTCGTGCCCCGCCAGCTCTCGCGTGAATTCGCCATGGACCTCGGTCTCACCGTCACCCGAGGCGTGATGGTGAGTCATGTGCTCGGCAAGAGCCCCGCAGGCAGGGCGGGCCTTCGTGCATTCGACATCGTAAAGAGCCTCAACGGCGAGGAGATCCTCGGCGTCAACCGCCTCCAGCAGCTCATCGCCCGCCTCAAGCCGGGCGAACCCGCCGAGCTGACGGTGGTGCGAGGCGCGCAGACCCTCACGCTGACCGTGACGCCAACCGCCCGTCCGAAGAACGCGCGCGAACGCGAGAAGGCAGGCCCCGCCGCGATCAACACGATCTGACGAATCCAAGGCCCAAAGAAAAAAGCGCATCCCTCTGGGAATGCGCTTTTTTTCATGCATGAGCCGGAAGCTTACTCCTCGTCCTCATCATCCTTGGGCATGCCGTCGATCTCGTCCTGCGACTTTCCGAAGAACTTCACGAGCCAGATGCCGGCCTGGAAGAGGATCACGAGCGGAAGAGCGAGAAGCAGCTGCGAGAGCACGTCGGGCGGCGTGAAGATGGCGGCGATCACGAAGGCGCCGACGATCACGAAGGGACGGGCCTTCACGAGCTTTTCGTAGCTGGCGAGCCCGACGTGATTGAGCACCATCACGACGATCGGCACTTCAAACGTGAGACCGAAGGCGACGAACATCGTCAGCACAAAGCTGAAGTAGGAGTCGATGTCAGGCGCGAAGTTGACGCTGTCGGGCGAGAAGCCTGCGATGAACTGGAACACCATGCGGAACACGATGAAGTAGCAGTAGGCCATGCCCACGGCGAACATCACGATCGAGGAGACCAGAATCGGAAGCGCGAGGCGCTTCTCGCGCCTGTAGAGCGCCGGCGCCACATACGCCCACAGCTGATAGAGCACGTACGGCAGCGCGATGAGGAACGCCACGAAGAGCGTCACCTTGAGCGGCACCATGAACGGCGCCACCACGCCCGTGGCCAGAAGCTTCACGCCCTGAGGCAGGGCGACCATGAGCGGCTGGCTCAGGAAGTCGAAGATCTGCTTCATGAAGGGCGAGAGGCAGGCGAAGATGACCAGAACAGCAATCGACGCCTTGACCGTGCGGTTGCGCAATTCGATCAGGTGGCTGACGAGCGGCTGCTCGTTCGCGGGATCGTCCGGCGCCTCAAGTAGTTTGTTGTTTTCAGCCATGATTGTTCTTTATCGGTAGATGCGCGGACGGTTCGTGCGCGCACGGGAAGCCAGACGACGGTTGCTGCCGCCCATCTGGGCTTCGCGAAGACCGAGTTCGCGGCGAAGCTTGGCGATTTCCTGCGCAAGCTCGTCAACCGACGGACCCGCATGATAGCGCTTCGTGAAGGTCTTGGGCTCCTCCCACTTGTACATGGGTTCGGCGGCCGGACCGTCCGAATTGTCGCCCCAGCCGTAGAAGTCCGAGATCTCGTCGTTGGACATCACGGTAGTCTGGCCGGACGCAGTCTCCTCAATTTCCTTGAGGTTGTCCTGGGTCTTTTCGGCGACGGCCTTGGCTTCGCCGGCGGCAGACTTGACGTCGCTTTCAATCTGGGCGGCCGACTTCTCGACCGTCGACTTGACGTCGTCGGCAAGAGCCTTGGCCTCGTCCTGAATGCGTTTAAGTTCGGAGAGCTCCGTTTCGCGGTCGATGTCCGACTTCACCTGGGCGACAAAGCGCTGGGCCTTTCCGACCCATTCGCCGGCTGTGCGTGCGACCACGGGGAGACGCTCTGGTCCGAGGACCACGAGGGCGATCACACCGATCACCAGCATCTCACTGAAACCAAAGTCAAACATAATTATTCCTGTCTTTCACTAAAGAGCCGCGGTCAGCCCCTGAGACTGCCGCGGCCGTTAGCTTAAGCGCCAGCACTGACAGACACGCCGTCAGTGCGGCAAGCCACATGGCCCGTCAGGGCCGTGCGGATCAAGAAGCGTTGGTCTTATCCTTGGCTTCGACGTCGACCGTGTTCTTGTCCTGGGCGATTTCCTTCTTCGCGTCGGACTTGTCGTCGTCGCCTTCCTTCATGCCTTCCTTGAAGCCCTTGATGGCGCCGCCAAGGTCCTTGCCCATGTTCTTGAGCTTACCGGTACCGAAAACCAGCACGACGATGACGAGAACGATCAGCCAGTGCCAAACAGAAAGGGAACCCATTTTTTACTCCTTATTTCGTCCAAGGCTGAGGACCGCCCAGAACATGAATGTGTAAGTGATCGACTTCCTGACCGCCGTCACGGCCAGTGTTGATGATGACGCGGAAACCGTTGACGGCACCTTCCTGCATGGCCAACTTTCGAGTCAACCCAAGCATTTTACCCAAAAGAGCGTTGTCCTCCGGCTCGGCGTGAGCCAGAGACTGAATGTGCTTCTTGGGAATGATCAGGAAGTGCACGGGAGCCTTCGGATGGATGTCCTTGAAGGCCAGCACTTCATCATCTTCATAAACTTTGGCTGCCGGAATTTCGCCACGGGCGATGCGGCAGAACAAGCAATCGTCAAGCTGCATGTAAACCTCTGGAAGAAGAGAGCCGTTCCCGGGCAAAAGACGGGATCGCGCTCATTTCGCACCCTGTCATAGCATTTTACTGGCCTGGGTTACACGTAGCTTACCATTGCCAGACAAAGCGCTTGAATTATGGAGGGAATTCCCCATCCACGCCACCTACTTCGGTATAGGTTTCGACGCAAACGGGGGATTTCCCCGCATCTTTACAAATTCAAGTATTTCCACCCGGGAGGATGTCATTTTTCGTACATGTCCTCGGGCGCGCGCACGACAGGCTCGCACTCGCGCCAGCCGCCCGGCACGAGTTCGCGCCAGAAGCAGCTCGCATGTCCCGTATGGGACGCGACGCCGCCCTGCGGGTCCACGCGGTAGATGACGGACTGGCCATCCGTGGCGAGCTGCATGCCCACCACGACCTGATGGTTGCCGGACGACTCGCCCTTGCACCAGACCTGTCCTCTGGAGCGCGAGAAGTAGACGCCGCGACCGGTGGCGACGGTCGACTCGAGCGCCTCCCTGTTGGCCCAGCCGAGCATCAGAACGCGGCTGGTCTTCACGTCCTGAACGATGACGGGCACGAGGCCCTCTTCGTTGAAGTTAACTTCATCAATCCAGTTCATCTCAAACTCCTTATGAGTCAGGTCTTTATTTCAAGTTCAGACATCAATGCGGACAATGTCGGCGCCGAGCGCGCGGAGCTTCTCCTCCATGCGTTCATAGCCGCGGTCCAGATGGTAGATCCTGTCCACTGTACTCGAGCCCTGAGCCGCGAGCGCCGCAATGACGAGCGAGGCGGAGGCGCGCAGATCGGTTGCCATGATCGTCGTACCCGTGAGCTGCGCAACGCCCTCAACGATGGCCGTATGGCCTTCGATCGTGATGTGGGCGCCCATGCGGCAGAGCTCCGGCACGTGCATGAAGCGGTTCTCGAAGATAGTCTCAGTGATGTTGGCGGTCCCTTCGGCAAAGCAGTTGAGCGTCATGAACTGCGCCTGCATGTCGGTGGGAAAGCCGGGATGCGGCACCGTGCGGATGGAAACGGGCTTCGGACGGCCCGTCATGCGCACGCGCACCCAGTCGGCGCCGATGTCGAGCACGGCGCCCGTGGCGCGGAGCTTGTCGAGCACCACCTCCATTTGGGAGGGCTGGCAGTGGGTCACCAGCACGTCGCCCTGCGTCACCACGCCTGCGACGAGGAAGGATCCGGCTTCAATGCGGTCGGCGATGACCGTGTGCTCGGCGCCGTGCAGGCGCTCGACGCCCTCGATGCTAATCACAGGCGTGCCCGCGCCGGTGATGTGCGCTCCCATGGCGTTGAGGCAGTCGCACAGATCGACCACCTCGGGCTCGCGGGCGGCATTTTCGATCACCGTCTCGCCCTCGGCGAGCACGGCGGCCATCACCAGATTCTCCGTGCCGGTCACCGTGACCATGTCGGTCACGATGTGCGCGCCCTTGAGGCGCTGCGCCGTCGCACGAACATATCCGTGGTCGATGTCCACAGTCGCGCCAAGCTGGCGCAGGCCGCGGATGTGCTGGTCCACGGGGCGGGCGCCGATGGCGCAGCCGCCAGGCAGGCTCACCTCGGCGCTTCCGAAGCGCGCGGCAAGCGGGCAGAGCGTCAGCACGGAGGCGCGCATCGTCTTCACGAGCTCGTACGGAGCCTTCGTGCTCGTCACGTTGCCTGCATTGAGCGTCACGTCCGTGCCCGACCGCGTCACCTTGACGCCCATGCCCTCGAGGAGCTTGAGCATCGTGCGCACGTCGGCCAGGTCTGGCACGTTGTGAAGCACCAGGTCATCCGCCGTGAGCAGCGCCGCCGCAAGGATGGGAAGTGCGGCGTTCTTGGCGCCGGACGCGCGAACTTCGCCCACGAGGCGGTTGCCTCCGTTGATTCTGAGCTGTTGCATGATGTTGGGATTTCTTTTGTCTGTAGAGGTGTTCTGTCTTCATCCGCTGCGCGGACCCGATCTTTGAACGCTACCACAATCGGGCAGGCGTCGGCGGAGAATCCGCTTGCGGCTTCAATTGTATCGGAGGCGACGGGAGGGACTCCGCGCCCAAGAAAAAGGCGCGGGTTCAAACCCGCGCCGTCCATTCAGTCCGCCTGCACCGCCGTCACGCCTCTTCAAGGGCCGGCATGAGAAGCGTCTCAAGCCCGTAGAGCTTCACCAGATCCGCAAAGCCCCTCGGCGCCGACAGGATGCGGAGCGTGCTCCCCGCCTTCTTCGCCTCGCGCAACATGTGTAGCGAGAGCGCGAGAACCGTGCTGTCGATGCGATGCACGCCCTCGAAGTCGAGCACGAAGTCGCCGTTTCGCACAGCGATGGCAATGTCGTCCTTGGCCTTCTTGGCCTCGCGGAAGGTAATGCTCTCAGTTCCGAACTTCATGGCTTACTGCACCTTGTGGGCATTGGCATCGACCAGACCGTCGGCCTTCTCCTCGAGGAGCTTGATCAGACCGGGAATTCCTTCGGTGTTGAGGGTGGAGGCGAACTGCGAGCGGTAGTTCTCGACCATCCAGATGCCCTCGACGTTGACGTCGACGATCTTCCACTCGCCCGCCTTGTCGCGGTAGATGCGGAAGTCGATGCCGATGTCGGGATTGCCCGTCGACTTGAGGATGGTGCGGATGACCATCTCGTCCTTGATCGTCCTGTTGCGGGTCGGACGGAGTTCGCACTTGTGGTCCGTCACGGTCTTGAGGGCGCCGGAGTAGACGCGGATGAGCAGCTTCTCGAAGCCGTCCATCAGGCGTTGGCGTTCTTCCTTCGTGGCCTTTCGCCACTTCGGGCCGATCGTCATGCGCGTCATCATCGCAAAGTCCGCGGCCGCCATGACGCGACGGTCGACGAGCGCCTGAAGCGCCGTCTGATCACCCGAGTGCAGCTTGGGATCCGCGCGGATCTCGTCAAGAATGCTGTTGTTGAGGGCGACGATCCACTCGAAGGGATCGACGGCCTCGGCCGCAAGGGCGGGCATGGCCGCAAGCGCGAGGCCGCAGGCGCCGCCGAGAACCAAAGTACGTCTCTGCATGATTACTTTTCCTTGTCCGTTTCAGCCGGCTTGCCGGCGTCGTCCTCGGCCTCCTCGTCGTCAAAACTCAAGGGCGTCAGACTGTTGAGCTGGGCATCCTCGTCGATCTGACCGTCGGCAACGGCCATGCGGCGCGACTGACGGTAGGCGTCGCGGATCGCAACGTACTCGTCGACCACGTTGGCGCGCATGTCGTCAAGACCTGCGTCCATCATGCGGGAGCGGGTGTCGACCGCGTCGACGACCGCATACGCCGTGCTCCACTCCCACTCGTCCCACGTCAGATAGGTGATGGGATTGGTGGCGGTCTGCACGGGCCACTTGAAGATGTCGCGTCCGCCCGAGGGACCGAGAAGCGGCAGCTCGAAATACGGGCCCTCAGGCACGCCCCAGACGCCGAGCGTCTGGCCGAAGTCTTCGGGAGCCCTTTCCATGCCGACCCAGGTCGCCACGTCGAAGAGACCGAACACGCCGATCGTGGAATTGAGCATGAAGCGGAACGCGGACGTGATGCCCTGATCCACCTTGCCCTGCAGCACGTTGTTGAGCGTGTTGTTCACTTCGCCGAGGTTGTCGATCGCGTTGGAGACGCCGTCCTGGACGAACTGCGGCGTCACCCAGCGATAGCCCTTCGTGACGGGCTTGAGCGCCGCATCGTCGACCATCACGTTGAACGCGTGCATGTTGCGGTTGAATGCCTCGTACGGGTCCTCGGGATTCTGTCCGGCATCGGGGGGCACGTTCGCGCAGCCCGACAGTCCCAACGATAAGGCACTGAGAGTAAGAATGAGGATTTTCGTGTTTTTCATTTTTGTGACCCCGTGCTTCATTCCTTTCCGGTCTTTTCCGCCGTGTTGTAGAGGAACTGGCTGATCAGGGTTTCGAGTACGACCGCACTCTGGGTGCGGCGGATTTCATCGCCGTTCTTCAGGTTCTCCTCGTCGGCGCCGGCCTCAAGGCCGACGTACTGTTCGCCGAGAAGACCCGAAGTTAGGATCTTGGCCGAGGAGTCGGCCGGGAAGGGATAGGCGGCGTCGAGATCCATCGTGACCTTCGCCTGGAAGGACTCGGGATCGAAAACGACGGACTGCACGCGGCCCACCACGACGCCCGCAGACTTCACTGCGGCGCGGGCCTTGAGGCCGCCGATGTTGTCGAAGGCGGCCGTGACGCTGATCGTCTTGCCGCTGCCCGTGAAGCTGCCGAGGTTGGCCGCCTGCAGTGCCATGAACAGCATGGCAGCAAAGCCGAGGAACACGAAGATCCCGACGTAAAACTCGAGTGTGCGATTCTTGTCCATTTTAAAAATTCCCCATTCGCTTACACGGTCGTAAACATCCACGCCGTCATGATGAAGTCAAGGCCGAGCACGAGAAGCGAAGCCACCACCACGGTGCTCGTCGTGGCTCTGGAGACGCCTTCCGGTGTCGGACGGGCGGCATACCCGTTGAAAAGTGCGACGAGCGCGACGGCAACGCCGAAGACCACGCTCTTGATGAAGCCGTTGCCGATGTCGTGCCAGACGTCGACTGCGCTCTGCATCTGGCTCCAGAACGCGCCGCCGTCGGTGCCGATCATCTCCACGCCCACAAACCAGGCGCCCATGATGCCCACGGCCGAGAAGATCGTTGCCAGCACGGGCATCGCCACGAAGGCGCCGATGAATCGGGGGGCGAGGACGCGGCGGACCGGGTCGACGCCCATCATCTCCATGGCCGCGAGCTGCTCGCCCGCGCGCATGAGGCCGATTTCAGCGGTGAGCGCAGTGCCCGCCCGGCCCGCGAAGAGCAGCGCCGTCACGGCGGGGCCGAGCTCTCGCACAAGGGAGAGCGCGACCATGGTGCCGAGCGCCTGCTCGCTGCCGTAGGTGACGAGCACGTAGTAGCCCTGAAGGCCGAGCACGAAGCCCACGAAGAGGCCCGAAACCGCAATGATGAGAAGCGAGTAGTTGCCGATGAAGTGGATCTGCTGAACGACGTGGCTGAGCCTTGCGCCGCCCAGCCGCATCAGAAGCGTCCAAGAGAAGATCCCGAATCGGCCGACCCTGCAGAAGAGTCCGACCACGAAGCGGCCGATTGCCGTGAGGAGCTTTCTCATCTTTCCTCTCCTCCGAAGCAGGCCTCGATGCTGTTGGCCGGGTAGTGGAAGCGGACGGGACCGTCGGGAAGCGCATTGATGAACTGCTTGACGAACGGCTCCTCGGAACGGCACAGCTCCTCGGGAGAGCCCTCGGCCGCCACGCGGCCCGCATTGATCATGTAGACGTAGTCGGCGATCTCGAACGTTTCGACGACGTCGTGGGTCACGATGACAGACGTGGAGTGCAGCGCATCGTTGAGCTTGCGGATCAGGTTGGCGGTGACGCCGAGCGAAATCGGATCAAGGCCCGCGAACGGCTCGTCGTACATGATGAGCGCGGGGTCGAGCGCAATCGCACGTGCGAGCGCAACGCGGCGCGCCATGCCGCCCGAGATCTCGGAGGGCATCAGGTGCGCGGCGCCCCTCAGGCCCACGGCATTGAGCTTCATGAGCACCAGATCCCGAATGGTCTCCTCGTCGAGATCCGTCTGCTCGCGCATCGGGAAGGCAACGTTGTCGAAGACCGAAAGGTCGGTGAAGAGCGCACCGAACTGGAAGAGCATGCCCATGCGGCGGCGGATGCGGTAGAGGCGCTTCTGGTTCGAGGGATCGAGCGTTTCGCCCGTCACCTCGACCCTGCCGCCCTGAGGCGTCAGCAGGCCGCCGATCAGCTTGAGCAGCGTCGTCTTGCCCATGCCCGACCCCCCCATGATCGCGACGACCTTGCCGGCGCCGAACTTCATGGACACGTTCTGCAGGATCAGGCGATCGCCATAGCCGAATGTGACATCTTCAATTTTGACGGTATATTCCATAATTCCTCATTTGGACGCCGCGGCGAGTCCGGGACTCGGCGCAAAGCGGACCATCCGCCGGATACCCATGTCCCTGAGAACCTCCGCGTCGGGCGCAACGAGCCTGAACGACGCGCGCATCTCCTCGGGGATCTGCACGGGCGTGCGCCTTTCGTAGTCCACGAGCACCCATTCAGTGGCGCCGACGGTCAGAAGCTCGCCGTTGCGAAGCACTGCATAGCGCCTCAGGGACGACAGGCGCCTGACGCTCTCCACCCAGGTCGCAACGACAAGTTCGTCGCCCAGACGCGCGGAGCGCAGGTATTCGATCCAGTGCTGCCTGACGACCCACACACGGCCGGCCGACCGAAGGGCATCGAAGCTCCAACCGAGGGAGGCTGCGTGCGCGGTGGCCGCCGCCTCCATCCAGCGCATGTACTCGCGATTGTTGACGTGTCCGAGCAGATCGATGGACGACTCTCCGACAACGACGGGCATGCTGAAAACGGATTCCTGCATTTTATTATTCCCAGAGGCGTTTCCCCAAATTTGTACATTATCGCCCGAAAACCGGCCCGACTACGGTCTGACGGAGGGACCATGTCGCGAAGAAACTACACAACAAATGCGGACGGGAAGACTGCCTGCGTTCAAAAACCGCAGCGACTCCTGCCTCCCCGCACCTTGCATTTCCATACAAAAGACCCTGCTCCCTGAACGGTTCAATGCCCTCCGTGACCGCCGCCCCGCCGCCTTCTCGATTAGAATCGTTACATTCAGCCGACACGGCCGCGCATGACGGCCGTGTTTCTCTTTCGGCCCCACACATTCACGACAACACATCCACGTGACCCAGACCAAACGAACTACCGCCGCCAGAAAGAAGCCTGCGCGCAAATCCCCGCGCGCGGGTTCGGTTCTGGCCTGGCTCTTCGGCATTGCGGCTGCAGGCATCGCCTCCGGCGTTCTGCTCGCCGTCTTCGTCTTCGCCTTCATCTACAGGCAGCTCCCCCCGATCGACACGCTTGCCGACTATCGTCCGCGCGTGCCGCTTCGCGTCTGGAGCGCCGACGGCAAGCCCATCGGCGAGTTCGGGGAGGAGCGCCGCGACTTCGTGCGCCTCTCCGAAGTGCCCGACCACGTCAAGCACGCCATTCTCGCCGCCGAGGACGACGGCTTCTACGAACACCCCGGCATCGAGATCACCGGCATCATCCGCGCCGCACTCTCCAACGTGCTGACCGGCCGCCGCGGCCAGGGCGGCTCGACCATCACGCAGCAGGTTGCCCGCAACTTCTTCCTCTCGTCCGAGCGCACCTACACCCGCAAGCTCTACGAGATCGCGATGTCCTTCAAGATCGAGAAAACGCTTACGAAGGACCAGATCCTCGAGATCTACATGAACCAGATCTATCTGGGTCAGCGCGCCTACGGCTTCCAGAGCGCCGCACGAACCTACTTCGGCCGCTCGCTCGACCAGATCTCGATCGGCGAGGCCGCCACGCTCGCGGGTCTTCCCGTCGCGCCTTCGGCCTACAACCCGATCGTCAATCCGACGCGCGCCACCATGCGCAAGAACTACGTGCTCGGACGCATGCGCGATCTCGGCTACATCGACGAACTCACCTATGAGACCGAGAAGGCCCAGCCGATGCAGCCCCGCCGCGTCGCCACGCAGCAGGAAATCGTGACCTCCAACATGAGCGAGGAGTTCGTCACCGCCAAGTACGCGGCCGAGCTTGCCCGCATGCTCGTCTACGACGTGTTCAAGGAGGAGACCTACTCGCGCGGCCTCAACGTCTACACGACGATCGACATGGGCGCCCAGAAGACGGCCGTCGACGCCGTCCGACGCCAGCTCATCTCGTATGACCGCAAGTACGGCTACCGCGGTCCCGAGTCCTACATCGACCTCGGCCCCGCCGACAAGCACGCCGAGAACATCCGCGCCGCGATCGCCAAGACGACCGCCTCTCCCTTCATGGTCGCCGCCGTCGTCACCGAAGCCGATCCCAAGGTCATCAAGGCCGCCCTGTCGGCCAACGAGATCGTGACGCTCGACGCCGAAAGCCTGAAGTTCGGCCGCCGTCATCTCGGAAAGGTCTCCAAGCAGTATCAGGACAGCGCGCTCAAGCCCGGCGCCGTCATCCGCGTGATGCGCTCCGCCAACGGCAAGCACTGGACGCTCGCCCAGGTGCCGCGCGTCGAGGCCGCGTTCGTTGCCGGCGACTTCAACACGGGTGCCGTGCGCGCGCTCGTGGGCGGCTTCGACTTCAACCTCAACATGTTCAACCACGTGACGCAGGCCTGGCGTCAGCCGGGTTCGTCCTTCAAGCCCTTCATCTACTCGGCCGCACTCGACAAGGGCTTCTCGACGACCACGATCATCAACGACGCCCCGATCAGCATCGATCCGAGGCTCACGGGCAACAAGCTCTGGGAGCCGAAGAACTATGAAGGCCGCTTCGACGGTCCGATGCCGCTCCGCATAGGTCTTGAGAAGTCGAAGAACCTCGTCTCGATCCGCGTGATGCAGGCCATCGGCCCCGAGTACGCGCAGGAGTTCGTCCGCAAGTTCGGCTTCCAGCCCGACAAGCACCCCGCCAATCTGCCGATGGCACTCGGCGCGGGCAGCGTCACGCCCTGGCAAATGCTCGGCGGCTACACGGTCTTCGCCAACGGCGGCTACCGAGTTCAGCCCTATTTGATCGAACGCGTCACCGACGTTGACGGCCGCACGCTCATGCGCACGACGAACCGCACCGCCGGCGACGAATCCATCCGCGCCATCGACGACAGGAACGCCTACATCATGCAGAGCCTGCTGCACGGCGTCGCCACCCGAGGCACCGCCGCACGCGCGAGCCGCATGCTCAAGCGCGGCGACATCGGCGGCAAGACCGGCACGACGAACAACAGTCATGACGCCTGGTTCTGCGGCTATGCGGGGGGCCTCGTCGCCGTCTCCTGGATGGGCTACGACAATCCCAAGCCGCTCGGCGCCCGCGAAACGGGCGGCGGTCTGGCGCTGCCCGTCTGGATCGACTTCATGAAGGCCGAGCTCAAGGGCGTGCCCGAATACACGCGCGTCATGCCCTCGAGCGTCGTCGAGCGCGACGGCGAGGTCTTCTACAGGGATCCCGTCAAGGGTGCCGCAGGCGCCTTCTCGGACCTCCTGATGTCAGGCAGGGACGAGGCGAGCGAGCTCGTGCGCGACCAGATCTTCTGACGACAGCCCTGAAAAAACGAAAAGAGACCGAAGAACTCATGTCTTCTGGTCTCTTTTCCTTATATGGAGTACGGAAATGTCCGCTACACTCTTCAGATCAGATGCGGCCGCCCAGCTTGCGGAGCGCCTCGGCGATCATGTCCTCGAGCGTGCGGTCCGTGCGGCTGTCGCGCCATGCGCCTTCACGCCATGAGAAGTGGTGGCCTCCGAAGCGCGAGGCGCACCAGATTTCATGCATCGGCGTCTGAATGTTGACGACGACCTGCTCGCCGCTGTCGAGCTCAATCGTCAGCACGTTGCCGCTGCGGCTGCAGTCGAAATCATCCCCGGCCTCTTCGAGCCAGTTTTCAAGGGACGCCATTTCGGCTTCGGCCATTGTCAAAAATTCAGTATCTTTATCCATTGCAAGGACTTCCTATGTTGAGAACCGCCATGCTCATGAGCATCATCGCCACCCTGTGCGCAGGCCTCTCGGGCTGCGGCCTGAAGGGTGACCTCTACATGCCCGACCGCCCGCACGCCGAACAGACGACGAGCCAGCAGTCCGGCCGTTGATTTCCGGACTTTAGCATACGAACCGCCCCTGCACTTTTCCCTCAAGATGTCTGAAAACAACCACAGGCCCTGCTTTCACAGGGAGGACGGCGTCCTCTTCTGCGAAGGCGTCTCCCTGCTCGAACTCTCCCGCCGACTCGAGCAGACCACCTACGTCTATTCCCGCGCTCGCATCGAGCGCAACTACCTCGCCTACGAAGAGGCGCTCGCCGACGTCCCGCATGCCATCTGCTATGCCATGAAGGCCAACTCGACGGCCGGCGTTCTTCAGGTGCTCGCGCGCCTCGGCGCCGGCGTCGACACCGTGAGCGGCGGCGAAATCGCCCGCGCGCTTCGCGCCGGCTTCCGCCCCGAGAAGATCGTCTACTCCGGCGTCGGCAAGACCGCCCGCGAGATCACCTTCGCGCTCAAGGCGGGCATCGGCTGCTTCAACGTCGAGAGCGAGCCCGAACTCGAGCGGATCAACCGCATTGCGACCGAGCTCGGCGTGCGCGCACCCATCTCGATCCGCTGCAATCCCGACGTTGATCCGAAGACGCACCCCTACATTTCCACGGGCCTCAAGAACAACAAGTTCGGCATCGCCATCGCGGACGTGGAGGACATCTACCTGCGCGCCGCCAACATGCCCGGCATTGAAGTCAAGGGCATCGATGCGCACATCGGCAGCCAGATCACCGAAATCCAGCCCTACCTCGACTCCGTGCACCGACTGCTTGACACGATGTCCGCACTCCGCGACAAGGGTCTCGTGCTCCATCACCTCGACATGGGCGGCGGCCTCGGCATCCAGTACCGTCCCGAGGACCAGCCTCCCACGCCGCAGACCCTGCTGCGCCCCGTGCGCCGCATGATGGAGGAGCGCGGCTTCGGCGACGCGGTCCTCATGGTCGAGCCCGGCCGCTCGATCGTGGGCGATGCAGGTCTCATGCTCACTCAGGTCGAATACATCAAGCAGAGCGAGACGCGAAACTTCTGCATCGTCGACGGTGCCATGACCGACCTCATCCGTCCGGCCCTCTACTCCGCCTGGATGGACATCGTCCCCGTCGTCGAACGACATGACGCCGCGCCGCTTGTCATGGACGTCGTCGGCCCCGTGTGCGAATCGTCCGACTTCCTCGGCCGCGCCCGCGAGCTCGCCGTCAGGGAGGGTGACTGGATCGCCGTGTGCGATGCGGGCGCCTACGGCGCAAGCATGGCCAGCCGCTACAACAGCCGCATGCTTCCCATGGAGGTCATGATCGACGGAGAGCGCGTCCTCCCGCTGCGCACTCCCGACACGTTCGACGAAATGGTGAGCGGCGAAGTTCTGCTCGAACTTTGAGACGCCTGACGGGGCTACTACTTTCGACTGACTTGCGGTTTTTCAAAGCAACCCCGTAAAATGGGTAAACGCCGGATCTCGGAGACACTCCCGAGATGCGGCGTTTTTTTGTGTCTGCAGACAGGGCCATGCCCGAACGCCCAGACAGAAGGAGTCAGCCATGCATCTTGAGAATTCCGTCAAACTCGACTTCAAGGACGTCCTCATCCGCCCGAAGCGCTCGACGCTCACGAGCCGCAGCGAAGTGGACATCACCCGTGAATTCAAGTTCCTGCACTCTTCCGAGCCCTACCACGGCATCCCCATCATCGCCGCCAACATGGACACGACCGGCACCTTCGAGATGGCGTCCGCCCTCGGCAGGCACAAAATGTCCACCGCTCTTCACAAGCACTACACGGCCAAGGAATATGTCGACTTTTTCCAGAAGCTTGAGAACAAGTCCGACGCCTTCTATTCGCTCGGCATCGGCGAGCACGACTGGCAGAAGTTCCGCGAGGTGATGGCTGCCGCTCCCGGCGCGATCCGCTATGTCTGCATCGACGTCGCCAACGGCTACACGGAGGCGTTCGTCGCCTTCGTGAAGAAGGTTCGCGAAACCTATCGCGACATCGTG
>ENA-UEQS01000344-UEQS01000344.1-human-gut-metagenome-genome-assembly--contig:-NODE-344-length-37006-cov-6.707764_pt1 | contig 37006 bp, 24 predicted proteins | sample MGYA00242953_ERZ507953 | MGnify/ENA primary metagenome ERZ507953 (study PRJEB26167, sample SAMN06115474) | human gut metagenome | host: Homo sapiens | place: China:Jiangsu | collected 2016-07-06...
CCAATATCCTTGTAGCGACACAGGCAACCTTTGAGCAAGACAAACGAAAAGAATTTTTCACCAAGGCGATGCTGGGCAGCAATTTTCCCTGATTCTTCCGCATTCACGCGCGTGTCAAACAGTTCAAAGCCCATGGACGCGCCGGGCGCATCACTGCCTGACTGATTCTCCGTGCCGTTGCTGGCAATCGCACTCACGCGCAGGCGCGTCTGCACACGGCGGTCGGTCACGAACACGCCCTCGGTATTGCAGATGCACACATCCTGCACATGGTCGCCATAATTCGCCATCACCTGCACAATTTCCGGGGAAATGCTGCGCGCCGCCGCTTCCGCCGCGCGGAGCTTCTCCGCCTTGAGTGCCGCCTTCACGTCAGTCGGCAGGAGCAGAATTTCTTCCGGACGGGAGGCATCCCACGGCTTGAACGGTTCCACCACGCAGCCCCTGCCGCCGCGCACCGCCGCTGCTGCCTGACGCGCACAGTTCATCAGCCCTTCCCGGCTGGTATCGTTGGTGTAGACATAAATCGCATTCGTACCGCTGAACACGCGCACGCCCGCGCCGTGCGTCCGGCTGGTCGTCGCGCTTTCCAGTTTATGAGAGCGCATCCCCATCGCGTGGTCAATGCGGTCTTCCATGAAAATTTCAGCGAAATCACCGCCGGTGCGTACCGCTTCCTGCAATACTTCCCGTGCAACGTTCTGATCGAGCATTGGTGTTTCATCCTTTCCGAGCCGTTCCTCGCGGCTCATGTTTTATTATACCACATTCTTTCCCATTTGTACATGACCCGCCGGGAAACTTCGCGGCTGCACAATTTTCCACCCGCGATTTTTTCGGTGGCGCGCGTTGTCTTGCGCACACAAATGTGTTATGCTGAGGATGGCAGCATATGCTTCCGCTGCTGACATTTTCTCACGGAACTTTATTGGTCGCAGTGGAATCGCGTCCGCAGAGGCGAAACCCCCGCGCAATGCAAAAAGCATACTATATATCATCATTGAAAGGAGCCTAATTTCCATGGAAACCATGCAGAACATCCTCACCCGCCGCAGCGTGCGCAAATTTGCCGACAAGCCGATTGAACCCGACAAACTCCACACCATTCTCGAAGCCGCGATGAGCGGGCCGTGCGCCGTCAACGCCCGCGAATGGGCGTTCATTGTCGTAACCGACCGGGAAAAGCTCGCGCAGATGGCGGAGGCGAACGGACGCGTCGCGCGGATGCTCAATCAGGCCGCGGCGGCGATTCTTGTCTGCGGCGACCTCGACCGCGCTTTTCCGCCCGCGCCGGATTTCTGGGTGATTGACGCCGCGATTGCCGCGCAGAACATGACGTTAGCGGCGAACGACCTCGGCATCGGATCGGTCTGGCTCGGCACTTGGCCGGACGAAAAGCGCGTGAAGCGGCAGGCGGCGATTTTCCAGCTGCCGGAGACGATTGTACCGCACTCGATACTCGCGCTCGGCTATCCAGCGGAGGATATCGACATGTGCGCAGTGCGCCCCAGCCGCTACGAAGAAAACCGCGTACACGTTAACCAGTGGTAAGAATCGACCCGACCGCCGATATTTCCGGCAGCCGGGTCGTCTTTTATTCTTTGGATTCCGCAGGTTTTGCGCCGTCGCCCGGTGCTTTTTCGCGCTTCACGTTAAGCGGAGGCACGTCAAGCTCGCACCGCAGCGTCTCCCGAAGTTCCTTCAGGCACTCAATCAGCAGCGGATTAAACACGCCGCACTCGCCGTTCAGGATCATAGACATTGCCTGTTCGTGGCTGTACGCGGGTTTGTAGACGCGCTCACTGATGAGCGTATCGTACACATCCGCCAGCGAAACGACCTGCGCCGAAATCGGGATTTCGTCCCCCACCAGACCGTCGGGATAGCCGTGCCCATCATAGCGCTCGTGGTGCCAGCGGCAAATGTCGCAGGCCGTGCGCACCAGCTTCTCGTTGTGGTGCGCCGCAAGGTCGTCGAGCATCTTCGCGCCAAGAATCGTGTGCTGCTTCATCTGCTCGAACTCTTCCGGCGTCAGCTTGCCGGGTTTATTCAGAATTTTCGCGTCAATGGCGATTTTACCAATATCGTGCATCGACGACGCGAGGGCAATCAGGTCGCAGTCCTGCGGGGTCAGGCGGTAGCGGTCGGTTTTGGCGCACAGCGTCTCCAGAATTCGCTCCGACAGTTGCCGCATATGCTGCACATGCGAGCCGTTTTGACCGTTCCGGAACTCCACCACATGGCTCAGGATGTTAATCAGCAGCATGTTGTTCTTTTCTTTTTCGAGGATTTGGCTCGTGACCATTGACACCAGGCGACGCTGCTTGGCGTACAGCTTAATGGTGTTGTAGACGCGCCGATAGACTACTTTCGCATCGAACGGGCGGCTGATGTAGTCGCTCACGCCCTGCTCGTAGGCGCGGCGGATAAAAGCATCCGAGTCCTCGCTGGATATCATGATAACCGGCAGATTTTCCAGCATGTGGCTGCGGTTCATCGACGCCAGCACCTCGAAGCCGTCCATCACAGGCATCAGCAGATCCAGCAGCATCAGCGAAATTTTATCGCTGCCCGCGTTCAGAATATCCATGCACTCCTGCCCGTTCGCAGCTTCCAGAATTTCGTAGTCGTCCTCCAGCATTTCCGTCAGCAGCGCGCGGTTCAACTCCGAGTCATCCACAATCAGAATGCGTTCTTTCCGCGCGTGCAGCTCATTCTCCTGCTCCGACGACTGCGCCAGCATCATCTCCGTCATAACCATGTTCGTATGCGTTTTCGCCTGATACATCAGCTGGTCAGCCTGCTCCACGGCAGTTTCCAGCAGGCGGCCATTGCCCATCACGCCGCCGATGCTAATCGAAATTTGCAGATTCGTGTACCCCGGCACAGGCGTATTATGCACCGCCTCGCTCACTTGCAGCAGGCGGCTGTACAGGCGGTCAGCGGGGATGCCGGGCATAACCAGCAGGAACTCGTCTCCGCCCAGGCGCACCAGCAGATCGCCGCTCGCGGTATGCAGCTTAACGGACTGCGCCATCGTCTCCAGCACAACATCGCCCGCGCGATGCCCGAAAACATCATTATAAAGTTTGAAGTTATCCACATCAATCATGGCAATGCCCGCCTCATAGACGGTTTTGCACATGTGTTCCTCGTAATAGCGGCGGTTGAGCGTCCCCGTGAGCGCATCGTGGTACAGCTTGTCCTCATAACTGGACAGGCGATTGGCAAGCTTCTCGCCCGACTCGGCGTCAATCATCATGTCGTCGTCAAGTTTCTGCACCAGTTCCAGCACATAACGCCCGCCCTCGACATGCAAATAACGCGCTGTCACCTGATAAACGTTCGGGTCATCGTATTCGAGCTTGATTTTCTTGCATTTCTCCATGTACGCCCGGAGAACGATGCAGTTTCGGCATCCCTGCGATGTCATCCGCCCATCCCGGCAGGGGCAGGCGCGTGAAGCCGGATTGTGCTTGCGCGCTTCAATTGTACGCAAGATATCCGCCTCGCTGATGAGGCGAACCGCGGTAAAGTTCTTGCGGTAAATGGCCAGCTCCTTCTCCATTTCCTGCATGGTAATCATCGGCTTGTCCTACTTTCCATCGGGCGGTGTGAAACCAGAGGTTGCAAAATCGGCAGACAAAATACCCCCCCCCCGATAATTCTGCGTCGGAGGGCATTTCGCATCTGCCAAATTCGGTTCTTAGTGACACTTTAGCCATTCTTATACATTGGCAAGTGGACGAACCGCATCCCCGCAATCAGTCACCTATACCAACGTATATTGTCCATTATACACTACTTTCGGATGGTGTCAAGTAGGTTACTTGTCATCATTACAGCGTTACTTCCCTGTTTTCGGGCGTTTTGTACATTTTTTTCGGCTAAATGCGCCATTTTTTCGTATTTTTTCGAAAGCTTTTGTTGTTTTTCACCAAAAATATCGTTTTCGGAGGATTTTTACCCGTTTTTTGCATTTTTCGTCACATTTCGGTCGAAATAGTCCAGCAGCGATGCATATAGGCATTCGCGTCCCTGCGGAAAGACGTCGCGACTGCGCCGGATGAAGTTCTTCACGTCCTGCCGGCGTGTATGACCATCGGCAGGGCATGGATTCTTGACAACAGGCAGATTTTCCCTCCGTGCGAAGCCAATCACGTCGCGCTCCTTGATCATGAGCATGGGGCGGAGGACTTGCAGGTTCGTGCGGTCGAGGTGCGTCACGGGCGGGAAGCAGTCGTAGTGCCCCTCCAGCATTAGGTTCATCAGGCTCGTTTCGATGAAATCGTCCTGATGGTGCGCATACGCGATTTTATTGCATCCCAGCGCCATTGCCTTGTCGTTGAGCGCACCGCGCCGGAGCTTGGCGCACAGGCTGCACGGGTGCTTCTCCTTGCGGATTTCAAACACAATCTGGTACACCTTTGCATCCACAAAATAGAACGGCACGTCTAATCCTTCGCAGAACTGCCGCATCGTCTCCACGTCTGCTTCGCTGCCCGGCGCACCGCTGCCGACGTGAATCGCGCACAGCCCGTACGGCACGGGATAGAACCGCTGGAGGTGCTTCAGCCCCATCAGCAGCGTCAGGCTATCCTTGCCGCCGGACAATCCGACCGCGATTTTATCCCCCGCCGACACCATATCGTAGCGCTGCATACACTGGCGCAGCAGACTCATCAGGCGCTGCAAATCCATTGCCATTCAGCATTCCTCCAGCGTCTTTTCGAGTGTGCGGCGTGCCGACACCGCGTTCTGCGGATTTGTGTTCTCCAGCGTCATCGGCAGATTCCGGCGTTTCGCGAGCTGCATCAGCGGGCGGTAATCCATCTGCCCCAGCCCCGGCGCAATCGACAGCAGCCCATCAAACATGTTGACATTCACGATATTCTGCCGCGCCCATGCGCACTCGTCCGTGCCATCGGGCAGGAAATCCTTGATGTGCAGCAGCTCGGCGGAATCCCCCAAACGCGCAATCGCATCCGTCACAACTTCTTGCGCCTGATGGACGTTCTCGCGGTCGAGCAGGTTCACTGCATCAAGAATAACCCGCAGGTTTTCGGAGTGCACCTCCGCCAGCACCCGCTGACACCTTTCCGCCGTGTAGACAATGTGCCGCGTGACCGGCTCGATAGCGAATATCATGCCCTCTTCCTCCGCCCAGCGGACGACGGGCTTCACGCGCTCAATAAACAGACGCAGGCTCTCCTCCGTCCGGCACTCCGGGCAGGATTTGTAACCGATATTGGGTGCGCCGGTTTCCGTGCCGACCATCAGCGCGCCGATTTTTTTGCCGAACCGCAAATGCGCACGATAATTCATCAGCGTGCGCTCATGCGCCGCCAAATCGGGGCTGCACAGGTTCAAATAGCACCCCAGCAGCACGCACCGTTGATTGTACTTCTCCAGCAGCCCGCGCACCTCATCCGCCAGCGCGTCCGTCAGCAGCTCCGGCGCATCCGCCATCTTAAACCCCGGCACGACCTTGCTCATCGCGATATGAACACAGGAAAACCCCTGCTCCTTTGCGTTACGCAGGTGTTCCTCCAAATTACTCCCCGCCGTATCATGCAGCCGAATTCCGATTTTCATGTGGATGCCCCCTTTACAAGGACAGTATACCGCATTTTTCGGGGGAACGCAAGGGGCGAATGAAGCGTGCCGAAGTCCTCCACCTTAGCCCTTACACGCAATTCAAGCGGTGACACTTTCATGCTTCTCCCGCGTGTTTATTGGGGAACGAGGCGGCTTTCGCAAGGCAATCCTCCACATCGCAGCGCTTCTCCCCGTCCAGCGAATTACGAACGCTTTCCAAGCACGCCCGCATCTCCCGAATCAGCTGCACAGCCGCGTCATAATCCTTCTCCCACGCAATCCGCCGCAAATCCTGCTCCACGCGCATTCGATCGAGCGAACGCTGCAATTGCTCCTTTTCCTCCGCCGCCGACGCCCGCCAAAGCAGTTCCTTCATGCCCTCCAGCATTTTCAGCACGCACGGTTCCGCCATCATCTGGGACGCGGCGCGGTTCTCTGCCTCATCAGGCGGATTCTTCCCCTGCGCGGGCGCAGCAACGCCCTCTGCCAGCAGCTCCTGCCGCACCTGCGCAATCATCTCCGGATGATGCTTCAAAATCGCGCGGTACTTATTCTGATAACGCAGCATCCGGCTGTGGTCGCCGTCTGCCATCCGCATGACACACGCGCGGACGCTCATGCCCTGCCCGCAGCCCGTCAGCACCTGACGCAAGAGGTCATGCGTCTCCGCCTCCGTGAAGGGAATGAATGCCTGTACGCGCGGCGTATTCTGCTCCTGATTCCGCAAACAGGCGTAATAGTAGTTGCGAATGCTGTTGGGCTTGCGTCCCAAGTCCACGGATAAGTCCTCGAACACTTGCCGAAGCGGTGCGCCGCTGCCCCGCGCCTCCTGCACAGCGGAAAACAGGCGGGATGTCTCCTGTTCCTGCCAACCGACACATTTGCGTTCTTCCATGCGTCTTTCCTCTCTTTCCTGCATCCTTTCCGGGTGCGTATTCCTATCATATCCCGGCGCATATGCGTTCATGCACAAAATGCGTACACAAAAAAGTTCTTCACGGAAGCTTGGGAGGGAACGCAGCTTGGGGCGCGTCTGCGGACGCGCAAAGTTACTGGCAGGGACGCTGCGCTGCCTGCGCCTTTGTTGGCGACTTCCTTGGAATTGGTCGGACGAGGGACAGTTGGGGCGTTGCCCCAAACCCCACAAGGGACGCTGTCCCTTGACCCTGCAAGGGGCATTGCCCCTTGACCCCTTTTCGCGATTGGGTTGGTCGCACTTTCATGCTCCTTCCGCGTGCAGCTTTTGGGGCTTCGCCTAATCCCTTGTTTGCTCCCCCAACTTTCCGTGAAGAACCACAAAAAGGCGCTCCGAGCCATTTTCGCCCGAAGCACCCAATTTCATGATTTGCTTTTCCTTCTCTCTGCCCACTGGAACAGCGCCGGATACAGCACAATCGCGAACAGCATCAGCCCGAACATCTCTGCAAAGCCCAGCCAGTGCGCATCCAGCAGCAGATTACCCGCCGCCTTCATTCCCTTCTGCACCGCCAGCAGCAGCGCCACGCCGACCACGCCGCGAATCATGCGCGCCTTGCCCGCACCCTTTGCATCAAAACCGACAAAGTGCCTCTCCAGCAGCCAGCCAAGGCAGAAGCCCATCATCGCCCCCGCCGCCTTGTAGCAGTCCGTCACCATGTCCCACGGGTCAACCAGCAGCGTTCCGTCCGGCAGCACATCCAGCGGATACGGCTTCACGCTGGTGTAAATCAGCATCGCGGCAGACAGGATGATGCCGATAGTCGCCAGCAGCCAGTCGCGGTTCTTGCCGCCGTCCGCCCAGTTCAGCAGGTATTTTGACAGCAGCAGCACGACCAGCGCAATCATCATCCCAACCAGCACGTCCTGCGGCGTGTGCGCGCCGAGCCAGTTGCGGGCAAACGCCGTCAGCAGCGTCAGCAGCACGCACGGCAGAATCCACCATTTGCTGTACTTTTTCAGGTACGCCGCGAGGTTGCCGTAAAAAGACGCTGCCAATGTCGCATGTCCGCTGGGGAACGAGTAGCCTGTTGCCGTTGCCGCCGCTTCCGGAGCGATTTGCAGCCGCGCATCCTGCTTCCAAGGGCGATAGACGCACGCGATATTCTTGATGAGCTGCGTCACCATCGTTGCACCCGCGAAGCACAGCCCCATCCGCTGCCCAGTGCGCTTGTCGATGCACCAGTAAAATACGACGATAATGACAACCGGCAGCGACCCGGCGGCAAATTCCGAAATGAAGAGCAGCAAGCTGTTGATGAAGTTCGGCGCTTCCGCCCGGAGGTTCTGCAAAAACAGCAGATATTCAAAATCCAACGTTGTTTGACTCCTTTGTTACTTAATGACGCTCATGTCCAGCGCCATCTTCGCCCATGCGTCCGAAGCGCCGCTCGCGCCCGTGACTTCCGTGCCGGGCTGATAATCCGGCGTGGTGTACCAGCCGCAGAAGGTCATGTGCGGGTAGGTCGGGGCATCCGGCAAATCCGCCTGATGAATCGCGCTGCCGTTCACATGGTAGGTCGTCAGCGCCGTCGCCATGCCCTCTACGGTGATGCGGTAAGCGGTAATCTTCCCGTTCGTCGCGATGACATAACAATTTTGCAGCTGTGCAGGGTTATCAACGCCGTTTTTGCGCATTTCCGCCAGCAGGATTTCGCTCGTGAACCACGCGGTCTTCGTGCCGTCCGCGTTCTGTTCGACGCTCGCCGCATCCACCGGAATCCACCAGACGCTCTTTTCCGCGCTGTCCAGCACGATTTTAGGCGTACCCGCGCCGGAATAGCGAATGCCAATGCGCGCGCCGTCCGCGAACCACTCTATTTTCGCTTCGAGCTGGATGTAGGAGGAATCCCATTCCTTCTGGCTCGTCAAGCCGTCGGCGTTCGCCCAGAGGATGCTCTCGTCCGCCTCCGCGCGCACTTCCGTCAGCGCACTGCCCCATGCCGCGCTGTTCTTGCCCTCCCACAGCGCGTCCAGCACCTGCGGGTACACCACGCTCGTCGCCTGACTGCGCAGCTTCGGATTCACCGCGCGGCGAATCCAGGCGTGGCACTCACCGCCGGACGTCTGATTGTTCCCATTGTCCCAGATGACAATCGGCACGCCATAGCGCTGGGCATTCTGTGCGACACAGTACGCCCACTTCGCGCGCTCGGCGTGATTGCCATTCGTGTTCGTCGCACCCGTTTCGCCCATCACGACCGGAATCCCCCGGTCAAGGAAGGTTTCCTTGATGTTCTCGAACACGCGGTTGATTTTCGCGCCATCCTTCTCCGGGTCGAACGTCGTCTGCGTATCCTGCAGGCAGAAGGTCTGCGGGTCATACGAATGCACAGACACGATGATGTTTGCCGCTGCTTCGCCATCCACCGTCGGCAGGGCAATCGCCGCCGTGCCCGCCGGGGAGCTGGTCGCCGCGTAGCCCGGAATCATCAGGCAGCGCTCGGCGTTGCAGCCCTTGGCGTCCTTGCGGATGGTGTTCACGAACACTTGGTTGAGGTAGTTGACGGCAGCGTAGCACGCCGCGTTGCCGCTCCACTCATAGTTCATACCCTGCGCGCGCGGCTCGTTCATGCCCTCGAAAATCACATGCTGGTCAAAGTCGGCGAAGGTGTCCGCAATCTGCCGCCACATGGCCGTCAGCTGCTCGCCGATTTTCTCCGCGTCCGCCGCGAAATTCGGCTCGTTAATCCACGCTTCGTGGTGCACATTGAGGATGACGAACAAGTCCGCCTCGCGCGCCCACTCGACCACTTCGCGGACATGCTGGAGGAAGTCCTCGCGGATGGTGTACGTCCCATCGTCCGAGGTATAGCGGTACCAAGTCACGGGAATGCGGATGGTGTCAAAGCCCGCTTCCTTCACGCGCACCATCAGTTCCGGGGTGATTTTCGCGTTCCCCCACGACTGCTCCTGCGCGGTCACATCCGCGGTATTGCCGCCGGTTGCGTCCAGCGTATTGCCCAGATTCCACCCGAAACCCATCATCTCGACGATTTCCGTCGCTGTTTTGCCTGTCAGCATGGTTGATTCCTCCTCGGCGGCTGCCGGAAGCACCGGCAGCAGCATGGTCAAGAATAGTGCAATCCATTTTCGCATGTTTTGCATGAATTTTCCTCCTATTGCTTATAGAATTGGATTGTTACGCAGGGATTTCGCTCCTGCGGGAGCGACCAAAGGGCTTTCCGATCGCCCTTTGGAAACCTTCGGTGCCCCTTCGGATGTTACAGGTCTGTTATGTTAGTTTTTTAGTTTGTGTGCTTTTGGTTGTTGAGAAATTGCCTTCCCCTTTCGCCGGCGGACGCATTGTCAGACTAATTCTGTTCGTTTTCGCATCCGCTTCCAGCACCCACACGGTCACGATGTCGCCGACTCGGACGACTTCGCTCGGATGATTCACGCGGCGCTGCGCCATCTGGCTGATATGCACCAAGCCGTCGCGGTGAACACCGATGTCCACAAACGCGCCGAAGTCAGTCACGTTGCGCACCGTGCCGCGAAGCTCCATGCCGGGCTGCAAGTCCTTCAAATCCATCACGTCGCTGCGCATCAGCACCTGCGGCAGCTCATCGCGCGGGTCGCGGCCGGGGCGGGACAGCTCCGCCGCAATGTCGCGCAGGGTCGGTTCACCCACATTCAGCTGCTTCGCCAGCGCCGCGAACCCCTCCGCGTCCGCCAAGGTCAGCAGCTTGCCGACCGCCTCCGCCGGGGTGAGCGAAAAGTGCTTCAAAAGGGCGCGCGCCGCGTCGTAACTCTCCGGGTGAACGCCTGTGTTCTCTATCAAGTCCTTGCCGCCGGGAATGCGCAGGAAGCCTGCGCACTGCTCGAAGGCTTTCGGCCCAAGGCGCGGCACTTTCTTCAGCTGCGCACGGGTCGTAAACGCGCCGTTTTCCTCGCGGTACGCCACGATGTTCTTCGCGACGGTCGTGTTGATGCCCGCGACGTAACTCAGCAGCGACACGCTCGCCGTATTCACATCCACACCGACGCTGTTCACACAGTCCTCGACCACGCCGCCCAGCGCCGCGTCCAGTTCCGCCGACTTCAAGTCGTGCTGATATTGCCCGACGCCAATCGCCTTCGGGTCGATTTTGACCAGTTCCGCCAGCGGATCCTGCAAGCGCCGCGCAATCGACACCGCCGAACGCAGACTGACATCAAACTGCGGGAACTCCTCCGCCGCCAGCTTCGACGCGGAATACACCGACGCGCCCGCCTCGCTGACGACCATGTATTTGAGTGCGTCACCCAGCGCCAGCTCCTTCATCACCTCGACGAAGAACTGCTCTGTCTCGCGCCCCGCCGTGCCGTTGCCGATGGCGACGATGCCGACGTGGTACTTCTGGATCATGCGCTTGACGGTTTCCTTCGCCTGCGCAACCTTGCCGTGGCTGGGCAGCGGGAAAATGACGCCCGTATCCAGCACGCGCCCGGTTTCGTCCACAACCGCGACCTTGCAGCCCGTGCGGATGCCGGGGTCAAGCCCCATCGCGACCTTCCCGCGCACCGGCGGCTGCATCAGCAGCGGGCGCAGATTCAGCGCGAACACGCGAATCGCCGCTGCACTCGCCTTGTCGGTCAATTCCGCGCGCAGTTCCGTGTCCAGCGACGGCGCAATCAGCCGCGTATACGCGTCGTCGCACGCCTGCGCAACGTACTTGCACGCCGGACTGCCCGTCTGCTGCACGAAGCCATAGCGCACGAGCTGCTGCGCTTTCTCCTTGTCCACGTCCAGCGCGACTTTGAGGAAGCCCTCCTTCTCCCCGCGGTTCATCGCCAGCACCCGGTGCGACGGCATCAGGCGCAGCGGCTCACGGTGGTCGTAGTACATGCGGTAGGTGCTGTCCTCGTCTTTCGCTGCGACCGTCGCGACCATCGCCGTTTGATGGTAGTACGTTTTGAGCTTCGTGCGGACGGCGGCATCGTCGCTGACGACCTCGGCGATAATATCCATCGCGCCTTGCAGGGCATCCTCCGCCGTTTCGACGCCCTTCTCCGCGTTCACATAGCGCAGGGCGATGGTTTCCGGCGCCATCATGTTCCGCTGCTGGAGCATCAGCGCGTTCGCAAGCGGCTCCAGCCCCTTCTCCTTGGCAATCGACGCGCGGGTACGGCGCTTCGGGCGGTACGGGCGATAAATATCCTCCAATTGCGCCAATGTCGCGGCAGCATCGAGGTCGCTTTGCAGCTTCTCCGTCCAGACATCTAACTTTTGCAGGCTTTCACTGATTTCCTGCCGACGCGCTTCGAGTGCCCGCAGCGCCGTCAGCCGTTCGCTGATTTCACGCAGCTTCTGGTCATCCAGCGACCCGTGCTGTTCCTTGCGGTAACGCGCGATAAACGGCAGCGTGCAGCCCTCGTCAAGCAGGCGAATGACGGCGTCGATTTGCCACGGGGCGGTTTGGAACTCCTGACAGAGCGTTTGTGTGATAGTCATGTCCTCACCTCAAATAATGATGCCTTCCAAATGATCCACCTCATGCTGAATCACCTGCGCGGTGAAACCAGAGAACCGCTGCACATGCCGCTGCAGCTGCTCATCCTGATATTCCACCAAAATCTGCTGATATCGCAAACACGGGCGCTCGCCATCCAGCGACAAGCACCCCTCCTGCGCCGCGAAGGGAATCTGGCGATCCGTGATGACCGGGTTGAGCATCACCAGCACGGTTTTCCCCGCCATCACCGCAATGATGCGCTTGCGGATGCCAATCATGTTCGCCGCCATGCCGACGCACTCATGCGCATGGGCGCGCAAGGTATCCGCGAGGTCACGCGCAACGGGCAGATCCTCCGCCGTCGCCGTCTGGCTCTTGCAGGACAGGAACATCACATCTCTCACAATCGGCTGAATCATTGCTTCTTCACCACCACGCCGCCAGTTTTCCAGATGCTTCTTTCGGGCACTTCACCACGCACGCAGCTCAGCGGGTAGATTTGGCTCTCCCGCCCGATAACCGTGCCGGGGTTCAGCACGCTGTTGCAGCCGACTTCCACATAGTCGCCAAGCATTGCCCCCATTTTCTTCAAGCCGGTTGCCATGCTTTCGCCTGCGCCGCGAACCGTCACCAGCGTCTTGTCGCTCTTCACGTTGCTGGTAATCGACCCTGCCCCCATGTGGCTGCAATAACCGAGGATGCTGTCGCCGACGTAGTTGTAGTGCGGCGTCTGCACATGGTCGAAAAGAATCACGTTCTTCAATTCCACAGAGTTGCCGACCACACAGTCTGCCCCTACCAGCGCACTGCCGCGGATGAACGCGCAATGCCGCACTTCCGTCCGCGCACCGATGATGCAGGGTGCACCCAGATACGCCGTCGGCGCAACCGTCGCGGTTTTGTGCACCCAGACGTGCTCGCTGATTTCGGTGTATTCCGCCGGGTCAAGTGCCGCGCCGATGCGCAGGATTTCCGCCTTGATGCCCGCAAGTGCCTCCCACGGATAGGTAAACTGCCGCAGGTAATCCGCCGCCAATGTGTGGTTAAGGTCGTAAAGCTGTTCGATTGTCAGCATAATCTGCCTCCTATTTATTATGTTGATTGCTTTTTCGCCCTGCGCCGCCGAATCAGCCAGAGCATGAACATCGCCAGCAGCAGCCCCGCCAGCGCGCCCGATGAATCCAGCAGCACATCCTGCCACTTGCCCGTACGCCCGGCAACGAAAAGCTGATGGATTTCGTCCGTCGCGGCATAGAGCGTACATCCCGCCCATGACAGCCAGTGCCAGCGGGCGCGGTAGCTGTCCAGCAGCAGCGTCAGCAGCATTCCCAAGAGCGTGTACTCCAAGAAATGCGCCGTTTTCCGCACGGCAAAATCCACCTGTGCATATAGCTTCCAGTACGCCTTCCCCGTCAGTCCCTGCCGCTGCGCCAGAGAATCCGTAATTGGGCGGGCAATTTTATCGCTGATGCTGCCGGACTGCGTGCCTTCCTGTGCCGAGAAGCCGAACATCACCAGCAGCAGGGACAGCGTAATCAGCCAGAGGATAGCACGATAAAGGTGTATTTTCCAGTTCAAGGTTGCTTTCCCTTCCTGCGGCGAAAGTTACGCCGCGCTTGTTTATTTCGCGCTCCACCCCGTCAATTCCTGCCGTGTTGCATGGATTTCACGAAAAAGGGCTGCCCGTTGCAGACAGTCCTTTTGTTGGATTATTTCACGCGCTCGCAGTACACCGCCACGCGTTTTGTGCCGCTGATGGTGCAGGTCACAAGCGTCAGGTCATAGCCGGAATGGGCAATTTCGTTCGCATCGTTGGGGGAAATCGTGTTTTTCTCCCGCACAACGTAGCGGAAAACGTTATTCTCCATGTCCGTGAAGGTAACGGTTGCGTCCAGCGCCAAGCTGCTCAGCTTGCCAAAGTGGTAGGTGTGCGCAATAATAGCGAGGTTGTCCGCGTAGGCACTGCCGGAATAGCGGCACGGCGACACGCTCAGGTTCTCGTACGACCAGTTGCGCTGCACCGGCACTTTCAGCCCCAGCGACGGGATGGACAGCGTGCCGATATATTCGTGCCCATTGACCTTCTCGCCCGGCATTTCGATTCCCGGCACGCGCTCGTAGAGCTTGCCCGTCGGCGCGGGCGTGGGTGTCGACGTGGGTTCGGGGGATGGTGTCGGTTCAGGCGTTTTGGTCGGTTCGGGGGATTCCGTCGGCATGGGCGTTTCGGTGATTTCCGGCGCGCTCGTCGGATTTGATGTCTGTGCGGCATCCGGCGTGCTCGTCGGCTTCGGCGGATTCGTTGCAGTCCCTGCCGTCGGCGCACTCGTCGGCTTCGGCGGATTCGTCGCATCCCCTGCCGTCGGCACGCTCGTCGGTTTCGGCGGCTTCGTCGCAGTCCCTGCCGTCGGCGCGTTTGTCGGCTTCGGCGGGTTCGTTGCAGTCCCTGCCGTCGGCGCGCTCGTCGGTTTCGGCGGATTCGTCGCAGTTCCTGCCGTCGGCACGTTTGTCGGTTTCAGCGGATTCGTCGCAGGATTCGCCGTTAGTGTGCTCGTCGGCTTCGGCGGATTCGTCGCAATCCCTGCCGTCGGCGCGCTCGTCGGCTTCGGCGGATTCGTCGCAGGATTCGCCGTTGCGGGCGCATCCGTCACAGGGGTGTTCGTGGCGGTTACGTCATCACGCGGAATGTCGGTCGTCAGTGCGTCAGTTACGGAGGGCGTGGATGCTGCCGGGTTATCCGCTGCAGTGGCATCCGCCGTCGGCGCGTCGGTTATCGGCGCATCCGTCGCGGGTGCGTCCGTCGGCATCATCGTCGCGGTGACTACGGGCGGTGCAGCGGTTTGCTGCGATTCCATCTGCCGCTGAATGCGAATCTGTTCCAGCGCCATCAGCGCATCATCCGACTCCTGCTGCGCGCGGCTGGCATCCCACTGGTTGTAGCCCACCAGCGCCAGTGCCGCCAAAATCAGCACCAGCCCCAGCGTCATCAGCAAATTGCCCTTACGGTTCTTCATGCTCTTGGCTCCATTTCCGGTGCAGAATCCAGCCAATGACGAACAGAATCATGCCCGCGCCCGCCAGAATCGGCACCGGCCACCACAGTTGCCCCGTTTCGGGAATCGGGGCGGTCGGGGTCGGCGTAACCGTGCGGCGGTTGGTAATCACATACACGCCGTTTTCGATGGAATATTCCGGCTCGTAGTACACGTCATCCCCCAGAATCTCGTTGAGGGTGTACACATGGTCAGCCGGCAAATCCTTGAAGATATGGTGCCAGTTGTTTTCGCTGTTCAGAATCACCGTGTCGATATGCTGACCGTCCTGCATCAGATGAATTTCAATCTGCACAGGGCGATATGTGCCGCGGTTGTCGTCGTCCCACACCTTGACGCACTCAAGGTCAATCAGCGCGGGAGAACGCTCCAGCTTGATGGTGGAGAGGACGTCATACTGCCACTCGTCGTCCACATTGCGCGTCGGCACAGAGGTCAGGAAGGACTGGAAGCTGTACGCCCAGCCGCCGATGATGACCGGCGTGCCGGAAACAAGGTACAGACCGGGGTTGAGTCCCGCGAAGGCAACTCGACCGTTTTCATCCGTCGTGCCGGTGAAATCAGGCGTTTCGGACGCGGTGAGGGCTTTCATCGCTTCGGACGCGGCTGCCCAGTCCGCCGCATTCTTCAGCGCGTTAATGTCGATATTCAGGGTGCTGTACGGGCTGCGCATGGCGAACCGAGCGTCCGCATCCATGTCCGCCACCTGATACAGCTGGAAGGTCACGCCGGGCAGGTGCGCATCATCCTCGTTGTCATCCGCCTGAATGGCGAACGTCAAGGGGTGCGTCAAATCCACCCGTTCAAAGGCAAGCGCGCAGGGCGCAAGCAGAAGGCAGCACAATGCTGTCAGCAGGACAAGCGCCAGCAGGCGCGAGGGTTTGCGGCTCATCACGACCGCTCAGCTCCTTTCCGCTTCTTGTGTTTCGGGCTGGTCGTTACCAGCATGAGAATGAGGAGAATCAGCAGCATCGGCGCGGCGACAATCGGCGCGACGATGTAGGGGTCAATCACGAGTGCGTCCGCGGAGATGCGCACGGATAGCTGCGCAAGCGATGTTTCGACCCGGTGTCCACGGACAAGCAGCCGGTGCGAGTTAATGCCGTAGGGCGTGCAGGTGACGAGCGTACACAAATCCATGCCGTCATAGATTTGCAGTGCGCTGACGTCATGCGGCTCGACAATGAGAATCTGGTCGATTTCATAGGTCAGCACCTTGTCCAGCACGCGGAGGGTGAAGGTATCGCCGTAGGTGAGCTGGTCAAGGTTGGTAAAGAGCTTGGCGGAGGGCAGCCCTCGATGCGCCGAGAAGGCGGAATGCGTCCCCGGTTCGCCGGTCGGCAGGCTTGTGCCCTCAATGTGACCGACGGCGACTTGAAGCACGTTGGCGTTCGTCGAGTGATACAGCGGCAGCGTCACGGCAATCTGCGGAATCTCAATCACCCCGATGATGCCCGAACCGCCGACATTCATCACCGCGTCGTACTCCTCGCGCTCCTCGTCGGTCATGATCAAGCGATCAACGGTGGACTGTGCGCGGAGTTTTTCGTTATAAGCGTTTGCCGCCGCCCAATCCGCCTCGTAATCCTTCTTGGACTCCTGCTCCACCACCGTGTTGTAGGTGGCTACGGCACGCGACTGGTGGAAGGAATTGTAGAAATCCGACACGGACGGGTACAGAAGGAGCGCCAGACCCACAAACAGCACCACAAACAGCAAAATGGTTGTCATATTGCGCTTCATGAGCCGCCTCCTTTCTGCAAACATGCTTCATTTTCCCATTTGGGAATGCCGGGCGGCGGCATTGCGCGCACCGCCCGGCAGGGGTTTCATCAGAACATGGGGATGTTCAACGAATTGCGGGAGAGAAATCAGATTTCGTCCGCTTCGGCCTTGCGGCGAACGACGAGGATGAGCGCCGCGCCCACAAACATCATGCCGCCCAGCACGTAGAAGATGGTCGTGCCGATGCCGCCGGTCTCAGGCAGGGTCGCACCGGACTTGTTGACGAGCTTGTTGTTCATCGTAGAAGCCGCCGTGAGTTCCATGGTTGCACTTGCACCGCCAGCAGCTTCCTTGTGGTCTGCCGAAATCGTGATGGTGACAGGATCCAGCGGATTATAGGTAGCAGGAACCGTGGTTTCCTTCAGCGTGTACGTGCCGTGATCCAGACCGATGATGTTGAACGTACCATTGGCTTCCGTAATCATTTCATTGTTTGCGACATCCGTATAGGTATCATTCGGCTTCGTGGTGCCTGCGACAACGTAATTGCCATCGGCATCCTTCCACAGCGGAACAACACGATCATTTTGGTCATAAAGCGTGAAGCCAGCGCCAGGCAGTTCGTTGCCTGCTTCAGCCGTGTTCGCATACTTCGTGTTGTTCACAACATAGGTGAAGAGCCACACATGGTCTTCCGGCGTTTTACCCATGCCATCAGCATTGGGGTTGTTGGAGTATTCCAAATCGACGCTGTTCTTGTTGTTCGTGCTGGTTGCGCTCGCGTTGAAGACCTGCGCTTCTTCGTTCAGATACGCCGTGTAAACAACCTCAACCGTAATCTTGTCCGTAACAAGGATGCTGGTGTTTTCTTTCATCACCTTCTTCAGGTCTTCGATTGTGAGCGTCCAAGACGGCTTATCCTGATTTTCACCAACCTTGCCTGCGCCCTTCTGACCAGGCGTTGCAGTGCAAACATAATCGGTAGCTTTCAGTGCGATGCCGTTCACCTTCACAGAATCAATCTGAACGAAGGTAATGCCCTTGGACATGGTGTCGTTGAATACCAGCTTGTAGGTCGGATAGTCATTATAATCCGCATTGACCGGAATAGTCGCGACCAAACGGAACTTGAAATTTTCAAACAGCGCGTGGTCGGCGCTCTCGCCCCAGCCTTCCGGATTCACTTCTCCGCCGTTCTTTTCAGCATCAGCAACTTCGTCCTGTACCTGCTTGTCCACAGAGGGCTTTTCAGACTTTGCAGTCGCAACGATGTCCTGATCCAGCACCTTTACAATCAGCAGCGTGGCAGCGCCGTCCTTGCCTTCCAGCTTTGCCTGATTGTCCCGCACAAGGTAATAGCCAGGGGTCAGTTTCTGGCTCTTGCCGGGGGCTGCTTTGGTGGAAGAGAACGTATCAACCGGAGCGGATTCAGCGTTCCAGTACTTCGTGATTTCAGCCAGCTTTTCCTGATTCGTGCCCGAAACAGTTTTCAGAGCCTCCAGAACTGCGTCCGGCACAGGATCACCAGTCGTGACCGCAGCAGTGTCGTTCTTGGCGTTTGCGCCCCACTTGACGCTCGTCAGCACTTTCGCACCAGATTCATCTGCTACAACATCAGCAGTGAAAATCTGGTATACCTGGTATTCGTGATCCACATCGTCCTTCGGATTCACCGTAATCGTAAAACCGGTAGCAGTCGGCGTATCGCCTTCCGTCACTTCAGAAGCGCCCGCGACAGTGACCATGCTCAGCACGAGCATCATGGCCAGCAGAATTGCCCAAAACTTTTTCATGGTTTTTCTCCTTTTCGTTGTCGTTTTTCACTCATTGGGAAACGTTTTGCGGGGATTACCGGGGTTGCCTACGTCGGGAGGTCTCCTGACGTATAGCTGCTATGCTTTTTTCATTCCTCCTCCCGTCGTTTTCTTCCCCATGTTTATACAAGGGCTTTCGCCCGCGTATACGGATTGAGCTGCCCCGGAAGGGGGGGCTGCCGACTGCTCAGCAGCCTTCCCTCCGGCGTTTGATTTCCTGCCCCAGCAGCAATGCCGCCGCTGCCATCAGCAGCAGACCGCCCGCCGTGTACGGCAGTGTACCGATGCCACCCGTCTCGGGCAGCGTGTAGGTAATGGGTGTGTTCGTAATCTGGAAGACGCGATTTTCGCTGTTCGCGGGAATCGGCGCGGTGTTCGTGGCGTTCGTGTCGTCCGTCACCAGCTGCCAGCCGCTGCCCACCGGGGTCTTCTCGACGACGTAGTAGCGGTAGAGGTTGCCACCCGCGTCATACGCCGGGAGATTGTACCACTTGTAGCCCCACCAGATGTTCTTGCTGCCTTCCGGCGCGGTGTATTCAACCACTTCGCCAAACTGCCAGCCATCCAGATTCTTCGCGACGACCTTCCCCGCTACCGCGTCCCAGCCAAGGGTAACGGTCGCGATGGTCTTGTCGCCATCCGCCGCCGCTTCCGCGGTGGTCTGCTTGAGCGTCAGCGTGATGTCCGGGAGGTTCGCGGGATTCAGCGTGAACTGATTGTCCAACGACGTCCAGACCTTGCGGGCGCTGACGTCGGTCAGGGTGTTGGTGACGGTGAGTGTCTTGACGTTCAGGTTGATTTCCGGCCGTTCGCCGTTCGTCGGGGCAGAAGCTGAATGGACTTCGTTGCCTTCCGCGTCCACTTCCTTGACGTAGTAGTACCATTCGCCGCTTGCGCCTGTATCCTTGTCGAACCAGTAGCGCGGCAGACGGGTCAGCGTCAGCGTTGCGGCGTCGGTCGGCGTATTCGTGCCGACCGTCAGCTTCACGGTGCCGTCCGACAAGACCGTCGCGTCCATGTTCGCTTCCAGCGCGCCCAGCAAGGGTGTGTAGCGTTCCGGGGATAGGGGAAGACCAGTGCCGTCACGCTTTTCGCGCCAGATTTGCAGGTACACGACGGTATTGCGGACATTCAGCGGCAGTTCGCTTTCGCTGCCTGTGGGGAAATACGCCTGCTTGAACTGCTTGGTGATTTTCAGCTGCGTCGGCGTGTTGGTAATTGTGCCGATTTCGTTGAAGCCCAGCTCCAGCTTGCCGGCCGGCAGGTTGTTCAGGTAGCCCGCCCGCTCCACTTCGCGGATGATGAAGGACGCACTGGCGTAGCCCGGCAGATTCCGGATGGTCACGCGCCACGGTTCATCCGCCTTCGCCAGCCCCGACACATGCAGGTAGGGCGCGCCGTTAATCTGCACCAGCTCCGCCGTGAGCGAACTCGGCGTGCAGATAACGTTCTTCAGGCTGAAGTAGCTCTTTTCCAGCAGGTTTTCCGTTTTCCACTGCGTGGAGTAGACTTCCTGATACTTCCTCATGACTTCAAGGTAGATGTCCTGCATCATGCCCTCTTCGCCGAACGTGTCCGCGTCCGCCCATTGCTTGACAATGCTGATGGCTTTCGGTACGTTGGTGATGGTCACGTTGTTTTCCGTCGTATCCTTGAAGGTGATGTAGAGAGTCGAGCCGACGAGTTCGCTTTCATCCGCCGTCATCACCGGCGTGTAGCGGTCCAGCGTGTCGTTGCCGACGCTCGTGCTTTCGAGGATGTAATAGCGGTACTTGCGCAGGCTGCCGTCGGGATTGAGGGTCGTGTCGTACAACGGCAGGTTGTCAATGGTCAGCTTCCAGCCGTTTTCCGCCGACAGGACGTAATTCTGCTGGAACTGGTCGTATAACCAGTCGTAGTGAACCACGCCGTCGGAATCCGTCCAGTTTTCGCACCACACGTCGCGGAAGAGCGAAATCGACACGTTCTGGATGCCCAGCGGGTTCTGTGCGCCGTCGTACTCAGGTTCAGCAGCCCACTTCTTCTCGATGTTGATTTTGCCGGTCTGCACGTTGGTGATGGTTGCGCTTGCGTCCGCGATGGTGACTAAGAAGCTTCCTTCCATTTGTGACGAAGAGGCTTTGAACGCATCCTTTGCCTTGATTGGCTCGCCAGCCGAATTGAGTTCAAGGACGTCGCCCACTTCTTTCGGCCAGTTCGCCGAGAAGGTGTAATTAGGCAGCGTACCACTCACAGGGTCTTCCGTCAGCTCATAGGTGTAAACATACGCCGTGTGAATAGAGCCGTCCGGATTATACTCAACATAGTACGCTTGCAGCGGTTGCGTTGTCGTCCAGTTTCCATTCGCATCCGGCATTATTTCAACGGTACTCGGATTGGGGTCGTAAGTTATCCACCCTTTTGTTTTATCCCATGAATGCGTTGTCTCAGTCAAGTTGAGCGTAACCTTTTCCGGCTTCTCGTTGACATTGACCCATTCTTTCGTCAAATTGAGGTTGAGATTTCCCACTTCATACCCCGGCAGGTTCTTCGCGTGGATATTCGCCGTTCCGCCGTCCGCAGGCTGGTTCACCGCACCGGTTGTTTTCTTGACAAGCGTAGCGTCGCCTGTGTAGCTCACCTGATACAGATACGGGTTTAGCGCACCATTAATCGTTTCGTACCCCTCTACGATGTAATAGTAGTACGGCTTCTTCTGCGCTTCGCCGTTCTCATTCACCGTAAAGTAGTACTTCGGCAGGTTGTTGAACTCCCAGACCGGTTCTTCGCCGCCCTCCGTCCAGTTTTTCGTGACGTAGGTGTACTGCTGATCATCCGTCTTGATGGGCTTGCCATTTCTGTCAAAGGTGAGCTGCTTCTTCGCCTGAATCAAGCAGAACGTCAGCTCATCCCTGTCGCGGAAGCGCGCCCAAGTCTTGTCCACCTTGACGTTGAACCGCTCGACGTAGTAGTTCTTTTCGGTCACTTCCGGGAGCGTGTCCGTCAGCGGCTGGCGATAAATCTCCTTGATATCGGTCAGTGCCGCGTCTGTGAAGTAGTCGCCCGGCTGCTGCGGGAAGTCCGCAGGCAGATGCTGCGTGCCGAAGTAGCCGTCAATCGTCGCTTCCGACACCTCGTAGGTGTACGCCCACGCGGATTTCACCGTGCCGTCGGCGTTGTATTGCGCATAAACCGACTGCGTTTCGTTCCATTCTGCCCAAAGCGCCGTATACGTTGCTGTGGTGTCCAGCTCGATCGTCTTTGTGGTGGGCGTTTCCGCTGTCCAGCCCGTATCCGGGGCATAGACATGGCGGGTGCGCGTCACGGTAATCCTCGCCTTCGTGCCTTCCGGCGTGGGCTTGTCCGCGGGATTGCCGGAAGCGTCCAGCCACTGCTTCGCCACGTTGAAGCGGTACAGACCTTCCTTCTCGCTCGTCAGCTTGTTGTTCGTCACGGTGACGGTGGTGCTGGTGTTCGCATCGCCCTCCGTCGTCACGAAACCGTCCGCCGGGCTATAGCTGACGCTGAACGGGAGGGTGGCTTCGTTTTGGTACTTGACCTCCTCCACCTTGTAGCGGTAGCTTTGCCTGATGGGCTGATTCTGCTCGTCGAAGCCCGTCACAGCGTACTTCGGGAAAGTGCCGAACACGACCTTGCTCGTGTTCAGGCTGCTGATGCTCATGACCCTCGTGACCGCTTGGAAGCTGTCGTCCGCGACCCACGCGCCGTTCTCCTGCTTTTCGCGGGTCAGGCGGAAGGTCAGCGTATCCTGCATGTTTTCAGGCTTCGCGCCTTCACCCCAGCGCTTCTCGGCTTCGATGGTCAGCTTCGCGATCTCGTAGTTCCGCAGCGTCGCCGTGCCGCGTGCGTTCTGCGCGTCCGCCTTCGGATTGGCGGGATTCCCGTCCGTGAAGTACTCGCTCGGGTGCTGCGGGAGACCGCTGTATGCCAGCTGGCAGTAGAAGCCGCTCGGCACGTTCAGTTCCCGGAGGCTGTAAGTGTAGGCGTGGGCGTTTTGGACAACGCCGTTTTCCATGGCGACCGTGTAGGTTTCCAGCCCCTCGAACTTGGCGCTCCATTTGTTCGCTTCTGCCAGCGTGACCGTGTCGCGGCGTTCCGTGCTGCCCATCGTCCACTCGCCGTTGACGTAATCCCAGCGCGTCTTGTAGAGCGCGACCTGCACGCCGCCGAATTCCTCGGTAATCGTGTGCTTTGTGCCATCCGGCGCGTACCATTCCTTGGACAAGTCGATGCTGATTTCGCCGTACTTGTCCTCCGGGCGGTAGACGTTGGTCAGCGTCGCCGTGACCGTGCCGGTGGTTTTGCTGGCGTTCGGGTCGATGGTGTAGGTGATGCCGGATGTGGTGTAGCTCGGCACTTTGCCCTCGACGATGTAGTAAATGTAGTAGAGCTTGTTGCCGTTCGCGTCCGCGCCGGTGGATTCCAGCTGCGACCACTGGGTGTGCCAGCCGTTCGCTGCCGTCAGCGTAGCCTCGCGACCGCCGTAAGCGTCGTCCGGGTGCTGGCGAATTTTTGCCCACTGCGCGTCGGTGAACTGCGTGACCTGCGTCGGCACTTCGCCAACCGGCGTGCCTTCCGGGGTCATCGTGATGCTCACGCTGTCATCATACCCATAGTCTGCCGACCATTGATTATTCCAGCTTTGCCACCACTGTACACTGAAAGTTACCTTTTTCTGATACGCCATCGTTGTAGTGTAAACGAACTGTTTCTTCGACGTATCCTGCGGCTGCAAAACGATTTGTTTTCCGTCTACGCGAGCCACAATACGCCCGGTGTCACCAAGTCCGTTACCTGACAGGTTCAGCGTTACCGTAACCTCCTGATTTTCCGGGAACTGCCGTGCAATCGTCGCGCTGCTGTTACCCTTCATTTCCGCCGACAGGATGCATTGCGGATTCTGCGTTGCGCCCGTGTTCAGCACGTCGGTGTACTGTTCCTGCGTCAGCACATAGCGGCGAAGCATCACGAGGACGCTGGCAGGGCGCGCATTCTCATGGGCGTCGTCGCCAGCCCAGTCCTTCTGCACCTCCATGTCGTGGCGGTCCTTGCTGTTCTTCACCTGAATGTTGATGCTCGCAGAGCCGTTGATGGTGTGCGGGCCATCCACCACGCCTTTGATGCCAGAAGCAGTCATGAGCTCCTGCAGCCGACTCTTCGAAATCGTGCCGAAGTTGCCATTGTTGAGACCGTCCGGGTATCTCACCGGATGTGCTTCGGTATCGTCCGCTCTCGGAACGATGTGGAAGACGACCAGCGGGCGATCCTCCAGCACGAGGTGGTACGGTTCGACTGCATCCGTTTCCGCCAGCATGTACGCGACGTTCGGGTCGAGCGGACGCTCGTTCAGCTTCGCCGAATTGTATTGGTAAGTAATCATACCGTTTTGATCCGTGTAGACCTTACCATTTTCGCCGCCAACCGCCTCGAACTTGTTGGTTGCCGTGTTCCATGCGTAGAGGGTGAACTCCGTCCCCGGCAACAGCAGCGAGGTGTTCGCGCTGTCCACCTTGCGGATGACCAGATTGTTGTGGATGTAGCCGCCGCCCTGACTGAAGTAGTCGTTATTGCTGTTGTTCAGTTCGGTACTTGAGCTGTCTTTTCCTTCAAGGTTTGCGTGGTTTCTCAACGCCGGACTGATGCCCTTGTGGTTCACGTCGTTGAAGTTGTACTCGTTCGTCACCTCAGGCGGCAGCAGAATGTTCTCCTGCGCCGTGTATTCCAGAATCAGCGCCTTGCCGTCGAGATACCGCACACGCTCGATGCTCCACAGCTCATCCCCGACGGAAAAACCGCTTTTGGCGGCAAACCGCTCATCGGCGATGAGAGTCTCAAACTTCGTTACCTTCGTCACAGCGCGCAGACGGTTGCGGCGGGCGGTTTCCTGAAAGGTCTCGATGCCGCCGATGGTAAACGTTGTCTTGCCCAGGATACTGGTAGGTTTTATTCCCTTCCTCCGTTTCCGTGAACTCCATCTTCCAGAGATACTTCTCTATCTCTGCGCCGCGCACCAAATGTCCCTTGCCGTTTTCATCAACGTTCAGAATCGGATTGCCGTTTTCATCCTTCAGCGCCTCGTAGAGCCTGAAGGAGCCTTCATCCAGCGTGACGTCTCGCAGATAGATATAATTATTTGGCCAGTTATTGCACCAACCAACAACGTCATACGACAGCGTATCTGTCAGCGTGAGGGTGCTGGAGCTTGGGCTTAGCTCCGCGCCGGCCTGGTTGATGTCGATGGTGTAGGTGATTCGCGCCTGCTGGTCGCCGCCCTTGACGCTGTAGCCCTTTTGGACGTTGATCGGCTTGACCGTCTCTTCCTCGTAGGTCAGCTCGGTCTTCTGCTCCTTGTGATAGAGCGCAGCGTCGTATCTCACGTCCAGCTGGTTGTTCAGCACGCCCAGCTCCAAACTGCCGTTCACCGCGTTTGCCAGGAAGTCGTCGGCAATCTTGCAGTGAACCTTGACGGTCATATCCGCCTTGCCGTTGAGGATCGTTTCCGAACCGCCGGTATTCTCATTCGGCTTCATGGAGATGTTGATTCTCTGCTGCTGCTGTGCGCCTTCGCCCACCGTCGTCAAATCAGCCTTGATGGAAATGCGCTGCTCGCTCCACTCGTTGCTGACCTCATAGCCATCCGGAATCGTACCGGCATTGTCCAGCTTCTTATTGACAACGGTCATCTTCGTGCTGTCCGTTTCGCTAAGAATCAACCTCGATCTGCCGTATTCGATGTAATCCACCACAATGTGCGGCGGGAGCGTTTCGGTCAGGGTGATTTCGTCGTGCGCCACGCCAGCATTGCGCAGGAGGATGGTCCAGTACAGCTCGTTCTCATGGATGATCTGTCCGTTCAAATCACCAACGCCATGGTTGCCGAATTTCTTCTCCACCAGGTCGTTCGGGGCGGCTTTGTACCACGCGTCTCCGTTTTTGCCCGCGTTAACAGCCGTGTTCTTGAAGTCAACCCAGCCAGTGCGGGATTTTTCCAGATAGATGGTCGTCTGGTACGGGAGCGTAACGCTTGTCGTCGCGTTCACATCCGTATTGGCGTCGTTCAGCACAACGCCTTCGCCCGTCGTTTCAAACCGGAAACCATAGTAGTAGCCTTCCGTCAGCGTCGTTTCCGCAGACACCACCATCGTGCCTTCATTTTTGCCCTGACTGTCGCAGGTCAGCAGCGTAATGGTGTACGGCACATTCTGCGCATCATGCTTTTTCACAACATCGAGGTTTTTGATGGCGTTGAGCAACGTCTGCGCCTGAGCCGCCGTCATGTAGTGCTGCATGATTTCTGTTCCGTTTTTCCATTCCACCTTCTTGTCAAGCGTATCGCCGAAGTTCAGCTTATACTGAACATCCGTCGTCGCCGGGAAGGTGTACGTCGCGTTCCACGCTACCGGATACAGACCATCGGTGTATTCGCCGTTCTTCGTCGGATCCGCCGACATACTCGCGTCAACCGACTTCACCACATTGTAACGCGTGTCCTGCCCTACGGTCACGGTGCTTGTCTTTTGTTCGCCGTCGAATTCCGCCGTGTTTGTAATCTGTTGATTCTGCGCGGTTGCTTCCACCGGCGTTTTGTATTGGATTACGATCTTAGCGGTGGTGTCCTTGAATTTCAGCTGCGGTTTGCCGTCCACGCCGGTTTCCACGGTGAAGTAATCCGTGTAGTTTTCAGCGGTGATAGGCGTGTTATTCGCTGTGATTTGCGACACATAGCCCTTGCCGTCCGTTTTCGAAAACAGCAGATTGCTGTTTTCGTCCACAAGCTGGTCGAACATCGTGTCCGTCAGCGTCTTGTCCTTGATGTTGAAACGGTTTTCGTTGACGGTGAGCGTCCACTGAATGCAACCCTCATTGCTGTTGTACCAGCTGCTCTTTTGCAGCTTTTTAATCTGAACGTCAGTAGGGTTGCTGTTAGAGGAATCCTGGGAATGATCCCATTTTCCGCCGCTCTGCGCATTGAAGGTGTTTGTCAGCTGGTCGAATTCACCGGTCATTCCGTCCTTGTCGAACGTGTATTCATACTTGATTTCGTATGTTTCATTTGCCGAAAGCGGCGGCAGCACATAGTCCGTCGTCATGGTATAGACCTTGCCGCTTTCGTCCGTCGTGTTCGCATAAACGTAGTGAATGTGCGTTCCCGTCGTACCGCAGGCGCATGTACCGTCCGTCTTGATTTCTGTCGAAGCAGAGTCAACAGCGGGCACCTGACTCCAGTTAGCGTTTGTTTTAACCTCCGTGACGGTCATGTTTGTCAGGGCAATTTGCTTATTCACCGCCGTCATGACGTCTCGAGCAGTCGCGTTCTTGCCGTTCGTGCCCTTTGTAGATTCGATTTTGACGGTATACTCAATCGTTCCTTTTTCCCAGTTGACATTAGCCCCGCTTTTCCAAGTTCTCAAATCGCTGAGGAGGGAGTTGTTGCCCCTGTCGATGTCCTCCCACTTCACGGTAGTCGATGCGCCACCGAACTTGATGGTCAGGTCGTCGTTGCCCAAATCTGCAACGTCATTCTTGCGAATTTCGGCGTTCATCTTCATGGTGCCGGTGCGGTCGTCATGGCTGGGGTTGTTCCGGACAAAGTCCATATACTCGTCGGTGAACCACATTTCAACGTTATTCGTTTCGGGATTGTACTGGAACTTAAACGCCGGCTTTTCATTGCTGAATTTGGCGTCCGTGCCCGACCAGACAGAAGTGCTGTCCGTTTTGATATGCGTATTCTCTGCCGGAATAATAATCTTGTTGCCTTCGCCATGGCGAAGAATAGCTTCATCCGAAATCTTGAAGTCCGCCGCGAAGCTATAGTTGTACGCATTAGCATTTTCCGGAAGTGTGATGTTCGATACCGTAATATTGGTAATCTGCATGCCGCTCTCGCTGACGGCAGGCGGTTCGTTCGCCATCATTAGGAAGCCCGGGTCGAGTCCAAGCGACGGCATCATCATGTCGTCCGGCTTCGCGGCATCAGCGTCCATCGACGGAATCACCGTAAGCGCAGGTGTCGGGGACGGCTCGTCCATCGGGGCAACAGTTTCGGCGGCGTTTTCCGTCGGCGCGGGCGTTACAGACGGCGCAAGCGTCGGTTCTTCCGTAGGCGCAGGCGTTGCTGTGGGCGCTTCCGTGGGCGTTGACGTCACTTCGGGAGCTGCCGTCGGCTCAGCTGTCGCTTCGGGCGCAGCCGTCGGCTCAGCCGTCACTTCGGGCGCAGCCGTCGGCTCATCCGTCGCTTCGGGGGCTGCAGTCGGTTCAGTCGTCGCTTCGGGGGTATCCGTCGGTTCAGTCGTCGCGTCGGGGGCAGCCGTCGGCTCAGCTGTCACTTCGGGAGCTGCCGTCGGCTCAGCTGTCACTTCGGGGGCTGCCGTCGGCTCAGCTGTCACTTCGGGGGCTGCCGTCGGCTCAGCTGTCGCTTCGGGCGCTGCCGTCGGCTCATCCGTCACTTCGGGCGCTGCCGTCGGCTCAGCTGTCGCTTCGGGGGCTGCCGTCGCATCGGGGTTCGGGGTCGGGTCATAGTAGCAATCCGCCGTGTGCGTGTGCTCTTCTTTGCCGCAGATATAGTGGCGTTCGTAGCAGTCCGCCGTGTGATGATGGCCGGAATCCTCCGCCGTCACCGTCACAACGCATTCATTCGTATGCTGATGCCGCAGCACCTGAATGTAGCCGCAGGTGTAGTAACCGGTTTTCGCATCGACGCAGGACGCGGAATGCGTGTGCACTTTCGCCGGGTCGGGATAGAGCTTGCACTTCAAGTCGCCGCGCACCATCTCATAGCAAGAATCATCATGCGTGTGTGCGCCTTCGCCCTCAAACAGACCGCAAGTCGGTTCTTCCGTCGTCGGATAGCAGGCATTCGTGTGGTGATGCGCGCCCTCGCCTTCCGTCAGGCCGCAGGTGTACGTCCGGGTCACTTCGTAGCAGCTGTCATCATGGACATGCGGCATGTCGGAGTTCGTCGCAACGTCCTCGGTGCAAATCAGCGTGCGCGTTTCCGTCACGCAATCCGCCGTGTGCTGATGGCCTTCACTTTCAAACAGACCGCAAGTCGGTTCTTTCGCCCGATAGCACGCATCCGTGTGGATGTGCCCCTCGCTTTCCGGCAGCGTGCAGGTCAGCTGCTTCTCCCAGTTGTAGCAGGCATCCGTGTGCTTGTGCATCGGATGCTCCTCCAGCGTGCAGATAAGAACGCCGTTGCTGTCGTAGCACTTCTCGTCATGCTCGTGGATGTAGCCATCCCAGTAGCCGCAGCTGAGTTCGCCCTGCGCATTATAGCAATCGGAGGAATGGCGGTGCGGCTCAAAGCTGCAGCGCATAATATCGGTAAAGACTGTCTCCGCCTCGCGCTCGGAAATCAGGCAGGTCAGCTCGTCCACATAGCAGTCCGCCGTGTGGGTATGCTCCTCCAGCCCGCAGTACGTTTCCGCCGCCATCGTCAGACCCGGCATCATCAGCACATAAGACGTGCAGATGGCGACAACGAGTGCCAGCGCCGTGACCGTCTTAAGCAGACGCATCCGGCGCTTCCGCTGCGCAACGTATTTTTCTGCTAATTCCATGAGTTTGCGGTTCATGTCAGCATCCTCCGATTCTGGAACCTGTGTTCCTCTTCTTGCTGTATTGTACTTACGTTATTGCAGGAATCCAATGCGGTTCAGCGGCCAAATGCGGAGCGTTACGCGCCCCATAATCTGCTCTTCGGACACTGGGCCAACCAGTGTGCTTCGGCTGTCGCGCGAGGTGGAGCGGTGATCACCCAGAACAAAATACCGCCCGTCCGGCACTTGGTACGGCAGCGTGATGGAGCAGTCGCCCAGCGCGCGGTCGGTGATGTACGGCTCATCAAGCAGTTCGCCATTGATGTAGACGTTGCCGCTTCCGTCGATGTTGACCCACTCGCCCGGCAGGCCGATAACGCGCTTAATCAGCACCTTATTGTTGTAGTAAAAAGCGATAATATCGCCGCGCTGCGGATTTGACCCGCGCACGACCATTGTGATTTCGCCCTGCCCGACCACCGGCGTCATTGACGTGCCGGTGATTTGCAGGATGGGCATGACCATGGTTGCAATCAGCACCGCGACCGCCGCCACCACCAGCAGCGTATAGAGCGTGCTGCGCAGGGCGCGGTTGTAGCTGTGCTTGCGCTTTTCATGCTTCAGTTCCGTTTCCAATTGTGCGGATGTGGGGTTCATTTGCCGCAGCAGGTGGGCGCGTTCCGCCGCTTCCTGCGTGTCGTTGAGCAATTGTTTGCCCGTTTTCTGCTGATTCTTGTCTTCTGACACCTGCGCGCCCTCCCTTCTGTCATGTTTCTTTACTGCTGATTGGCGGCTTTCTTGGCGTGCGCGAGGATTTCCTGCGCTTGGCTTTCTGCCGCGCTGATTTTCTCCTGGCACAGCCGCTCGACGTTCTGCTGATACTGTTCCGCGGCCTTCTGCGCCGCCTCAAACACGCCGTTTAACTTCAGCGATGCCTCCGCAATCGAGCCGCACGTTTCCAGCTGCAGCTGCTGACTTTGCAGCGCCGCTTCTGCTGCATTCAGCCGCTGCTCCAGTGCTTCAAATTCCCGTGCCTGTTCCAGCAGCAGTTCCAGCAGCTCCGCGCGTCCCAGCTTCCGCAGTTCCTTCTCTGTCACAGTTCACGTCTCCTTCACATGTAACACATTTATCGTTTCTCGATATGCAATTCGCCAAATTCCCGGCAAATCACAGTTCAAGTTCTTACATGGTTTATTATACCATCAAATAACAGTCATTATGCTCAAACGGTGCATTTTTGTGTATTTTGTCTCACTTTCGTGTGTCAATTATGTCATTTTCGTACGTTAACAGTCTGTTAGTTTCCTGAGTATTGTAATTTTAATGTTAAAACTATCGTTACAGGAATGTTTTTGTTCTGTTGCCCTCCTCGATTTTTCGGAATTTTCGTTCAGTGCGTGCAAATTTTCGACCGCTTTTTTCTTTGTTTCCACGCCATTCGTTCGTCTTTTTCAATGTAACATTCCAGACTTGGCAAACAAAAAACAGCATAATATTGTTGATTCGCGAAAAAAACAGGAGCAGCCCGTAAATTGTGCTGCTCCTGCCCAATATTCTGTTACCCATTCGGGTTTGCGCTGTCGTCATCCTGGCGATACTGATCTGTACGGCGACGATGGCGCGGCGCTTCCTCTGCCGATTTCGCCACCGGGCGCGCATACGGATTCTCCATCGTCGTCGTGCTCTTCGGCGCGGCAGTGGACGGGGTCTCCTGCGGCTTCGTCAGGGGCTGAATCGGCGTGCGATAACCGACTTGCGGTCGGTTTTGCATATCCTGCGTCTGCGGAACGGGCGTCGCCGGGCGCACCTGCACAGGCGAAACGCCATTGCTCGTCTGCGGACGCTGCTGGGGAGTCGCATACGCGCCTGTGCGCATCTGCTGCGGCTGACCCGCCTGACGCGCAACCGGACGATCCGCATTGCGCGCTGCCTGTGCGCGGCGCTGCGCCGCCTTCATCGCAACCTCACGCTGTTTCTTCTGGTACTGCATGAAGGCGAATCCGCCGCCGCCCAGCAGCAGCACGACCGCAATCACGATGAAGATAACCAGCCCGCTGTTGCCGCTCTCGTTCACCACAGGGTACGTCGCGGCTGCGGTGGGCAGCGGTTCGAGCGTCGGTGTGGGCGAAGCGGAAGGCGTCGGCGTGGCGGTTTCCTGCGTAGGGTCAGTTGGGGGCGAAGTCAGCGGGCCGGGCGTTGAAAAGCCTTGCCACGGCACATAGCTGACCGTTGCGCCGCTGCCCTTCCAGTCGTTGATGGTCTTGTCTTCTTCCGGAATCAGACCGCTGGTCGGTTTTGCAGTAGCATTCCCCGTCGTGTTATTCTGGATGCCCTGAATGTACTCGCTGCTTTGCAGGAACTCTTCCAGCTCCTCCACCGTCATCCAATGGAAGTATTTTCCGTTGACGTAACCTTCTTGGTCATTGTAGCGGATGTGATACCACGTTTCGCCGTCCGTTCCAGTCGTTGTGCCGAGGACAAAGCAGAACGCGTAGTTGTACAGCTTTCTGATGCGGCTCGCGTTCATGCTGGGCTGCTGACGGAAGTTGACCGAGGTCGTCGTGGTCACATAGCCGTAGCTGGAGTAGTTCGTCGGGTCGTAGGGCTGGGGCGTGGTGACAAGCGTGGGTGCGGGCGTGGCGTTCAGGTTGTTCAGGTACGCCTCGATTTCCGCCTGCGTCATGAAGCGGAGCATGTCATAGCGCACATAGCCCCACTGCCCATTATACTGCACGCGGTGCCACGGCATACTGCCCAGATAATCCTGGCCGGAGACGTAGACAACTTCACCCTGCATCAGGTACGCCTCAATCGCGCTGAAGTCGCCCGCCATCTGCCGCAGCGGCACGTTGTTGCCCACGGCGTAGGCGTAGCCCATCTCCTGTGCGGGAACAGGCGTCAGGTACGGCGTGGGGCTGGGCGTGGGCGTGCTGCGGGACTGATTCCACTGCTGAATGTACACCTGCGCCTGCGCGTCGGTGACGTAGCGGAGGTTCGCGTCCGGCACATAACCAGACGTCCCTTCCAGCGTGGTCACAATGTCCCACGTTTCGCCTGCCGTGTTCAGCTGGCTATTCACATACACCAGCACATTCGCCTGCAGCGTCGCCATAACGTAGTTGCCCGTGCCGATGCCGGTGCGCATTTCGGTTTCGCGCGTGGTGACGGCATAGCCCTCGTACGGCACAGCGGTCGGCGTCGGAGCCTCAGTCGGGGTCTGCGTCGGCGCGGCGGTCGCCACCTGACGATACCAGAAGGCAATATCCGCCGCATCCATGCTCAGCGTGCCGTCTTGGAAAACAGTCAGGGTGATTTGCTCGCTGCCGGGAATCAGCTCATAGCCATCCCGCAAATTCGTCGGCATCGGGCTCAGGGTGTATGTGCCGGGCGCGAGCGTCATCGACTGCGCATTCGCCACGGGATTGCCGTAGCTGTCCAGATACTGGATGGTGATGGTCGCGTTCTGCGGCGCGGCGGTCGGGGTTGCCGTCGGCACTTCCGTTGGAATTTCGGTCGGAATTGCCGTCGGGGTCTCGGTCGGAATCGGCGTTGCCGTCGGCACAGGTGTTGCGCCGGTGGATGCGGCATACGCGTCGCTTTCCGCCTGCGTCATGATGGTCAGGAATTCGCTCTTGATGTAGCCGCTCTGCCCATCCACCATGACGACGCTCCACCGTTCGCCCTTGTCATTCAGCATTTCGTTGACGACGTAGACGTTCGAGCCATTCGCCAAGCGCTTGATGACCGTGTTGCTCTTGCTGGTCGAAGCCTCGCTGCGGAACGCCACTCGATTGCCGTTGATGGTCGCGTAGCGGTTGACCGGCTGCCCGACGGGAATCGGCGCTTCAGTGGGCGCAGTGGTCGGCGTTTCGGTCGGAATCGGCGTATTCGTGGGCGCTTCGGTCACGGGAACATCCGTCGCAGCGCTTTGAACCGGGCGGTAATAGAACGCAAGGTCTTCCGCCGTCGCTTCGTCGCCGTTGATGGCAATGGTGCCGTCCGCGTAAATCGTCAGGTCGAACGACGTCCAGCTGCTTTCCAGCTCGTAGCCGGGAATGCTGTCATACGCGGGCGTGACGTGGTACGTTCCCGGCATCAGCTCCGCCGCGCTTGCGTCGGCAATCTCCTCGCCAAGCGTGTTGTAGTAGCGGATGGTGACGGTCACGAACTGCTGCGCGGGCGCGGGGGTATCGGTCGGTGCTTCGGTCGCCGGAACGTCGGTCGCCGGGACGTCGGTCGCAGGCACGTCGGTCGCAGGCACGTCCGTTGCGGGTGCAGGCGTGTCCGTCGGCGCTTCCGTCACGGGAACATCCGTCGGAGTCTGCACCGGGTGATAGTAGAATCCGACCGCATCCGCCGGAATTTCTTCGCCATCCATGTACAGCGTGCCGTTCGCATCCACCGTCAGGTCAAACTGCGTCAGGGTGCTGTCCAGCTCGTAACCGGGGATTTCGCGCTCCGGAATCATCGGATACGTCCCCGGCAGCAGTTCCTTCACCACCGGGTCGGCAATTTCCACGCCGCTCATGTCGAAGTAGTGAATCGCCACCGGCATCGTCTGCGGGGCGGGCGTGTCCGTCGGCGCGGGGGTATCGGTCGGCGCTTCGGTTGCGGGTGCTTCCGTCGTGGGAATATAATAGTAGAAATACACCTCGCTCGGCGTCGCGATACCGCCGGAAACGTTCACTTCCACCGTGCTTTCCGTGCCGGGCATCGGCACATAGCCGTCCGCCATGCCCTGCGGATTCGCCGTCACAAGGTGCGTCCCCTCGCCCAGCGTCAGCGTGTCGTCCATCGCAACAGGCTCGCCCTCGGAATTGAGGTAGTGCACGGGCACGTTCACTTCGGTCGGCTGCGGGTCGGCATAGAAGAAGGACACACTCGCCAAGTCGGTCGTACCGTCAGGACGCAGCGTGACCGTCTGCGGATTTTCGCTGATGAGGTCGTACCCGCCCACGCGGTCGCTGGCGGCATAGATGTAATTCACGCCCTCGGTCAGCGTCTGCGACTGCTGATCCAGCAGCGTGCCGTTCTCGTGATAGTAGAACACGTCGATGTTGGATGTTACCGGCTGCGGCGTGGCATAGTGGAACACAACGGGATTCACGCTCGCCGTGCCGCCGTTGTCCACCCACACATGCACCGTGTCCTCGCCGACAAGCTGATACCCAGCAGTCATCGCGCTATTGGCGGTGACATAGTTGTCGCCCTGATTCAGCGTCACATACTGCGTGTCCAGAATCGTGCCGTTGTCATCCAGCTGATACAGCACAGTCACTTCCGCCTGAATGACGGGCGGCTCGGTCGGGGCTTCGGTGGGCACTTCCGTCGGCGCTTCGGTCGGCTGCTCCGGCACGGCGTAGACAAAGCGCACCTCGCTCGGCGACGCATTGCCCATGCTGTCCACAAACACATCCACCACGCCGGACGCGGGTTTGACAAGCAGATAATCCCACGGCACAACGCTGGAATTGGCGTACACTTGGGTAGTCGCGTTCGTCAGGCAGCTTGCGTACTGGAAATCCAGCTGCTGGCCATCCTCCGTCACATAGTACACCGGCACGTTGACGCTCTCCTGCGCGGGCGTTTCGGGCATTCCCTGCGACGAGAGGTACAACGGGAACATCCCTTCATAGACGCTGTTGCAGTAATAATCCACTTCATACGAATACATCGGGTCAAGGGCGGTCGCATCCTGCGTCCACATGATTTCCGACGCATAATCTTTCAAGTAGAAGGTATACGACGGGTCAGACGATACAACCTGCACCTGAACCGTGCTGAAAAGGGCGGACGCATCCAGCGTCGCCCAATACGCATGTTCCGCGCTGTCAGGCACGGGGAACGCCTGCGTTGTCTGCTGCTGTCCCTGCGAATCCGTCCAAATGACGGACACGACGACGTCCTCCCAGCGATCCAGCGCCAGCGCCGGAACCATCGCGGTTGTCATCAGCAGCGCCGCCACCATCAGCACAGACAGCAGACGGCCAAGACCTTTGACGCCGGATTTTCTCATGTTGGGTTTCCTCCTTGCTCCTGCCCTTTGCGGGCCTGATGCCATTCTATTATACCGCAGCGGCGCGGTTTGTCAATCTTCCGCACCCTGCCGCATTTTTCCTTGCGATTCGCAGGATTTTTTGCGTCTATTGTCGAATCACTATGGCGAAAATCATCCTACTGTTTGAGGAGGACATTGACCATGATGGACGACAAGCAGCTGACGGAAGAGTATTTGGATGGGAAAGTCGTTTTTCCCGGCAAGATTATCCGCGTTGAGCATTGGCATGTGCGCCTGCCCAACGGCGAAACCGCCCTGCGCGAGGTGGCATGCCATCCGGGCGCGGCAGGCATTGTTGCGCTGGATGATGACGGGAACGTGATTCTCGTCCGCCAGCATCGCATCGCCGTTGGCCGCTTGACGCTGGAAATTCCGGCGGGCAAGCTCGATGGGGTGGATGAAGACCCGTTCGTCTGCGCCCAGCGTGAGCTGAGCGAGGAAACCGGGCTGACCGCCGACCACTGGCGCAAGCTGACCGTGCTGGAGACGACCCCCGGCTTCTGCAACGAGCGCATCCACCTCTACTTGGCGACGGGGCTGCACGCTGGAAAGACGCATCCGGATGAGGATGAGTTCGTCTGCACACTGCGGATGCCGCTTTCCGACGCGGTACAGAAGGTGATGGACGGCACGTTCCGTGACGGCAAGACTGCGCTGGCGCTCCTGATGGTGCAGCAGCTGCTGTCCGCACCCTGCAAACAATAAACGTGCGAAACGCGCGTTCTGTTCCATCCACGCTTATTGTAACAAATATTTCATCAAAATGCAATCGTGTGGACGGATTTTTGCGCGTTTTTTCGAAAAATTTCGCTGACGGAGGTGCTTTATGGCTGGAAAAAAGCAGCGTCATCCCCTGTATGTTCTCTTTCTGCTGCTGATGCTGCTCATGCTGGCGCTGGGTGTGTATCTGCTTGTCGTCGGCTGTCAGCAAGGGAATCGCCCTGTGCCGCTTGCGCCGTTTTCGCCGCAAATCATCGGAGGTTTCTTCCGCCATGTATGAAAAGCTGGGGCAATGGCTCTCCCACCGCAATCCGCCGAATGAGCTGATTCCCGCAGCGGATTACTTCGCGTCCCTGCCGCGCCTGACGACCGACCGGCTGCTCCTGCGTCCGCTGACGATGCGCGATGCGGCGGATATGTTCGCTTACTCCCGCGACCCCGAAGTCGCTCGGCATGTTCTCTGGGATGCGCACAAGTCGATGGCGGATACGCGCGGCTGCCTGCGCTACATCATCAGCCAGTACCACAGCGGCGCGCCGTCCAGTTGGGGCATCGTGCTGCGCGAAACGAACCGCGTCGTCGGCACGATTGGCTTTATGAGTTACAGCGACGCGGACAGCGTGGTGGAGCTCGGCTATTCGCTCGCCCGCTCCTGCTGGAACGGCGGACTGATGACCGAGGCGCTGACGGCGGTGCTGCGCGAATGCTTCACCGCGCTGCGCATCCACCGCGTCGAGGCGATGCACGAGTGCGACAACCCTGCCAGCGGGCGCGTGATGGAAAAATGCGGTATGCGCCACGAAGGGACACTGCGCGGCAAGGTGTTCAACAAGGGCAATTTCCACGACGTGGAGCTGTGGGCGATGCTGCGGGAGGACTGGGACGCGCGCCATTGAGTGAATTTCTTCCTATTTATATGCTGGAGGATACGCGAATGCAGTTTGACATGATTTCTGGGCTGCGGTGGATTCACTCGTCTCGTCCGACGAAGCGGCGGCGCGCGGAATAAGCGCATCAAAAAAGAGGGCTTCCGCCCCCTTTGAATTGGATTTATACTAATTCGATTCTAAAACATGGCATCGAGCAT
>ENA-UEQS01000354-UEQS01000354.1-human-gut-metagenome-genome-assembly--contig:-NODE-354-length-36556-cov-38.695140_pt1 | contig 36556 bp, 28 predicted proteins | sample MGYA00242953_ERZ507953 | MGnify/ENA primary metagenome ERZ507953 (study PRJEB26167, sample SAMN06115474) | human gut metagenome | host: Homo sapiens | place: China:Jiangsu | collected 2016-07-06...
GCTGCGATTCGAACGCAGGACCCACGCCTTAGAAGGGCGTTGCTCTATCCAGCTGAGCTACGGAACCATCCTTAATTGCGGTGCAAAAGTATGCTTTTATTTTGAATTACACAAATTTTTCCAGGGTTTTATACGATTATCAGGTACATTTATTCAACTCCGGCTACTCGCCCGACCCTACCAGTTTCCGCCTAAATTCTAATATCCAGTATTTTGCGAAATTCCACCGGCAATTACATCTCTTTGCGGAATAGGAAGCAACAACCTATAGTCTTCTACTCCGTACACCTCTTTCGCGAATCCTGTCCTTTTCAAAAAGGCAAAGTTCACGTCACAATAAAGCGACAGTTGCAACCGGGCGCTCTTAATTTTATCCAAAACCGTAGTTCCTGACAATGGGATTCCCTTTGCTGCGACAATCTTGTTCAACTGGCTTTCTGCATCCGACGTGCTACCGTTTTTACAAAGACATTCTGCATATGACAGTAATACATCTGTATATGTCATAAGAGGAACAAGAGAAGGAACTCCTAACGAGATGTTGCTACGTGTCATCACGCCATTCCGAACTGCCAGTATGGTTTCTGTTCCACTCCCATTGTTATATAAATCCGTAATCGTTTCTTTCTGGTTATAATTGGAAGAGTCCAACATATAAAAGCCACCGGATATAACTTTGGCAAGAAGTGATTCAGCCTGCAGATAATTACCCTGATACATATAAATATCTGCCAGAAGTATACGAGCCACATCTCTGGAAACAAAGAAAAAGTCATTAACGTCTCTTAATGATTCATTCTTCTTTTCCTCCAGATTATCCATTGCCTCTTGCAGCTCCTTAATCAAACGGGAAAATATCTCAGACTGGGAGGTCTTGAAAATACTGGAGCCACCTGCTACCCCAAAATCAGTACTGTCTACATAAGGTACATCCCCCCATGCCACAACCATATAATAATAATACAAAGCATTCCATACATCAAAGTAACTCTGATATACTCCCAATTGCTTCGCTTCTGCTTCCTTAAACATCAGGTTCATCCTATTGGCACGATAAAAAGAGTTCCAGATGTCACTTATAATCGTCGCATCCGGACTTATATATTGAGAAACTAAATTTGCCTCTTTGTTATAATGGTAATATTGTTCCATCAACGACCACTGCGAAAAAGCTTTTGCAAGTTCTAAAGCAAATCCAGCCACCACCGTCTTGCCAGTCTCTCCCAACTTAGGCAGAGGCATATCAGGGTTTCCTTCCTGGACAATCTTCACCTCTCCGACCTCATTCCCCATACAGTCGTATACTTTCACAGAAGCTTCTTTAGAAGTTCGAGAATTTAGAGGACTCACATTGATGGTAAGCACATTATTCTCCAGCGACTTCTCAAGAGAGACAGAAGCATCTACCAAGCCCTCATAAATATCCGTAGAAAAATAATCCTCCGAAATGAGAGGCGGATACGACTCGTCATCCTCTGAAATCAGCGGTTCCAAATAAACTGGTACAGGAGAGGTAATCTTTATCGTATAATTGCCACCCTGGTTCGGTACCTGAAGTTCCGTGGTTTCCAGTGTAACCGTCTGCCCTTCTTGTAAGGTCTCGTTTCCGGCCACTCCGTCATTATCCCAGTCAAAGAAGTAAGCCAGTTCCTTCACTTCTATCGGCAGGCCTATTTCCTCATAGCGGTCAATAACATGGTTGCGAACAGCCGACAACTGCCCGGCCAATGCATTCCGGCCTTCTTTCATCTGCTGCCGAGTTGACTCTGTAAATGCACCGTTATCTCCAAATTCTTTACACAGCTTGGCCAAATACTCCGTCAAAGCAGCTTCACTTCTATCTACAATCAATAAAGATGATATAGCAATCAGGGCAGCTGATTCATCTGTACCTCCAATGATGGAAAATGAAGAGGCATCCTTATCTTCATATCTCTGGAGTCCGAAAGCCGTAAACAATTCTTTTTGTGCTTGCGTATTGGCTTCTTTGAAACTCATACCTCCTTCCACCAGCCTCTGTACACGCTGGTATTTTAGATGAGTCAGCACATTGACATTGACCGTGGTCTTATCTGACAAATCAACCAATGCACGCAGGCTTAAGGTACCTGAAGAAAGCTCTCCTTCTACTTCATTAAAGAAATATCCGTTGGCTGTAAGTTCTGCATAAGGAGCTTCAAACAATTTGGAACCAAAAGAGAAATTTCCCATATCGTCTTGAATGGTAGAGGAATAGAAATCACCTCTTACCTGAAGCTTGGAATCCATGGGCTGGATGGTAATGGTCGACCCACTCACAAAAGGTCCTTTTTCTACCTTCCCCGAAACATTATACGTATGAGGTTCAAACGATTCTCCCTTTTCCGAGTCTTTCCCACACGAAGAAAATAAAACGGAGAAAGCTACCAGTCCTCCGATGTATAGCCTTAATTTCATAATAAAAAGTTTTTTGGTATCTCATTTCTAAATTCTGCCGGACAAACAGGTTACCTCACCCGGTTATCGGATACAAAGATAATTACATTTGTTAATATACACCAACATTTTCAAACACTTTTCACTAAAGCAGACATTCCCCTATCTCTCTTTTCCAAAGGCCGTCACATAAAATGAGAAACGTACTACAACTTTTTACGTTTCCGCACGCAAGCCATAGGTTTTCCGGTGCGAAACCCTACGTTTTCCGGACGGGAAACATACAGTTCCGTACCGGAAAACATAGAAAGCTTCCAGGCATTTTCAGCATACCGCAGGAAGATTTCCGGATACACGTGCCACGGTTCTCCCCTCACTAATCGGCGGTTTCCTGCGGTTTTTCCGCGAAAATTCCGTAAGTTTGTGTAACGAAAACCCTAAAAACGACATCACACATGGAACAGCATCCCCAGCTTTTAGTCTACAAGGCTTCTGCCGGCTCCGGCAAGACCTTTACACTGGCGGTACATTATATAAGACAACTGATTGAAGACCCGTATGCCTATCGCAGGATTCTGGCGGTAACGTTCACCAACAAGGCGACGGCGGAAATGAAGGAACGTATCCTGGAACAGCTTTACGGCATCGCTACGGCCGACGAGGGTTCGGAAGGCTACCTGAAGGAGATTCAGAAGACATCGACCAAATCGGTCGAGGAAATCCGGGAATCGGCACGGGAGGCGTTACGGCACATCATTCATGACTACAGCCGTTTCCGCATCGAGACCATCGACTCGTTTTTCCAGTCGGTGATGCGCAACCTGGCGCGGGAACTGGAATTAGGGGCCAACTTGTCTATCGAACTGAACAATACGGAGGTGCTGAGCGATGCGGTGGATGCCATGATTGAGAAGCTGGACCGGCGCTCACCGGTGCTCTACTGGCTGCTGGAGTATATCGAGGAACGTATCGTGAACGACCGCCGCTGGGATGTGTCGAAAGACATCAAGGGATTCGGACAGAATATTTTCGACGAGAGCTACATCGAGAAGGGAGAAGGACTGCGCCGGAAACTGGCCGACCCGAACTTTATTCCTTCCTACCGGGATGAGCTGAAAAGTATCCGTGAGGAGGTGCTGGAATTCATGAAGGGATTCAGCGAACAGTTTACGGGCTTGCTCGAAATGCACGGACTGACTCCGGCCGACCTGAAGAACGGCTCACGAGGCATCGGCAGTTATTTCAACAAACTGGCCAACGGGAAACTGAGCGATGACATCCGCAATGCCACCGTGGAGAAGTGCCTGGAAAGCGAGGAAAACTGGACGACCAAAACGTCGGCCCACCGCGATGAAATCCGTTCGCTGGCGGCTTCGGAACTGATACCCTTGTTAGCGGAAGCGGAAAACCGTCGTCCGCAGAACAACTTGCTGCTCAACTCGTGCGACCTTTCGCTGCGTTACCTGAATAACCTGCGTTTGCTGGCGCACATTGACGAGGAGGTACGCTTGCAGAACCAGGCGCACAACCGTTTTCTGCTGTCGGATACCAATGCCTTGCTCCATAGCTTAATCAGGGAGGGAGATGCCTCGTTTGTCTACGAGAAAATCGGTACCACCATCGATACGGTGATGATTGACGAGTTTCAGGATACCTCACGCATGCAGTGGGAGAACTTTCATCTGCTGTTGCAGGAAAGTCTGGCACAGAAGGAAGGCAGCCTCATCGTGGGCGACATCAAGCAGAGCATCTACCGCTGGCGAAGCGGCGACTGGAAAATTCTGGCGGGACTGGGCAATGACCGGAGTTTCCGCATCAAGGAATGTACGCTCGACACGAACTGGCGAAGTGAGGCACGCATCATCCGCTTCAACAACGAGTTTTTCACGGCGGCCTGCCAGACACTGAACCGACGCTATCAGGAGGAACAGGGCATGCCTTGCGCCCAACTGGAACAGGCGTACAGCGACGTGCGGCAGCGTTGTGCCAAGAAGGAGGAGAAGGGCTTCGTAAAGGTGACCTTCCTACAGGACTCCAAGGAACGGCCTTACACGGAAGCGACCTTGGAACAGCTGGCCGAGGAAGTGGAACGCCTTACGGCAGAGGGTATCCGCCTCAACGAGATGGCCATTCTGGTGCGAAAGAACCGGAGCATCCCCGACATTGCCGCTTACTTCGACGAACATACCCCCTACCGCATCGTATCCGACGAGGCGTTCCGGCTGAGTGCATCGCTGGCAGTGAGTATGCTCATCGACGGACTGCGGTATCTTTCTTCACCCGACGACCGCATCGCATTGGCACGGCTGGCGGTGGCTTATCAGCAAGGGGTATTGCGCAAGGACATCAGCCTCAACACGGTACTGCTCGACGACCCGTCCCGTTACCTGCCGGCAGCCTTCCAGTTGCAGGCAAACGAACTCCGTTTCATGCCGCTGTACGAACTGCTGGAGAAGTTGTTTGTGCTGTTCGACATGCAGCTTATCGAGAAGCAGGATGCATATCTCTGTGCCTTCTATGATGCGGTGACGGAATACATGCAGAACAACTCATCGGAGCTGACGGCCTTCATCCGTTTCTGGGACGAGAAACTGAACGCGAAGACCATCCCTTCGGGCGAGATTGACGGCATCCGCATCTTGTCTATCCATAAGTCGAAGGGACTGGAGTATCACACGGTGCTGCTGCCGTTCTGCGATTGGAAGATGGAGAACGAAACGAACAATCACCTGATATGGTGCAGCGTGGCAGGCACGGGAAAGGAAACCGACATTCCGCCGTTCAACCGCCTGGACATCGTACCGGTGAACTATTCAGGTGCCATGGCGGAATCGGTGTATCACGACGATTACCTGGAAGAGAAATTACAACTCTGGGTAGACAACCTGAACCTGCTTTACGTAGCGTTTACACGTGCCTGCAAAAACCTGATTATTTTCGCAAAGGCAGGACAGAAGGGAACGGTTTCAGAACTGTTGTACGACAGTCTGCCACTCATGCAGGAGGTGGAACTGCCGCTGGCACAGGAGAATCCGGAAGACGATGCAGTGGGCGAATACGGGGAACTCTGCACGGCGCACGATGAGAAGAAGGCGGGCAAATCCAACCGACTTTCGTCGCCCCGCGAGGGAGTGCCCGTGAAGATGGAAAGCATCGAAACGCACATCGAATTCAAGCAGTCGAACCGTTCGGCCGACTTCATTCAGGGTGACGACACAGAGGACAGTCGCGGACAATACATCCGTCAGGGACAGTTGTTGCACCAGGTGTTTGCCCACATCGAAAAGGCGGATGACCTTCCTTCGGCACTGGAACGGCTGAGTTTCGAAGGAGTGTTCGAATCGGAGGAGCAGAAGCAGCAGATTCAGGGACTGGCGCACTGGGCCTTGCAGCATCCGGCCGTGAAGGACTGGTTCAGCGGTACGTGGGAGCTTTACAACGAGTGTGCCATTGTCTACACCGACGAGCAGGGACAGATGCAAACACGCCGCCCCGACCGCGTGATGCGGAAAGACGGACAGGTGGTCGTGGTGGACTTCAAGTTCGGAAAGAAGAACGAGGCTTACCGCGCACAGGTGCAGGAGTACATGGACTTGCTCACGCAGATGGGCTACACCCACATCCGGGGATTCCTTTGGTACGTGTTTGCCAATGAGCTGGAAGAAGTGACGCTTCCGGCCTGAGTTTATTTTTTCACAACGATATTTCGACAATGCAATATATGGAAACTTTTTTGAAGCAGGTGGCCGCCGATTTGTACCGGAAGATGAACGGAGACTTCACGAAGGTGGCTGTGGTTTTCCCGAACAAGCGTGCCAGCCTCTTTTTCAATGAATATTTGGCACAGGAATCCAACCGCCCGGTATGGTCGCCGGCCTACGTGAGCATCAGTGAGCTGTTCCGCCAGTCGTCGCAATGGGTGACGGGCGATTCCACCAAATTAGTGTGCGACCTCTACAAGGTGTTCCGTGAAATAACAGGCAGCAAGGAGAGCCTGGACGAATTCTACTTCTGGGGCGAGATGCTCATCAGCGACTTTGACGATGCTGACAAGAACATGGCCGACACCAAGGCGCTGTTCAGCAACCTGAAGGACCTGAACAAGCTGACCGGCGAATATGACTTTCTGGAGGAAGGACAAAAGGAAGCATTAAGTCAGTTTTTCCGTAACTTCTCCATCGAACAGGTCACGGAACTGAAACGGCGTTTCATCTCATTGTGGGACGTGTTGGGCGACATCTATACGCAATATAAAGAATTGCTCCGCGAGCAGGGCATCGCCTACGAAGGAATGCTCTACCGCGAGGTGACGGAGACCATGGATGTGCAGCAGTTTCCCTACGACAAATATGTGTTCGTGGGATTTAACGTGCTGAATAAAGTGGAACAAACCCTGTTCAGCAAATTGCACGAGGCAGGAAAGGCACTGTTCTACTGGGACTACGATACCTTCTACCTGAACAAGCATCCGCACGAGGCGGGCGAGTTTATCCGCCGCAACCTGAAGAATTTCCCTTCGGAGTTGCCGCCTTCCCTGTTCGACCACCTGAACCATCCGAAAGAAATTACCTTCATCGAATCACCTACGGAGAACGGACAAGCACGCTACCTGCCGCAATGGATTCGGGAGAACCTGACGGAGAACGAAAAGGAAACGGCCGTGGTACTCTGCAACGAAGCCATGCTGCAACCTGTGCTTCACTCACTACCGGATAACGTGCGCCACATTAACATCACCATGGGTTTCCCGCTCTCGCAGACACCGGCCTACAGCTTCGTAAAGACGTTGCTGGAACTGCACATTGCGGGTTACAATTCCCGCAGCGGACGCTACCAGTTTGCCGAAGTCATCAGCGTGTTGAAGCATCCGTACACGCAACTGCTTTCCGGAGAAGCCGCTCCGCTGGAAAAGGAACTGACGGAGAAGAACCGCTTCTACCCCCTTCCCTCGGAACTGGAACGGGACGAAGCCTTGTCGCTGCTGTTCAAGCCGTGCAGCCACAACCTGGAACTGCGCAAACGGCTAGCCGACATCTTGAAGCAGGTGGCACAGCTGTATCGCAAGCAGGCAGCCTCCACCAGCGATGCCCTCGACCAGCTCTATCGCGAAGCCTTGTTCAAAAGCTTCACCATGGTCAACCGCTTCCATGCCCTGCTTGAAAGCAAGGACCTGGAGGTACAACCTGTCACCTTCCACCGCCTGCTGGTACGCGTCATGTCGACAGCCAGCATTCCTTTCCACGGAGAGCCGGCCATCGGTATGCAGGTGATGGGGGTACTGGAAACACGTAACCTGGATTTCCGCCATGTCATTCTGCTGTCGGTCAACGAAGGCCAGTTGCCCAAGGCAGGCGGTGATGCTTCGTTCATCCCCTATAACCTGCGCAAGGCGTTCGGCATGACCACCATCGACCACAAGATTGCGGTCTATGCCTACTATTTCTACCGTCTGCTGCAACGGGCAGAGAAGGCTACGTTACTCTACAACACGGTGAGCGACGGAATGAATCGGGGAGAAATGTCGCGCTTCATGCTTCAGCTGCTGATTGAGTGGGGCTATCCCGTACAGCGGAAACAACTGGAGGCTGAACAGTCGCCCATTGCTTCCTCACCCATCTGTATCCCCAAGTCGCCCGACATCATGAAACGGATGCAGAGCGTGTTCGACGTACGGGTAAATCCGAAAGCCCTTCTTTCCCCGTCAGCCCTGAACTGCTACCTGGACTGTCCGCTGAAGTTCTATTATAAGTACGTAGCAGGACTGGCAGCCCCTGAAGAAGTAAGTGCAGAAATCGACTCAGCCAAATTCGGAAGCATCTTCCACTACGCTGCCGAACACATCTACAAGGAGCTCACGGCACACGGAAAAGTCATCAACAAAGACACCTTGGAAGCCCTGCTCCAGGAAGAAGTGAAACTACAGAATTACGTGGACAACGGGTTCAAGGAGCTGTTCTTCCACCTCCCTGCCGACGAGCGTCCGGAATACAACGGAGTACAGCTCATCAATTCCGCCGTGATTCTGCGCTACATCCAGCAGCTGCTTCACAACGACCTGCGCCACGCTCCCTTTACCTTCGTAGGTTCCGAACAACGGGTCATGGAGGACGTAGAGATACAGACACCCAAGGGGGTCATCCGCTCGCGCATGGGGGGAATCATCGACCGTATGGACAGCAAGGACAACGTACTCCGCATTGTGGACTACAAGACGGGAGGCAAGGCCGACACCCCGCCCAGCGTAGAATCGTTGTTCACGCCCGGCCCCAAACGTTCCAATTACGTATTCCAGACTTTCCTGTATGCCGCCATCGTATGCCGGAAACTGCGTGAACGGAATGATGACCGGAAAGTAGCTCCTGCCCTGCTCTACATTCACCGGGCTGCGGCAGAAGATTACTCGCCCGTCGTCCAGCTCAAGGAATCGTATAACAAAACCACTCCTGTGGAAGACTTTTCATTGCTGGAAGAAGAGTTCAGAACCCGCCTACAGGCACTTCTGGAGGAAATTTTCAATCCTGATTTGAGTTTCAGTCAGACGGAAGAGGAAGACCGGTGCACTTATTGTGATTTCAAGGAAATATGTAAACGATAGAAACAGAATCAAAACAAGTGTTAAAAACACATTTTTCTCTGAACAATCCAAGTGAACCGGATGTTATAAAGATGTTTTTCATAGTAATAGATAAGAACAGTATTGGTATTTGTGAAAATATCAGCTGTAAGGACAAAAGCGTTTGTTCTTTAAAAAATAAGAGAGGCTGCATTTCCCCGGCAGCCTCTCTTAATTTTTTATCCTCTACACAAATGTTTTTTTATTCCTGATAATCATAATACCACCAGTAGGTATCGCCAAATTCGCGACGCATACGGTTGCGTTCTTCCAGCGGAGAACCCTCTTTCTGCTGTAAGGTCTGGTAAGCCCTGAAACGATCTAAAGTCAGACTGTCTGCACGCGAAGATACAGTATCATTCCGCTGGACATGATACATTACCAATGCTTCCCGATAATAACGCGGCAAGGTATCTTCCGGCAAATAGAAATCGGGAACGGCCTGTGCGAAACTGTCCAGTTTCTTTTCAAGCAGCAAGGCAGAAAGGTAATAGTCCAGCGAGGTATATTTTCCGGTTCCCTTGTAGCAGATGTTCCGCAGAAATACCATGCGGTCTTCTCCCGTATATGGACGTGCTCCCAGCAGGTAATAAATGGAATCATTCGTATAACGGAGCGTGTGCAGGGAATCCGTTTCAAAGAACAATCCGTCGGAACGGTAATATTGCGGATAAGCAAACAGCCTGTCGCCCATCTTTCCCAAGCGAGACAAGGCCACGGCACGATAGGCGGTCAGCGTACGGCTGGCCTCCAATGATTTTTCTCCTACGCGTAACACCTTGTCATACTCCCCGGCTCGCAGGTAATGTTCCGCCTCCAGCTCATGATGAAACTGCCGGTTGGTACTACCCACACACACCGTCAGCAGACACAACCCCAGCAAGATAGCCAGGTTACTGTTGACCAGTCCCCAGAGACTTCCTTCGTGATTCAGCTGTACGCGAAAAACTCCACGCAGCCAGTAACCGATTCCCACAAACAGCAACACCAGTAAAGGCAACAGCCAAGTCCACGGAGTATGGTAGTCGGAGATATACACTCCACGCCCTACATCCGTCAGGGCACAAAGCACCAAAAAGGACGGCACATACGCCAGGGCACGCACCCTTCCCTTCAGCCCCAGCAGACTGTTTACTCCCCAGCGCAGCAACAGCAGAATCAGCGTAATGACCAGCGCGCTGGCCATCGGAGCAAAGGTAGTCTTTCCATGTGCCAGCGAGAAATGAAGGGCTTCCAGCACATCGCGCTGGAACACATAAAGATATACAAAACTAAACAGAGAAAAAAGAAGACCGCATACAGCAATCATGATGCGTGCAGTCTTCTTATAAAATGCATTTGTGTAATCACTCATACAATATCAATTCAATCTTTCACTCGTTTTAATACAACTGCAGAACGGGCCGGCACATACAGTTTCAGCCATTCTTTCTTGTCTTTTGCATAAAGCGGGTCGGCACAGGTGAAGTGGCGGAGACTGTCGTCTGAGAAGCCGAATCCACCAAACTGCTTGTTGTCTGTGTTCAGAACCACATCGTAGGCACCTCTCGGTACGAGGAAGCCATAATCGGTAAACGAACGGGTCGGGTTGAAGTTGAACACAAATACCAAATCCTTGCGGCGGTATGCCAGAATCTGGTCACCGTCGTTATGCCATACCTCGATGACATCCGATTTCTGGATGTTCTTCACGCTGCGAATCAGCTTGACCATCGCCTCATCGAAGTCGCCCAGGTAATGATAGCACAAGTCCGGATTATCAACCAGGTTCCACTGACGGCGTGCATACTTGTATGACCATCCGTTGCCTTCGCGCGGGAAGTCAATCCACTCCGGATGACCGAACTCATTACCCATGAAGTTCAGGTAACCTCCGTTGATGGTAGAAGCCGTGAGCAGACGGATCATCTTGTGCAGGGCAATGCCTCGTTCCACCACTCCATTCTCGTCGCCAATCTTGAAGTGCCAGTACATGTCGGCATCAATCAGACGGAAGATGATGGTCTTGTCACCCACCAGTGCCTGGTCGTGGCTTTCGCAGTAAGAGATAGTCTTTTCATCCTTGCGGCGGTTGGTCACTTCCCAGAACAGGCTGGACGGTTTCCAATCCTCATCGCGACGTTCCTTGATAATCTTAATCCAGTAGTCAGGAATGTTCATGGCCATACGGTAGTCGAAGCCGTAACCTCCGTCTTCGAACGGAGCAGCCAATCCCGGCATACCCGATACTTCCTCGGCAATGGTAATGGCCTTCGGATTCACTTCATGAATCAACCGGTTGGCCAGCGTCAGATAACAGATGGCATTGTCATCCTGATGACCGTTGAAGTAGTCACCATAGTTGCAGAAGGCCTCACCCAGTCCGTGGCTGTAATAAAGCATAGAAGTCACCCCATCGAAACGGAAGCCGTCGAAATGGAACTCTTCCAGCCAGTACTTACAGTTGGACAACAGGAAGTGAATCACCTCGTTCTTGCCATAGTCAAAGCAGAGCGAATCCCATGCCGGATGCTCACGACGTCCGCCCTGATAGAAATACTGGCAAGGATCACCGGCAAAGTTGCCCAGTCCTTCTACCTCGTTCTTCACGGCGTGTGAGTGTACAATATCCATAATCACGGCAATGTTCATCTGGTGTGCCGTATCGATAAGCTGTTTCAGTTCTTCCGGTGTACCGAAGCGTGAAGAAGGAGCAAAGAAGCTGGACACATGATAGCCGAAACTTCCGTAATAAGGATGTTCCTGAATGGCCATAATCTGAATACAATTGTATCCGTCCTTCGCAATTCGCGGCAGTACATTCTCACGGAATTCATTGTACGTACCAACCTTTTCCGCATCCTGTCCCATACCGATGTGGCATTCGTAAATCATCAGCGGAGCCACATTAGGCGTAAAGGTCTTTTTCTTGAACTTATACGGTTTCTCCGGATTCCATACCTGCGCACTGAAAATCTTGGTCTGTTCATCCTGCACAACGCGAGTAGCCCATGCCGGAATACGTTCACCGCATCCACCTTCCCAGTACACTTTCAGCTTGTACAAGTCGCCGTGCTTCATGGCCTTTTCCGGCAGATTGATTTCCCAGTTACCCGTCTTGCGCACACGTTTCATACGGAAAGCCGGTTTCTCCTGCCAGTCATTGAAATCGCCTACCAGGTAGATTTCCGTCGCATTCGGCGCCCATTCACGGAAGGTCCATCCCTTGTCAGTGCGGTGCAGACCAAAATACATGTGTCCGGTAGCAAAATCCGACAACGTCTTCTTTCCTACCAGTTCCTTTTCTTTTTCCACCACATGCTGATGACGGCCGTTGATAGCATCGGCGTATGGTTCCAGCCACGGATCATTCTTTATGATATTCAATACCTTGTCCATAGTATTAGTAATTAGAAATTATTTGACACGTACTTTTACAATCACTTTTCTCACTCCGTCGGGAGTTACGCCCGGTGCATGTGCATCTTCCGGGAAGAAAATAGCAAACATACCCGGCTTTACGGTCAGGTAGTCAGTAGCCAGTCCTTCATAGAAGGTAATATCTTTTTCTGCATTGTAAGCAGCTTCGGGCAAATCCGTACGCGGCATATAGCCCATTACTTCCACCCCCGACAATGGAATCTGGATGTCGATGAAATCATTGTGTGTTTCCAGACGCGCTTCTTCCTTTGTCTTCGGACGTGCATCTGCAAAATTCACCATCAGTTCACCTTCCTTCAGCACTACCTTCCCCACTTCGTGTGCCTGCAAGTCAGTTGCCTTCAAAAAAGCTACAGCCTCTGCAAACAAAGGATTCAGTGACACATATTTTTCCAGATTTTCCAATTTGTCAATAACCATATTCTTTCAATTTTAAATCGTTAATATTTTATTCAAACTCATCTATCGTTTCATTTGTAAAATCGGCAAAGCGTTTCAGCTGGCGAAACACGTCGATAATCCGTTCCATAAAGTCCGGACGGGAAAAGAACTCATCTTCCACCCGGCAGGCCACCGTAAAATCCTTGCAACGGATGTACTGCGGATAAGGAAAATCCTTCGGAAATCCCTTGGGCACCGTCTTCAGATGCGACTCGCCTACCACCGGGAAATACTCCTTGAAAGCTGGATCTTCCACGATGGCACGATACTCGTCAATGCGGTCGCACACCGACTGACGCACCGCCCGCAACATATCGGCAGGCATGCACCAGCTTCCTCCGGCCAGCATACAATTGCCCGGTTCCAGATGAAGATAATAACCACAGTGATTGGATTTCTTTCCCCTTGCATTGATATACCCTCCGATGTGGGTCTTATAAGGAGACTTGTCGGAAGAAAAACGGACATCCCGGTAGATGCGATACGTGCAGTCACGCGGAAGGACGTGCGCCACACTTTCATCCCATGGCGAAAGGCGGGCAATCACCCCTGCCAGCAACTCCTCGAAGTCTGCCTGCACACTCAAATATTCCGCTTTATGTTCCTGAAACCACTCCCGGTTGTTGTTTGCCGCCAGTACTTTCAGGAAATCCAATATGCCCGGTATATCCATATTCTTTACTTTTGAGTCACACAAACTTACGAAATTAATTCTTATCTGTCGAATAAAACGATATTTTTTTACATTATCCCAGCAGATTCAACAAAAAATCGTGCACCTTTCCGTTGGAAGCCACCACTTCGCGGCCAGAATAGCATGAATCACCCCCGGAAAAGTCGGTCACCCTTCCTCCGGCATTCTGTACCAGCAGGATACCTGCCGCCACATCCCACGGACAAGTGAAGGCTTCGGCACGCGCTTCAAAACGCCCGTCGGCCACGTAACACATCTCGGCAGCCGCCGCACCGACCACCCGAATGCCTGCCACATGCCCGTAGCAGCCTTCTATCAGGCGGTTGAATACCGGCTTGTAAGCCTCCGTTTCGTACGGAAGACCGAAAGCCATAAAAGCCTCATCGGGTACAGCCACCTGCGACACCCGAATCTGTCGGTCATTACAATAAGCAGGCGCCCCCTTGTAAGTCCAGAAACACTCGTCGCGGCACACTTCATAAACCACTCCCAGCAAGATTTCCTCACGGTTACGCAAGGCAATGCTCACACAATAAGGTGCATGGTTATGAATGAAGTTGGTCGTACCGTCCAGCGGGTCAACCAGCCAGCAATACTCCTCGTCGGTGTGAGTTCCGCTCCCCTCTTCAGCAATAAAACCTGCCTCGGGAAGCAACTCCCGCAGACAGGCTACTATTCTTCGTTCCGATTCCTTGTCGACATACGACACATAATCGTGTGCGTGCTTCTTCTCGATCCGCTCACGGCTGAACTTCTTCCGCTCCTCACGGATAAAAGCCCCCGTGGCTACAGCCAGTTCACGCACCTTCAAAGTCAGTTCGGATAATTCCATCATTATTTTTTCTCCTCCAATAAACGTCCGTATCTGAAAGTCCCTTTCCGGACAATATTTCCGTTGGCATCCATCTCTACGAATGGACCGTCTTTCTTTCCCTGCTTGAAGAAGCCCTCAAAGCGAGTGCCGTCCTTTTCAATCAGCACACCCTTTCCTTCTTCCTTTCCACGTACAAAAGAACCTGTATAGACAGAACCGTCGGCCATGTGAAGCACGCCTTCTCCCTCGGCCATGTTGTTCTTCCACTGACCTTCGTATTCATCACCGTTGGCCCACTTGTATTTTCCGGTACCAGAGCGCTGGTTCTTCGACCATTGCCCATCGTACACCGCTCCGTTGGCCCAGGTGAACGTGCCTTGTCCCTCCTGCTGTCCGTTCAGGAAATGACCTACGTATTTGTCACCGTTCGGATACGTATAGATACCCCTTCCCGTGCGTTCACCGTTGGCATAATCGCCCTCATAGCGTTCGCCGTTCTGGAAATAATAGATACCCTTTCCATCCTGCACATCATCCTTCCAGTCGCCCACGTACTTATCGCCGTTGGTATAGTAGAAAGTACCCTTTCCGTGACGCATGCCGTCCTTCCAGTCGCCTTCATACTTCGACTTATCCTCCCACACCATGGTGCCCTTCCCGTTCTTCAGGTCGTTCTTCCATTCGCCGGTGTAGACCGCTCCGCCTTTCCAGGTATAAGTACCCTGTCCGTTGCGCTTGTCATGATGCCAGGTTCCAGTATATAAGTCCCCGTTATAATAGGTCATCGTACCCTCACCCTCCTGGTAGTCAGTGTACCACATCCCGTCGTAACGGTTGTTGTTCATGAAATAATACGTTCCCTTGCCGTGCTGCTGGTCTTCGTACCACTCTCCCACGTACTTTTCTCCGTCGCTGAAAGTGTAGGTACCTTCACCCTGGCGTTTACCCTTCACATATTCACCTTCGTACACGTCGCCATTACGGAACACCGTCTTTCCCTTTCCGTTCGGGCGGCGTCCTTTCAGTTCGCCGGTATATTCCGAACCATCCTTAAACTGGTAGTATCCCAATGACAACTGGGCCGAAGCCGATACCGAGCTGAATGCCAGCAGGGCAAATAAAAATAATGTATGTTTGTTCTTTCTCACGTTCTTAGTCTCTTTTTTAATTCCGCTCAAAAATAGTCTTTTTACTTTTGCACGAGCCGGAAGGTTTATACTTTTTTACCTGCCACTACCTCTATTAAGTTTTCTTTGCAGAAATAGCGCTGAGCCAACGAAAGCAGTTCATCGGACGTCACCTCACGGATGGCAGCCAGCGACGCATCAAAAAAGTCGGGCTTCAATCCGGCCGTTTCGATGAATATCCAGGCATCCGAGAGCGAGAATGCCCCCTCGTACGAACGGCACATATCGCCCAGCATATAGTTGCGCACCATCTCCAGTTCTTCTGCCGGCACCTTGTCCTGACGCAAACGGTCCATTTCATGATACACTTCCGTGATGACAGACTCCATGTATTCATTGGCCGCTTCCGTACTCACCACCAGCAGACTTGTGCCCGGATAAGACACCAGTCCGGCCCCGATGCCGTAGGTATATCCTTTATCTTCTCGGATATTCGACATCAGACGACTGCCGAAATACCCTCCGAACAGCGTAACCAGCACACGCAGTTTCAGGTAATCAGGATGCTTGCGGTCGAGCGAGAAACCACCCATGCGGAGCGAACTCTGCAAGGCATCCTCCTTCTCCACGTGAACCCGTTTACGGGCATCCTTCACGATGTTCCACGTGCGTTCCACCTTCTCTGCCGTACAACTTCCCCAGGGCGCTTCTCCCCAGTGACGTTCAATGCAGCGCACCACCTCGGGCGTCACCTTACCCGACACGTACATGGAGCAGTTGCCCGAGTGATAATGGCGGTGATAGAAATCCTTCAGCGCCTCCACCTGAATGCGTTCATAATCCTCCAGTTCGGCATAGCGTCCCAACGGATGCGAAGTACCGAAAAGCGAACGGTTCAGCTGCTTGCGAGCTAGTACGTCCACCCGCTGGTTGTTCACCAGGAACTGCTGGCGGTTGATGTCGCAGATAATGCGGAACTGCTCTTCCGGAAACACAGACTCCTTCACCAGTCCGGCCACAATCTCCATGGTGCGGTCAAGGTGTTTCGTCAGCGTATACAGTGTCACAAATCCACAGTTCACAGAAGAAGAAAGGTCGAGCCACGCCCCGTAATAATCCAGCCGTTCGGCAATCTCGCCCGATGTCATGCGCACCGTTCCCTCACGCAGCATGCGGTTGGTAAACACAGCCTGAAGCGGCTGCGACTGGTCGAGCTGTCCGCTCCGCACCAGCAGGTCGAAACGAATCACATCCTCGTTTCCGGCCGAAAGCACATACAGCGGCATGCCGTTCTTCATACGGTGCAACTCCGGCTGCAAGATGGAAAAATGCTCCAGCTGACGGATGGCAGGCGCCACACTACGGTCGAGCTGCGTCATAGTGCCTCCTGCTGATTACGCAGAAACTCTTCGGCCCGTGCCAGATCCTGCGGTGTGTCAATACCAATGGTCTCCACTTCGCTGATGCCCACCTTGATGGAATAGCCGTTCTCCAGCCAGCGCAACTGCTCCAGCGATTCGGCCAGTTCGAGCGACGACTGCGGAAGAGATGTAATCTCCTTCAGCACCGGAGCGCGGTAGGCATAAAGTCCGATATGTTTATAATACGTATGTCCGGCCAGCCACTCCTTCTTGTCGCGGTTACGCTGGTAAGGAATGATGGAACGGCTGAAGTAGAGCGCCTTCATTTCCTTGTTCACCACCACCTTGGGCGAGTTCACGTTTTCCAGCGCATCAAATCCGTCGGCAGGCGTAAACGGTTTCACAAGTGTGGCAATCTGTGTTGACGCATCGTCAAAACAAGCCTTTACGGCTTCCAGCTGCGAACACTGAATAAACGGTTCATCGCCCTGAATGTTCACCACCACGTCATAGCCGCTGCCCACCTTACAGTAAGCCTCGTAGCAACGGTCGGTACCACTCTTATGGTCGACCGACGTCATTACCACCTTTCCACCGAAAGCCTTTACAGCCGCTTCGATGCGTTCGTCGTCGGTAGCCACGTAAGCTTCGTCCAGCACACCGGCCACTTGTTCATAAACTCTTTGTATCACGGGTTTACCTCCCAGTAGTGCCAAAGGTTTGGCGGGGAAGCGTGTAGATGCATATCTTGCAGGAATAATTCCAATAAATTTCATGGTTATTGTATTTGGGTTATGCTTCGCAAATGTACGAATAAAAAGTGACAAACAGAAAAATGAACTTGCTATTCAGATTTTTCAATGATTGTCTTTATCCATTCCGCAAACCGCGGACACTTCTCCAAGATGGATTTTATCCCGATTTCCAATGCTATCAGGTTTCCTTCCAGCACTTTGTTGTAGTCGGACTTTATAGCCAGTAATCTTTTGGAGGGAGCCCCTTCAGGAGAGGTATTGATGTCTTCGGGGTTGTCGTAGGATGAAATGATAGAAGCAGTCTTTGCTGCGAGTTCTTCTGAAAAATAGTACTCAAAACCTTTGTTACAGGAAAACAGCAGAGCCTCAAATTCGTGCAGCTGTATGTAAGAGAAAAAACGACGGTCGTCTATAGCCTCATTGATTGCCGCTTCCAACGACCGTATTTGCTCTATTTTGTCCGCCTTCTTCATGCTGTCCTCATAATGGGGCATGTCGTGGGGAAGTCTGAAAAAGTCAATAAAGGTAGTTACGATATAATCGCTTTTTTCGGACATCAAAAGAGGCTTGATCGTGTTTGCCAGATGTGAGTAACTCACCATTCCTCCCCGTCCTGTCCTGCTTGTCCGAACCAAGACAGGCGTAACGCTCAATATACCAAATTCTTGCAAATAGGGAGAAATGACAGAGTTGACAAACTCTTGCTCCGTCTGTCCTTCGACGACAATATACACACGTTTCATAACTGCCCTCCTATCATGTTTTTCTCCCACAAATCACTGAGAGACAATTCGTAATCGTCCATCCATTTTTCTAGTTCTTCCCGTTCTAGATGACGAAAAACCGATTGGTTATCTGCCCTGTCCACCACAATAATGTCTTCCACCTCAAAGCAATTGACCAGATTGGTGGACTGAGTAGACAAAATAATCTGGCTTTTGAGCGAAGCCTGCTTGACAAGTTGGGCCAGTTTATTGATAGCGGCCGGATGCAAACCCAATTCAGGTTCATCAATAATTATCACTTCCGGCATCTTGGACTGCAACAATAAGGTTGTAAGGGCTATAAAACGCAAAGTACCGTCCGAAAAGCTATAACCATCGAGGTACATATCTGTATCCCTCTCTTCCCATTCCAGACGAATTCTTTCCTTGTTGTTGGCATCCGGACGGAGCTTGAAGCCCTTGAAATAAGGAGCAATAGAACGTATCACACCCTCTATCAAGCGGAATGTCTTTTCATCGTTCAGCATCAATGAATACAGGTAAGCGGCAAGATTGGATCCGTTATCACGCAAATATTCATTATCGTTAATCGGACAATCTCCACGCATGGGAGAAGTGGCACTGGTATCGTGAAAATGATAAACTGTAAAGCTACCTAAATATTTTCTCAAGTAAGCAGCCCTCCATCTTTTATTATCCTTCAAAGAGGATTCTTCTACGGCAGAATCCCAAATCGTTCTGTTCCACTGTGAATAATCCTTTCCCAGCTTATGACAGTTATTAAAAAAATCTCCCGTTTTTTCAATATAGCCTTTGTTCGATTGCGATGGTTTAATCTCAAAGAAAAAGGCATTTGTATTGTCAAAATCAATCAATCCCTGGATAGACGGCGATACTTTTCTTCCCTGACGCAGCAAGTTATCAATTCCCCCTTTAGACAAGGTATAACTGCCAAAGCGCTGTTCATATATTGCCTTGGTCAATTCAAAGAATGAAATGAAATTACTTTTTCCAGCTCCGTTTGAACCGATTAACACATTCAGCCGATTCAAAGGCAACGACAAGTCTTTAATGGACTTGTAATTCTCAATCAAAACCTGCTCTATCATATTCTATCTTAAATTCCGCTTTACCATAAACAAGCACTTTCTCTACCGGTTTTCTGTATATTCCCAGTTAAGACTGTACCTGCGCATACGCTTCTATCCTTCATCCTGATTCAGATAGTTACGTAATATGCAAAATTAGAAAACTTTCTCAAAAGCCCTGCAACAATCACCCTTTTTATTGAAAACGTACAACCAAATTCAGTACTTCCAAAACGCAAGTGCATTCAAAACAAAACGCCTTTGCGTTTTAGATCAAACGCAAGTACGTTTTAAGTAAAACGCAAGGGCGTTTCATCTTAAACGTAAGGGCGTTTTAGTCCAAACACAAAGGCGTTTTTCAGAGGATTTTTACACCTCTGAAAATCAATCAATTACATTTTCTTAAATTTTACAGATAACCCAGTATCCTCCCACTACCTGCAAGAGCATTCCGGGAATACCGATGCGGAAATCCTGCAAGGCGGTGAACAAGCTGCCGGAAAGTGCCCACTCACCCAGCGTACCAGCCAGTTGATAGAACAGCACCACGGCCAGCAGCAACGGCAAGGTGACTTTCTGAAAGCGGGCGGCCACCAGACCGGCACCTACAGCCAACAGCACAGATTTCAGCAGGATGGCAGGCAGCACGACAGGTGCAGGCATGCCGAACCACCATGAGTTGAGCAGCGGCGAGAGTACGGCCGTCAGCAGTCCGGCCTTCCAGCCGTATTTATAGGCTCCTACCAGTGAGAAGAAATAAATGGGCAGCCAAGTGACTCCTCCCTGCGGCACCAGGTGGAAAAGCTGGGGCAGGACAATGTTTCCGGCCACAAACAGCAGGGCGGTGACGTAGGTCTTCACGCGACTGTATCCCAATGTGTAAAGTTTTACGGTTGTTTCCATGTGTATTCGTTATTTTTCTGAGATTGTTTTTTCTTTTTCTCCGGCTTCCCGCATGCGGCGTACAAAGTCTTCAATCACGGGATAGAGTTCCACGGGATTGTCCGACACGTCGCAAAGGGTTTCCAGCGGACACCGTCCTGTGCGGGTGCGGTTGATGATGCAGGGCACTTCTTCGGCATAGGCCACCTCTACCCCTCCCTTCCGGAGCAAGGCGAGTGCAGGGGTGCTGACTACCCGGGTCCATACGCGGGACACGCCGCCCAATACCATCAGGGCTGCCGCTCCCTTTCCGATGACTTTATCGGCCAGCCAGGCTCCTTTCAGGAAGGCGCGGTCTGTGGCATACAAGTCGTACAGGTCGGCCACGCCCCGACGGGAGAACGTGCGGGTTTCTTCGCCCTGACGCACCACGCAGGAATAGTTTCCTTCGTTCAGCAAGCGTATCAGTTCGTCCATCACAGTGTTTCCTGTTTCAGTTGTTCCACGTAGGCATCAATGCGGTGAAGTTCCTTCGGAATGTCGATGGACTGCGGACAGTGCGGATTACATTGTCCGCAACCGATACAGTGACTGGCCTGACGGAGTTTCGGCACGCTGCGGTCGTAACCCACCAGGAAGGCACGGCGGGCTTTCACGTAATTCTCGTCCATGCGGTCTTTCGGCATGTTGCCCTCGTTCACGCACTTGTTGTAATGTACCAGCACGCCGGGGATGTCGATGCCATACGGGCAGGGCATGCAGTATTTACAGTCGTTGCAGGGCACGGTGGGGTATTTCTGCATCAGGTCGGCCGTATCGAGCAGGAACTGGTTTTCCTCGTCGGTAAGCGGCACCAGCGGAGAATACGTGCGGAGGTTGTCTTGCAGATGCTCCATGTAGGTCATGCCACTGAGTACGGTAAGCACCTTTTCCGGTGTACCGGCAAAGCGGAAGGCCCACGATGCCACACTGCCTTCGGGATTACGTTCTTTCAGGCGGCTGAAGATGTGGTCGGGGATGTTCGACAGGCGTCCGCCCAACAGCGGTTCCATCACCACTACCGGAATGTTCTTGCTGCTCACCTGCTCGTACAGGTAGTCAGCATTCACATTACGTCCCGATGCGTGCTGCCAGTCGGAATAGTTCAACTGAATCTGCACGAAGTCCCAGTGCACCTGGTCGTGCATGGCCAGTGCCCGGTCGAATTCCTCTTTTGTGCCGTGGAACGACCAGCCCAGGCGGCGGATACGTCCGGCTTCTCGCTCCTTGAGCAGGAAGTCGAGCAGACCGTTGTCAAGGAAACGGCCCTGCAACCCGCTTTTTCCGGGAGCTCCCAGCATGTGCAGCAGGTAATAGTCGATGTAGTCCACCTGCAGGTTCTTCAGCGAGTTGTGGTACATCTTTACTCCGAAATCATAGTCGGAATTGGAGAAGTTCGACATTTTGGTAGCCACAAAGAACTTGTCGCGCGGATGACGCTTCAAGGCGATACCCGTCGACTTTTCCGACCAGCCCTGCACATAGACCGGAGCCGTGTCGAAATAGTTCACGCCATGTTCGATGGCGTAATCCACCAGCCGGTTCACTTCTTCCTGGTCGATGACATTGCCGTCGCCTCCCGGTGCCGGAAGTGTAGGCCAGCGCATGCAGCCATAGCCTAGCAGCGACACCTTATCCTCGTTGGGAGGGAACTGGCGGTAGGTCATCTTGCCGACGGGCACTTCCTTAGCGCTTTCGCCGGCTTTTTTCTTGTCGGGCGTACAACCGTAGAAAGCCGCTGTGGCTCCCACCGTACTGATGCCGACTATTTTAAGGAAATCTCTTCGATTCATCTGTTTTTTCTCGTCCATTCTCTTTCTATATATAAAGGTAAGACAATCCGATTAAAGTACACGATGGCGTTCATGGCCTTCCACGTAGATGTCACTCAGCGGACGGGCCGGACACAGGTTCTCGCAGGCTCCGCAACCGATGCAGCGTGCTTCGTTCACTGCCGGAATCTTCAGTGAATCGGGGTTCGACGGGTCGGACGGGACCATGGTGATGGCGTTCACCGGACAATGGCGGGCGCAGTTGCCGCACTCCTGCTTGTCGGTAAGCGGAATACACAAATCTTTTACCCACACGGCATGGCCTATCTGGATAGAAGACTTCTCTGCCTTGTCAATTTTCAGGATGGCTCCGGCGGGACATACCTCGGAACAGCGCGTACACTCCGGACGGCAGTAGCCGCGTTCGTACGACATGTAAGGCTGCATGAAAGTATCCAGCGAATGAGAAGGACGGAGCACTTCGTTCGGACAAGCCGACACGCAAAGCTGGCAGGCCGTGCAATGTGACTGCAGATGGCGGAGTCCGCGTGCGCCCGGAGGCACAATCGGAGTTTGGCGTACCGGCTCTTTCTTGTCCACGATGTCGGCCAGTCCGCCGTCCATCTTGATGGCCTCAGCCTTCTTGGCTACCTGTGCTTTCAGTACCGAACCGGCCAGCAGCAAGGAACCGGCCAGGAACTCACGTCGTCCGGCGGTACGGTCGGCTGTTTCCGGTGCCGGAGTTTCTGCCTTTTCCGCTTTCTTTCCGTAGGCAAACCGATAGCCAATGGCTCCCCTATGACATTTGTCCAGACAGTCCATGCAAGCCACACAGCGGCTGCCGTCTATCGCATGGTTCTTCACATCGATGCAGGCGGCCTTGCAGTTGCGGGCGCAAAGCGTACAGCCGTTGCATTTCTCCTTGTCAATCGTGATGCGGAACAAGGCAAAGCGGGAGAAGAATCCCAGCACGGTGCCCACCGGACAGATGGTATTACAATAGGTACGTCCGTTGCGTGCCGCCAGTACCACTACCAGTACCAGCATGACAGCTGCCACTATCAGCACCGGCAGACTCTTGAGCCAGACATCTACCGAATAGAAGGCATAGCTGTCCATGCGTTCGGCCATAGAAGCCAGCAGGTTGTTTCCCCACATCCACAAAGGCTGCAGGAAGCTGTGTGCCGCACGGCCGTACACGGCATACGGGTCAAGCAAGGCTACCAGGGCATGCACACCCAACAGCATCGCCAGCACAAACACTGCCAGCACACCGTAGCGCAGCCAGCTTTTCGGTTTGGAATACGTGTAGGGCATCTTCTTACGTCCCCGGCCCAGACGGGCCACCACGTCCTGAAACACGCCCAGAGGACAAATGACCGAACAGTACACTCTGCCCGCTATGAGCGTGAGCAATATCAAACACACGATTACTCCGGCGTTCAGCGCCAACAGAGCCGGAAGGAACTGTATCTTCGCCATCCAGCCGAGCCATGCATGAAGCACACCCGTGAAATCGACGAACAACAGCGTCACGAATACCAGGCACAGCATCCCCAGCGTGAGCCTGACTTTTCTCAGCATATTCACAGTAAAAGCAATTTTAGTTAGTTATTATATTCTTTCTATCACGTTTTCGTGGTAAATCCTCACAAAAATAAAAGGAATTGTGTTTCGAAGAGTCTTTTTGCGCAGTTTTTTATCCCAAACAGTATAAGTATTCGATTAACTTACGCATAAAGGGCCTTTTTGCAGCATTTATGCAGAAAAAATGTCATAAATATTGATTATCTGAATTACAAATTCTAATTTTGCTTCACTATTACCTAACAAAAGAACAGCAGTTACAACATGACATACGCATTTATTACGGCAGCCGAAGCCGCTGCCACCATTCATCATGGGGATACCGTCGGCATCGGCGGGTTTTCATCGGTAGGTACACCGAAAGCCGTGCCGGAAGCACTGGCTGCCTACGCAGAAGCACAGCATGCACAGGGGAAAGAATTCAAGGTAGGCCTTATCACGGGCGGTGCCACGGGCTGTCAGGTGGACAGCGCACTGGTCAAGGCACACGCTGTATCGTTCCGTACGCCTTTCCAGTCGAACAAGGACATGCGCGAATCTATCAACCAGCACGAGGTGCAGTATTTTGACCTCCACCTCTCGCAAATCGGACAGGACGTGCGCTACGGTTTTTTAGGGAAAATCCACGTAGCCATCGTAGAGGCTTCCGACCTGACGGACGACGGAGAAGTCATCCTGAGCACTTCCGTAGGAATCTCACCTACCCTGCTCCAGATGGCCGAACGGGTTATCATCGAACTGAATGAAGCGCATACGGGAAAACTTACCGGCATGCACGACATCTATATTCCGGCCAACCCTCCTTACCGGAAAGAAATTCCGGTGTATCGCGTGAACGACCGCACCGGACACATCAGCGTGAAAATCGACCCGAAAAAGATTACGGGGGTGGTACGCACAAATGCCCGCGACCACATCGCGGCCTTTACACCGCAAAATGAGACAACCCTGCAAATCGGACATAACGTGGCTGCTTTCCTGCTGCGCGAATGGAAGAACGGTGCCATCCCCAGGGAGTTCCTTCCCCTGCAGTCGGGTGTGGGCAACATTGCCAATGCCGTACTGGGTGCACTGGGTGACGACCCGAACCTTCCGGCTTTCTCCATGTTTACGGAGGTGATACAGAACTCCGTCATCGACCTGATGATGAAAGACCGTATCCGCTTTGCTACCGGCAGCTCGCTCACTCTGTCGGAAGACCGTCTGGACACGATGTACGAGCATATCGACACCTTCCGCGAACGCATCCTGCTGCGCCCGCAGGAAATCACCAACCACCCGGAGATGATTCGCCGTCTGGGTATCATTGCAGTAAACACGGCTCTTGAAGCGGACATTTTCGGCAACGTGAACAGCACACATGTATCGGGCAGCAAAATTATGAATGGAATTGGAGGCTCGGGAGATTTTGCCAGAAACGCATATTTGTCTATCTTTACCACCCCGTCGGTGGCCAAGGATGGACTGATTTCGTCCATCGTGCCCCAAGTATCCCACGTGGACAGTACGGAACACGACGTACGCATCCTCGTGACGGAACAGGGCGTGGCCGACTTGCGTGGCAAATCGCCTTCGCAACGTGCCCGCTGCATCATTGAAAACTGTGCGCATCCGGACTACAAGCAACTGCTGTGGGACTACCTGAAACTTTCAGAAGGAAAGTCCTGCCACACGCCGATGTCGCTGCGCAACGCTTTCAAGATGCATATAGCGTACGCCGAGACGGGTGACATGCGAAACACCCAATTTGAATCATAAGAATGGAAAAATTCGACATACACATCTTAGGATGCGGTTCAGCCCTGCCCACTACCCGCCATCAGGCGACCTCGCAGGTGCTCAACATCCGCGAGAAACTATTCATGATTGACTGCGGCGAAGGGGCACAGGTGCAGCTCCGCCGCGCCAAACTGAAGTTCAGCCGGCTGAACCACATCTTCATTTCTCACCTCCACGGCGACCATTGCTTCGGCCTGATGGGACTAATTTCCACCTTCGGCATGCTGGAGCGTACCGCCGACCTCCACATTCATGCTCATGCCGACCTGCAACGTCTGCTGGAGCCTCAACTGGAATTCTTCTGCAAGGGAATGCCCTATCAGGTGGTGTTCCACCCCTTCAACCCCGGCGAACGTACCGTCATTTACGACGACCGTTCCGTCAGCGTGGAAACCATTCCACTGCGTCATCGCCTGCCCACCTGCGGTTTCCTCTTCCGCGAGAAGCCGACACCGAACCACATCCGGCGCGACATGATTGACTTCTACAGCATTCCCATCTGCATGATGAACTGCATCAAGAACGGCGAGGACTACACACTGGAAGACGGCAGGGTGATTCCCAACTCAGAACTGACCACCTCCTCCGACCCTCCCCGCGCGTATGCCTATTGCTCGGATACGGTCTACCTGCCCCGCATCGCAGCACAAGTGGCCGGAGTGGATTTGCTGTTCCATGAAGCTACCTTTACCGAAAGCGAAGCCGTCCGCGCCAAACAGACCCTGCACTCCACCGCCGCACAGGCTGCCCGGATTGCCAAGGACGCGCAAGTGAAACGTCTGCTCATCGGTCACTTCTCTGCCCGCTACGAAGACGAGAAGGCCCTGCTCGAAGAGGCCCAGGCCATCTTTCCCGACACACTGGCCGCCGACGAGGGACTGAAAATCTCACTCTGAGAAGTTAAAGAAAACTAACCCTATTAAACCGAACCAACGGATTGTCGTCTTACCCAACAATGACGAACCCGCACACGCCATGAACAATTATAACGAAAAAGAAACCATACTGATGCTTCAGGACCCGTCGACCCAGCGGAAAGCGTTCGAACGGATTGTGAAGGCCTACAGCGAACAGCTGTACTGGCAGATACGACGCATGGTGGTTTCGCACGACGATGCCAACGACTTGTTGCAGAACACGTTCATCAAGGCCTGGACCAACCTGGACTATTTCCGGGGAGATGCCAAGCTTTCCACGTGGCTCTACCGCATCGCCTTCAACGAATGCCTGAACTTCCTGAACAAGCAGCGCGCCGAAAACCAGCTGTCCATCGACGATGCCGATGCCGCCCTGATAAACAAGCTGGAAAGCGACCCTTACTTTAACGGCGACGAAACGCAACGGCTTTTTCAGAAGGCCATCCTGCTGCTGCCCGAGAAACAACGCATCATCTTCAACCTGAAATATTTTCAGGAAATGAAATACGAGGACATGTCGGAAATCTTAGGCACCAGCGTAGGCGCACTGAAGGCATCCTACCATCATGCCGTCAAAAAAATAGAAGATTTTTTTCACCAACATGATTAAACCTTTTTTACAAATTCGAATCTAACTTCCAAAGGAGGCAACAATATGAAAAAGGAAGAAACTGACTTATTAAAGAGATGTGGAACCGAGAACCCGTTCACAGTGCCTGAAGGTTACTTTGCTAACTTCACGGAACAGCTGATGGACAAGCTTCCGGAACGAGAAATACAGCCTGCACCTCAGCTCACGCTGTGGGCACGCGTCAAACCTTGGGTGTACATGGCTGCCATGTTCTGCGGCCTGATGCTCAGCGTACGGATGTTCGTGGGTGAAAAAGAAGCACAATCGCCTGCCGCCGGCACTATGGGTGACATGGAATTTTCAGAAGTACCCGATGAATACATCGACCCCATTGTCGACCAGGCCATGATGGACGACTATACTCTATACGAGTATCTCACTGATGCAGATACGGAAATTTATAAATAAACCAACCATGATAAAAAGAACTTTTTATGTCCTGACTCTCCTGCTCATCTTGTGTGTGAGCGGCATTCAGGCACAGAATACCAAATTCAGCAAAGAAGAATTCCGCAACCGCCAGAAAGAGTTTTTCATTCAGCAGGCGGGACTGAGCAACGACGAAGCACAAAAATTCTTCCCTCTCTATTTTGAGCTGCAAGACAAAAAACAGGCGTACAACAAGGAGGCGTGGCAGAAACTGCGTCAAGGCAAGAATCCCAATACCACGGAAACGGAATATGGCAAGATTGTAGAGGATGTGATTCAGGCACGCATTGCGACCGACGAACTGGAACTGGAATATGTGCGGAAATACAAACAATTCCTTCCGGCCAAGAAAATCTATCTGTTGCAAAAAGCGGAAATGCGCTTCCACAGAGAACTGCTAAAAGGTTTCAAACACGGTCAGAAAGGTCCGGAAAAGAAAAAATAAAAGATACGGATAGATTTTTCTTCCAAAAATTTGGAAAACAAAATTCTTTGCGTACCTTTGCACCGCCTTTGAAAAACAAGGCAACTCTCAAGAAGAGTTTTGGAGAGGTGGCAGAGTGGTCGATTGCGGCGGTCTTGAAAACCGTTGTACTGCGAGGTACCCGGGGTTCGAATCCCTGTCTCTCCGCAAAAAGGTGTAAATCAAGCATTTGCAAGATTTACACCTTTTTTTACACCCAGGAATTGAAGTTTAGGTGAAATTTTTGAAATATTAAAATAAATGCTGATGGAAAAGATGAATAAACATATTTCTCTATTCTTCAGCATCTTTTTTATGGCTGACAATGCAAAGATAGGTTTAGTACGTTTGATATATATTGCCAATGTACTAAACTAAACTTTAGCTATAAAAACAAATTTGTTCATATTATAAAAAGTGGCCATTTAATAATCACCTATAGGATTTTATTTCTATTTTTGTAAATTAAATTAGGTGTATAGTACACTATAAAATTTTACTCGTATGAATACTATGCCATTAGAAGCAGATACAAGATTACTCATTGATACCGCCTTGACCAATCTAGGTTGGAAGCTAGACGGCAAGGATAAAAATGTATTTGTAGAGCAGCCTAAAACTGAGACCGAGCGTAAACTCCTTGGAGGTAAACGTCCTGACTATGTTTTATACTCTAATGAAAGTGATCGCCCATTAATTGTAATCGAAGCAAAAAAGAAAGGTACTCGTCTTGATGCCGCAATGGAACAGGGTATTAGTTATGCGCGCAAAATCAATGCACCTTTGGTTTTTGCTACAGATGGTGTGTTTTGCAAGGCTTATCATACTGATGCAAATCGACCTCCAATTTTAAATGGAGAAGAAATAGATGAATTTATTAGGGAAACTTTGGCGCTACGCTATCTTAATACATACGAGGTTAATACTGTTAGCCCTAAAGTACAATATGACAGAAAAGAACTTATTCGCATCTTTGACGAAGCTAATAATATGTTAAGAGGTGAAGGGCTTCGAGCTGGCATTGAGAGATTTGGAGAATTCGCAAATATATTATTCCTGAAGCTTATCAGTGAAAGCGAACAAACAAAAAGAGAAAGTGGAATAGCCACCTCATTTGATGCAACGGCCTGTAGCTGGAATAGTATTAAAAATATTCCATTTACAACTCGCATAGATTATATAAATAAGACTGTATATGAGAAACTAAATTCTCTGTACAACACGGATATTTTCACACCTCTTCAAATTAGAGATGCAAGTATACTAAAAGAAATAATGGATAAACTAGATCCATTAACTCTAACTGATGTAGATAGCGATGTAAAAGGTGATGCGTTCGAATATTTTTTGAAGGCTTCTACTGCGACCAAGAACGATTTAGGTGAATATTTTACACCTAGACATATTGTTAAAACAATGGTTAGACTCGTAAACCCTCAAATCGGAGAAACTATATATGATCCTTTCTGCGGAACAGGTGGTTTCTTGATTGAAAGTTTCCGTTACATATATAATAATATGGCACGGACAGAAGCAAATCTTAGGACATTAAAAGAAAACACTGTATATGGTAATGAGATTACCAATACAGCTCGTATCACTAAGATGAATATGATTCTTGCTGGAGATGGGCATAGTAATATTAATATGCGTGATAGTTTAGCCAATCCTATTGATGGTAAAACTACATGGAATGACAAAGATGGGAATATTCATCATAATGGATATGATATTGTACTTGCCAACATGCCTTATTCTCAAAAGACAAAACACGGTGATTTATACGACTTCCCAACAACAAATGGAGATAGCATATGTGTACAACACTGTATGAAGGCAATAAATAGTGCGTCTCCCAATGGAAGAATGGCATTGGTCGTTCCTGAAGGGTTCTTGTTTCGCAAAGATTTAACAAGAACAAGAGAGTACCTATTGGACAATTGCCAATTACAGAGTATTATATCATTGCCACAGGGTGTGTTCTTGCCTTATACAGGGGTAAAAACAGATATAATATATGCAACAAAAGTAAATCAGAAAATCAAGAAATCTGAGAGAAAAAAAGATTTTTGGTATTTTGATGTAAAGAGTGATGGATATACATTAGATAACCATAGGCGTAAACTAGATACTCCAAGCGATTTAGCCAAATACGAAGAATTCCGAAAATTTGATGCAGATCAAGCTGAAGAAATGGTCAATGTTGGATTTGAAATAATCCCATTAGATAAGGTGCGCAAAAATTCGTGTATTTTAGCAGGCAATAGGTACCGCAAAACTGTGCCTAATTTGTCATCGACTTTATCCAATGTTAAATTAGGTGATATTGCGGAATTAATAAGAGGCGTTTCTTTTTCAAAAGCAGCTCAAAGAATCACAGAAACAGATAGTACAATAGGTGTTATTACAACAAAAGCAGCTCAAGAAGATGGTATTGTATTATCCGATATAATATACATAGATGGTAATAGTGGTTTCGACAATTCTAAATTTATTAACAATGGTGATATATTGATATCTTTAGCTAATAGTATTGATTTAGTTGGCAGAGTAACATATGTGAATAATATCCATAAGCCTCTTCTGTTTGGAGCTTTTATGGGGGTAATACGAGCAGATGCAACAAAAGTCAATCCTATATATCTATATTACATATTACGTTCTAAACAGGCTAAGAATTATTTTAAACAGATTGCAAAGACAACAACAAATATATCAAATTTAACATTTGAAGATCTAAAGGAATTTATATTTCCTTTACCATCTTTAGAGGAACAAAACAAAATTGCCTCTGAACTCGAATCATATAGACAAATAATATACGGAGCAAAAAGTATATTAAACAATTATTTGCCACATATTGATTATAATAGTGAAGACCATCTTCGATTAGAAGATATTGCTGTAATTAGACCATCAAAAGATGATATAAAAAAGTTGTCTAATGAAACTATTGTTTCATTTGTCCCAATGGCAAAATTAAATATTTTCAACTCTGATTTTACAACAGACGAAGAACGAAGACTTAAAGATGTAAAATCTGGTTTTACATATTTTAGAGACAATGATATTTTATTAGCCAAAATAACACCATGCTTTGAGAATGGAAAAGCAGGCATTGCTCGAAATTTGAAAAATGGTATAGGCTTTGGCTCAACTGAATATATTGTAATTAGAGCAAAAACAGATGTGGTATATCCTGAATGGATTTTCTACCACATTAACACTCCTGATTTTATTAATAGAGGTAAGAATCATATGACTGGAACTGCAGGACAACAGCGTGTAGATATTAATTATGTTAAGCAGTATCAAATACCTGTACCTTCACTTGAAGAGCAAAAAAGAATATTGGATAAAATTGATGCTGAGAAGAAACTGATTGAGTCCTCAAGAGAACTTGTTAAAGTTTTTGAGAAGAAGATAAGTAATAAGATTAATAATATCTGGGATAATTAATTATGACCGAAGATATAGACTATACAGAAGTTCCGTATTTACAAGAAATACTAAACTATCTTCCTATAAACCCAAACGATGAAGAAGATATTAATAGTTATATAAATAATATTACGAGTTTAATAGCTGTAAATTATAAGTATGATCAATATCAATTTGCTTATTTTGGGGTACATTTACTCTATATGACTTACATATATTGTACAGCTTGGAAGATTAGTCAAATAGTTCCTGAAAGATATCAAGATGTAATTGTTTTTGCTCGACCATATAGCGGAAGAGAAAAGGATCTTAAGATTGAGGAAGCAAATTCCATCTTTGCATATAGCCTGTTGCCAGAAAAAGATATTGCCAAGTTGTTTAAAATCATATGTTTGGATAAATCTCAAATAGCAAATGTGAGTGACTTAGTAGATGCTAGGAATGATATGGCACACGCTTCTGGAAAATTTAATATTCTTACAGAAGAAAGCTATGATGCAAAAGTTAGTAGCATCTTAACATCAATGCAAAATATCCATAGATGCATGAATGAGTCTATAAGAAAATGGTATTCGGAAATTTTACTTAGTTTCTGTGCTGGAGAATTTGAAGATTATAAAGAAGCAAAAGATTTATTAATAGAACAAATGATACAAAGCTTTAAACTATCTGTTAATGAATTACTTATATGTGATAAAATGAGTGTAAGCTCTCTTATTACAGAACATCGAGGATATCAAACTAAACTCAAAAATTTTAAAAAGGTAGTCAACGAATATTGCCAAGAGATGGGTTTTATTCAATAAATAATATTTCTGTCGTAAAATTGATGTTCTGATTATTTTCACAAAGTTAAAAAGAGACTTCAATTGAGACAGTCTCTTTTTCTATTTATCCAGTAGATAACCGAAAATATCGAAGCTATAAAAAATCTTTAAAGAAAAACTTACTTTTTATTTTGATTTTACCCACTTTGTCACTTCTTTTGCAGCCGAAATATTCAATTCGTTGACACATGAAAAAGTTATTCTTATGCTGTACTGCATTTTTATCATTATGGGTACAGCCTTTCTTTGCTCAAAAAGCCGTCGTGGAGAAGATTATTGAAATAGGCCACCAGGATAATCAGGCCACACACCAGCTGGATATACTAACCAACCGTTTTGGTGGACGCCCCATCGGATCGGATGCGTATGAGAATGCTGCCGAATGGATGATACACGAATACAAAAAGTGGGGGCTGGACGCTCAGCTGGAAGAAGCCGGCGAACTCTCTGTAGGTTTTAATCGCGGGCCCTGGTTTGGAAAGTTGTTGAGCCACGACCATGGAATGACCCTCCATTTCGCGACTCCTTCGTATACTTCCGGAACGAAAGGGGTACAGCGCGGTCACGTTTTGATGGAGCCCCGTACCGACCAGGAATTCGAACGCATCAAACTCAAGTTAAAAGGCGCCTGGGTACTGATTTCCGGCACAAACAACGGCTGGCCAATCGACCGGACGGCACAGGCTGATTCTATCCGTCAGGCTATCAAACAAGAGAATAAAGAAATCGACCAGAAGAATGCCGAACTCCGAAAAAGAAACTGGGAGAAGGGTGAAAACAACAAGATGATTCCTTATAAGGAATTCCCGGCGCTTTACTACCATGAGATGGTTGAAGCCGGTGCCTTAGGATTCATCCAGTCATCAGAGGTACCCATCCGCGCGCTCTATGACCGGAAGATGATTGACAGCATGACGTTCGACAACCTGCCGGAAGTTCCTGACATCAAGCTCGACCGGCATCAATTCGACATCATTGCTCAGATGGTAAAAGAACGGCGGGAAGACTTCCTGCTGGAGTTCGATATCCGCAATCATTTCAAACTCGGACCAATTAAATATCACAACGTGGTGGCATCGATACGGGGTAGCAAGTACCCGGACGAGCAAGTCATCGTCTGCGGACACTTAGATGCCTTTGATACGGGTACAGGCGGCATCGACTGTGGCACAGGGATTGCTCCCATGATGGAAGCGGCCCGTATGCTGGCATTGTCGGGAGCCAAACCCAAGAGAACCATCCTCTTCATCGCCTTTGCCGGAGAAGAGTTCGGGCTGTTAGGCTCGAAAGCTTATTGCAAGAAACATCAGCAGGAGTTGCCGAAGATTGTCAACGTATTCAACCGTGACGGTGGGCCGGAACCTCCCGTCGGAATAGCTGTCTCGCAAGCGATGTATGATGATTTCGTCAAGATAACCCAACCCATCCAAAAGATTCGGGCAGACATCCCGTTTAAAGTAACCGTGCGGCCGCCCCGTAAACTACCGAAGGTGGCGGGTGGCACCGACTCGGAAGTATTTGCCACGTATGGTGTCCCGACATACGGATTTACCACAAAAGATGTCAAAGGATATAATTTCAATTATGGGGAAATCTGGCATACGGAACGTGATTTGTTTACCAAGAACATCCCGGAATACCTGGAGCATACGGCAACTGTCACCGCCATCACTGCCTTAGGTGTAGCCAACCTCGACAAACCTCTACCGCGGGAAGGAGTCTATGGAGAGAATTGACAATGAGAAAAGATATAGATTTCTAAAAAACAGACACATTCTTTGTCTTTAATCTGCCTTTACTTATATTTACACAAACAATAAAACCTGAATCCACATGAAAAAGAAAATGGCCCTACTGGCATTGGCCGCCACAGCATGGCTGGGCACCACCGCAAACACACCTGTCACCAGAAGCGTAGAAAACCCCTTCATCGAGTCAACCAACACCATGACCCTCGACATTTCGAAAGTGGAACTGAGCGACACGGCTACGGTGCTTTATACGGACGCCTACTTCCGCCCGCATTACTGGATAAAAATCAGTTCCGAATCTTACCTGCAAGCCGACGGCAAGAAATATGCCTTGAAAGGCACACAGGGCATTGAAGCCGATTCTCTTTTCTGGATGCCCGAAACAGGAGAAGCCTCCTTCCGGCTGAGCTTTGAACCCCTCCCCCGCGATACACGCTCGTTCGACTTCATTGAATCCGACTGCAACGAATGTTTCAAACTGTTCGGTATCGACCTGACGGGAAAAACGGAAGCCACCGTGCCGTCTGACATCCCGGCCGAAGTCATCCGTGCGAACGAGGCCGTACCTTCTTCCCTTCCCGCTCCCTTATTCAAAATGGGTGAAACCGCAGTACATGTCCATCTTTCAGGTTATCGGAAGGGACTGGCAAAGGAAGTGAATCTTTATGTCAATACCCTACTGAACGGACAGCAATCTTTCACCGCCCCCGTCAATCCCAATACGGGAGAGGCCGAATTCAAGTTCTGGCAGTATGGATCTGCACAAGCTTTTGTCCTTGCGGGAATAGGAGTAAACCGGTTCTGGCTGGCTCCGGGCGAAGAAATTGATTTGTATATTGACATGCACCAAAGCGGACAGATGCTCTTGGACCGCCGGACGCAGAAAAAACAGCTTCCTCCTTTCAAAAGCGCACCAGGATGCTATGCCACAGGCACATACGCAGGTCTGACCTCTTCCGCATTGTATCCGGATAAACCTTACAGCATGAATCTTTTTTCAAAGGAATCCGCAGACTACAAGATGACGGCCGCCGAATATACACAGCATGTCGTCCAACTTTACCAGTCACTTTCCGACAGTATCGCACAAAGCGACCTGCCATCTGTAGGAAAAGAACTAGCCCTGCTAAAATTGAAACAGGAAGCTGTGGAAGCTATGGCCCAAGGCGACGCTCTTCGTACATATAATTACCGGATGGTACATAACCAATGGGACCGCAACAAACCGCTGGACATTAAAATAGACTCGCTGACAGCCGAAAACCGTGCCGCATTGTGCAAACTCTTCCCTATTGCCGACGAGCAACTGCTAATGGGAGAAAATATCATGTCCTATGCCCGCAGCATCTCCAATCCACTCATCGACTGGCCTGAAGAAGCAAAACTAAAAGGCACCTTTGCCGAAGACCTGCAACGGGTTTTACCCTTAGTACAAAAAGCCGCGAATATCTCACTGACCGAAACCGACCGGAAAATACTTGAAAGCGTACACAACCCGTTCTACCGGGATGCGATTCTGAAAATGCTGGAAAACGCGCAGATTGCTCTCAAGGAGGTAGAAGGAAAAGCCATCATCGAAAAGACACCCGAAGTAACCCCGGACAAGCTCTTCGAAGCCCTCATCGCGCCCTACAAGGGAAAAGTCATCCTGGTAGATTTCTGGAACACCTGGTGCGGACCTTGCCGCATGTCTATCCGTGCCAACGAACCGCTGAAGGAACAGGAACTGAAGAGCGACAACCTGGTATGGATTTACCTGGCCAACGAAACGTCTCCTCTCGTCACTTACAAACAGGCGATTCCAAACATCAAAGGAAAACATTTCCGCCTGAACAACGAGCAATGGAAGTACCTTTGCGAACAGTTCAAAATTGACGGTATTCCTTCGTATGTGCTGGTAGACAAGTCTGGACACTATCAGCTCCGCAACGACTTCCGCGACCATGAAGTCATGAAAAATACTTTGAAGAAAATGATTGAATAAACGCAAATCCAATTTGAAGAGGCTGGCTCAAATAAACTTCAAACTTATTTTGAGCCAGCCTCAATTGATACCATTAGAGTTGGTTAAACCTGTTATTGCAGTAACCTTTATATCATCAACTGTATCAATGTAAGACTTCATGGCTTTACAACCATTATGCTTTCATTTCAATATTCAGCAGAAAATCAACAACCTATTTAGTCTGACTTCAAAATAATCTGGATTCATTTTTTATACGTTCATTTAGCATATCACAAATCTCATTTCCTCTCATTGTTAAATTGGACACAAGAATGGCTTCAATGGATCCTATCAATTGCAAATTAAAGACCATAAGTTTTTTTATAAAATTAGACGTTTCTGGAGATTCCATTTTTTGTGAAATATATTTTGTCTTATATTCAATAGCTATGTATTTTACATGATGCATCTTTATCAACCGAAAAAATTTCACGTCTTCAAACTTAACAACCTTATAGGTACCCTTAAATTGTACATATATCTCAACTCTATCTTTATATAGGGAAGTGATTTAAACTTATGTATATCAATTAAAATGTTGTCAAACAGCGTACAAATAGAATTATTCATTATATTATGG
>ENA-UEQS01000356-UEQS01000356.1-human-gut-metagenome-genome-assembly--contig:-NODE-356-length-36486-cov-6.427944_pt1 | contig 36486 bp, 29 predicted proteins | sample MGYA00242953_ERZ507953 | MGnify/ENA primary metagenome ERZ507953 (study PRJEB26167, sample SAMN06115474) | human gut metagenome | host: Homo sapiens | place: China:Jiangsu | collected 2016-07-06...
CGACAACGGCGAGAAGGTCGTTAAGATCGGCGTGTTCGAGCCCGCCAGCGGCGACTCCGGCGCCGGCGGCAAGAAGGAAATGCTCGGCATGCAGTATGCCAACCAGGAGACCCCGACCGTCGAGATCGGCGGCGAGACCTACAAGGTCGAGCTCGTCTATTCCGACAACGGTTCCGATTCTGCGAAGGCTGTCTCGGCGGCTTCCAAGCTCGTCAATGAGAAGGTTTCCCTCGTGCTCGGTTCTTATGGCTCCGGCGTGTCCATCGCCGCGTCCGACACGTTCAAGCAGGCCGGCATCCCGGCCATCGGCGTGACGTGCACGAACCCGAACGTCACGGCCGGCAACAGCCACTACTTCCGCATCTGCTTCCTGGATCCGTTCCAGGGCACCGTCCTTGCCAACTACGCTTCTTCCGAGCTCAAGGCCAAGAAGGCCTACTGCCTCGGCGAGAACGGCAACGAGTATGACCAGGGCCTGGTCACCTTCTTCAAGCAGGCATTTGAGAAGGCCGGCGGCACGGTCGTCACCGACTCCTTCCCGAAGGATAACTCCGACTTCAGCTCCTACCTGAACAAGGCGAAGGATCAGGGCTGCGACGTTATCTTCGCGCCCGTGTCGATCGCGTACTCCACGCAGCTCGTCTCTCAGGCGGCTTCCCTGAACGTTGCCATCCCGTTCCTTGGCTCCGATACGTGGGATGATAACATGGTCCTGCAGGCTGCCAAGGGCACCAGTGTCCAGGCGTTTGTCTCCACCTTCTACGCAGAAGGCGGCAACAAGACCTTCGACGACGGCATCAAGGCCTATATCAACGGCAATGCCGACGCCAAGACCACCAACGGCGGCGACGATACCATCTCCGCAGTGACGGCCATGGGCTATGACGTTTATTATGTTGCGCTCGAGGCGCTGAAGGCTGCCGGTTCCACCGATCCGGCCAAGGTTATGGAAGCGCTGCCCGGCGTGACCTATGACGGCGTGTCCGGCCACATCGCCTTTGACGAGACCGGCGACGCGATCCGCGACACCGCTTATATCAAGACCATCGACTCGGCCGCCAACGTCTGGAAGTTCGTGACGCAGCAGAAGGCTTCCTGAGCTTCTGCCTCGGTCTGAGATCCAAAAATCCGGGGGGAGCTTCGGCTCCCCCTTTGGGATTTTGAGCCGCTGCGAAAGCTGCGGAAGCTCCGCGGTTTTCGCGGCGGCTGAATGTCCGCATTCGTAAACGATAGAGAGGGAAACAGATGGAATTTCTAGTCGCACAAATTTTATCCGGCGTCTCGCTGGGCGGCCAGTATGCCCTGATCGCCATCGGTTATACGATGGTCTACGGCATCCTGCGTCTCATTAACTTCGCCCACGGCGACGTGTTCATGTGTGCAGGCCTCATGATGGTCTTCATGTGTGCGTCCCTGCCGGTGTACGTATCCATTCCGCTCATGCTCGTGCTGACGGTCCTACTCGGCTTCGTCATCGAGCGCGCGGCCTATAAGCCCCTGCGCAGCGCGCCGCGTATGTCCGTCATGATCTCGGCCATCGGCGTGAGTTACCTGCTGCAGAACGTGGCGCTGTATGCCACCGGCGGCCAGCCGCAGACGTATCCGTCGCTGCCGTTCGTGTCCGGCACGGTCACGATCCTCGGCGCGTCCACGCACTGGGTCACGGTCATTACGCCCGTGCTCGTGCTCGTGCTCGTGCTGCTGCTGCAGTGGCTCATCAACCACACGAAGATCGGCATGGCCATGCGCGCGGTTGCGAAGGACTTCGAGACCAGCCAGCTCATGGGCATCAAGATCAATAAGGTCATTTCCGTGACGTTTATCATCGGCTCGTTCCTGGCGGCCGTCGGCTCGCTGCTGTACTTCACGAACTACCCGACCGTCATTCCGACCTCCGGCGCCATGCCCGGCCTGAAGGCGTTTGTTGCGGCGGTGTTCGGCGGCATCGGTTCGATCCCCGGCGCCGTGATCGGCGCGTTCATCATCGGTATCTGCGAGACGCTCATCAAGGGCACCAGCATGACGGTGTTCTCCGATGCGTTCACGTTCGCGCTGCTGATCGTCGTCCTCGTGGTCAAGCCCACCGGCCTGTTCGGTGAAAAGGCCACGGACAAAGTCTGAGAGGGGGGGATCACTGTGCTGAAAGCGAAAGACAAAGAAGCACGCCGCGGCAACCTGATCACCTTTGCCATCGTGCTCGCGCTCACGCTCGTGACGATGGTACTGGAAAACGTCATATCTCCCGGCTCCCTGCTCTTTACGGTCATCAAAAAGGGCGCGGTGTACTCGCTCGTCGCCGTGTCCATGAACCTGCTCAACGGCTTTACCGGCCTGTTCTCGCTCGGTCAGGCGGGCTTCATGCTCCTCGGCGCGTATGCCTATGCGATCTTCATGATCCCGGACGCCGCGCGTGATGGCGTGTATTACCTCTTTGAGGGTTCGAGCATCCACTTCTCCTTCCAGGAGATGTTCCAGCATCTGTTCGGCGCAACCGGCTTCGGCGGCGGCGTGAGTCTGGTGCTCGGCGTGCTCGTGGCCATCATTTTCGCGGGCCTGATCGCCGCGTTCTTCGCGTATCTGATCGGCCTGCCGGTCCTGCGCCTCAAGAGCGACTATCTGGCCATCGCCACGCTCGGCTTTGCCGAGATCCTGCGTGCCATCTTCCAGTGGCAGACGCTCGGCAAGGTCACCAACGGCGCCAACATCCTCAAGGGCTATCCGACGTTTGCGGATTTCAACATCACGAATGCTTCTGGCAAGGTACTCTTCCGCCTGAGTGCGGTCGTGCCGATTTTGCTTGCCGGTATCTGCATTTTCCTTATTGTCCTGCTCATCAATTCGTCCTACGGCCGCGCCTTCAAGGCCATCCGCGACGATGAGATCGCGGCGGAGGCCATGGGCGTGAACCTCGCCAAGCACAAGAGCCTGTCGTTTGTCATCAGCTCGTTTTTCGCGGGCGTGTCGGGCGCGCTCTTTGCCATGTTTGCCACGACCGTGCAGGCCAAGGTGTTCACCTCGGCCATGACCTATGAGATCCTGCTCATCGTCGTCATCGGCGGCATCGGCTCCGTCTCCGGCAGCTGCATCGCCTCCTTCCTGTACATCGCCTGCTCCGAGTGGTGGCTGCGCTTCCTCGATAACGAGGCGTACATCGGCGCGTTCAAGGTGCCGCTGCTGCGCAACGGCTTCCGTATGGTCGTGTTCTCGATCATCATCATGATCGTCGTGCTCTTCTTCCGCAAGGGTATCATGGGCGAGCGCGAGTTGCCGGATCTGTTCCGTAAGCGCCCGAAAAAGGCAAAGAAGAACGTAGTTGAGGAGGGCAAAGCAGATGAGTAAAGACATCCTCAGCGTGGAAAATATCACGATGCAGTTCGGCGGCGTCGTGGCAGTCAACAACCTGTCGCTGCACATCCCCGAAGGGCAGATCGTGGCGCTCATCGGCCCGAACGGCGCCGGCAAGACCACGGCCTTCAACTGCATCACCGGCGTGTATGAGCCGACGAACGGCCTCGTCAAATTCCTTGACGAGCCGATGGTCCGCAACCATCCGACCGGCAAGATGAAAAAGCTCTACAAGGGCGAAAATCCACTGCTTTACACGGCAGAGTATCATCCGGCGGATGAGACGAAAGAGCAGATGCTCGCGCGCGACCCGCTGGCCGGGACGGGCAAGATCGTCTCGCCGACGCCGGACAGGATCACGAAGCTCGGTATTGCCCGCACGTTCCAGAACATCCGCCTGTGGAAGAGCATGACGGTGTTTGAAAACGTGCTCGTAGCAAAGCATATGCGCGCCAGGCAGAACGTGTTTTCCGCGACCTTCCGCGGCAACGCCAAGGAAGAAAAGCGCATGCGCGACGAGACCATGGCTCTGCTCGTCGAGCAGGGGCTGGAGAAATACAAGGACGACATTGCGCCGGCTGGAGAGCGCCCGCGCGCTGGCGACGGATCCGAAGCTGCTGCTGCTCGACGAGCCGGCGGCCGGCATGAACCCGCAGGAGACGCTTGAGCTCGCGGCGTTCATCCACGAGCTGCGCGAGAAATACGGCCTGACGATCTTCCTGATCGAGCACCATATGGATCTGGTCATGCGGATCTCCGATTACATTTATGTCATTGACTTCGGCAGCAAGATCGCCGAGGGCATCCCGCAGGAAGTCCAGAACAATCAGCACGTCATTGACGCCTATCTGGGGGTTGTGGAAGATGAGTGAAACGATTCTGAAAATTGAAGATCTGCAGGTGCGCTATGGCGGCATTGAGGCTGTCAAGGGCATTTCATTCGATGTGCAGCAGGGGCAGATCGTTACGCTGATCGGCTCCAACGGCGCGGGCAAGAGCTCCACGCTGCGCACGATCTCTGGTCTTGTCAAGCCGAGCGGCGGCAAGATCACCTTCCAGGGGGAAGACATCACCGGCAAGGACCCGACCCAGATCGTCACGCAGGGCGTGACGCTCGTGCCGGAGGGACGCCGCATTTTCCCGGACATGACCGTGCTGGAAAACCTGAAGATCGGCGCTTACCTGCGCAAGGACGATCTGTCAGAGGACCTCGAGTGGGTCTACAGCCTGTTCCCGCGCCTGAAAGAGCGCAGCTGGCAGGCCGGCGGCACGCTCTCCGGCGGCGAGCAGCAGATGCTTGCGGTCGGCCGCGCGCTCATGAGCCGCCCGAAGCTGCTCATGATGGACGAGCCGTCGCTCGGTCTCGCGCCGCTGGTCGTGCGCGATATCTTCTCCATCATTCAGGAGATCAACAAGCAGGGCGTGACGATCCTGCTCATTGAGCAGAACGCAAACATGGCCCTCAAGATCGCCGATATCGGCTACGTGCTCGAGACCGGCCGCATCACGCTCACCGGCAGCGGTGAGGAACTGCTGACGAACGACGCGGTGCGCGCGGCGTACCTCGGCGCATAACGGCATAGATGACCCGAACGGAAGGACGCTCGCAGGCGCCCTTCCGTTTTTTCGGAACATTTCTTGACCGCGCGCGTCTAATCCTGTACAATGCAGTTGAAAACCATCGAACCATAGAGGTGTGCTATGAAAAAGTTTTTTTCAGGATTTCTGGTGCTGTGCCTGTCGCTCGCACTGCTGACTGCCTGCGGAAAGGATGGGCAGACTGGAAAGACGGTGGCGGCCGGCGGCCTGACCTTTGCCAAGAGCTACAGCGAGGTCTACTCCGCGCTGACCGATGCGCAGAAAGCGATCGCGGACCGCGACAAGTCCCTCAATATGACCGACGGCGCTTCCGACGACCCGGAGTCCGGCGGCAAAGGCGACGGTGAAGGCGAGGGCACATTCTACTCCGGCACGAACGTGCAGGTCGCGGGCGTCGACGAGGGCGATATCGTCAAGACCGACGGCACGTATATCTACATCCTGCGCGGCAGCGAACTGATCGTCATGCAGGCGGACGGCGCGGACGTCACGGACGTGTCCAATGTCTTTGTCGGTCAGGACTGGGAGCAGACGACGACCGAGGACGGTCAGACCCACACGCAGGAAAAGCTGCCGCTGGAGCTGTATCTGGCCAACGGCCGCGCGGTCGTCCTCTCGTCGTATACCGACTGGACGGGCAGCGACACGTCCTCGGATGAGCTTTCCGGCAGCGGCAATAATTATGTCACAGTCGATATTTATGACGTCTCCGACCCGGCAGACCCGACGCTGGTCCAGTCGTTCGGGCAGGACGGCTACGAGATCGCCTCGCGCATGGTCGGCGGCGTACTTTACCTGTGCACGTCGTATTATCCCGGCGCGCCGGAAAAGGGCGACGAGACTACGTTTGCTCCCCGGCTGTATGACGGGGACACGGCGTCGGTCGTGCCGTGCGACAGCATCGGCCTCATGCCGTACAACAACTCCATGACCTACGCGGTCGCGGCGTCGTATGACATTGCGGCCGGTACCCGGCTCTCCAGCCAGTCCGTGCTCGGCGGCGGGGAGACGGTGTACATGACGGCGGAGAATCTCTACCTGTGCGCGAGCGTCTATGACGACGGCGCGGGCAAGACCCATAAGGACGGCAGCTACACGGTCACGGACTATACCTCCAGCGTCAACACGGCGGTCAACCGCTTTGCGATCGCCGACGGCAAGCTCACCTTTGCCGCCAATGGCACTGTGCCCGGCGCGCTCAACAACCAGTTCTCGCTCGACGAGCGCGACGGCTATCTGCGCATGGCCACGACCGAGCAGACGTATTCCTACAGCGTCTACCGCGATGAAAAGCATGACTTTGAAAACACGAAAACCAATGACGACGCCACGCAGACGAGCAATGATGTGTACGTGCTCGACCGTGACCTGAACACCGTCGGCAGCGTGGCCGGGATCGCCGAAGGGGAGACGGTGTTCTCCGCGCGCTTCGACGGGGATTACGGCTATCTGTGCACCTACCGCCAGACGGATCCGGTCTTTGCCGTCGATCTGACCGCCCCGACCGATCCGAAGGTCGTCGGTGAGCTCAAGCTCAGCGGCTATTCCGACTATCTGCACGTCTGGTCAGACGGGATGCTCTTCGGCCTCGGCATGGAGACGACGGCCGTGGATGGCGGCGCGACCGTGGACGGCATGAAGCTCGTCATGATCGACACGTCCGATCCTGCCAAGCTGCACGATCTGCACACGCAGACCCTTGATGCCGACTATAGCGAGGCACTGAATAATCACAAGGCAATTCTGGTGGACAGCGACAAGGACCTGATCGCTTTCCCGGCCGAGAACAGCTACCTCGTCTACGGCTATTCGGCGGACGACGGCTTCACGCTGCGTAAGGAGATCCCCGTCTCGCAGTGGGACGAGAACAACCGCGGCCTGTATATCGGCGACTACTTCTATGTCGTCGGTTCCGATCAGGTGAACGTGCTCGACCTGGGCACGCTCGAGAATGTAGCGCAGGCGATCATCCCGCGCGGGTAAACAACCGAAGATCTTCTGACAGGCGGTGCGCGCAGACGCACCGCCTGTTTACATTTTTGCGCCGCTGTGGTAAACTGATACATTGAGCGAATATCGCAACAAGGGAGGCGGCGCCGTGCTCGAAAAGCTGCGACAAATTGAAAACCGGTACAGCGAGCTGGAGAGCAAGCTGGCCGACCCCGCGTATTATTCCGACCCCGCGGTGTTCACAAAGCTCTGCCGCGAGCAGCGCGAGCTGCAGCCGGTCGTGGAGACCTACCGGGCGTATACCGCCTGTCAGGCGCAGATCGCGCAGGCGGAGGCGCTGCTGAGCGACCCCGAGCTGCACGAGATCGCGCGCGAGGAGATCGATCTCGGCCGTGCCCGCTGCGCGGAGCTCGAGCAGCAGCTGCGTGTGCTGCTGCTGCCGCGCGACCCGAACGATGACCGCAACGTCATTCTGGAGATCCGCACCGGCGTCGGCGGGGAAGAATCGGCGCTCTTTGCGCATAGTCTTTATCGAATGTACAATATGTACGCCGACGCGCACGGGTGGAAGACCGAGATCGCCAACCTCAACGAGACGGAGCTCGGCGGCGTGCGCGAGGCGAGTCTGCTCATCAGCGGACAGGGGGCGTACTCCCGCCTGAAGTTTGAAAGCGGGGTGCACCGCGTCCAGCGCGTGCCGGAGACGGAGACCGGCGGCCGCATCCACACCAGCACCGCCACCGTGGCCGTGCTGCCGGAGATGGATGCCGTGGAGGTGCACATCGACCCGAAGGATCTGCAGATCGACACCTACCGCAGCTCCGGCGCCGGCGGCCAGCACGTCAACAAGACCGAGAGCGCCATCCGCATCACGCACCTGCCGACCGGCACGGTCGTCGAGTGTCAGGATGAGCGCAGCCAGTATAAAAACAAGGATCGCGCGATGAAGATCCTGGCCTCACGCCTGTATGCCGCGGAAAGTGCCCGGCAGAATGCCGCGCGCTCGGCCGAGCGGCGCAGCCAGGTCGGCACAGGGATGCGCAACGAGCGCATCCGAACCTACAACTTCCCGCAAGGGCGGGTGACGGATCACCGCATCGGGCTGACGCTCTATAAGCTCGATCAGGTGCTCGACGGCGATCTGGATGAGATCATTGATGCGCTCACGCTGGCCGGTCAGGCCGAGAAGCTGCGCGCATCCGCGGAGGAAACATGAACACGAAACGAATCACAACCGAGATCGCGCAGGCAGCGGATGCCATCCGCGCCGGGCAGCTCGTCGCCGTCCCGACGGAGACGGTCTACGGCCTTGACGGCAATGGACTGGATCCCGCCGCCGTCGCGCAGATCTATGAGATCAAGGGCCGGCCGGCCGTCAAGCCGCTGTCGCTGATGGTGCACGACGCATCCGCCATGGCGCGCTACTGCGCCGATGTGCCGCCGGCGGCATACACGCTGGCCGAGGCGTTCTGGCCCGGCCCGCTCACGATCGTGCTGCGGGCACAGGACTGCGTGCCCGAGATCGTGCGCGCGGGTGGGCAGACCGTCGGCCTGCGCTGCCCGGATCACCCGGCCACGCTGGCGCTCATCGAGGCCGCGCAGCTGCCGCTGGCCGCGCCGTCGGCCAATCCCTCCGGCGCGCCGAGCCCGAAAACGGCAGACGATGTGCTGGCGTATTTCAATGGGCAGATCGCGGCCGTCATCGACGGCGGGCCCTGCGGCATCGGCCGGGAGTCCACGCTCGTCGATCTCTCGCACATGCCGTACCGCATTCTGCGCTCCGCCGCCGTGCCGGACGATGCCGTCTGGGACGGACTCGTGCGGAAAATGCACATTGTCGGCATCACGGGCGGCACGGGCTGTGGGAAAACGACCGCGCTCATGGAGCTGGAGCGTCAGGGCGCGCTCGTCATCGACTGCGACGCGGTGTATCACGAGCTGCTGGCGTCCAATACCGCCATGCTCGCGGAGATCAATGCCCGTTTTCCGGGTACAATAGAAAATGGGACGCTGCAGCGAAAGCGGCTCGGCGCAGTCGTGTTCGCGGACGCGGCGGCGCTCGACGACCTCAACGCCATCACGCACCGGTATGTCCGTGCCGAGGTGCGCGCTCGCCTGCGCGCGTGGGCGCGGCAGGGCGGCGCGGTCGCGGCGATCGACGCCATCGCGCTCATTGAGAGCGGGCTGGCGGAGCTGTGCACTGTCACCATCGGCGTGACGGCGCCGCGCGAGGTGCGCATCGAGCGGCTCATCGCGCGCGAGGGCGTGACGCGCGATTATGCCGAGGCGCGCATCGACGCGCAGAAGCCCAACGAATGGTTTGCCCAACATTGCAGCTACGTGCTGGATAACGGCGGCACGCTCGCCGATTTTCAGCGTCGCTGCCATCAACTGATACAGGAGGTGCTCTCATGAGCGAAGATAAGGAACTCAAGCAGTGGAAGGAAAAGCTGTTTTATCAGCCGAAAAACGGCTACGATCGGATCGACGCCGAGCAGACCGGGGAGATCTTTGCCTATGCCGAGGGATATAAGCAGTTTCTCAACGCCGCGCGCACCGAGCGCGAGGCCGTCAAGGAGGCCATCCGCATGGCGGAGGCCGAGGGCTTTGTGCCGTATACGTTCGGCATGGAGCTGCAGCCGGGCTCGAAGGTGTATGTCAACAACCGCGGCAAGGCGCTCATGCTGGCCGTGCTCGGGCAGCAGCCGCTTGACCACGGCTGCGTGATCGCGGGCGCGCACATCGACTCCCCGCGTCTCGATCTCAAGCAGACGCCGATGTATGAGGACTCGGAACTGGCGTATTTCAAGACGCACTATTACGGCGGCATCAAGAAGTACCAGTGGGTCACGATCCCGCTGGAGCTGCACGGCACGGTCGCGCTCAAAGACGGCAGCACGGTCGATATAGCCATTGGCCGCGAGCCGGATGAGCCGCAGTTTGTCATCACCGATCTGCTGCCGCATCTCGGCAAGGATCAGATGCGCAAGACCATGGAAGAGGGCATCACGGGCGAGGCGCTCAACATCGTCATCGGCAGCATGCCGTATGCCGGCGAGGGGCGCGACCGCGTGAAGCTCGCCGTGCTGTCGCTGCTCTATGATGAATACGGCATCACGGAAGAGGACTTCCTGTCGGCGGAGCTTGCCGCCGTGCCGGCGTTCCCGGCGCGCGACATCGGCTTTGACCGCAGCATGATCGGCGCCTACGGTCAGGATGACCGCGTGTGCGCCTATGCCGAGCTGCGCGCCATCCTTGACCTCGACGGCGCGCCGGAGCGCACGGCCGTGTGCATCCTCGCCGACAAGGAGGAGATCGGTTCCGACGGCGTGTCCGGCATGCAGTCGCAGGCGTTCGAGGCCTTCATGGCCGACCTCTGCGAGCAGCAGGACGTCGCGCTGCGCCACTGCTTTGCCAGGAGCTTTTGCCTCTCGGCGGATGTCTGCGCGGCCTTTGACCCCAGCTTCCCCGAGGTGAGCGCCAAGCGCACGGAGGCCAAGCTCAATTACGGCATGGGCATCTGCAAGTTCACGGGTGCGCGCGGCAAGTCCGGCACGAGCGACGCCTCGGCCGAGCTCGTGGCCTATCTGCGCCGTCTGTTTGCCGACAACGGCGTCGTCTGGCAGCTGTCCGAGATGGGCAAGGTCGATCAGGGCGGCGGCGGCACGATCGCCAAGTTCATGGCCGACCGGAATATTGACACCATTGACGCCGGCGTGCCGGTGCTGAGCATGCACGCACCGTTTGAGCTCGTGGCAAAGTTCGACTGCTGGATGACGTACCGCGGCGTGCTGGCTGCCTACTGCGACACGCAGGCGTGACCGGATGCGGCAGGGGAAAACGGGGACAGTGACCGTTTTCCCTTGTGACGCAAAGAAAACCGTGGTATAATCAACATTCCTATCTGCGTATTGGGAGGTGCATCCGTGACCATCTGGAACGCGATCCTGCTCGGTCTGGTGCAGGGCATCGCAGAGTTTCTGCCGATCTCCAGCTCCGGCCATCTGTCGATCCTGCAAAACCTGTTTCATATGTCGACGGCGGAAAACGGCCATTTGTTTTTCGATGTTCTGCTGCATTTGGGCACGCTCATTTCCATCTGCATCGTCTACTGGCGGGACATCGTGGCCATGGTGCGCGAGACGATCGCGTTTTTCCGCAGCGCACGGCTGCCGGCCGAGCAGCGCCGGCAGCAGCTTCCCGCCGCGCGCATGGTGCTCATGATCATCCTGGCGACGCTGCCGCTGTTTTTGATCCTGCCGGTCAACGATCTGGTCGAGCAGCTGTACTACCACACCTTCTTCATCGGCCTCATGCTCATCCTCACGGGCTTTCTGCTGTTCGTGGCCGATAAAATGCCCAAGGGCACGCGCACGGAGAAAACCATGCGCGTGCGCGACGCGCTGGTCATCGGCGTGTGTCAGGCCGTGGCGACGATCCCGGGCCTGTCCCGGTCGGGCACCACGATCGCAGCCGGCATGGCCACGGGACTGGACCGCAGCTTTGCGGTGCGCTTCTCGTTTCTGATGTCGCTGCCCGCGGTGCTGGGGGCAAACATCCTGTCGCTGGCCAAGGCGGCCAAGGCGGGTATCGATGTGTCGCTCCTGCCGGCGTATCTGGCCGGCATGCTCGTGGCGATGGTCTCGGGCGTCGCGGCCATCGGCCTTGTCAAGCGCCTGACGTCGAAGGGCCGTTTCGGCGCGTTTTCCTACTACTGTTGGGGCGCGGGCGCACTGACGATGATTCTGTCTCTGATTTTCTGAGAGGACGTTATATAACATGGCAACTTCATCATCCAAAAAGAAAAACGGCACGGCGAAAAAATCCGCCCCGGCAGCAAAAAAGCCGGCCTCCGCGCCGAAAAAGCAGCCGGCTGCCAAGGCGGCTCCGGCCGCCGCGCCGACGGCACCGACATGGCCGTATGCGCTGGCGTGCATCGTGCTGTCGCTGCTGGCGTTCCTGGGCCTGTTTCATGCTGAGGGCGTCGTGATCGACGGCTTTGCGGGCTTCCTGTGCGGCATCATGGGCTGGGGCTTTTGGGCGTTCCCGTTTGCGATGCTGCTGCTGGCGTGGACCTTTGTGCGCAACCCGCGCGAGCGCTTTGGCCTGCGCGTGACGGCGGCGCTGCTGATCGCGCCGCTGTTCGGCACGATCGTGCACCTGATGGTCTGCCGCGTGGCGTTCACGGCGCAGACGTTCGGCGCGATCGTCGGCCAGCTCTATGACGGGGGCAAGGCGCTCAAGTCCGGCGGCGTGATCTCCGGCGGCATTGGCTATCTGCTCAAGGCCGGCATCAGCGTCTATGCGGCGCTGCCGCTGACGATGGCGGCGTTCGTGTTCTGCGTGCTGGGCAGCATGGACCTGACGGTCGGCAAGATCGCGGCCTGGGTGCGCACACGGCGCGAGGCACAGTACATCCCGGACGAAGACGTGCCGCTTGCGGAGGATGAGGAGGACGAACCGGAACCGCAGCCGCTGCCCGAGCCACGGCGCAGTGCGCGCCGCGCCGTGCCGGACAAGCCGGTCGCCAAGAAAAAATTCACCGACATTCCGGTCGAGGAGACCATGACGGAGCCGGACGACGATCCGATCGACCCGATCCCGGTCAAAAAGCCTGCCCGCGGCGCGAAAAAGGCCGCGCCGGCCGATGCCACGCAAAATGTCCAGCCGCTGTCTGTGGAGGAGGCGGCCGATATCTGCGGCGTCACCCCGGTCACGCAGGAGATCCAGGACCCGCCGAAGCCGTCCAAAAAGGCGGCCAGCGCCGCCGTCGCGGCGGAGACGGCCGCGATCACCTCCGCCATCGAGAGCGAGAATGCCGACCACTCGTCCTATCAGCTCCCGCCGGTGTCGTTCCTGCGCGCGGGGAAGAAGGATCAGACGGATGCGACGGAGGAGATCCGCTTCAACCGCGACCGGCTCAACACCGCCCTGAGCAGCTTCGGCGTCAATGCGACCATCCGCGACGTGACGCGCGGCCCCACGGTCACGCGCTACGATCTCGAGCTCGAGGCGGGCGTGAAGCTCAACAAGATCACGAACCTCTCCGGCGACCTTGCGCTCGCGCTCGGTGTGGAGAATGTGCGCATCGCGCCGATCCCGGACAAGATCTCGACCGTCGGCATCGAGGTGCCGAACAAGGTCGTCAGCGCCGTTTGCCTGCGCGATATCATCGACTCGCCCGCGTTCCGCAATGCGAAGTCCAAGCTCTCGTTTGCCGTCGGCAAGGACATCGGCGGCAACTGCATCATCGGCAACATCGCCAAGCTGCCGCATATGCTCATCGCCGGCACGACCGGCTCGGGCAAGTCCGTGTGCATGAACTCGCTCATTCTGAGCCTGCTCTATAAGGCGACGCCGGACGAGGTGCGCCTGATCATGATCGACCCGAAAATGGTCGAGCTCGGCATCTATAACGGCATCCCGCACCTGTTCATCCCCGTTGTGACCGACCCGAAGAAGGCGGCCGGCGCGCTGCAGTGGGCGGTCGTGGAGATGCTCAAGCGCTACCGCCTCTTCTCCGAGGCGCAGGTGCGCGACCTCGCCAGCTACAATGCCCTCCAGAAAAACGAGCCCGACGGGCAGACGCTGCCGCAGGTCGTCATCGTTATCGACGAGCTGGCCGACCTCATGCTCTGCGCCGCCAAAGAGGTGGAGGAGAGCATCTGCCGCGTGGCGCAGATGGGCCGCGCCGCGGGTATGCACCTCATCATCGCGACGCAGCGCCCGTCCGCGGACGTGATCACCGGCCTCATGAAGGCGAACATCCCGAGCCGCATTGCCTTTGCGGTCTCGTCCTCGCTCGAGAGCCGCATCATCCTCGATACCTCCGGCGCGGAAAAGCTCATCGGCATGGGCGATATGCTCTATGCGCCCATCGGCACCGGCAAGCCCCTGCGTGTGCAGGGCTCGTTTGTGTCGGACGAGGAGCGCGAGGAGGTCGTGCGCTTCATCAAGCAGAACTCCGAGGCGCAGTACAGCGACGATATCATCGCGCAGATCGAAAAATCCGCCGCCGAGGCCGACAAGAAGTCCGGCCCCGCGCCCGAGGCGGACAAGCCCGCCAAGAGCGACTATGACGAGCTGCTGCCGCAGGCCGTGGATGTCATTCTCGAGACGAAGCAGGCATCGGTGTCCATGCTGCAGCGCCGGCTGAAACTCGGCTATTCGCGCGCCGCGCGCATGGTCGATCAGATGGAGGAGATGGGCATCGTCGGCCCGTTTGAGGGCTCGAAGCCGCGCAAGATCCTCATCACGAAGCAGCAGTGGCAGGAGATGCAGTATGTGCAGGGCACCGCGCCGAGCGAGGTGCTGCAGGCGCAGACGGACTTTGCCGATGACAACGAAGAGGAACCTGAAGACGATGAATCATGATCTCCACACGGGGCGGCCGGAGCGCCGCCCCGTCGGCACGATTGCCTTTCCGGATGGGGCGGACTTTGCCCCGGAAATGACGCCGGCGCAGGTCGGCGCTTACAGCACGCTCGCCCTCGCGCACATTGGCGACGGGGTATATGAGCTCATGATGCGCACGGCCCTGTGTGCCGCCGGGCTCACGGCCGTGACCGACCTGCACCGCGAGACGGTGCGCCGCGTCAACGCGCCCGCGCAGGCGCGCGCGGCGGAGACCATTCAGCCCGCGCTCACGGACGAGGAGCGCGCGGTCTACAAGCGCGGCCGCAACGCGAAGGTGAACTCGGTGCCGCAGCATGCGGACGTCGCGCAGTATCACGCGGCCACGGGGCTCGAGACGCTCTTTGGCTGGCTGTATCTGCTCGGCCGCACGCAGCGGCTGCGCGAGCTCTTCAGCAAGATCACGGAGGTGCTGTAACATGCCAATGGACGCAGTTTTTCTGCACGGCCTGACGCAGGAACTGACGCAGAGCCTGACCGGCGCGCGCATCGACAAGGTGCAGCAGCCGGAGTGCGACCTGCTGCTGCTGTCCGTGCGCACGCAGAGCGGCAACGCGAAGCTGCTCGTGCACGGCGGCGTGGGCAGCGCGCGGGTGCATTTCACGGCCGGCACGTTTGAAAATCCGGCCGAACCGCCGATGTTCTGCATGCTTCTGCGCAAGCACCTCGTCGGCGCGCGCATCACGGGTATTTCCCAGCCGGATTTTGAGCGTATGCTCATCCTCGACCTTGACGGGCGGGACGAACTCGGCACGCCGGTCAAAAAGCAGCTCGTCGTCGAGATGCTCGGTCGCCAGTCGAACGTCATCCTTGTCAGCGGCGACGGGCACATCATCGACTGCATGCGCCGCGTGGATTCCTCCATGAGCGAGACACGGCAGGTGCAGCCGGGGCTGTTTTACCGTATGCCGCTGCGGCAGGATAAGCCGGTGCTGTTTGATACGACGCCGGAGCAGCGCACGCAGGTGCTCTCCGCCCCGATCACGGCGGCGACGGTTGACAAGTGGCTGCTGGGACTCTTTTCCGGTGTGTCACCGCTGCTGTGCCGGGAGGTGTGCTTCCGCGCGCTCGGCGATGCCAGCCCCCGGCTCGAGCGGCTGGACGATGCGCAGCGTGCACGCCTGGCGCATGAGCTCGATGCGCTTGTATTTACCGTCGAGACGAACAATCTTTCCCCGACGATGCTGCTCGACGGCGAGCGGCCGAAGGACTTTTCCGCCGTGCCGATCCTGCAGTATCAGGACGCGCTGGAATGCCGCGGCTGCGGCTCGTTTTCCGAGCTGCTGGACGAATTTTATCTCCGCCGCGACAAGGCGGAGGCCATGCGCCGCCGCTCGCAGGAGCTGACGCATCAGGTGCGCACCCTGCGCGACCGCACGGCCAAAAAGCTGGCCATCCAGCAGTCGGACCTGCTGCGCTGCGCCGACCGCGAGGCCCTGCGGCAGAAGGCCGACCTCATCAAGGCCAACCTCTACCGTATCCAGAAAGGTGACCGCACCGTGACGGTGCAGGACTACTATGCCGAGGGCTGCCCGGACGTGACGATCGAGCTGGACCCGCGCAAGAGTCCGCAGGAGAACGCCGCCGCGCTCTATAAGTCCTACCGCAAGGCCAAAACGGCCGAACAGCACCTGACCGGCCTGATCGCGGAGGCGAGCCGGAACCTCGACTACCTCAACAGTGTGCTCGATGAGCTCGCGCGCGCCGAGAGCGAGCGCGACCTTGCCGACATCCGCGCCGAGCTGCGCGCGACCGGGTATCTGCGCCAGCCGCGCAATGCCAAAAAGGAAAAGACGGCGCAGCGCGCGCCGCTCGCCTTCGTTTCGAGCACCGGGTATGAGATCCTCGTCGGCCGCTCCAACACGCAAAATGACGAGCTGACGCACCGCACCGCCCGCCGCACGGACATCTGGCTGCATGTGCAGAAGGTACACGGTTCGCACGTCATCATCCGCGCGCACGACACAACGCCGGACGATCAGACGATCGCCGAGGCGGCGAGTCTCGCCGTATACTATTCGCAGGCGCGCGGCGGCGGGAAGACACCGGTGGATTACACCATGGCGCGCTTCGTGCGCAAGCCGTCCGGCGCGCTGCCGGGCATGGTGCTCTATACGGACTACCAGACCTGCATGGCCGAGAGCAATGAGGCGCTCGTGGAGCGCCTGCGCGTGCGCTAAGGCAGCAAAAAAGCTCCCCCGGCGGGGGAGCTTTTTCTGTTTCTCTTGCGGTATATTGCAGCAATTTTTCGCGTACTGGTTGGACGGTTGACGGATGCGGAAAACTGCGGTATGCTTTTGGCGGCAATGTGGGTTCAATCCGGCGTTGCCGGAGACTTTGACGAGCTATGGAGGGAGCAATGCGCAGATCATGGAGCTGCCCGCCCGGGCAGGGCGCAGCGATGCCCAGACGCCGCGGAGGCATCCGGCTGCGGTTCGATCCGGGCGTTGACCCGGAGGTGCGGCGCGCCCTTATGCAGTTTGTGCGCTGGCTGCAGACGCAGTACGCGTTCCCTGTGCGCGTGCCGGTCTATGTGCGGGCGGCCGAGCGGCTTTTGTGCCGGGATGGCGATCTGGCCTGCGGGACATTTCTTGGCCCCAGCGATCCGAAACAGGAGCCGTATATCCGCCTTGCTGTCGGAGATTACCCGCAGATGCTTGCAGCGTGGGGACAGGACAGTGCGCTGGCATCGATCCTGCGCTCGCTCGCGCACGAGCTGACGCATTATTTTCAATGGGTGCGCGATCCCGTGGGGTATCAGACTGCGGACGAGTCCAGACTGGAGCGGCAGGCGGATCGCTGCGCCCGCGAGACCTTATACGATTACGCGGATGTGTATGCGCATCCGTGAGGTACACATATCCTTTTAGGGCAGAAAACGGAGGAATCCTTATGAAAAAACTCATTGCCTATTACTCCCGCGCGGGAGAGAACTATTTTTCCGGGGCGCACCGCACCATCGCCGTCGGCAACACGGAGAAGGCGGCACGACTGCTTGCCGAACTCACCGGTGCGGAACTGTTCCACATCGAGCAGAAGGTGCCGTATTCGGACGACTATGACACCTGCGTCGCCGAGGCGCGGCGCGATCTGCGCGCGAACGCCCGTCCGGAACTGACGGCGCTGCCGGAGCGTCTGGACGACTATGAAGAAATCTACCTCGGCTATCCGAACTACTGCGGTACCATGCCGATGGCGGTCTACACCTTTCTTGAGCACTATGACTGGCAGGGGAAAACCATCCATCCGTTCTGCACGAACGAGGGCAGCGGCCTGTCGAACACGGAGCAGGACATCCAGCGGGCGGCGAAGGGCGCGCGGGTCGCGCCCGGTCTATCCCTGCGCGGCAGCGCGGTGGACAGCGCAAAACCGAAGCTGGAGCAGTGGGTGCGCGGATAACACGCGCGTTCTGACCGGCAGAGAGGAAGGAGGCTGTGCATGAGCCGAAACGCAAAAATACTCATCGACCTGGCTGTGCTTGCGGCTGTTTACGGCATCTGGCTGCTGCCGAAGTGGCGGCCGCTGGGGCGCAGAACGCTCGCGGTCTATACGCTCATGTACGGCTGCCTCGCCAGCATTGCGCTCTTCACGCTCATGCCGGTACTGGCGGCGCTCCCGTTCTGCTTTGACCATCCGTATATCCCCATGCACATGGCGCCGTTTGAGGACGTTATCCTCCGCCACGGCGATTATGTCCGGCAGATCGTGCTGAACATCGCCCTGTTTGTCCCGTTCGGCGTTTTGCTGCCGCTGTGCCGCAGCTGCCGCGGCAGGCGGTGCAGCTTCTGGCGCTGCCTGCTGCTGACGCTGGCGCTCAGTGTCGGCATCGAGGTCGTGCAGCCGCTGCTGCACGCATTCCGCAGTTCGGACATTACGGACGTCATCACGAACACGACTGGAGGCGTGCTCGGCTATGCGCTCTGGGCGATCGTGCACGCCTGCAGGAAAAAACGTGAAGATTGACCTGCCTTGAGATACCGGTGCTTTTGCCGGTATCTTTTTTGTTGAAAATGTGCCGCTGTTTCGTTATACTATTACAAAAAGCGGAATTTTACGGTCAAAAACGGAGAAAAAACAAAATCGGAGGAGAACATGGACGAGAAGATCTACCGCGAATATGTTGCGATCCTGAAAGAGGAGCTGCAGCCTGCCATGGGCTGTACAGAGCCGATCGCCGTGGCGTACTGCGCGGCGCTGGCCCGCAGGACGCTCGGCGCGCTGCCGGAAACGGTCGAGGTGCTTGCGAGCGCGAACATCATCAAAAACGTCAAGAGCGTCATTGTGCCGAATACGAACGGCCAGCGCGGCATTGCGGCGGCCGCAGCGGCAGGTATCGTTTCCGGCAATGCCGACGCGCAGCTGCAGGTGCTTGCGAGCCTCACGCCGGAGCAGGTGGATGCGGTGGGCGCCTATCTGCAGCAGGCTGCCTTTACCGTCCGGCGCGCGGACAAGGACTACGTGTTCGACATTCAGGTGCGCGTCATGGCGGGGGCGGACAGCGCGTCCGTCGAGATCGCGGGCTATCACACGAACGTGATCCGTATCGAGAAAAACGGCGTCGTGCAGTTTCACAAGGACTATCAGGAGTCCGGCAGCCAGCACGCCACCGACCGCAGTCTGCTGACGGTCGAGCACATCATCGCCTTTGCAAACGAGGTGGACATTGCCGACGTGCAGGAGACGCTCCAGCGGCAGATCGACTATAACTGGGCCATCGCCGAGGAGGGCCTGCGCGGAGATTACGGCGCGAACATCGGCCGTATTCTGCTGCAGTCTTACGGCATGAGCATCCACAACCGCGCCAAGGCCTATGCCGCGGCCGGGTCGGACGCGCGCATGAACGGCTGCGACCTGCCGGTGGTCATCAACTCCGGCAGCGGCAACCAGGGGCTGACGGCATCACTGCCGGTCATCGTCTACGCCAGGGAACTGGGTGTTACGCAGCAGATGCTCTACCGCGCGCTCGTGGTGTCGAACCTCGTCACCATCCACCTGAAAACCGGCATCGGCAGCCTGTCCGCCTACTGCGGCGCTACGGCGGCCGGCTGCGGCGCGGCCGCGGGCGTGACGTATCTGTATGGCGGGCAGTTCCGTGAGATCGCGCACACCATCGTCAACGCGATCGCCATTGATTCCGGCATGATCTGCGATGGTGCGAAGGCGAGCTGCGCGGCCAAGATCGCTTCGGCGGTCGAGGCGGGGCTGCTGGGTATGCAGATGCAGATGCACGAGAGCCAGTTCTACGGCGGCGACGGCATTGTCGTCAAGGGTGTGGAGAACACGATCCGCAACATCGGCACACTTGCGAGCGAGGGCATGCGCGAGACCGACCGCACGATCATCCGCATGATGATCCAGGAGCACTGATCCGCCGAATATTGCCGGCTGCCGGTTGGCGGCCGGCATTTTTGCGCCGAATTTTCGCACCGGCGGAGAATCGGCATTGCATTTTGCGCGCCGAGCGCGTATAATACCGCATATTTCATTTTGCAAAAGATTTGCATACCCAAGGAGGCGCGCCATGCGTTTATTTGATATTCTCGGGCCGGTCATGGTCGGCCCGTCCAGCAGCCACACGGCCGGGGCTGTGCGCATCGGCCTGACGGCCCGCAAACTGCTCGGCGACCGGCCGGTGCACGCGGACATTTCGCTGCACGGCAGCTTCGCCCTGACCGGTCATGGCCACGGCACGGACTGCGCGCTGATCGCGGGCCTGCTCGGTATGCAGCCGGACGATCTGCGCATTCCGGGCAGCTTTGCCGTCGCGGCGGAGCAGGGGCTGACGTTCTCGTTCCGGAACGTGCAGCTGCGCAACGCGCACCCGAACACCGCGCGCCTGCAGCTCACGGGCGCCAAGGGCCGCACGCTGGACATCGTGGCCGAGAGCATCGGCGGCGGGCGCATCCGCATCTGCTCCATCGACGGTATCGAGACGAACTTTTCCGGTGAGCACAACACGCTCATTGTCCACAATCAGGACACGCCCGGCCATGTCGCTGCCGTGACGGCGGCGCTCATGCAGCGGCACGTCAACATCGCCACCATGCAGCTCTACCGCAGCGAGCAGGGCGGCTACGCGGTCATGATCCTCGAGTGTGACCAGCCGATCCCGAAGGATATCGAGCAGTGGCTGTCGCACATCGAGGGCATTCAGAAGATCACGATCTTTAATCAGGAGGAACCGGTATGAGCTTTTCGAGCATTGCATCCATGCTTTCGGCTGCACAGGAGAGCGGGCAGCCGCTCTATGCTGTCATCCGTGATGCGGACTGTCAGGAAAACGGCTATGACGCTGCGGCGTCCTACCGCCAGATCGCGGCGCTCTGGACGGCGATGCAGCAGTCGAGCCGGCAGTACTGCGCATCCGACCGCTCCAACAGCGGGCTCATCGGCGGCGACGCGGCCAGATTCCGCGCGGCGGCGGAGGCCAGCCGCCTCCTCGGCGGGACGTATTTTCAGCGCGTGACGGAAGAGGCGCTCAAGGTGGCCGAGTGCAATGCGTGCATGAAGCGCATCGTCGCCGCGCCCACGGCGGGCAGCTGTGGTGTACTGCCGGCGGTGCTGATCCCGCTTGCGGAGGTGCGCGATGTTGCGGAGGAGACGATCCTGCAGGCGCTGTATATCGCGGCCGGGTTCGGCCAGGTCACGGCGCTGCGCGCGAGCGTGGCCGGCGCGGAGGGCGGCTGCCAGGCGGAGATCGGCACGGCCAGCGCCATGGCGGCGGCCGCGCTGACGCACATCCTCGGTGGCACGGCGCAGCAGTGCGCGGATGCGTACGCCATCGCGCTCGGCAATCTGCTCGGTCTGGTGTGTGACCCAGTCGCGGGCCTGGTCGAGGTACCGTGTGTCAAGCGCAATGTCATCGGTGCTGTCAATGCCGTGAGCGCGGCGAATATGGCCGTCGCCGGCATCACGAGCCGCATCCCGGTCGATGAGGTCATCGATGCCATGGGCGAGGTCGGTGATGCGCTCCCGGCCAGCCTGCGCGAGACCGGCCTCGGCGGCCTTGCCGCCACGCCGACTGGCCGGCAGGCGGCCGAGCGGATCACCCGCGCCGAACACTGAATGCCTCCGTCCCGCAGGCCGAGCCATCGGCGGCGGGGCGGATTTTTGCGGGAAAAGGCTTGACAGGCGGGCAAAATCACGGCAATGTATAGTTATCCTAGAGAACGAACGACCCGCTCTGCGGGCGGAAAGGCGGAGCCATGGAATTCAATAAACCCATTGCGGATATGCTCCCCGGCATGGATGTCGAGGGCTTTTATATTCTGCGCGCGGCGGCGCTCAAGACGACGAACAACGGCAAACCGTTTCTCAGCGGTACGATCTGCGACCGCACGGGCAGCGTGGAGATCAAGATCTGGGACTACAGCGGCCCGATCGGCGCGCGCCCGGACGATACCGGCCGCGTCGTAAAGATCCGCGGCAGCGTCTCGGAATACCGCGGTGCGCTGCAGATCAGCGTCCACCGCATCCGTATGGCCGAAGCGGCGGACGATTATGACACGGCGCTGCTCGTGCCGACGGCGCCCATCGACGCGGACGCCGCGCTGGCGGACGTGCAGCGGCTGGTCGCCTCGATCACGGACGCGGATTACCGCAGCGTGGCCGAGACGATGCTGGCGCGGCACCTCGATGCATTCCGGCGTATTCCGGCCGGGAAGAGCGTGCACCACAGTTTCCTGTCCGGCCTTTTGATGCATACTTACAACATGCTGCGCACGGCGGATTTTCTCGCGGGCCTGTATCCGGAGGTCATTGACCGCAGCCTGCTGCTGACCGGCACGCTGCTGCACGATTTCGGCAAGGAGCGGGAGTTTGCGTTTTCCGATCTCGGCATCGTGACGGAGTATTCCACGGCCGGGCAGCTCCTTGGCCATCTGGTCATGGGGGCGCAGGAGGTCGCGGACGCCGCGCGCGAGCTTGGCATTCCCGAGGAAAAGTCCATGCTGCTGCAGCACCTGCTGCTCTCGCACCACGGCGAGCCGGAGTTCGGCGCGGCCGTGCGGCCCATGTGCGCGGAGGCGGAGCTGCTGTCATACATTGACCTCATCGACAGCCGCATGGAGATCTATGCGGAAACGCTGCCGACCGTGCCGGCCGGCAGCTTCAGTGCCCGCATTTTTGCGCTGGAAAAGAAGATCTATCACCACAACTGAGGAGGCTGCCCATGCTGACCCTGCCGTCACAAGTGCATACGGCGCTCGATCGTCTCACGGCGGCGGGCTGGGAGGCCTATGTCGTCGGCGGGGCTGTGCGCGACGCGCTGCGTGGCTGCGCGGCGGGGGATTGGGACATCACGACCAATGCCGAGCCCGCGCAGGTCGAGCGCGTCTTTGCCGGCGAGCGGCTCATCGAGACGGGGATCAGGCACGGCACCGTGACCGTCCTGCTCGACGGCCTGCCGCTTGAGATCACGACCTACCGCGTCGATGGGGACTATACCGACCACCGGCGGCCGGACGCCGTGCGCTTTACGCGCAGCCTGCGCGAGGATCTGCTGCGCCGCGATTTCACGATGAACGCGCTGGCCTACCATCCGCGCACGGGGCTGGTCGACGTCTGCGGCGGGGCGGAGGACATTGCGTGCGGCGTTGTGCGCTGCGTGGGCGAGCCGGACCGCCGCTTTCAGGAGGATGGGCTGCGCATCCTGCGCGCGCTGCGCTTTGCGTCCGTGCTCGGCTTTCAGATCGCGCCGGAGACGGCGGCGGCCATCCATCGCAATCGCGCGCTGCTGCAGTATCTCGCGGCGGAGCGCGTGCGCAGCGAGCTGACAAAGCTCCTCTGCGGGCAGAACGTGGACGCAGTGCTGCGGGAATTTTCCGATGTGCTGGCCGTCCCGATCCCGGAGCTGCGGCCGATGTTCGGCTTTGCGCAGCACAACCCGCACCACGACCGGGACGTCTGGCTGCACACGGCCGCGGTCGTGGAGCACATCCCGCCGGAGCCGGTGCTGCGCTGGGCGGCGCTGCTGCACGATGTCGGCAAGCCGCCGTGCTTTTCCCTCGGGCCGGATGGTGTCGGCCATTTTTACGGCCACGCGGCCAAGAGCACCGAGCTGGCGGAGGGCATTCTCACGCGCCTGCGCTTTGACACGGCCGGGCGCACGCGCATCACGCAGCTCATCCGCTATCACGACCTGCCCATCGCGCCGGAGGCAAAGCCCATCCGGCGGCTGATGAACAAGCTCGGCGTTGAGACCGTGCGGCAGCTTTTTGAGCTGCACATTGCCGATACCTGCGGCCAGTCGGCCATCTGTGCCGGCCGGGTGGAGACGTACCGGCAGGCGGAGCGCGTGCTCGACGAGCTGCTCGCGGCGGATGCCTGCTTCTCGCTCAAAGACCTCGCGGTCAACGGGAATGATCTGCTCGCGCTCGGCCTGCGCGGCCGGGCGGTCGGCGCGGCGCTGCAGGCGTGTCTGGACGCGGTCATGGATGAGACGCTGCCGAACGACAGGGCTGCGCTGCTGGGGTATGCGGCGGAAAATTTGCAGCGCTTTGCAAATTCCTGAAACTCGGGACTTGAAAATTGTGGAGCGATGTTATAAGATGAAGAACATATTTGAATTACATTGTAATGGAATATGCGGAGAACAGGTTTATGGAGCAGATTCGGTCGCGGAAAAATCAATATATCCTGCACCTGCGCGCGCTGGCCAGGGATAAGGATGTGCGCCGGGACGCGGGGGAGTACGTCTGCGACGGTGAAAAGCTGCTGCGCGAGGCGCTGCAGTTCGGCGCGGAGGTCACGTCCGTGCTCTGGCGCGATGCGGCGGCGTTCCCGCTGCCGGACGGCGCTGCGCAGTATACGGCCGACGCGGAGCTCGTCGCCTATGCCTCGCCGCTCATGCATTCGCCCGGCCCGGTCTTTACCGTGCGCCTCCCGGAGATGCGCCTGCCGCAGCCGCTGCGGCACGTCATCGTGCTCGAGGGCGTGCAGGATCCCGGCAACGTCGGAACGGTCATCCGCACGGCGAACGCCCTTGGCATGGATGCCGTGGTGCTCACCGGCGCGTGCGCCGATCTCTACAGCCCCAAGACCGTGCGCGCTGCGATGGGCGCGCTCTTCCGCCAGCCGGTGCTGACGTGCACGACGGACGAGCTGCTGCAGCTGCTGCATGCCCGCGGGCTGAAGCTCTACGGCGCGGCGCTGACGGATGCGGCGCAGGATCTGCGGTGCGTGCCGCTCTCGCCGGCCGCCGTGGCGATCGGCAGCGAGGGGCGCGGCCTGAGCGCGCAGCTGCTCGCACAGTGCGACGGGCAGATCATCATCCCCATGCAGCCGGGGGCGGAGTCGCTCAATGCGGCGGTGGCCGCGGCGGTCGTCATGTGGGAGATCGCCCGCACCGGGATGTGAGGAGGCGCGCAAATGTCGCAGCTGCAATACTGGGTTTGGCTGTCCATGCGCTTTGGCGTGCGCCCGAAGATGAAGCTCGCGCTCGTGGAGCATTTCGGCACGCCGCGGGATGTATATTTTGCCACGGAGGCGGATTACCGTGTCCGTGTGCCGCTGCGCCCGGAGGAGCTCCGTCTGCTGCTGGATAAAGACATGAAGGATGCCAACCGCGCGCTCGCCATCTGTGACCGGGAGCATATCCGCATCCTGACGATCCAGGACGCCGCCTATCCGCAGCGCCTGCTGCAGATCTACGACCCGCCGCTCGTGCTCTACGTGCGCGGCACGCTGCCGCAGCTCGACGACCGCGCGGCCGTCGCCGTGGTCGGCACGCGCAGCGCAACGCCGTATGGCGTGCGCACCGCGCGCAAGTTCGGCTTCGAGATCGTGCGGCACGGTGGTATCGTGCTCTCCGGCCTCACCGCCGGGATCGACCGCTCGGCCGCCGAGGGCGCGCTGCACGCCGGCGGCATTTGCGTGGGCGTGTCCGGTACGGCGATCAACCTGGATTTTGCGGGTGCATACACGCAGGAGGTCGCGCGCTGCGGCGCCGTTGTGAGCGAGTTTGCGCCGAATATGTCCGTGCCGCGCTTTGGCTTCCGGCTGCGCAACCGCATCACGTCCGGTCTCGCGGTGGCGACGGTCGTGGTCGAAGCACCGGAGAAAAGCGGCGCGCTCCTGTTTGCCGACGATGCCGTCACGCAGGGCAGGGAGGTCTTTGCCGTGCCCGGCAACGCGGACTCCCGCGCCTCGGCCGGCAGCAATGCGCTGCTCAAGGACGGCGCCCGTCCGGCCACGTGCGCGTGGGATGTGCTGAGCGATTTTCGCCGCATGTTTCCCGGCACGCTGCGGGAAAATATCGCGCCCGCGCCCGAGACCCAGGCGCCTGAACCGCCGCCGGAGATGGGCAGCGGCTTTGCACAGGTGCGCCGCCCGGTCGCGGAGAAAAGGATTGACAAGCCGCAGTCGGAGGCATATATTGACCTGGAAGCGCAGCTGAAGTCGCTCACGACCGAGCAGCTGCAGATCGTCGCGGCGATCGATGCGCCCGGCACACAGGTGGACCTCATCATCGAAAAGACGCAGCTGCCGGCGAGTAAGGTGCTCGCGGAGCTGACCGTGCTGCAGATCCGCGGCGTCGTCCGGCAGGAGCCGGGCAAACGCTTTTCATTAAATATACGCGCAGGCACTGCGCAGAATCATAAGGAGTTGGAGTAGACCCGATGGCAAAAGCAAAAACCGATCTGGTGATCGTCGAGTCTCCGGCGAAGGCCAGAACAATCGAAAAATATCTGGGCAATCATTATCAGGTCGTGGCCTCGATGGGCCACCTGCGTGACCTGCCCAAGAGCACCATGGGTGTGGACATTGACGGTGATTTTACGCCGCAGTACCTGCCCGTGAAAGACCGCGCGGACGTGATCGCCGACCTGAAAAAGCGCGCGAAATCGGCCGACACCGTCTATCTTGCGACCGACCCGGACCGCGAAGGAGAGGCCATTTCATGGCACCTGAAGGAGTTGCTGGATCTGCCGGATGACAAGGCCAAGCGCGTGACGTTCAACGAGATCACGAAAAAGGTCGTCACCGAGAGCATCCAGCACCCGCGCGAGATCGATCAGGATCTGGTCGACGCGCAGCAGGCACGCCGTATTCTCGACCGCATCGTGGGCTATAAGCTCAGTCCGCTGCTCTGGCGCAAGGTCAAGCCCGGCCTGTCCGCCGGCCGCGTGCAGTCGGTGGCCACGCGCATCGTGGTCGACCGCGAAAACGAGATCCGCGCCTTCCAGCCGCAGGAGTACTGGCTGCTCGACGCGCTGCTCGACTGCGGCGCGGGCACGTTCACGGCGCGCTTTTACGGCACGGCCGATAAGAAAATGGATGTCCCGGACGAGGCCACGGCCGACAAGATCATTGCCGCCGTGTCGGCCGAACCGTTCAAAATTGCGAGCGTCAAGCGCGGCGAAAAGCAGCGCAGCCCGTCGCCCCCGTTCATCACCTCGACCCTGCAGCAGGAGGCTTCCCGTCGCCTGGGCATGACGCCGCGGCGCACCATGTCGGTCGCGCAGCAGCTCTATGAGGGCGTGGACATTACCGACCGCGGCACGATCGGCCTCATCACCTATATGCGTACCGATTCGCAGCGCCTGTCCGATGAGGCGCTCGCCGCCGCGCAGTCCTTCATCGTCGAGCATTACGGCCCGGAGTACCACCCCGGTAAGCCGCGCACGTATAAGACCAAGGCCGGCGCACAGGACGCGCACGAGGCCATCCGCCCGACGGACGTCACGCTCACGCCGGATCGCGTGCGCCACGACCTTACGCCGGAGCAGTACCGGCTCTACCGGCTCATCTGGGGCCGCTTCACGGCCTGCCAGATGTCCAACGCCGTGTACGACAACGTCGTCGTGGATGCCGGCAGCGCGGGCTATCTCTTCCGCGCCAACTACTCCGAGCAGAAGTTCGCGGGCTACACCGCCGTGTATGAAGAGGCGAAGGACGAGGAGACGAGTGAAGTGCGCCGTCCGCTGCCGTCGCTCAAGCAGGGCGATGCCGTGGAGCTTAAAAACGTCACGAAGGAGCAGCAGTTCACGCAGCCGCCCGCCCGCTACACGGAGGCGACGCTCATCCGCGCCATGGAGGAAAAGGGCATCGGCCGTCCGTCCACGTACGCGCCGACGATCTCGACCATCCTCAGCCGCAACTATGTTGTCAAGGAGGGGCGCTACCTGCGCCCGACGAATCTCGGCATCGTCGTGACCGAGATGATGGAGGAGTACTTCCGCAACATCGTCGATCTGAAGTTCACCGCCAACATGGAGACGGACCTTGACAAGATCGAGGCCGGCAAGATGGCGTGGAAGGACGTGCTGCGCGAGTATTATAAAGACTTTGACGCGAACCTCAACAACGCCGAGATCCAGCTCGAGGGCAAGCATCTCAAGGTGCCGGATGAGGAGTCGGACGAGGTCTGCCCGAACTGCGGGCGCAAGCTCGTGTATAAAAACGGCCGCTTCGGCCGCTTCCTTGCCTGCCCAGGCTACCCGGAGTGCAGCTTTACGATGCCCATCGTCGTCGAGATGCCCGGCAAGTGCCCGGCCTGCGGCGGCCGTCTGCTCAAGCGCACGTCCCGCAAGGGCTTTGCCTACTACGCCTGTGAGCGCGGGCATGATTGCCCGGGACATGGCGAGGGTGAGGGCGGCGAGAGCATCCAGGGCTTCATGACCTGGGACGTGCCGACGAAGGACTACTGCCCCGAGTGCGGCAAGACCATGTTCAAACGCGCCGGCAAGGGTGCGAACAAGCCGTTTTGCATCAACCCCGAGTGCCCGAATTATCTGCCGCCCGACAAGCGCGGCTACAAGCGCAAGCCGAAACCGGCGGACGACGCGGCTGAGCCCAAGGCTGAGTCGGAGTCCAAGGAGACGAAGCCGGAGACCAAGAAGCCGGCGGCAAAAAAGTCCGCTGCAAAGAAAACCGCTGCCAAAAAGCCCGCTGCAAAGAAAACGGCCGCCAAAAAACCGGCAGCCAAAAAGACGACGAAACCCAAGAAGGAAGTATAATTGGAAAGGCGGCCTGACCGGCCGCCTTTTTCGAGGAGGAACGCTATGACCCCAGTGACCGTGATCGGTGCGGGCCTGGCGGGATGCGAGTGCGCGTGGCAGCTGGCCGGGCGCGGCATCCCGGTGCGCCTGATCGAGATGAAACCCAAGAAAATGACCCCCGCGCACGTATCCGAAAACTTTGCCGAGCTCGTCTGCTCCAACTCCCTGCGCAGCGATGAGCTCACGAACGCCGTCGGCCTGCTCAAGGAGGAGCTGCGCCGGCTCGACTCCGTCGTGCTTGCGAGCGCGGATCACAACCGCGTCGCCGCCGGCGGCGCGCTCGCCGTGGACCGCGAGGCGTTCGCGCGCGAGATCACGGAGCGCATCTGCGCGCATCCGAACATCACCGTCGAGCGCGCCGAGGCCGACGCCATCCCGGACGGTGAGGTCGTCATTGCGACCGGCCCGCTCACGAGCGATGCCATGGCGGCCGAGATCCAGCGCCTCTGCCCGGAGTTCGACCTGCATTTTTACGATGCCGTTGCCCCCATCGTCACGCTCGAGAGCGTGGACATGGACAGCGCCTTTTTTGCCAGCCGCTACGACAAGGGCACGGCCGACTACGTCAACTGTCCCATGGATCAGGCGGAGTATACCGCTTTCGTGCAGGAGCTGCGCAGCGCAAAGGAAGCGCCCATCCACGGCTTTGACGACGGTGCAGTCTTTGAGGGCTGCATGCCGGTCGAGGTCATGGCCCGCCGCGGGGAGGACACGCTGCGCTACGGCCCGCTCAAGCCGGTCGGCCTGCGCGACCCGCGCACCGGGCGCGACAACTATGCCGTCGTGCAGCTCCGGCGCGACAACGCCGGGGGCACGCTGTATAACATTGTCGGCTTCCAGACGCACCTGACGTTTGGCGAGCAAAAGCGCGTCTTTTCCATGATCCCGGCGCTGCGGAATGCGGAGTTCGTCCGCTACGGCGTCATGCACCGCAACACCTATTTAAATTCCCCGCAGCTGCTCGACCGGTATTATCGTCTCCGGCGCGACCCGCGCATCCGCTTCGCCGGGCAGATGACCGGCGTCGAGGGTTATGTGGAGTCGTGTGCGTCCGGCGCGCTCGTCGGCATCGAGACGGCCGCGCAGCTGCTCGGCCTGCCGCCTGTCGATTTCCCGCAAGAGACGGCCATCGGCGCACTGTCGCTGTACATTTCCGGCGGCAGCGTCGGCGATTTTCAACCCATGAACATCAATTTTGGCATCATCACACCGCTGGATCACCGCGTGCGCGGCAAGCGCAATAAGAACGCGGAGATCTCGGCGCGCAGCCTGCAGATCCTGGACGGGCTGAAACAAAAGGAGGTTTTTCATCTATGAGAATTCTTGTGGACGCAATGGGCGGTGACCTCGCCCCGGACGAGATCGTCAAGGGCGCGGTGCACGCGCAGCAGGAGCTGGGCGCGGAGATCGTGCTCGTCGGCCAGCGCGCCGCCATTGAGGCCTGCCTGCGCAATGAGCAGGCCAAGCTCGAGATCATCGACGCGAGCGAAGTCATCACCATGGACGACGACCCCAGCACAGCCACCCGCCGCAAGAAGGACGCTTCCATGACGGTCGCGCTCAATATGCTGCGCGACGGCAAGGGCGACGCGGTCGTCTCTGCCGGCAGCACCGGCGCGCTGCTCACCGGCGCTACGCTCATCGTCAAGCGCATCCACGGTATCCGCCGCGCGGCGCTGGCCCCCGTGCTGCCGAACGGCGACGCGGGCGTCATGCTCATCGACTGCGGCGCCAACGCCGACTGCACGCCGGAGTACCTGCTGCAGTTTGCCTATATGGGCAGCTATTATGCCCGCACCATGCTCGGCATCGCCGCACCGCGTGTCGGCCTGCTCAGCAACGGCACCGAGGATCACAAGGGCTCTGAGCTCCAGCACGAGACGTTCCCGCTGCTCAAGGCGGCGGACACCGCCGGCCGCATCCGCTTTATCGGCAACGTTGAGGCGTCGCAGGTGTTCAGCGGCGATGTGGACGTCGTCGTCACGGACGGCTTTACCGGCAACGTGCTGCTCAAGGGCATCGAGGGCAGCATCAAGTACATGACGCGCCAGCTCAAGGGCATTTTCATGAAAAACTTCAAGACCAAGATGGCTGCCCTTGCCATCAGGGACGAGTTCCACGCGCTCAAGGCATCGCTTGACCCGAACGAGGTCGGCGGCACGGCCATGCTCGGCATCAGCAAGCCGGTCATCAAGGCCCACGGCTCGTCTGATGCGCGCGCGATCTACAACGCCATCCGTCAGGCGATCGCCTTTGTCGATTCCGGCATCATTGACGACATCACGGCCAATATCTCCTACATGCGTGTGGACAAGCACGCGGCGAAGGAGAGCAACTGATGGAGGCGCTGGAGGCCCGCCTGGGCTACATGTTCCGTGACCGGGCGCTGCTGGAGAATGCGCTCATGCACAGCTCCTATGCCAATGAAAACCGCGCGCGGGGCTATACCAGCAACGAGCGGCTCGAGTTTCTGGGCGATTCCGTGCTCGGCATGGTCACGGCGGCGCGGCTCTATGCGCTCTATCCCGACATGCCGGAGGGGAAAATGAGCCGCCTGCGCGCCGAGCTCGTCTGCGAGCAGGCGCTGCACGGTGTGGCGCTCACGCTGCATCTGGGCGACTATATCCGTCTCGGCCACGGGGAGGAGCGCAGCGGCGGCAGAGAGCGGCCGTCCATTCTCGCCGACGCGGTGGAGGCGGTCATCGCCGCCATGTATCTTGACGGCGGGCTGGAGCCCGCGCAGCGCTTTATCCTCACGCACATCCTCAACGGTCTGGCCGAGGGGGAGATCCACCACGTCGAGGACTATAAGACCGAGCTGCAGGAGCGCGTGCAGCGCCGCGCCGGGCAGACGCTTTCCTATACCGTCTGCGCCGAGAGCGGCCCGGACCATAACAAGACATTCACCATGGCCGTGCTGCTCAACGGCAGCGAGATCGGCCGCGGCACCGGCCGCACGAAAAAGGAGGCGGAGCAGTCCGCCGCCCGGTGCGCGCTCGAACAGATGCCGCAATAACGGCATGCAGCCGCCTGCGAAAACGCAGGCGGCTGCATTTTTTCACATCTGAAAAAATGCGCTCCGGCCGTTGCAAAATGGCATTTTTGGCGGTATACTCTACTTTGTATTACTTTGATTTGAGATATCAGCGGCGTCTCTGCACGCGCAGACGCCGGATATGCGAGGGATTTTGTGTACTTAAAAGCATTGGAGATCCAGGGCTTCAAGTCCTTCCCGGACAAGACGCGCCTGAATTTTGACCAGGAGATCACGGCGATCGTCGGCCCGAACGGGAGCGGCAAGTCGAACATATCGGACGCCATCCTGTGGGTCATGGGCGAGCAGCGCACGAAAACGCTGCGCGGCGGCAAGATGGAGGACGTCATCTTCGGCGGCACGGAAAAGCGCAGCCCCATGGGCTTTGCGCAGGTGTCGCTCATCCTTGACAACAGCACCGGCATCTTCGACACCGAGAACACCGAGGTCATGATCACCCGCCGCTATTACCGCAGTGGCGAGAGCGAATATTATATCAACCGCGAGGCCTGCCGCCTGCGCGATATCAACGAGCTGCTCATGGACACCGGTCTCGGCCGCGACGGGTACTCGATCATCGGGCAGGGTCGCATCGCCGAGATCGTTTCCGGCAAGAGCAACGAGCGCCGCGAGATCTTTGAGGAAGCGGCCGGCATCTCGCGCTACCGCTACCGCAAGGAGGAGTCGGAGCGCAAGCTCGCCCGCACGGAGGAAAACCTCCTGCGCATCAACGACAAGGTCGATGAGCTGGAGCTGCAGGTCGAGCCCCTGCGCAAGCAGGCCGAGACGGCGAAGAAGTATCTCCGATTGCGCGACGAGCTCAAGAGCGCGGAGGTTTCCGTCTGGATGGAGACGCTCGACCGGCTGCACGCGCAGGCTGAGACCGTGAACCGCGATTATCAGACCGCGAAGGAAAACCTCGCCGGCGCACAGCGCGAGCTCGAGCAGCTCTATGCAGCGTCGGAGAACATCGCGCAGAAGATGCGCGAGAAGGATCTGGAGTCCGAGCGCACACGCGAGCAGATCTCCGAGGCCGAGAGCGCCGCTGCCGAGTGCGAGAGCGCCGCGGCCGTCGTGCGCACGAACCTGCAAAACAGTGCCGACAGCATCGCGCGCCTGCGCGTGGAGGTGTCCGAGCAGACTGACCGTGCGGGCGCCCTGCAGGCACAGATCGATGCGCAGCAGCGTCGCCTGCAGGAGATCGAGGCCGAAAAGGCGCAGCACGCACAGGAGATCCGATCCGTGCTCGCCGAGATCGACCGCAACGCGGCCTCCTCCGGCGAGGCCGAGCGCGCGTACACGGAGCTGCTCGCCAAAGAGAGCGCGCAGAGCAGCGCGCTGGCCGAGTGCCGCACGCGCATCACGCTCCTGGCGGATAAATCGCAGGAGCTGCTCGATCAGGAAAACGCCGTCGCCACCGCCGCCGCGGAAGCGGCCGAGCATCTGGCGGCGCTTGAGACGCAGCAGCAGGAAAAGCAGACCGCGCAGCAGCAGGCGCGCACCGCATGCGACGCCCTGCGCGCGGAGCAAAGGGAAAAGGCCCAGCGCCTTTCCGCCTGTGAGCAGGCGCTCACCCGACAGCAGGAGCGGCTGTCCGGTCTGACGGTTGACCTGCGCAGCACCGAGTCGCGCATCCGTATGCTCACGGAGATGGAAAAGGACTTCGAGGGCTACAACCGCGCGGTCAAGGCCGTCATGCACGCGGCAGAAAAGGGGACGCTGCGCGGCGTGCGCGGCCCGGTCGCAAACCTCATCAAGACCGGCGACCGCTACGCCCTCGCCATCGAGACGGCGCTCGGCGCCGCGGCGCAGAACATCGTTGTCGATACGCAAAGCTGCGGCGCGCAGGCCATTGAGCTGCTGCGCCGGCGCGAGACCGGCCGCGCGACGTTCCTGCCGCTCGATACCATCCGTCCGATGCACTTAAACAGCGTGCCGGATCAGGAGCCGGGCTATGTCGGCGTGGCCGATACGCTTGTCACCTGCGCCGCCGCTTACCGCAATATCGTCAGCAATCTCCTCGGCCGCACCGTCGTGGCCGAGACGATGAAAGATGCCATCGCCATCTCCAGGCGCTATGATCACCGCTACCGCATCGTCACGCTCGACGGGCAGCTCGTCAACGCGGGCGGCTCGCTCACCGGCGGCAGCGCCGCCAAGGGCAGCGGCATCCTTTCCCGCGCAAATGAGCTCAAGCGCCTGCGCGCGGCGCTCGACACGCTCACGCTGGAGAAAAAGCAGTGCGAGGCCGAGCTTGAGGACGCGCAGACGGCGCTCGACGCGGCCCATGCGCAGCTCAACACCGTGCAGGCGCAGCTGGAGCAGGCGGTCGAGACGCTGCACAAGGCGGAGTCCGAAGCCGCGCAGGTCGCGCTGCTGAAAAACGCCGCGCAGGAGACCATTGCGGGGCAGAATGCGTCCATCGACGCCTGCCGCGCGCAGCAGAAGGCAAATCAGGACCGTATCACGGCCGCCCGCGCCGACGCGCTTTCGGCGGAGCAGGCGCTCGCCGCACTTCGCGCAGAGCGCGACCGGAGCGAGCTGGGCCGCGGCGCGTTTGACCGCTGCCGTCAGGAACTGGCCGATCAGCTGGCCGGCCTGCGGGCGGAGTCGGCGTCTCTGGACGCCGAGCGCGAGACCATCACGCGCACGACGCAACAGATCCACGACCTCTTTGAGGAAATGACCGGCGACCGCACGGCCCGCCTCGCCCAGATCGAGCAGGCCGAGGCCGGCACGCAGCAGCTGCAGCAGACCCTGCAGATGCATGAGCGCCGCCTGGCCGAACTGCGCCAGCGCGCCGAAACGCTGCGCGGCGAGCTCGCCGCGTGCAGCAGCCGCAAGCTGGAGCTCGAGGGCCAGCGCACCCGCACCGACCGCGACGCGCAGGCGCGCAACCGCGACCTGCTGGATATGCAGGGGCTCGTGTCGCGCTTCGAGCAGAAAAAGCTCTCGGCCGACATGGAGGAGAAGCAGATTCTCGATAAACTCTGGGACAATTATGAGCTCAGCCGCACGGCGGCCGAGGCGCTGCGCCAGCCGATCGAGAACATGACGAAGGCCAACCGGCAGATCGCCGAGCTGCGGCGCAATATCGGCGCGCTGGGCACGCCGAACCTCGGCGCGATCGACGAATTCACGCGCGTGAACACGCGCTACACCTTCCTTACCGGCCAGCGGGACGACATCCTCAAGGCCAAGCGCGAGCTGACCGGCATCATCGCCGACGTGACGGGGGAGATGGAGGGCATCTTCACCACGCAGTTTCAGGCGATCGACCAGGCGTTCCGCCAGACATTTCTGGAGCTGTTCGGCGGCGGCAAGGCCGCGCTCGTGCTTGAAGACCCGGAGCACGTGCTCGACAGCGGTATTGAGATCAAGGTGCAGCCGCCCGGCAAGGCGCTCTCGACGCTGAGCCTCATGTCCGGCGGCGAGATGGCGTTTGTGGCCATTGCACTCTATTTTGCCATTTTGAAGGTGCGGCCGACGCCGTTTTGCGTCATGGACGAGATCGAGGCTGCGCTCGACGAGGCAAATGTCACGCGCTATGTGCAGTATATGCGCCGCCTCGCCAAGAACACGCAGTTTCTCGTCATTACGCACCGCCGCGGCACCATGGAGGAGGCCGACCATCTGTTCGGCGTGACCATGCAGGAAAAAGGCGTGTCCCGCGTCATCGAGCTTTCGCTGGATGAAGCGGCTAAAACCATATCGTAACGGAGAAGATAGTTCTATGGGATTTTTTGATAAGATCAAACAGGGCCTGACCAAGACCAAGACGAAGATGGACGCCCAGCTGACCGGTATTTTTGCCGCCTATGAGCCGGGGGACGAGGAATTTTTCGAGGACCTTGAGGAGACGCTCATCCTCGCCGACACCGGCGTGGAGACGACAACCAAGGCCATCGCGCAGCTGCGCAAGGCCATCGAGCTCAAGAAGCTGCGCACCGGCGCGGAGGTGAAAAAGGAGTTCGTGCAGATCCTCACGCGCATCCTCAAAGTGCAGGACACCATGCTCCTGCTCACGACGCAGCCGTCGGTCGTGCTCGTCGTCGGTGTTAACGGCGTCGGCAAGACGACGACGATCGGCAAGCTTGCCGCCCAGCTCAAGAAAGAAGGCAACCGCGTCCTGCTCTCGGCGGCGGACACGTTCCGCGCCGCGGCGGCCGACCAGCTCACCGTCTGGGCGCAGCGCGCGGGCGTGGACATCGTCAAACACGAGGAGGGATCCGATCCCGCCGCCGTGGTGTTCGACTCCATTCAGGCGGCGAAGGCCCGCGGCACGGACGTTGTCATCATCGACACCGCCGGCCGCCTGCACAACAAAACAAACCTCATGAACGAGCTCAATAAGATCACCCGCGTCATCCGCCGCGAGCTGCCGGAGGCCGATATCGAAACGCTCATGGTGCTCGATGCCACGACCGGCCAGAACGGCCTCATCCAGGCCAAGCAGTTTCTCGACACGGCCGACCTCACTGGCATCGTGCTCACAAAGCTCGACGGTACGGCTAAGGGCGGCATCGTCTTTGCCATCGCAAACGACCTGCAGCTGCCGGTGAAATATGTCGGCGTTGGCGAGCAGATCGACGATCTGCTCGAGTTCAAGCCCGCGGAATTTGTGGAGGCGCTGCTGTCATGATCCTTGCAAGCAACAACGCACATAAGCTCGAGGAGTTTCGCGCCATCTTTGCGGACATGGGCATCGAGATCATCCCGCAGAGCGCGGCCGGCTGCCACTTTGAGGTGGACGAGACGGGGGAGACCTTCGAGGAAAACGCCTACCTGAAGGCCATCGCCGTGACCCGCGCGACGGGGCAGCCCGCCGTCGCGGACGATTCCGGCCTTATGGTCGATGCGCTCGGCGGCGCGCCCGGCGTGCACTCGGCCCGCTATACCGGCCGGCACGAGGATTCGGATGCCGCGCGCTACACGCTCCTGCTCCATAACCTCGGCGACCGCACCGACCGCACGGCCCGGTTCGTGTCGTGCATCTGCTGCACGTTCCCGAACGGCGATGTCCTGCGCGCCTGCGGCACGTGCGAGGGCAGCATCCTGTTTGCGCCGCGCGGGGAAAACGGCTTCGGCTATGACCCCGTGTTTCAGCCGGACGGCTATGCCTGCTCCATGGCGGAGCTGCGCCCG
>ENA-UEQS01000373-UEQS01000373.1-human-gut-metagenome-genome-assembly--contig:-NODE-373-length-35413-cov-7.878509_pt1 | contig 35413 bp, 23 predicted proteins | sample MGYA00242953_ERZ507953 | MGnify/ENA primary metagenome ERZ507953 (study PRJEB26167, sample SAMN06115474) | human gut metagenome | host: Homo sapiens | place: China:Jiangsu | collected 2016-07-06...
ACCCTGATTAAGAGTCAGGTGCTCTACCAACTGAGCTAATGGTGCATAGACCCTGCAAGCAGGGTCATGCAGCTGTACACCATTAGGGACTCGAACCCTAGACACCCTGATTAAGAGTCAGGTGCTCTACCAACTGAGCTAATGGTGCATAGACCCTGCAAGCAGGGTCATAAGCGTACACCATTAGGGACTCGAACCCTAGACACCCTGATTAAGAGTCAGGTGCTCTACCAACTGAGCTAATGGTGCACATCTGCGAAGCATCCGTCCACCTTATCAGCGGCGTTTGCATCAGCAGATAATATTATAGCGCGATTCAGCGATTTGTCAAGAGGGAAAATCACTTTTTTTCGAGAAAAATCAGCTTTTCTGCGCATTTTCATGTATCCACGGGGCATTTCGTCCGTCCAGACCCGCCAGAATGCCGCTTCCAAAGGCGAACATCAGGTTGAAGCCGCCGCAGTCGCCGTCCACATCCAGCACCTCGCCCGCCGCGTACAGTCCCGGCAGGCGGCGATTTTGTAATGTCGCCGGGTCAAAATCCGCGACCGACGCCCCGCCCGACGCCACCTGTGCGCTCTCGAAGCCCTTCACGCCGCGAATCGGCAGCAGCCACGCATCTGCCGTTTTCGTCAGGCGCTCCGCCATGTCCGCCGTCATTTGCCCGCACAGGCTGCTTTCGGTTACGAGCCAATCAGCCTGACGCATCAGCGCCGCCGACAATCGCGGCACGCACAGACCGGTCAGCATCTCCGTCATCGGGCGCTGCGCCCAGTCTCTCCGGCGGCGGTGCAGTTCCCGGCGGAACTCGCCCGCATCCGCAAAGCCCATGCCCTTCACCAGCGACACGCGAAGCACCCGCCCTTCCTTTGCATACCGCGCGCACTGCATCACGCACACGCCGCTGACCCCGTAATCCGCGAACAGCAGCTCGCCATCCTCCTCATGCAGGACGCTTTTCCGGTCGATAACCGCCACCTGTGCCTTGACGCGGATGCCGCTCAGCCCCTTGATTGGCGTGCTATCTGTGATGATTTGCGTCAGCGCGGGCGCGAAAGGCGTCGCGGGGCAGCCGAGATTCGTCAGCAGACGCAGGGTGCTGCCGTCGCTGCCGAGCTTGGGCTGGGCGCATCCGCCGCCGCTGATGATGACGCGGTTCGCCCGAAAGCGCTGCCCATCCGCCGAGAGCGCCGTCCAGCCATCATTTTCGCGGTGCAGTGCCGTGATGGATACGCCCGTCACCACCCGCACATGCAAGGCGGTCAATTGCAGGCGGAGCGCATCCAGCACGCTTGAAGCCTGCGAACTGACGGGGTACACGCGCCCCGCCTCTTCCTGCCGAAGCCGCAGCCCAAGATGCTCCCAGAAGGCTTTCTGTGCCTCTGCGCCGCAGTGAGACAGCACATCCGCCGCGAACGCCGCATTTCCCGGATAGCGCGGCGCACCCGTGTTCATCAGGTTGCAGCGGCCGTTGCCCGTCGCGAGGATTTTTTTGCCAACGCGATCCATTTTTTCCGCCACCGTGACCGTATCGCCGCATTCCGCCGCCGCAATCGCCGCCGCCAATCCCGCTGCGCCGCCGCCGATGACCAAAACGCTTCCCATAATCTGTGTTTCCTCCGCTTCTTTCCTGTATGACGCGCTGCCTGATGACATAGGCTATCCGTGTCATAGGAGGCGATAACTTTGACGCAGCAAGGCAAAAAGGCCACTTGGCGCTCACTCGTCGCGCTGGAAGCCGCCACGCTTGGCGCAGGGGCGCTCGTCGGCTACCTCACCCGCGACAGCATGGACTTCTTCCACGCTCTGAACAAACCCGGCTTTGCGCCGCCGGGCTGGCTCTTCCCCATCGTTTGGAGTATCCTCTATGCGTTGATGGCGTACTGCATGTGGCTCGTCCTGCGCGCGCAGGGGCGCGACCGTTTCCTGCTGCTGGGGCTGTATATCGCCCAGTTAGCCGTCAACCTGATGTGGCCCGTGCTGTTCTTTATTCTGAAAGCGCTTGGGCTTTCCTTCTTTTGGCTGATTCTGCTGCTCTGCCTGATTTTCATCATGGCGGTGCAGTTCGGGCAGCAGAAGCCCCTTGCCGGATGGCTGCTCGTGCCGTACCTGCTGTGGGTGACGTTCGCGGGCGTGCTGAATTTCGCCGTCGCCCGCATGAACCCCTGATGCACGCTCCATGGCGTAAATCTTCCGCAGCGGCGCAGTCAGTGTGCCGTCCGGCTCGTAAATCATCAGCGGCGGTTCAGGGTGCAGCATCGGGCGCGCATCCTTGAGCGCCTCAATCATCACCAGATTCGCCGCCTTTTGCGCCGAGGGGTAAATCAGCTGAAACCGCTTCGGCGCAAGTCCGGCTTTCTCCATGTCCTTCATCACTTCCAGCATCCGCGCTGCCGGGTAGATGACCGCCATCCGCCCCTTGCCGCGCAGCAGCTGATACGCCATCTTGAACCATGCCGTCAGCCCGCTTTTCTGCTGATGGCGCGCCAAGGACAGCGTTTGCGCCGGATTTGGCAGCGTCGTGCCATGATGCCCATACGGCGGATTGCAGACGATGACGTCGATGCTGCCAGGCGCAAGCACCTCGTCGGCACTCTCCACCGGCAGGGCGTGGATGCGGATGATATGTTCCAGCCCGTTGAGCCGCACGCTCCGCCGCGCCATATCCGCCATATCCGGCTGAATTTCAAACGCATCGACGCTTTTCGCGCGCCCCATGCCTGCCAGCAGCAGCGGCAGGATACCCGTCCCCGTGCCGAAATCAGCACAGCGGTCGCGGCTTTCCGCCCGCACGAAGCTCGACAGCAGCACGGCATCCATGCCGAAGCGGAAACCCTGCTCCTTTTGCAGGATGCGCAGCCCCGCCTGCTGCAATTCGTCCACCCGTTCGCCGGGCAGGATGGTCAGTTTTCCGGCGCAATCAGCGTCAATCGGCTTGTCAGACAATAGCCTTCCTCCCCTTCTTCTGTCCGCACACGACACCAGATTTCGCCCTTTTCCAGCACGGTCAGCACCAAATCCGCTTCGACTTTCGCCGTTTCGGGCGCATCGGCGCTGCACCACTGGTAGAGCGTTTCTGCTTGGCGGATGCTCGCTGTCCACCCAATCACTTTTTCCAGCGTCACGTCCAGAATCGGCGTATCGCTGATGACGACCGCACCGGGCGCGCTGTCGCTCAAATACTGCGACGCGCAGTAGCCCTCTTTGCCGCCGTAGCGGATGTAACTCCAGCCGTTTTCCTGCGAAATGAATGTCACCAGTGCGCCGCGCGGAAGCCACTGCACAATTGATGCGCCCGCATTGGGCGACTGCCGCATCGCCAGCGAATCCGATTTTGTGCTGACGTATTTCTGCCCCAGCGGCGCGTCCGGCTGCTCGCAGGAGAGCGCATCCGCCGTGAAATAGCCCGTCATCTGCCCGACCGCGGCATAGCACCAATTGCCGCTCTGTGCAAGCACCGTCACCTGCGTTCCGCGTGGGATTGTCGCCAGGACTGCCGCATCCGCAGCCATCGCCTGACGAAGCGGCGCATTGTCCGCACTCACCCACGCAACATAACCACCGATATCCGCGTCATCCTCCACCTTCGCAGGCGGTTCGGACGCAGCTGGGACAGGCGTTGCGCTTGGTTCGGGGGATGCCGTCGGTTCGGGCGTTGCGCCCGGTGTGGGCGTCCCACTCGGTGTGGGCGTCCCGCTCGGCACATCAAAGCGCAGGTACTGCGTCATGACGTACCCGGTCAGGCTGCCCCAGCGAACGGCACACCACGTTTCGCCGTATGCCGTGACGATGATGCTCGTTCCCTTCGGGATTTCCGCCAGCACGGGGTATTCTGTGCCCGCACCCTGCCGGAGGTTGAGCGTCGAGGCGGTGGAATTAACAATCGCGGTCTGTTCGCCGCTTGTCGTCGGCACAGGTGTCAATTCGATGCCGACGGCGCTGAAATCAAGGCTGCTTGCCAGCACATAGCCGTCAATGCCGCCCGCCGTCACGCGGCACCAGCTGCCGTCGCTGCTCTGCACGGCAATTTGAACGCCCTGCGGCAGGTTCATCAGCACCACCGCAGCAGTAGACGGGGTCGCCCGAAGCGCTGTCGCCGTCCTGACCATCGCAGAACGCCCGGTCTGGCTCGTTTTGCCCGGATAAGTATCGCTGAACGTGAGATACTCCGCCGCGCAGTAGCCTGTTTTCGCGCCATACTGTATGCTCGCCCAGCCGTTCTCCACCGCGAACACGCACAGCACCGCGCCGCCGGGGATGGTGGACTGCACCGCCGCGTCGTAGCTGCCGGACGCGCGCAGATTCAGTGAATTCGTGCCTGTCACGGTCGCCCAGCGGGTGATGGGTGTCGGGTTTTCGTCGCTCTGCGTCGGCGGCGTGCCGGTGAACGTCAGGTTTTCCGTGCGGACGTAGCCGACAATCCGCCCGAAGCGGATGAGCGTCCAATTATCGCCCTTTGCCAGCACGGTCACGGCTGTTCCGGCGGGCAGCGTCGTCAGCAGTGTGCCGTTGTCCGAGGCGGTCAGGCGCACGTTCAGCACGTCCTCCACATTCACCAGCGTCACCATGGCCTGATTAGGCGCGGCAGGCGAAATCGTCGCGGGGGCTTCAGTCGCCGTCACGGGCGCGTCGCCCACGGGCGGCAGAATCGTGTGCGTGAAGGTGTACTGCATTCGCACGCAGTTCTCGTAATAGAAGCCGAGAATCTGGTCGTAGGTATAGCCCAGGTTCGCCATCTGCTGCGCCCCGCGCTGGCTCATGCCGATGCCGTGTCCGTAGCGCCTGACGGTCAGAACAAACGTCTCCCCATCCGCCTTGACCGACCAGAGTTCGTTTTTCGTCGTGTTAATGGACAGATTGAGTGCGCTTTCCAGCTCACTGAAAATGTCGAACGTCAGCGTCAGGCGGCGCGTTTCGCCATCCACAAGCGCCGTCACGTCAAAATCCAGCTTCGTATATAAGCGGCTGGGTGCGGCGTACTTCGGCGTGTGCGGCGTAACGGCCTCGATGCGCAGAATCGTCGCATTCGGTGCTTTCGCCTGCAACAGGCGCGTCAGGCTTTGATTCTGGCTTGCGTGGGCAAATGCAGCGTAAATCGTCATCTTGCGCGTGCTGCTGTATGGGTTCATGCGGTCGAACGGGTCGTCCTTAACCGTCAGGTAATTCACGCCGGATGAGCCCCACGCGTTGCGGGCGGATTCGGTCTGCCCACCGTTGGACGCGGTGTAGTACGTCCCGGTCAGCTTGCCGTCGTTCATGGCGACAATGCCGCGCGTTGCGTCCACCGCCTCCGCCGCCCGGTCGCGCTCCGCCGGACTGCCGTTGTACACTTGGTCGGCGGTCGTGTCCACAACGTCGTAGACCTTCGATGCGTTCGCATTCATGGCGCGCAGGGTGTACGTCCGCGCCGCAACCGCCTGTGCTTTCAAGGCTTCCAATGCCGAGGAAGCCCCCATTTCATACGGCACGACGCCATAGAGGTACGATTCGATGTACACATTCGCCACGACGTACAACCGGTACGTCCCGCTTTCCAGCTTCGACACAAGGTGCAGGTCACCGGGGTAGACATTCTGCGGTCTTCTTGCCTGTGCAATGCGGAATCCGCCGTCCGTCTGCCGCCGCCTGAGCGCCATCTCCCGCCCCATGCTGACCGTCTCGCTGCCCCGCGTCAGGCGGATTTCGCCCGTCGCGCTGCTGTGGCTGATGCTGACTTTCTCGCCATTCGCCAGCGCCATCGTCTGCCCGCCGCTGACCGCCATTGCGCCGACCGCCGTCACTGTGAGCGACGCAGGATTGCTGCCAATGGACAGCAGGCGCACACGCACCATGCCGTTGCGTGTGGCAGTGCTCCGCTCCAGCGGCGCGGCGTGCACGGCAACATCCGCCGTGTCCTCGGCGAATGATGTGGGCATTGCGGAGAGCATCAGGAAAAGCATCAGAAGCAGGCACAGCGCCCGCTGGTATCGGAATTGCACGGGAAAATCCTCCTTGTGGTGGTACTTCTCCTCCATTGTAGCAGAAAGCGCCCGGCGTGTCATGCAGATTGTAACAAACCGCGCTGGAAATTTCCGTCACGCACAAAAAGGCAGGCGCTCCGACCTGTTGGGTTCAGGTCAGAACGCCTGTCGGATGATGCGGATTATTCCTGCGTTTCCGTTTTCTTCGCGCGTGGCTTGCGGGCAGGTTTGTCTGCCTTTGCCGCTTCCTTCGCCGCCTTGTCCGCCTCGATTTCCGCCTTCGTGCGGCGCTTGCGGGCGGGCTTCGCGGGAGCTTCCGCGGTCACTTCCGCCGCAGCGGCTTTTGCCGCCTTGTCCGCTTCAATTTCCGCCTTTGTGCGGCGCTTGCAGGCAGGCTTTGCAGGCGCTTCGGCGGCTTTCGCGGCTTCCTTCGCCGCCTTCTCCGCTTCCTTCGCCGCCTTGTCGGCCGCAATCTGCTCCTTCGTGCGGCGGACGCGCTTGGGCTTCACGGGCGCTTCGGGTTCTTCCTTCTCATACGGATACGGGACGACCACTGGGTTCGCCTCCGCGTCGTCGTCAGAAGATGTCTTCTCCTGATTCGATGCGGAGTCATGGTCGAAACGCCCGCTCACCAAGCCTTCGTACAGTTCCATATATTTCTTAGATGAGTTCGTCCAGCTGTAATCGCCAGTCATGCCGCGCTGCTGGAGCGTGTGCCACACATCCTTGTGGTTCTCGTAGTAGTCGATGGCGCGGTTGATGACATTGAGCATGTCATTGGCGTTGTAATTGAAGAACGTGAAGCCATTGCCGTCGCCGGTGTACTCGTTGTAGGACAGCACCGTGTCGCGCAGACCGCCCGTCTCGCGGACAATCGGCACTGTGCCGTAGCGCAGGGCAATCAGCTGGCTCAAGCCGCACGGCTCGAACTGGCTGGGCATAAGGAACATGTCGCAGCCCGCGTAGATTTGATGCGCCAGCGCGTGATCCATCGCGAACCGCGCCGCGACCTTGCCCTTGAACTCGCCCTCTGCCCACGAGAACAGGTTGACATAGCGGCTCTCGCCCATGCCCAGCACAACCAGCTGCACGTTCTCGCTCATCAGGTCACCGATGATGTAGTCCACAAGGTCAAGCCCCTTCTGGCTGCTCAGGCGGCCCACCATGCCGATAATCGGCACATTCGGGTCAACAGTCAGACCGAGCTTTTCCTGCAGTTCCGCCTTGCACTTTGCCTTGCCGGACAGGTCATCCGCGGTATATTCCGCCGGAATGCGCGCGTCCGTCGCGGGATTGTAGTCCGCCATGTCGATGCCATTGAGCACGCCGAACACTTCATGCTTGCGCGCGCGGAGCAGCCCATCCAGCCGCTCGCCGTAGTATGCCGTCTGAATTTCCTCGGCATAGGACGGGCTGACGGTGGTGATGATGTCGGAATACACCAGCGCAGCCTTCATGAAGTTCGCGCAGCCGTAGCACTCCAGCTTGTCGTCCGTCCACAGGCTGTCGCCCAGCCCCAGCACATCCTGCACTTCGCGGATGCCGAACACGCCCTGATACTGCAGGTTGTGGATGGTGAACATGGTCTTGATGTTCGCGAAGAACGGCAGGTGGGCATACTGAATTTTCAGCAGTGCGGGCACCATGCCGGACTGCCAGTCATGCGCATGAATCACGTCGGGCTGGAAGTCCAGCAGCGGCAGGGCGTTCAGCGCCGCGCGGCAGAAGAAGCCAAAGCGTTCGTACTCGTCGCCGCCCATGCCGTAGATATACGGGCGGCCAAAATAGAACTTGTTGTCCACAAAGTAGAACTTCACGCCGTCCTTTTCCAGCAGTTCAATGCCGCAGTACTGACGGCGCCAGCCCAGCGCGACCTCGAAATCAGTCACATGGGTCATCTGGTCAACATACTGCTTCGGCACCGCCGCATACAGGGGCAGCATCACGCGCACGTCGTGACCCTGCTTCGCCAGAACGGGCGCCAGCGCGCCGACAACATCCGCCAGACCGCCGGTCTTGATAAACGGGACGCACTCGCTCGCCGTAAAGAGAATCTTCATCGTTTCTATCCTCCATCAGAAATATTTCCTGCCGGGGGCAAGGGAAAAACAATCAGGGAAATTCAGCGAATTAAGCTCAGATACGATTTTCAGATGAGAATGAGCCAAGATGCGAAGCGAATTTTTTCTTTCCTGCTAACGGGAGTGAAACGCAGCGTAGCAGCGCTACGCTAAGTGGAACGACCGGACGCAGGAAGGAAAAAGGCGCGAGCAGATGGCTCAGGCGAATCTGAAAAGCGTATCCAAAAAACCGCACCAACAGTATAGCACATATTGGCGCGGTTTGCAAATCCGAACCGCGTCAATTCGATTTAGGCGATTCGTGGATTAAATGACAACATTCTTCGCGATAACAATCGGGTACGCCGCCGGGCCGATGAGCCGCGCGCTGCGCTTGATGACCGTTTGCTTGTCCAGAATGCAGTTTTCGATGGAAGCGTCGTTGTGCACCTGACCATCCTGCATGATGATGCAGTTCTTCACATGCGCACCGGGGGCAATGCGCACGCCGCGCGCCAGCACAGAGTTCTCCACCGTGCCTTCGATAATGCAGCCATCCGCCACCAGCGAGTTGACGACGGTCACATTGTCGCCATAGCGGGCGGGCATCTCGTCGCGAACCTTGGTGTACACAGGCAGCTCCGCCGTGAACAGACGATGGCGAATCTGGGTATCCAGCATATCCATATTGAACTTGAAGTAGCTCTGCACGGAGTCCATGCGCCAGCACAGACCAGTGTACGCCCACGCATTCACGCGCGCCGTGCCTTCCGTCACCAGGCGGAGCAGCACATCACGGTTGAAGTCATGATAGCCGTGCGCCACGCCCTTGTCCACCAGCGTGCGCAGCAGCTCGCGCTTCATCACGACGACCTCCATGCTCGTCAGCGGCAGGTTCGGATGCGTCGGATCAACTTCCATGTCCGTCACCATGCCGCTTTCGTCCACCGCCAGATAGCAGCCCAGCTCATCGCGCTGCATGTTCGGATCAGCGGTGTACATGATGGTGATGTCCGCGCCGCTGTTCTGATGATACGCCACAAACTCCGCGATATTCGCGTTGTAGATGATGGTGGAGTTGCTCAGCACCAGATATTCCTGCTTGGAGCGGGAGAGATAGTTGGTGTTGGAGCGCAGCGCATCCAGCATACCAGAGTACACGCCAACATTCTCGCGCGTCAGGAACGGCGGCAGCACCTTGAGACCGTCATTCTTCCCGTGCAGATCCCACTCCTTGCCGGAGCCGATGTGATCCATCAGGGAGTGATAATTCTTCTGCATGATAACGCCGACGTTCTTGATGCCGCCGTTGACCATCGAGGACAGCAGGAAGTCAATGACGCGGTAGCGACCGCCCACAGGCAGCGCCGCGATGGCGCGGGTCAGGGTCAGCTCGCGCAGATTGGCGTCATTTTCGCCGGTGTAGATAACACCCATTACGTTTTTCATTTTCTTACATCCTTTCCGCTGCTGTGATTATCAGAATTTGGTGTTTTCGTCCACCTGCTGACCCGCGGTCACGCTGACACCGGCGGGAAGGGTAACGCCCTGACCGACGACGGCGATATTGCCCGTCTCTTCGCCGACCACGCAGCCCGCACCGATCACGGCGTTCTCCGCCACAATCGCCCGACGGACAACCGCGCCGCGCTTGATGACCGCATAGGGCATGACAACCGAGTCAATGACGCTTGCACCCTCTTCAATGGTCACGCCTGCGAAAATCACGGAGTGCTGCACAGAACCGTAGACTTCCGAGCCTTCCGTAACCAGCGAATCGCTCACAACAGCGCCCTTGGCGATGTAGTGCGGCGCAAGGCCTGGATTCTTGGCATAGATGCGCCACTTCTTGTCATGCAGGTCAATCGGCATGGGCACGCTGAGCAAGTCCATGTTCGCTTCCCACAGGGACTCAATCGTGCCAACGTCCTTCCAGTAGCCCTCGAAGTTGTATGCCACCATGACCTGCTTGTCGTTCAGCATCGCGGGGATGATGTTCTTGCCGAAGTCGTTGGCGGATGTCTTGTCTGCCTCGTCCGCGGTCAGGTACGCGCGGAGCTTCGCCCACGAGAAGATGTAAATGCCCATGGACGCCTTGTTGGACTTGGGCTGCTTGGGCTTTTCTTCAAATTCAACAATGTTGTCGTCCGCGTCCGTATTCATGATGCCGAAGCGGCTCGCTTCTTCCCACGGCACAGGGCGCACAGCAATCGTCGCATCCGCGCCTTTGCGGATGTGGTACTGCAGCATGGCATTGTAGTCCATCTTATAAATATGGTCGCCGGAGAGAATCAGGACGTAATCCGGGTCATACTGCTCGATAAACGCCATATTCTGATAGATGGCGTTTGCCGTGCCGCGATACCAGTCGCCCGTCTTGCCCGTCTGATAGGGCGGCAGGACGAACACGCCGCCGGTGGACAAGTCCAAATCCCACGGTGCGCCGGAGCCGATATAGGAATTCAGTTCCAGCGGCATATACTGCGTCAGCACGCCCACGGTGTCAATGCCGCTGTTGGTGCAGTTGGACAGCGGGAAGTCAATGATGCGGTACTTGCCGCCGTAGGGAACAGCCGGCTTTGCCACCTTCTTAGTCAGGACACCCAGACGGCTGCCCTGTCCGCCTGCCAGCAGCATGGCAACACAGGTCTTCTTTTTCATGATGAGAACACGCTCCTTCATCCTTGTTTCTTGCGAAGCGCACCGACCGTGCAGGATTCGCGCCGCCCTCGGTGCATCAGGTGGCACGGTGATGTATGTGAAACAGCGCTTTCGCTCCTCCCCTGATTGCGGCGAGCGCCGATTCAGCCGACGGAAATGGAATTGGCTTTGCCGGCGGACTTTTCCGGCAGCGGCTGCGGTTTCTTTGCCGTTTGGGATGCTTTCTTTGGCGGCACATCCGCGATTTCCGGGATAACGCGCGCTTTCTTCGCCTTCTCCGGCAGCGGGTCGCGCTGGTAGGTGAAGTAGACCGTCGCGAGCGGCGGCACGCAGATATCGCAGCTGTATTGGAAGTCCTGCAGCTGCTCTTCTTCCGTGCGAATCGCCCAGTTGTTGTACTGATTCGAGCCGCCGTATTCCTTGCGGTCGGTGTTAAAGCACTCCGTCAGCGTACCCATCTGCGGCAGCCCGATGCGGTACTGCGGATGGAACACAGGCGTGAAGTTCGTCACGCACAGGAGCGAGTTGCCCCGCTTATCCGTGCGCAGAAACGCAACGATGGAGTTATCGCTGTCGTTCGCCTGAATCCACTGGAAGCCGTCCCAGCTGTCATCAATCTGGTAGAGCGCGGGCGTCGTGCGGTAGATTTCGTTCAGGCGCTTGCAGCACTGCTGCACCTGCGGATGATTCTCGTACAGCAGCAAGAACCAGTCCAGCTGGTCGTCATACTTCCACTCGATGAAGTGCCCAAACTCGCCGCCCATGAACAGCAGCTTCTTGCCCGGATGCGCCATCGTGTAGCCATACAGTGCGCGAAGTCCTGCGAACTTCTTCCACAAGTCGCCCGGCTGCTTGTCCAGCATCGAGTGCTTGCCGTGTACCACCTCGTCGTGGCTAAACGGCAGGATGTAGTTCTCCGAGAAGGCGTACATCAGCGAGAACGTCAGCTTATCATGGTGATACTTGCGGTAGACTGGGTCGAGCTTGATATACGCCAGCATATCATTCATCCAGCCCATGTTCCACTTGAACCCGAAGCCCAGCCCGCCCAGATAAATCGGGCGCGTCACCATCGGATAGGCGCTGGATTCCTCCGCCACCATCATCACACCGGGAAAATCACGGTAGACGGTTTCATTCATCCGGCGCAGGAAGGCGATGGCATCGAGATTCTCGTGTCCGCCGTACTTGTTGGGCAGCCATTGCCCCGGCTCACGGCAGAAGTCGTACATCAGCATGGACGTGACCGCATCCACGCGCAGCCCATCGGCGTGATACCACTCCAGCCAGAAGCAGGCGTTGGAGAGCATGAACGAGTTGACCTCGCCGCGCGCATAGTCGAACATGTGCGTCCCCCACTGCGGCATATCGCCGCGCCGGGGGTCGGGATGCTCGTAGCAGGGCGTACCGTCGAAGCAGCGCAGTCCCATTGCGTCGCGCGGGAAATGCGCGGGAACCCAGTCCAGCAGTACGCCGATGCCCGCCTGATGCAGCGCGTCAATGAGCGCCATCAGTTCCTTCGGTTCGCCGAAGCGCGCCGTCGCCGCATAGTAGCCGGACACCTGATAGCCCCACGACATATCCAGCGGATGCTCCATCACCGGCATGAACTCCACATGCGTGTAGCCCATTTCTTTCAGGTACGGCACGAGCTGTTCGGCAATCTCCGTATAGGTCAGGAACGTGCCGTCCTTGTGCCGCCGCCACGAGCCAAGGTGCATCTCGTAGATGTTCACCGGACTGTGGTACGGGTCGTAGGATTTGCGTGCCTCCATCCAGTCCGCGTCGCCCCAGCGGTAGCCGCTCAGGTCGTAAATACGGCTGGCAGTGTCGGGGCGCATCTGCATGGCGAACCCATAGGGGTCAGCCTTGTCCTGCCACGTCCCGTCTTGCGCCTGAATGCAGTATTTGTAGGTTGTCAGTGTCGTTGCAGCGTCGGGATAATCATAGCGTTTCGGGTCGCTCTTCACGTCGAAGGTTTTCGCGGGCAGCCGCACTTCCCATGTACCGTCGTAGACCTTCTGCATGGGCGTTTTTTCCCTGTCCCACTGGTTGAATTCGCCAATGAGAGAAACCGCCCGCGCGTTCGGCGCCCAGACAGCGAAATGCCACATTTCCTGTCCGTCCTGCGTCACCGGGTGCGCGCCGAGCATCTCATAGGCTCTGCGGTTCGTTCCCTGATGGAACTGGTCCCGCACCGCGGCGGTCGGGCCGTTGTAGCGCATAGTTACACCTGCCTTTGCTTGCGTTGCGTTCCTCCGCCTGCAATCACGGAGAGCCGCGTTTGCTTTCTTCACTCTTTTCACTTACTATTGAATCACTTTTATGCATTTTCGTCAAGTCATATTCAGCATTTTCTCCTGCATTTTTTGCGATTTTCGGAAAGTGCGTTCATTTTGACCGTAGACGATGCGGTAAGTATTTCGCCATTGCCGACATAAATTCCTGCTCATGCACGAAATTTTCCGCGCATAAACTGGTTTTGCGCCGTCGGAGCAAAAACTGTTACCCCCGTGCGGCGATTTGTGCAATCCGAACATTTCCCGAAATTTCTGCGAAAAGGTTGTGTGCCCATGAAACAAAAACAGCTGTTGTCGTTTCTTGTGTGTATCCTGATGCTTTCTTCCTGTGCCGCGCCGACCGATTCCTCGCTTGACAGCGGCTTAACACTTCGGGTCTACTTCGCCGATGCGGAGGAAATCCGCCTGCTGCCGCTGGAAGACTACGTTTTCGGCGCATTGGCGGCAGAGATGCCCGCGAATTACGCGCCGGAAGCGCTCAAATGTCAAGCCATTGCCGCCCGGACGCGTGCCGTCGCGCAGAGCCATGCATTCGGCGGAAATGGGTGCGTCCGCCACCCGGACTGCGATATCTGCACGGACAGCGCGTGCTGTCAGGCATACCAGACGGATGCGCAGCTGCAAGCCCGCTGGGGCAGCGAGTACGCCATCCTCCGCGCGCGCATTGACCGCGCGGTCCGCGCAACAGACGGCTTGCTGCTCACCAGCGGCGGCTTGCCCATCGAGGTGCTGTACCACGCCTGTTCCGGCGGAAAGACTGAAGATGCCGCCGCCGTGTTCGCGTCCGCCAAGCCGTATCTGGTCAGCGTAGACAGTCCCGGCGAAGAGGGATACGCCGGATTCCGCGCTGACACGTCCTTCACCTGCGAGGAAGCGGCAGATCTGCTTCTGCGCGCTTTTCCCGGCTGCAGCGTGACAGCGGACACGCTGCCCAGCGCGATTCGTCTGCAATCCACGACTGCTTCCGGGCGCGTCGCGACGCTGCTGGTTGGCAGTCAGACCGTCCGCGGCGCTGATTTCCGCAAAGCGCTCTCCTTGCGAAGCACCTACTTCACTTGGGAGGCGGATGGCGACCGCATCGTTTTCCACACCGTCGGATACGGGCACGGCGTCGGCTTATCGCAGGCAGGCGCACAGGCGATGGCGGCGGACGGCGCGGATTTCGCGGAGATTTTGGCGCACTACTACCCCGGCACGCAGCTGACACGGATGGATAAAACAGGTTTCTCCGGCTCATAATAGGAGAAAACGCCCTACACGGCATGGTTGAGGTGATTTTCTCATGGCTGACCGTCACTTTCGTTCTCTTTTCCGCGCGCTGCATCTGCGCCGGGAGCAGTGGACATTTCTGCTGATGGCGCTGTTGTGCGTCTCGGTGATTGTCGGCACGGCACTGTGGACGCGGCAGGCGGAATTTGCGCGTGTGACGCCGACTCCGCCTGTCTCCAGCGACATATCCGCTGCGCAGCTGCTCCAGCAGTCGCTTGACAGTGCGCAGACCGCCACGCCTGCGCCGACGACCGCCCCCACTGTCCGCAGCATTGCCACGCCGCTCGAAAGCATGACGCTGCTGCGTCCCTTCGACAACACGCGGATGCGGCAAAGCAGCGCCACGGGCTTGTGGGCGCTGCACGATGCGGCGGATTACGCCGGGGCGGAGGGTGCGAAAGTCAGCGCCATGGCGGACGGCACCGTCATCAATTGCGCGGACAGCGGTGTTTTCGGCGCGTACGCGGAAATCGACCACGGCGGCGTCCTCGTGCGCTATGCGAACCTGTCGATGCTCTACGCGATTCGCGCGGGCGATCCGGTTCGCGCCGGGCAGACGATTGGCTTCATCGGGCGCACGATGCCGGAGGAATGTGATCTGCCCGCACACCTGCACCTGCGGATTGTCGTCGGCGATACAGCGGTTGATCCAGAGAAAGTGCTGCAAAACGGCATTTTTCCTGACCCGTAAAAAAAGACGCACATGGGTGTTGCATTTTCATCGAAATCGGCGTATAATACAACAGGTTAAACTTGTATTATAACGTCTTATTCGACTTGGAAGGAGCGATTCCCTATGTGCGGCATCGTTGGCTATATTGGCGCGCAGCAGGCGCAGGACATTTTATTGGACGGACTTTCCCGATTGGAGTACCGCGGCTATGACAGCGCGGGCATTGCGGTCATGGACGGCGGCGTCATTCGGCTAAGCAAGGCGAAGGGACGGCTGGCGAATCTCGCCGCGCGGGTGGCATCGAATCCCCTGCCCGGCACCATCGGCATCGGTCACACGCGCTGGGCAACCCACGGAGAACCAAACGACATCAACGCCCATCCGCACACGGACATGAAGGGGCATATCGCCGTCGTCCACAACGGCATCATCGAGAACTACGAGGAGCTGCGCACTCAGCTGAAGGCGAAGGGCTGCGTGTTCGTATCCGAAACGGACACGGAGGTAATCGCCCATCTGCTGCATACGCTTTACGACGGCGACATGCTCTCGACCATTCTGCACGCGCAGACGATGCTCGAAGGCAGCTACGCATTGTGCGTTCTGAACGCCGAAGCGCCGGATACGCTCTACTGCACGCGCAAGGATTCCCCGCTTGTCGTCGGGCTGTCGGACGGCGCACAGTACGTCGGCAGCGACATTCCAGCGCTGATTCGCCACACGCGGACGGTGGAGCTGCTTGATGAACGCGAAGTCGCCGTGCTGACCCGGAGCGGCGTACGCGTGTACGACCATTTCGGCAACGAGCGCGCGCTCAAGCCCATTCACGTTGATTGGGACGTTGAAGCGGCGGAAAAAGGCGGCTATGCGCACTTCATGCTCAAAGAGATTCATGAAGAGCCCGCCGCACTGAAAAAGACGTTTTCCGCCCATGTGGACGCAGAAAAAATGGCGATTCGCCCCGGCGCATTCCCGATTTCGGCGGAAGAAGCGAATTCCCTGCGCACGCTGACGATTGTCGCCTGCGGCACGGCATACCACGCGGGCGTTGTCGGCAAATATGTAATCGAGAAGCTGGCGCGGCTGCCCGTGGTGGTGGATGTAGCATCCGAGTTCCGCTATCGCAACCCGATTCTGGGCGCAGGCGACTGCTTCCTTGCCATTTCGCAGAGCGGCGAAACGGCGGACACACTGGCCGCCATGCGCGAGGCGGAGCGGCTGGGCGCGAAAGTGATGGCGCTAACAAACGTCGTCGGCTCGTCGATTGCCCGCACCGCTGGGGATTGCGTCATGTACACCTACGCGGGGCCGGAAATCGCCGTCGCAAGCACAAAAGCATACATCACGCAAGTGGAAATGATGGTGCTGCTGGCGATTGACCTCGGCGTGAAGCGCGGACATCTAACGGAGAGCGTAGCATCGGAGCTTCTGCGGCAGATGGCGGACATTCCCACGCTGGCGGAGCAGGTGATGGCGCTCGAACCCGCGGTGCAGCGCTTCTCCAGCCTGTACCACGACCGGCAGCATGTGTTCTACATCGGGCGCGGGCTGGACAACGCGCTGGCAATGGAAGCGTCGCTGAAACTGAAGGAAGTCAGCTACATCATGTCCGAAGCGTATGCGGCGGGCGAACTGAAGCACGGCACAATCGCGCTGATTGAGCAGGGCACGCTGGTTTGCGCGCTGCTGACGCAGGAGCATCTGGCAGATAAAACGCTCTCGAACGTGCGCGAAGTAAAGAGCCGCGGCGCGAAAGTCCTCATTGTCTGCCCGGAAGCCCTGCGCGACCGCGCCGCGAAGGATGCGGACGAACTCTGGGTCATCCCGGACGCTGCTTCGGACTTGCTGCCTCTGCTGGCGATTATCCCCGTGCAGCTGTTCGCCTACTACATGGCGGTCAGCCGCGGCTGCGACGTTGACAAGCCGCGCAATCTGGCAAAATCGGTGACGGTGGAGTAAGGAGACCCCGAGGGCGCTGCCCTTGAACCTGCCAGAGGCTCTGCCTCTGGACTCCGGCAGGGCGCTGCCCTGCACCCGCGAAGGGTCTTTGACCCTCTCGACACCCATTTCGCGATTGAGTTGAGCGCTCTTGCATACTTTTTCCGCGTGTTAATTGATGGAAACGGTATACGAAAAGGCGATTCGGAGTTACCTTCCGAACCGCCCTTTTTGATGTGATTATACTATTTCCAAATGAGAATGCGCCAAGATGCGAAGCGAATTTTTCGCGCTGGCTAACGCGAATGAAACGCAGCGTAGCAGCGCTACGCTAAGTGGAATGAGCGGACGCAAGCGCGGAAAAGGCGCGAGCAGATGGCGCAGGTGAATTTGGAAATAGTATTAGAACTCCCGTGCGCCCTTCAGGAACGCGCAGTAGCACTTGTATTCTTCCCACAGGTCAACCTTGCTGATGACCTCCCACGGCGCGTGCATACTCAGCACCGGGATGCCGCAGTCGATGACGTTCATGCCGTACTTGGCGCAGATGTAGGCAATCGTTCCGCCGCCGCCGACATCCACCTTGCCCAGCTCCGCCGTCTGCCAGCACACGTTCGCTTCGTCGCAGATGCGGCGCACCTGCGCAACAAACTCCGCGTTGGCGTCATTCGAGCCAGACTTGCCGCGGCTGCCGGTGAACTTGTTAAACGTCACGCCATTGCCGACGATGGACGCGTTGCGCTTCTCGAACACGCCCGCAAAGTTCGGGTCAAAGCCCGCGCTCACGTCGCTGGAGAGCATACGGCTGTTCTGCAGGCAGCGGCGCAGGGTCAGCGGCTTGTCCTCGCCCGTCACACAGGCAATCAGTTCCGCCATCGTGTTCTCAAAGTACATAGCGCCCATGCCCGTTGCGCCGACGCTTCCGATTTCTTCCTTATCAGTCAGCACCGCCGCGAGGGTGTATTCCGGCGTGCCTTCATAATTCAGCACAGCCGCCATCGACGGATACGCGCACACGCGGTCGTCGTGGCCGTAGCCCATAATCATGCTGCGGTCGAAGCCGAGGTCGCGCGCATGGCCCGCAGGAACAGCTTCCAGTTCGGCGGAGATGAAGTCTTCTTCGTCGATGCCGTACTGCTCCTTCAAAATGTCCAAAATCGCGGTCTTGACCGGGTCTTTGTCGGTATCCTTCTTCGGTTCGCTGCCGATGATGATGTTCAGGCTGTCGCCTTCAATCACCTTTGCGGCGGTCTTGCCCATCTGATCAGCGGCAAGGTGAATCAGCAGGTCAGAGATGTAGAAGACGGGGTCGCCGGGCTTATCACCGATATTCAGCGTGACGGTCGTGCCGTCCTTCTTGACAACAACGCCGTGGAGCGCCAGCGGCAGCGCCACCCACTGGTACTTCTTGATGCCGCCGTAGTAGTGCGTGTCGAGGTACGCAAGGTGCTCATCCTCATACAGCGGATTCTGCTTGATGTCAATGCGGGGCGAGTCGATGTGCGCGCCCAGAATGTTCATGCCGCACTCCATCGGCTTTTCACCAATGATGAAGAGCATGATATCCTTGTTCATCCACGCACGATAAACGCGGTCGCCCGCCTTGAGCGTTTCACCGTTCTTGACGACGTCCATCAGGTTCTTGAAGCCCTTTGCTTCCGCCTGACGCACGCCCTCCGCGACGCACTCACGCTCGGTCTTGCCGTTGTTCAGGAATGCCATATAATCCTTTGCGAAGGCGGAAAGCTGTTCCTTTTCATCCTCCGCGAGGTTTTCCCACGCATTTTTGCGGTACATAGCGTATTCTCCTTTGAAAGGTGCATTTTCCAGTCTCCCGGAATGCATTTATTATACGTCAAATCGTGCAAAAGTGCAACCATCCGCCGCATTTCTTTCGTACCATTCAAAAAACCGGGCAGTCTTTTGAACTGTCCGGCTAATGAGAGGCGCTGGGGCGTTGCCCCAGACCCTACAAGGGACGCTGTCCCTTGACCCTGCAAGGGAGTTCCTCCCTTGACCCTTTCGCGCAATTGAGTTGGCGACACTCCCCAACTGGTCTCGCGTGTTAATCCGACCTCATCCGTCGCTGCGGCGAAGTCGGATGAGGTCGGTTCTGCAACAATACCCCAAAAGTATGAGAGTACGCAGCCCGAAGGTTTCCAAAGGGCGATCGGAAAGCCCTTTGGTCGCCTCCGCAGAGGCGAAACTCCCTGCGCAATCATGCAATGTCATGCCGAAATGACATTGCTCCCCTTACTTCGTCGGGAACGCGAAATACTTGCGCGCGTTGTCGCAGGAGATGCCGCGGACGATTTCGCCAAGGATGTCATAATCCTGCGGGAAGCGGCCATCCTCCACCCATTCGCCCAGCAGACGGCACAGGATGCGGCGGAAATACTCGTGGCGCGGATAGGACAGGAAGGAGCGGCTGTCAGTCAGCATGCCGACAAAGCCCGCCAGATAGCCAAGATTCGCAAGGCTCGTCAGCTGGTTGGTCATGCCGGTGAAATGGTCGTTGAACCACCACGCAGAGCCGTGCTGCATCTTGCTGACCGCTTCGGACGACTGGAAGCAGCCGCACAGCGTGTCAATCGCCTGATCGTCCGCCGGATTCAAGGAGTAGAGGATCGTGCGGGGCAGCCCCGACGCCGACTCGATTGCACCAAGGAACGCTGCCATCTGGTCAACGGGCGTATAGTTGTTGATGGTATCGTAGCCAGTGTCCGGGCCGAGCTTCTCGAACATCACGCGGTTGTTGTCGCGGCGGCAGCCGTAGTGCAGCTGCATCGTCCAGTTCAGCTTCTTGTACTGCGCGGCGCAGAAGAGCAGCATCGCGGTCTTGAACTGCGCGACTTCGGTGTCCGTCAGCGTCTCGCCCGCCGCCTTCTTGGCGAAGATGGCTTCAATCGCGGCATCATCCGCCGGCTCATAGACCACATAATTCAGGCCGTGGTCAGACAGACGGCAGTTGTTCTCGTGGAAGTACGCCATGCGCTTTTCCAGCGCCGCCTTCAAGTCCGCGAAGGTGTGGATTTCCATCTCCGCCGCCTTTTCCAGCTTCTCAATGTACGCCATGAAATCCGGCTTCTCGATGTTGACTGCCTTGTCAGGGCGCCATGCGGGCAGCACGTTCGTCTTGAAGGACTTGTCCGCCAGCAGCTTCTGGTGATACTCCAGCGTATCCACCGGGTCGTCGGTGGTGCAGATGGTTTCGACGTTGCTCATGGCAATCAGACCGCGCGTGGTGTAGCCGGGCTTTTGCAGCGTCTCGTTAGCGAGGTTCCACACTTCGTCAGCGGTCTTGGCGCTCAGCGTGCCATGATAGCCGAAGAAGCGCTGCAGTTCCAAATGCGTCCAGTGGTACAGCGGATTGCCGATTGCCTTGCCGACAACCTCCGCCCACTTGCAGAACTTCTCGTAGTCGCTCGCGCCGCCTGTGATGTAGTATTCATCCACGCCCGCGCAGCGCATCAGGCGCCACTTGTAGTGGTCGCCGCCCAGCCAGACCTTCGTGATGTTCTCGAAGCGCTGGTCTTCCCAAATTTCCTTGGGGCTGATGTGGCAGTGGTAGTCGATGATGGGACAGGACGCGGCATAGTCGTGGTAGAGCTTGCGCGCCGTCTCGGTGTTCAGCAGGAAATCCTTATCCATGAAGGTGGTCATACGTCATGAACTCCTTTCAAAAATTGCTACTATATGAAACCGCACCATGCGGGGAAAAGCTTATTTGTCTTGTGCCGCCCGTGTTGAGCCTCGTTGGATGATTTCCGCCGTAAAGACGGTTTTTTCCGGCATCTCGCGCCCCTCCAGCACGCCCAGCATCGTTTCGACAATGCGCTCGCAGATAGCGGGCAGACGGTTGTCCACGCTCGTCAGCTCCGGCTCGGTACACAGGCAGAGGTTCGAGTTGTTGTAGCCGACGACGGACAAATCCTCCGGCACGCGCCGCCCGACCGCCTGCGCGTACTTCATCGCGCCAACCGCCAGCACATCCTCGCTCGCCAGCACCGCGTCGAACTGCAAGCCGTCGCGTTCCAGCTCCAGCAGACAGTCGCGCACGGCGTGAATGCTGAATTTGTCCGCGTCGAAGCGGCGCATCAGCGTCTCGTCCACCGGCAAATTGTGTGCCGCCAGCGCATCCCGGCATCCGGCGAGTTTGCGCTGCCCGGAGTTGTTGCTGGAGTGGTACAGGTACAACACACGCTTGCATCCGCTGTCCAGCAGCTGGTTCATAGCTTCCTTCATCGCGCGCTCGTCATCGCACAGGACGCAGAACACGTTCGGGCACTGGAACGAGCCATTGAGCAGCACAACCGGCACATTCGTCGCAGCTTGGCGGATATAGGCGTTATCCTCCGAGTTTTCCTCGATGAACGTCGAGCCCATGAGCACCATGCCGTCCACATGGCGGCTGGTCAGTAATTCGACGCCCTGCCGGCGTGCCGCGAGATCGCGGTTCGTGCAGGAGAGCAGACAGTCGTAGTGCTTCTGGCGGAAGGCATGCTCCAGGCAAGCCAGCGCGCGCGCCAGATACGGGTCAGCCGCATCCGGGCAGAGCAGCCCGATAGTCTTCATCGTGTTCAATCCCAGGCCACGCGCAAAGGCATTGGGTACATAGCCGCAGCCGTCAATGACCTTCATCACCTTCCGGCGCGTCTCCTCCGACACATGGGGGCTGTTGTTCAATACGCGGGATACGGTTGCGATGGATACGCCTGCGTGACGGGAAATATCATAGATGTTCACTCGCGGCATTCCCCCTTCCATTCGCGGTGTGTAAACACTTCCATTCTCCGCGTCAATCCACATTATACACGCTTTTTCCCCCTTTTGCAAGCCTCATTTTCGCGTTTTCGTGCCGACATTCACAGGAAATCCGGCGTACTTTTTCCCAGATTGCATAAATTGCAGGAAATATCGGCGGAACCATTGACGGAAGCGCGAAAAGAGAGTAGAATAAATGCAGGCGTGTTGTAATCGCTTACATGCCTGATGATTTGCCTGATGAATAGATGGAGGGACATCGAAATGGAACGTTTGAATGCTGCGATGGCGCCCGCGCCTGTCCGCCCGGTCAAGGTGCTGCAGTTCGGGGAAGGCAACTTCCTGCGCGCCTTTGTGGATTACATGATTGATATTGCCAACGAGAAGAGCGACTTCAACGGCTCTGTCGCGCTGGTGAAGCCGATTCAGATGGGTACGCTGTTCCCGGCGTTCAAGGAGCAGGATTACCGCTACACGGTCATGCTGCGCGGTCTGGTGGACGGTCAGGCGGTGGAGCAGACGCGCGTGGTCACGTCCGTGGCCGACGCCGTGGATGCGTATGCGGACTATGCCCGCTATGCCGCTTACGCCAAGCTGCCGTCACTGCGCTTCATCGTCAGCAACACGACCGAAGCCGGCATCGTGCTGGACAAGACGGACGAGTTCTCCCTCTGCCCGCCCAAGTCCTACCCCGGCAAGCTGACGAAGTTCCTCTTCGAGCGCGCCGAAGCATTCGACTACGCGCAGGACAAGGGACTCATCATCCTGCCGGTCGAGCTGATTGACGACAACGGCATCATGCTGAAAAAGTGCGTCAAGACGCTGGCAAAGCAGTGGGCGCTGGGCGAGAAGTTCGAGCAGTGGCTGGAGACAGCGTGCGTGTTCACCTCCACGCTTGTTGACCGCATCGTGACCGGCTATCCGCGCGGCGAGGATCAGGCAATTTGGGAGAAGCTGGGCTATCAGGACAACCTGCTGGACACCGCTGAACCCTTCGGTCTGTGGGTCATCGAATCCCCCCGCGACCTTTCCGACGAACTGCCCCTGCCGCAGTGCGGGCTGCCCGTCATCTACACTGATAATCAGAAGCCTTACAAGCAGCGCAAGGTGCGAATCCTCAACGGCGCGCACACGTCTTTCGTCCCCGCTGCCTTCCAGTGCGGCTACGACATTGTGCTGGACGCGATGAATGACCCGATGATTGCCACCTTCATGCAGAAGACGCTCTACGACGAGGTCATCCCGACGCTGTCCCTGCCCAAGGCGGACTTGATGGCGTTCGCCGAGGCGGTCACGGGGCGCTTCCGCAATCCCTTCATCAAGCACGCGCTGCTCTCCATCTGCCTGAACAGCGTGTCGAAGTGGCGCGCGCGCTGCATGCCTTCCCTGCTGGGCTATGTGGAGAAGACCGGCGAGCTGCCCGCGCACCTGACGTTCTCTCTGGCGAGCCTGATGAGCCTGTACCGCGGCGGCAAGCTGACTGGCGACGGCCGTCTGGAATGCCAGCGCAACGGTCAGCCCTACTACCTGCAGGATGACGCCGCCGTGCTGAACTTCTTCGCCGAGACTTCCAGCGAATCCCCCGAAGAACAGGCGAAGGAATTTCTCTCCAATGAAGCGTTTTTTGGCGCTGAGCTGTGCAAAGTGCCGGGTCTGGTGGAGTCCGTCGGCGCGTCCCTGCGCGAAATCCTCGACAAGGGGATGCGCACGGTCATGAACGAGAAGTTCGGAGTGTGAAAAATGGCTGAACTGCTTCGCATCACCCCGCAGGACAACGTGGCGGTCGCCCTGACCGCCCTGTCCTCCGGGCAGACTGTGACGGTGGATGGCATTGCGCTCACCACGGTCACGGACGTTCCCGCCGGGCACAAGGTGGCGCTTTTCCCCATCAAGGCAGGCGAAAAGGTCATCAAGTACGGCTTCCCGATTGGCTACGCGAAGGAGGACATTCCCGTCGGCGCGCATGTGCATGTCCACAATCTGCACACCGGGTTGTCCGGCGAGCTGACGTATGAATATCACCCGACGTACCCGACCGTACCGCAAATTCCTGTGGCGACGTTCATGGGCTATCCGCGCAAAGACGGGCGCGTCGGCGTGCGCAATGAGCTGTGGATTCTGCCCACCGTCGGCTGCGTCAACGACATTGCCCGCCAGCTGGAGCGCGCGGCACAGGAGCTTGTCGGCGGCAGCGTGGAGTGTATCTGCGCTTTTCCTCACCCCTACGGCTGCTCACAGATGGGCGATGATCAGGAGAATACGCGCACGATTCTGGCGGATTTGGCGACGCACCCCAACGTCGGCGGCGTGCTGGTGCTGGGGCTGGGCTGCGAAAATTCCAGCGCCGCCATCATCGAGGAGCACATGGGCGACTACGACAAGTCGCGCGTGCGCTTCCTCGTCTGCCAGCAGGTGGAAGATGAATTTACCGAGGCGATGAAGCTGCTGCGCGAGCTTGCGGACAACATGCGGGATGAGCAGCGTGTCCCCTGCCCTGCCAGCAAACTTGTGATTGGCCTCAAGTGCGGCGGTTCAGACGGCTTCTCCGGCATCACGGCGAACCCAGTCATCGGCGGCTTCTCCGACCTGCTGTGCGGCATGGGCGGCACGACGATTCTGACCGAAGTGCCGGAAATGTTCGGCGCGGAAACCATCCTGATGGATCGCTGCAACACGCGCGAACTGTTCGACAAGACGGTTCGGCTGATTAACGACTTCAAACGCTATTTTGAGGAACATCATCAGACGATTTACGAGAATCCTTCCCCCGGCAACAAGGCGGGCGGCATTTCCACGCTGGAAGACAAGGCGCTGGGCTGCACGCAGAAGAGCGGTTTCTCTCCCGTGCGCGATGTGCTGGCGTATGGCGAGCGCGTCCACACGCCCGGCTTGAACCTGCTGTCCGCCCCCGGCAACGACCTTGTGGCGGCGACGGCGCTGGCTTCGGCGGGCGCGCAGATTGTGCTGTTCTCCACGGGGCGCGGCACGCCGTTCGCGTGTCCTGTGCCGACGCTGAAAATCGCCACGAACACGCCTCTCGCCACGAAGAAGCACGGCTGGATTGACTTCAATGCCGGTCAGCTGCTGACAGACGGCAAGACGCTGCCGGAGCTTTCACAGGCGCTGATGGAGGACGTGCTGGCGACGGCATCCGGGCGGCTGGTCTGCTCGGAGCGCAATGGCTTCCACGACCTCGCCATCTTCAAAACGGGCGTGACGCTGTAATACGCAAACATCCCGACGAGCATTTTTCACTCGCCGGGATGCTTTTTATTGGGTTCGATTACTCTACCCAGAACACGCGGTTATCCTTGCGTTTCGCCGCTTTCGGAGCTTCGCCGTCGATGTAGCCGACTGCGCAGTGCCCGATGCCTTCCCATTCGCCCTCGACACCCAGCTTTTTCAGCAGCTGCTGATATTCGGGCCGCTCGAACTCTTCCTTCGCCCGATGAATCCAAATGCTGCCCAGCCCCAGCGAATGCGCCGCCAGCATCAGGTTGCCCATGACGAGGCTGCCGTCGTAGATGGCGGTGCGGCAGGATTTGTCCACCAGCACAATCAGAATCGCCGGTGCGCCGTAGAAGGGGTCGAAATCCGGCTTGCCCATGATTTCCGCATTCGTTTTCGCCAACTGGTCACGCAGTTCCTTGTTCGTCACCGCCACGATGATGGCGGACTGCCTGCCCATACCGCTGGCCGCGTACAGCCCGGCTTCCACAATCTGTGTCAAGTCGTCCTTGGTGGGCATCGTCGGCTGAAATTTGCGGATGCTCCGGCGCTCTTCCATCGCTTTGATAATCTCATTCATCGTGCGTTTCTCCCTTATACTATTTTCAAATGAGAATGCAAGAAATAGTATTATTCTTCTTCGTCGTCTTCCTGATTCAAGAAGGCTTCCCGGAAAATCGTATCCGGGTCAAAGCGCGGGTCAAACGCCAGCGCTTTCAGGTTCTCCCGCCCGACGACGGTGTTCGTGCCGAGACAGTCGTTGCAGCGATAGCCGCAATCCGGGCAGACGCAGCCCAGATGGTCGCTTTCTGCCTGAATCATGTAGGTGCCGCATTCCTTGCAGGAACAGCGCATTGAATTTCAGTTCCTTTCTTGCTTTTCGTCCGCCCAAATCACCGTGCCGTCGAGGTCTTGCACCACGCGGGCCACTTTTCGCAGTGTTTTCGCCGTATCCTCCCCGCCCAGTGACAGCAGGCGCAGGTCGATGCGTTCGCCGCGTTCGTCCAGCACATCTCGAAGGGCGTCCGCATTGCCGCCGTAGTAGTCCGGCAGGCAGAGCAGCTTTTTCAGCATCCGGTGGACGGCTTTCCCGTCCGAGAACTGCCGCCCGTCAATCGTCAGAACGTGCGTCAATTGGCGCTCACCGTGCCCTTTTCGCCGTCCACAGTCACAACCGCGCCGGACTTGAGGATATTCGTGGCGTTCTTCGCGCCGATGATGACCGGGATGTCCAGCGACATGCCCGCAATCGCGCCGTGTCCCTCCGGGTTGTCGTCCTCCAGCACAATCGCGGAGGATTTGCGCAGCATGGAGAACATCTCTCGCGTCGTCTGATGGCAGACAATCACGTCGCCGGTGTTGAAGTCTTTCGCGTCCTTTTCCAGATTGCGGATGACACACAGCGGTGCAACCACCTTGCCGCCATGCAGCCCTTGCCCGCGCGACAGCAAATGCCCGACGACATGCACCTTCATCAGGTTTGTCGTGCCGGAAATGCCCAGCGGAACACCCGCCGTCAGCACAACCAGTTCGCCATCATGCACCAGCCCGTTCTGCACGGCAGCATCCACTGCGTGTTCAAACAGGTCGTCGGTGTTGCTTTCCTCGGCAATCATCAGCGGCACCGTGCCCCACGAAAGCGCAAGCTGGCGCCAGACGTGCTTTTCCGTCGTGCAGCCGACAATGACGCACGCGGGGCGGTAGCGGCTGAGGATTCTCGCCGTCGAGCCGGACTTGGTGACGGTGATAATTGCGCTGGCGTTGAGGTCGTGCGCGGAAGTGACCGTCGCGTGACTGATAGCGTTCGTGACGTCAGTCGAGGCGGACGTGTCGCGGGAGAAGCGGCGGATGTAGTCCATATCGGCTTCCGCGCGCAGGGCGATGCGCACCATCGTCTCCACTGCCTCCACCGGATACGCACCGACCGCCGATTCGCCGGAGAGCATGATGGCGCTCGTGCCGTCGTAAATCGCGTTGGCAACGTCGGTCGCTTCGGCACGGGTCGGGCGCGGGTTCTTAATCATCGAATCCAGCATCTGTGTCGCGGTGATAACAGGCTTGCCCGCCGCAATGCCGCGCTGAATCAGCTTCTTCTGCAGGCTCGGCACGTCCTCCAGCGGCACTTCCACGCCCAAATCGCCGCGTGCCACCATCACGCCGTCCACCACGCGGAGAATCTCATCAATGTTCTCCACGCCCTCCATGTTCTCAATTTTGGCAATAATGTTGATGGTATGGCAGTTATTCTCCTGCAGGATGTGACGAATCTGCATAATATCGTCCGCGCAGCGCGTGAACGAAGCCGCAATGAAATCATAACCATTCTTGATGGCAAAGAGAATATCCTGATGGTCTTTTTCGCTGATGAAAGGCATCGACAGGTGCGCATTCGGAATGTTGACGCCCTTGTTGTTGCTCACCACGCCGCCGTTGAGCACACGGCAGACGATGTCCGCCCCATCGATGCGTTCCACCTGCATCCCAATCAGACCGTCGTCAATCAGAATGCTGCTGCCGACGGCAATGTCCTGCGGCAATTCCTTGTAGGTGATGGACACGCGCTCTTCGTCGCCCTCCACCTCGTCAGTCGTGAGGGTGAACAGCTGGCCGTTTTGCAGCGTGACACGCCCTTTTTTGAACGAACGCACGCGAATTTCCGGGCCCTTGGTATCCAGCATCGTGGCGATCGGCAGCCCCAGTTCGTCGCGGATACGGCATACTTCATCGTAATAATGCTGATGCGTTTCATAAGTGCCGTGCGAGAAATTGAAGCGTGCGACATTCATGCCCGCTTTCATCAGCGGCGCAATCAGGTGCTTCTCAAACAGGTTCGGGCCCATCGTGCAGACGATTTTCGTCTTGCGAATCGGCGTATTCATGAAAACAATCCCCCATTTTCATAGAATCCTTTCCTATTATATCATACAGATACTCCGCTGTGAATCCCCCGCGATAAAAATTGTGAAAAATCGAACGCAAAAACGGACGAGAAGCTGATGCTTCCGTCCGCTGATGTTTATACTATTGCCAAAGAAAATGCGCCAAGATGCGCCGCGAATTTTTCGTTCTGGCTAACGGGAGTGGAATGCAGCGTAGCAGCGCTACGCTAAATGGAACGACCGGACGACAGAGCGGAAAAGGCGCAAGCAGATGGCGCAAGTGCGTCCCCACACGGTTGTCGAGGAACGCATCGACCGTCCGCGACATAGCGCGAAAGTCAGTAGGTTCAACCTCCTGCGGGAAGATAAACTCATCCACGGGCATGTCGTGCCGCCCGGCATACAGACCGACGACAACGGCATTGGCAGGAATGTGGAAAGTAAGTTAGTCATAATATTTCCTCTCTTTCTGCCCTTGTAACTTTCGGGGCGGGTGTATGGTTATTTTTGTTCGTCCTGCTTCTTCTGCTCCATCCACTGCGCCAGAATCATCCGAACCAGCGCGGACTTGCTGATGCGCGTCTTCTGCGATTCCGCTTCCAGCGCGTCTGCAATGTCGTTGTCAAGGATGATTTTCATATCAACCTTTCCGTTGTAACGGGATGCGCTACTGTTAGTGTAAGCCATTGTTTTCTTTCCTCCTAATCGGCTTTCGCCGTTTGTGACTATATTATACACTGTTGTTCCCGCAATATCAACCTTTTTTCGGCATCCAGACGGTTTTTTCTGCCGTCTGGATGCTGGAAAGGTAGGTGAATTTGGCAATAGTATTATTTTTCTACTTCGCCCACGCCGTCGCATTCCAGATTCGCGCCGTCCTGCCCGGTAATGGTCACATCTTTCAGCACGATTTTCGCCACGTTGATGGCCGTCAGCCCCTTGCGCGCAAGATACGGCACGCCCTGCGCCATTGCAGGCTGCATGGGTTTGGCATTCTTGTCGCAGGAGATGTGCACGTCCTCCATCACAACCGCTTCAATCGGCCGCTCCGGCAGACCAAGGAAGTAGCCCGCGCAGGTCACGTCCGTCGCCGTTACATGACGGAACGCAACCGTCCCGATGCGCGGCGTACGCTCGTCCACCGGCTGCTTCTCGCGGCTCTGGACGTACTCGCTCTTGCCGTCCGGATCGCAGAAGTACATGCAGTTGACCACATACGGCGTGCCGACGTGCTCCATGCGCACATTTTCAAACACAATGTCGTCAATCACGCCCTGCTGCCCGCGCCCGCGCCGGGTCTTGACGCGCAGGCCGCGGTCGGTGTTGCGCATCAAGCAGTCATGCAGGCGCACATGGGCGATGCCGCCCGCCATTTCGCTGCCGCAGGTCATGCCGCCATGCCCGTTTTCCATCAGGCAGTGGCTGATTTCGATATGCTGGCAGGGCGTTTTGTAGCGCTGCCCCATGTACAGCTTGCCAGATTTGAGTGCAATGCAGTCATCTCCCAAGGAGAAATGCGCGCCCGCAAGCAGGATGCCATCGCAGCTTTCCGGGTCGAAGCCGTCGGTATTCGGGCTGTTCGCCGGGGCGTTGACGCGGATGTTCAGGAAGCGCAAATCCTTAGAAAAATACGGCTGCAAGTTCCACGACGGCGAATTCTGGAACGTCACGCCCTGCACGGTCACGTTCTTGCAGTGATTGAGGAAGAGCATCCGCGGCCGCCACGCCCCGCGCCGCACCTTGCAGTTCTGCCACCAGTCGCTCTTGTCGCCCTGCGCGTCCAGCACACCTTCGCCGTACAGCACAACGTCCTCGACGTCCATCCCGCTGATAAACGCAGCGTACATGTCCAGCGGGTTGCCCTCCCATGAACCGAGATTCAAATCGTCCGTTTCGTCGGTGGACAGAATCATCCCCGGCAGAATCGGGAATTTGCTGCGGTCGGTTTCCAGCAGCAGCGTCGCGCCGCGCCGAAGCTCGATGCGCACATGGCTTTTCAGCATCAGCGGCAGCACATGATAACGCCCCGCCGGAATCAGCACGCGCCCATCCGCCGGGCAATGCAGAATCGCCGCCTGAATCGCCGCCGTATCGTCATGCACGCCGTCGCCGACCGCGCCGAACTGCCGGACATTGAGCGTGTAGCTTTCCCTCGATGTGCGGAACGCGCATTGCCCGACTTCCTCCGCCCCCCAGCGGACGGACAGCACATACTCTGTCTCCGGCTGCAAATCATACAGTGACGTCACAGCCGTGTCCGCCGTCCCCGCCGCCTGTCCGTTCAGGAACAGCTGATAGACTGCCTTCGTGTGGTACAGACCGCCGTCCGCAATCTGCACCGTGGCACTGCGCGCCTGCACAAACAGCTTGCTGATTTCCATTTTTCCGCTCCTTACGCCTGCTTCGCCCGCAGGTATTCGCTGTACGCCATGATGAACGGCCCGACGCCCTTGCTGTCGTCGGACTTTTTCGGCTCGGACAGATAGTACGCCACCGAGCCGTGACGCTGCGGATTCTTGTCCGGGCCAAGCCCTGCCACCCAGCAGATATCGGTCAGGCGGACGACACCGTCCTCCTCCGCACGCAGCTTGTTTGCTGCCAGCTTCTCGAACACATCCAGCGCAATCGGCAGATACTTCTCCGCGTCCAGCACACCGATGCGCACGCCCTTGAGCAGGCTGTACGCAATCATCGCGGAACCGGAAGTTTCGGTGTAGTTTCCCTCTGCCTCCGGATGATCAATCACCTGATAGAACAGCCCAGCCTCTGCGCGGTATGGCAGCACGCCCCGGATGCTCTCGCGGAAGATGTCCACCAGCGCGCGATAATGCTCATAGAGCTGCTCCGAGCACAGCGCAATGCAGTCCACCAGCGCCATCAAGTACCAGCCTGTCGAGCGCAGCCAGAAGTTCTTTGAGCAGCCGGTTTCCTTGTCCGCCCAGAACTGCACGCGCGCTTCGTCGTAGGCATGGTAGTTCAGCCCCTTCTCCGGGTTGTAGAGGTACTTGCGCACGTTCTGAAACTGCCGGGTAATATCCGCCACATGCGCCATGCCGTCGAACTTCGCTTCGTACGCCATGTAGAACGGCTGCGCCATGTACAGCCCATCCAGCCAAATCTGGTTCGGATACAGCTGCTTATGCCAGAAATTGCCGCACTGGCAGCGCGGATGCTCCCGAAGCCGCTGCATGTGGAACTCAATCGCCTTGCGATAGCGCTCCTCGCCCGTCTCCTCCAAGGCGAAGAACAGCGCCTTGCCGCTGTTGATGGAATCAATGTTGTACTGACGCATCTCATAATTCGGAATGCTGCCGTCCGCCGCGACATACGCCGAGACGTAATCCAGCACGAAATCGCGATACAGCACGTCCCCCGTCGCATGGTAGAGGTCGATGCATCCCTTCAGCACGCAGCCATCCTCATAGTTCCAATACTTCTTGTAGGGTGTGTAATTTGCCAGAAAGCGTTGAAAATACTGCTGAATATCCATGGTCATGCACCTTTCTGCGGGTATTTCCGCTTCATTATATAGGGAATTTCGATAGGTGTCAACCGATTCCCAAAGACACTTGGAAACTTTTTTGTGATAGCGCTTTCATTTTGGCAGGAAATGCGCTATAATGGGATCATTCTCCCGATGAAGGAGGTTCCTCGCCATGAAACTCAGCAAAGGCAACCGCGATTTAATCCTGCACGGCTCGCTGGTCAAGGCAGTGTTCGCCATTGCGATTCCCGTCGTCGTCAACAGCTTCCTGCAAACGATGTACAACTTGACCGACACCTATTGGCTGGGGCAGCTCAGTGTCGATTACCTCGCCGCCATCAACCTCGTCAGCCCCGTGCAGAATACGGTCATCAACTTCGGCAGCGGCGTCACCATCGCGGGCGCGGTGATGATCAGCCAGTACATCGGCGCGGGCAAACCGGAAATGGCGCGGAAAATCGCCAACCAGATTTTCACTGTCGCGATGCTCTTCTCGCTCCTGTGCGCGTCGGTGATGGCGGTCGCAACGCCGGGTATCGTCGGATGGATGGGCGCCGCGCCGGATTATTTCGACCACGCGGTAACGTACATGCGTCTCGTCGTCCTCGACATGCCGTTTTTGTTCATGGTCAACATTTACCAGTCCATTCGGCAGGCGCAGGGCGACACCGTCCGCCCGATGCTGCTGAATCTGCTGGGCATTGCCGTCAACATGGTGCTTGACCCGCTGCTGATGGTCGTCCTGCACTGGAACGCCGCCGGCGCCGCGCTGGCGACCGTGTTCGCGAAGATGGTGCCCGCGTGCATCGCTTTCTTCCTGCTCTGCACCCGCCGCGACGAAGCAATTTGTTTCGATCGCCGCTTCCTTCGCCCGGATGCAGCCTGCCTGCGCGACATCGTGCGTATCGGGCTTCCGACTGCCTTGGGGTCAAGCTTCATGCAGTTCGGCTTCATCCTCATGTCGCGCAACGTCAATGTGTACGGCAAGATGGCCATGGCGGCGTACGGCATCGGCAACAAGGTCAACGGGCTGATTTCGCTTCCCTCCACCGGCATCGGCAGTGCCGTCAGCACCATTGTCGCGCAGAACATGGGGGCGCAGCAGGCTGACCGCGCCGAACGCGGGTACAAATTGAGCACGGGAATGGCGTTTCTGTTTCTGCTTCTCGGTGGATTTGTCCTTTCCCGACCGTCGGTCGCTTCTGCCATCGTCAGCATCTTCACGGACGAAGCGGAGGTCATCCCGATGGCAGCAGACTATCTGTCCATCATGGCGTTCTGGTGCTGGACAAACAGCATCCACGATGCGACCCGCGGTCTGTTTCAAGGGAGCGGACACACATTTCTGCCCGTCGCAGTGGATATGACACGCCTATGGGTGCTGCGTTTCGCGACGCTTGCATTCTGTGAGCAGGTGCTGCATCTGGGCGTGCGGAGCGTGTGGTACTCAGTCGTGGTGTCGAACGGGATTGCATCGGCGATTCTGTTGGTGCTGTATTTCACCGGAATTTGGCGGAAATCGACCATCAAGATTCACGATTAAAAGCGTCTGCGGGCGCTTTTTTTCTTGGTCTTCTACCGATTTCCGACCAGAATCCGGTTTTTGCCGACCGAAAGTCGGTTTTTGTACTATTTTCAAATGAGAATGCGCCAAGATGCGCCGCGAATTTTTGTATTCTGGTTAACACGAATGAAACGCAGCGTAGCAGCGCTACGCTAAGTGGAATGAGTGGACGCCAGAATCAAAAAGGCGCAAGCAGATGGCGCAGGTGAATTTGGAAATAGTATTACAGCGTTTCGATGGCTTCCACGCGCACTGCACCGAACTCCGCCCAGCCGCCGTGGTCGTCGCCGCCATTCATCGGCATACAGAACAGCGCCAGCCGCGCCCCGACCCATGTGTGGCGTGCGGGTTCAAACGGCTGACCAATCGGGTGAAACTCGCCGCCCTGCGCGTACTCGAACGACGCGACCGCCGTGCTGCTCGATGTCGGCAGCAGCGTCACACGAAAAGTCACGGGCGCGTCCTGAATCGGCACGGTTTCCGTCGCTGACTCTGTGTGCTCCTTGCCCTCGCTCGTCACGAACACCAGCGATACACCTCTTTCCGTCCGCCGAACCGCCGCGTAAGCGTACTGTCCGCCGACGAAGCCAACGCCCGCCTGTTCGCCCGCCTGCAAATGCGCCGCATCGAGCGTCGTCGTTGCGAAGAACGCCGGGCACGCAATTTTCTGCGTCAGCGTCTGCGGGCACTGCCAGAGTCGATTGCCGCCATCGGGCAGTTTCCGCGCATACAGCCGCAGCTTGCCGCCGCCGACCTCGTAGAAATCCGGCTGCCAGTTGCCCATGAACTGCCATTGCAGCCCCAGTGCGCCGCTGAAATCATCATCCCCGATTTCGCCCGACGGCTCACATTCCGGCGCTTTCGGCTTCCGGTACGTTTCAACCGCAATGCCGCAGTCCGCCGCGTTCGCAATCGGCGCCGCTTGCACGCACTCCTCGCCCACCGCAATTGCGTCTGGCGGCACAGGCGTTTCATCCGGGATGCCGATGTACGGCCAGCCGTCCGCCTGCCACATCATCGGCTGCAAGTGCGTCACGCGCCCGTACAGCCCACGGCTCTGGAAGTGCAAGAACCAATGCTCCCCCTCCGGCGACTCGACCCACGCGCCCTGATGCGGGCCGTTCGTCTCGCTGCTGCCCTGTTTGAGTACGACTTGGGTCTCATACGGGCCGAAAATACTCCGGCTGCGCAGGCACACCTGCCACCCCGTCGCGACGCCGCCCGCGGGCGCAAAGATGTAGTACCAGCCGCCGCGCTTGTGCACCTTCGGCCCTTCAATCGTCGGATGCTTCTTCGTGCCGTCGTAGAGCAAGTGGTCGTCGCCGAGCGCCGTTCTGCCGTCGGGCGAAATCGGGAAAATCCCCAGCCAACTCTTGAACCCGATTCGGCTCTTGGCGTACCCGTGGATGATGTAGGCGCGCCCGTCGTCATCCCAGAAGGGACAGGGATCAATCAGTCCCTTGCCCGGCTTCACCAGCACGGGGGTGTCCCAATCCCCCAGCGGATTTTCCGTGCTGACCATGTAGATGCCCTCGTCCGGCATCCCGTAGTAGATATAAAACCGCCCGTTCTGGAAGCGGATGGCGGGTGCCCAGATGCCTTGCGCGTGCTGCGGCGCGGCATACCGCGCTTCGGGGATGTTCTTGACGGCATAGTTGCGTAACTTCCAGTTCACCAAATCGCGGCTGGTGAGAATCGGCAGCCCCGGCACATAGTTGAACGTCGATGCGGTCAGATAGTATGTGCCATTGACGCAAATCGCGTCCGGATCGGAATAATCGCAGTACAGCACCGGATTGCGGTACGTTCCGTCACCGTTGTCGGCGCACCAGAGAATCTCGCTCATGCCTCTACATCCTCCGCAGCGGACGTTGCAATCTGCCCGAACTGCGCCGCTTCCTTCTCCCATTGATCGTACTCGTCACACAGCAGCGCGGCATACGCCCCGCCCAAATCGTGCAGGCCCTTGGCAATCAGCCCACCGAACGCCAATGCGCCCGCAGGCTGCAAATGCGTGTTGTCGTGCTGCCCCAGCGGGAAATGCGGGTAAATCCCGGCAGGGAGGTTCATGTAGTACGCCGTCTGCGCGGCTTCGCCCTGTTCATCCACCAGCTTTTCGGACATGGCGGTCAGGTCAATCAGCGCCACATGCAGCTTCTCCGCCGTGCGGCGCATACTTTCTGCCCAGCGGTCATGGTGGAACTGCGCGCCGGGGGCGTTGCGGTCGTAGCGCGTCAGCGGAGTGATGAACACGGGGGTTGCGCCCTTATTCCGCGCAACGTTGACGAACCGCTCCAAGTTCGCCGGAAAATCCGTCTCCGGATCAGTGTAGCGCGCCGGGTCAGATGCTTTCTCGTCGTTATGCCCGAACTGCACGAAGAGGAAATCCCCCGCGTGAATGCGGTCGTAGATGGTCGCCAAGCGCCCTTCGTCGATGAACTGCTTCGTCGAGCGCCCGTTCTCGGCGTAATTCTCAATCTGCACCTGATAGCGCTTGACGTAGCGGTCGAACACTTGCCCGATGCCCGTCTGCGGGTACGTTGCAATGGAATTCTGCTTGACAGTTGAGTCGCCCGCCCAGAAAATTGTGGTCATATCATTCACCCTTTTCAGCAAAAATGGCCGCAGCAGGA